>ERZ650311.6-NODE-6-length-145932-cov-14.865675_pt1 | contig 145932 bp, 130 predicted proteins | sample MGYA00376247_ERZ650311 | MGnify/ENA primary metagenome ERZ650311 (study PRJEB26733, sample SAMN07839324) | wastewater metagenome | biome: small river; feature: stream; material: water | place: USA: North Carolina | collected 2016-07-28 ... | reverse complement strand
AGGCGCCCGCTATGCACGGCAGTTCGGGGAGGCGTGAGATGTGTGTAATGGGATGCCTTCAATGAACTGCAGGGTAGATTAAAAATATTGTCATTATCCGAAAATCCACCTAATCTCATATCGTGGTTGATAGCGCTGCTGGAGAGTCGTTCGATTCGTCCGGCCCGGCGCGAAGACGCCGCCTCATCTTCTAACGGTCACCGCTTTCAGGGAGACGCAGGATGCCTGCAGTCAAGCTGTTGCTAAAAGAGAAGTTCGGGGAAGAGGCGGTTTTACTGGACCTGTTTGGCGCACCGTTGAACGTCGACGATGGCGCGGACTCGTCCGAGCTCGTGGCAGAAACGAACTTGTCGACGACGCAATTCAACGTCAAGTTCGAGGGCCATACCAAATTTCCATCCGTCGACAAGGAGGACGTCGAGGTTTCTGCGACCGTCTTGCTGCATGGCGGCAAGCTGACGCGGTTTCAGAGCATCAACGTCACTCTCGTCATCCATCGCGAAAACAAGAATGTGGCGACGGTCCGAGAGATCCGCGCCCTGAAGCAATCGGTGAATGTTGACTGGCCGGGCTTGACCGTCCAACAGTGCCTCGCCGGGCTCACCCTAGGCGAAAAGCCCGTCCAGGTAACGCTCTGGCCTGAAGACGGGCGGCTCGCAAACTTCGAGCTGCTTGGCGTGCAGTTCGCGTTCACCTGTTTCCTCACTTTCTCGGCTGACGGCGTGCGTGGGGGATGCGAGGCGACCGAGAACACACTGGATGAACTCCACAAGTCGCTGCGGGATCTGTTTGGGCAGGCCATCACGGTGACAGAGATCTCGAAGGTGTCGGCCGAAGTCTTCGATGACGCTTGGACCGTACACCTGCAGGCTGCCTTCAATATCCCCGCTTTTGCCGATGGTGAGGGCGAGCTGAAGATTACGGCCACTCGCCGCGACAATACAAAGTGGACGATCGAGTCCACCGTCCTGCTCGCGAACACGCGTCGCTGGGGGGATCCGCAGGGCTGGTTCCAGATTGAGAAGCCGATCCTCAGTCTGCGTTTCACCGAGGACGATCCAGGGAAATGGAAGGTCAAGCCCCGGCTCGGCGGCAAAATTACCTTCCTCTCCACCGCAGCGGGCCGCCTGAGCAAGGACATCGCCGATTGGTTCGGCGACCTGTTCGAGGGCATGAGCACCGAGTTCGACAGCGGTTTCGAAGCCGAGCTACTGACCATTACCTTGCGCCCATTTACGCCGTTCAAGCTCAAGGCCCTCGAGATGTTCGAGCTGCGCGTGCCGCGCATCGACCTCAAGTGGCTCGAGAAAGAGAAAAGAATTACTTTCGATCTGCAAGGCATCGACCTGCGGCTCGATATCATCGGCGACGTCAGCCTTCGCGGAACCATCCCCCTCCTTAGCTTCGATCCCTTTTCCGGCAAGCTGACCCGCGGCGCTGCCAACCAGCTGAGCGTCGATCTCTCGCTCTCGGCACCGGGCGGTGTCAAGGGCAGTGCGCGGGTGGAATATGTGACCAATTCGACGTTGCGTTACCTGGAAGGCAGGGGGCAGTTGAGCACACCCACCCTGCCAGGTGTGGCAGTCGCCTTCCGGGTTGGGCAGTTCCGCGCGAAGCCGGACGAGGACTGGACTCCCACCGTGCTGCTTTATGCGGATACGAAAGTCGCGATCTCACTGTTTCCGCTGGTTTATGTGCAGCAAATCGGGCTCGCTGTGGGCGTCAACTGTGAGATTCAGGGCACCTCGCGTCTTACACTGGCCGAGGCACGTCGGCGCGTGCAGCAAGGTTTGCCGGACGTCAGCGATCCCACGGTGTGGACACCGTCCAAGGACACCGGCCTCACCTTGCTCGCGCGCCTCTTCCTCGGGCCGACGGGCGATAACAAGGCGGCGGGGTTCTACGCCGCGGACATGACGCTGATCGTCACATCCGAAGCGCAGGCGACGGCCTTTGGCAAACTGTGGCTTTATACCAAAGTCGAGGATGCGCGCACGGGCGAGTTCCAACAGCGTCCCGCCGGCGTGGCCTTGATCATGCTGGATGCGCAGGAGCCCTCATTGCGCATTGCGGCACAGACAACCGGCAACGGCCTGTCCAGTATGAGGTCGGAAGGCTTGGCTGGCCAGCTGATGGGGTTCAGCCTGAGGCCGATGCGCCTAGCGTTTGAAGCTACGAAGAACGGCATCGCCCTCTATCTCGGTCCCAATGAAGTGAGCGGCAGCCTCGGTCCGCTCAGCGTGCAGGCTACGTCGCTGCTCGCATTCCGCGCACGCATCGATGACGGCAGGTCCATTTCCTACGTGATGTCGCGCTCGAACCTGCGCGCCGGGTTCAATTGGAACGCCTCGGCGGCGGTCGGGGTGGTCAGCCTCCGCGCGAGTTTCAGCGCGGGGTTCGCCGCTGATCTGCTGCTGCTCGGCACATTCCGCAACGGTGCGCTCACGGTGTACGGGGATGCGTCGATCGCGATGAATGCCGCGCTGTCGCTGCACGCGAGCGTCGGCTTCAGCATCACGATCGATTGCTTGTTCGACACCTACAAGATCTCCTGGTCGGAGGACTACGACTTCCGACTGGAAGTGCATGTCGACCTCGGCCTGGAGGCTGCGCTGACGACGGGCGGCGAGGGCTTCGGCCTACGCGGCCATGCCATGGCCAGCGTATCCGTGCTCGGGATCTCCGCGTCGCTCACGGTGCCGGTGGCGGTCAATACCGGGGTCGTCGAAAAGGCGCGACTCGAATACCGGGCTGCCGACCAAGACATCAAAACACTGCTGGGGATCTGAGTCATCATGGACCTGCTGTTCCTCAAGAGGCTGGACACAACCCATTGGCTCGCGCTGCGCATGCCGCCGGACCTGAATATCGCTGCAGGTACCGACAACGCGGGGCAGGTGGCGTCGGGGCAGTGGACGCTGGACGCAGTGCCTAATTTCGATTGGGCCGGTGCCCGCTATTTCGGCCCGGCCGCCCTAGAGAAAGGCGAGAAAATCTCGCTTACCTGGATGGAGAGACCAAAGGAACGCTTCGCAGGCCGTGCCTTTGATGGCGTCCTCGCCGACGTGAGCGACATGGCCGAGTCGGAGACCACGAATAACATCAAGCAGCAACTGGAAGATGCACAGACCAAAGCGGGCGTATCGCTCCCCCTACGGGCCTATCGCGCATACGTCGAAACTCAAGGGGGTAGCAACCGAAGTATCGAAGACTGGATCGCGAACTTGATCGCCATCCTCTCCGATCGTCCGGGCAAGCTGCCCATTGAGGCCTTCGGTGGCTTGCTGTTCCTGGTCGAGGCCGACGGACCGGTACCTCAGGGCGACGGGATCTTCGTCGATGAAGAGGAACCGACAAAGGCTGCTCCGGCCGAACTCCTAGTGAAGGCATTCCAGCATAGCAAAGGCGTCTCGTTCGAATGCGCCGATGCGGTAGGTAGTTCTGCTTACACCAACAGCAGCGTGCACGACGCAATCAGCGGCGGCACAAAGTATTCGGGCTACTACCGGATTACGCGGACGCTGGGCGTCGTCGAGCGTCCATCGCGCCGCAGCGGCCTGGTTGCCATACCGTACGAGGTGGACGATGCGCCAAGTTGGAATTTAGCGGTGCCCGACATGCCAGCCAAGGAGCGGTGGCCGCAGCGCCGCTTTCTGCTGGCCGACAGCTTGGCACCGGACGAGCTCATCGGCGAGTTGCTCAACTACCGGATCGAGCTGCTCAATCCCCATGGACGGGTGGTGCGCGCAGGACGGGTCATGCTGCAGCGGCATCGACTCGATCCACCGGCAGCCATCGCGCGTGCGACGGCGCGTCTCGTGGCCGGCCCCGGCGCTGGCGACGCCACGATGGCGATCCGCTTCGATCTCCCCCCCACGGAGAAGTCGACGGGCGTGGGACTCGAATTGGTTGTGTACCGCTTGGAGAGTCCGGCGCTGCCGACCGGCTTCTATGGCGATGCGGACGATACCTCGGTGCAGGTGGCGCGCCTTCTGTCGGACATCGATCCGGCCGCCTTCATGGACGTGCGTGCCAGCGACCAGCTGCCAACCGGCGCCTCGTCGGAAAGCGCACAGGCGAACCTGTCGAATCATGGGCTGACGCCATTTGTAAGGATCCATCTGGAGGAACTTGGGCCGCGCGAGCAGTCCAAGCCTGGGCCAACCGACGATAGCCCCTGGTCCCAGTGCCAATGGGAGGTTGGCATCAAGGGACTAGATGAGCTATTGCCGCGCCGCCGTGCCGTGCGAATCATGCTCGCGCTGCGACGCCTCGTTGCGGCGGACTCGGCGGGCGCGGTCTTCGACGGGCCGGTGCTGGAGTCGCCGGTGCTGGAGCCGCAGATGCTGATCGGCTTCGATGCGAACAATGCCGAGCGCGATCAGATCGTCCCACATTTCGAACAGTTCTGGGAGGAGCCCGTGGAGCTTGGGCTGCTGGATGTGGACCAAGTCTTCTTTTCTGAAGTCGATCCGCCGGGCGAAGGTCCTCCGCCCAAAGAGGCCGAAAATCTTGCCCGTGTGCGCATGCAGGTGCAGCACCTTATACACAATGCGACAGATGAAGCGGAGCTGGTCGGCGGATACCGCATCTGGATGCGGGACCTGCCAGCGCGCCATGCGCAGGGCTGCCCGTTCGAAGCACTCGCTGTGGTGCAGGCGGTCCCCCAACTGGTCAAGGCCTACGCACCGATCGAGGTGGGGCGGCAATGGTGGGTAGAGGTCGTTTCGCCAAAAGATGGCGAGGATAAGGGTGTGCCGGACACCTTCCTGGCTTCTCCGTCTCCGCAAGCCATGATCCGGAGCGGAAAGGAAGTTGGCATGGCCGAAAAGGTTGCGGAGGCGCTCAATGGGCTGTTGAAGGATATTCAAGATGACAAGGCATCGAAGCGCGACGTGCGCGGCGGCGCGCTGTTGCTCCAGTTCTGGCGCTCGCTGGACCCGAGCGACTGCAAGGAAGTGATCCTGACCATCGCGCAGCGGCGTGAGCTGACGCGCGTCGGTGCGGAAAAGTGGTTGGCCGATCCCAGCTATCCCAGCGGCAACTGGATCTTCTTTTGCGACCAGAACGGCGCCTACCTGGGGCGCGCATGGACGTTCAAAGGCAAAACGGCTGGCCTTGTGAAGCGTGGCTACATTCTGAACGAAGTGCCGAACACCGAGGACACGGTGGCCGTGGACGACTTTGGCCAGATGACTTGGAACTGGACCGGGCTGCAGGACGCGTGGCACCACGAACTCGAATGGGTCATCGAGCCGCTGTCGCGCTACGCCCCGCTGCGCAGGCGCCTGCTGACGCAGCCAGCCAGCGAGCCGGGCGACCGCCCCAAGGTTGAGCCCAGGCACCCGGCCCCTACGTGGCAGGAGGGCCTGGCCAAAGACGGCGTTCCAGAGGCCAATGTCCACCGGCTGGCCATCTTGAGGCGAATGCCCTTGACGGGGCGTGTTGGGCTGATTCCGGTGCCCGATGCCGAGGAGGATGCCTTCGTCTGGAAGGTCATCCCGCCGCCGGAGTTCCGGCGAGCGACGCACAACACCCATGCGCGCACGGCCCTTGGCGCCTTGCGCCTGGAGGTCATCGAGGCCAGTGCCAAGACGATGCTGGCAGAGTACTTCAAGCCTGCCGAGAAAGTGGACCCACTCATCAAAGACTGGTGCAGGCATCCGCCTCTTGACACTTCCGATCCTCCCGCGACGCTGGGGTCTCTCGAAGAAGGACATCAGCTAGTCATCGATCAACCGGCCTGTTTCCAGGTGATGCTGACGGTCAGGCCGCGTGCCGACACGAAGCCGGGAGAAGAGACTCATCTGGGGCAGATGGCGGAACGCGTCCCGAAGACTTTTAAAAATGACAAGCAGATTTATTTTGATCATTGTTTCCCGCGCGGGCTGGGGTCGGAACTCGTCGTGCCGCTCGCGCGGCTAGGCTGGAGCTACATGGGTTCGGCGCGGCCTACGGTCGCAGAAGTGATAGGCCGTGCAACCACTGATAACGTGTCGATCGGGTCTATGCCTGGTCTTCGCCTGCCGGATCCTGACGCCTTGATGACAGTGTTCGTCAAGAGTGATGACGATGTGCTGATTCCGTGCGCCTACTTTTTCGGCTCAGCAGTTGCCCAGGATTACATGTCGGCGCTGGCCCATTGGCCGAAGGTGGACTCAGACACTGTGAGGTGGGGTGTTGCATATTGCGACAATAAGGTGGTGACCAATATCACCTTGACCAACGGCGGCGGCAACGCCGGGGATCTGTTGCTGCTGCTGGAAGGTCTGGACGCGTCTCGCCTGCGCGTCCTGTGGAAGCGCGGCAGAGAGTCATCAGAACTCCTGACGCCACGCCTACCCGGAGAGTGAAGCAGATATGTCTAAAGAACGCCTGCCTGCGCTGCTGCTGGACGATGCTCCCCCCAATGACGGAGTCGTCTCCGACAAGCCGTTCACCGGATTCGACGGAAACCCGGCAACCGCGGAATGTGGCTACGTGGTGAAGGGGCGGCTACTTGCCGTGAGGGGCACTAAAGAAGAGACCCTATACGGCAAACTTCAGGACAAGGTGATCACCCGCACCGACGGCGACTGGATTGCCAGTTGGTGGGTAGACATGGACGATCCCCTGGGTCACGTGAAGCGTGAATTCGGTCTCGCCGACACAACGTCCATCCAAGCCGAGGCAGTGCAGATCGACGACGCAGAGCTGCTGGGCACATCAGGTCGGGCGCCCGGTAAGCCCGGCACCCTCACCTCGACCCATTGGAACGCGGGCGTGACCGGAGGCCTGGTCGCTAGCGTTCTGGGCGTACCTGTCCCGCTGCAGCCGGATCAAATCAAGCGTGACGGCGACGTGGTGACCTTTGAGGAACAAGGCCAAGGCGACGGGAGCCGCGCCGGCCATTCCCTGAAGATCAGATGGAAGTACACGGAGCGCGATACCGGCACGCAGCGCATCGACCAAGGCCTCGACCTCAAAGCCAGCGTCGCACTACTGATGGACGAGGTGGCTGACAGTGCTTGGGAGGCCGGCAGACCGCTGTGGATCCGCACCGCGAATGGCTTCATTCGCTGGCATTCCAAAGAGAAGGATTGCCTGTCCAAAGAGAAGGATTGCCTGTCCAAAGAGAAGGACTGCCTGTCCAAAGAGAAGGACTGCCTGTCCAAAGAAAAGGACAACCTGTCGTACCGCGCCACCTCGGAAAGCAGGAGCGTCGATGTGACTGGCTGGCTCCCGGCAATTCCTTCGGGCGGCTTTGTGCGCCTGTTGCTCGATGCGAGCGGCGACAAGATCCTGACGGTCACGGCGAGCAGCCAGACCGCCGAACTCACGATACAGGATCCCGCGCTGATGATCGCGGTACCCCGCTCCTGCTGCAACGGGCGCGATCTCGCAGTGGCGTTGCTGCCACCGGACGACGCCAGCGTGACCGGAACGCTGTGCGTCGTGAGCCGAGCGCTGGCACCTTCGGATAGGCTCTGCACCGCGACGTTAGGGCTGACTACGATCGATGCTTCGATCAGCCCTGAACTGGTTCTCACCGTCGCCCAGCCAGAAAGCGCCACCCAATACTTCGCGCCCGCGAATAACTGGGTGCGGCTCGCAGAAAGCGCCGCCAACTGCGCCGTGGGCCTGGCACGAGCGCGTGTTCTGTTGCCGCACAAGGTCGAGTCCGGCAAGTTCAAGCTCGTGCTGGGGCGCGATATTGCAGCCGATAACGTGGGCGAACTCGACAAAAAGGCGGCAACATCGATCGCCCTGCCTGTGGTCGATGGGAAGGTCCGGTCGGTCAGCGGCCCGCTCGCGAAGTTTGACATCTCAAGCGACGGGCCTGTCGATTACCGCAGCGAAATCTGGCCGCCGTCGCTGGAGAGCGAGATGAGCGAAGAACCAGCCGTGTTGCGTGGCCTCTACCGCCGGTCAAGCGCGCAAGGATCGTTTGCCGCAGATGAGTTGCCGCCCTACACAGCCACCCAAGTCGTCGCGACCGAAGTCGCCACGCCGACCTTGCCGCGATTGCTGCTCGAGAACGCCGACACACGCTGGCACTATCAGCGGGTAGCACCAGACAAGGAGACGGCGCAGCTGCGTTTCTTGCAACGAACCTTGAGGGGTCGGCGCGGCTGGGTGGAGGGCCTTAACTTCCTCGGGCGCCCCGACAACATGACGGGGCCGATCGACTATCTCGAACTGGAGGGAGCCACAAAGCATGTGCGCAATTGGCTGCGCCTGAGCAACGACACTCTGGTATCGCGAGACGCCACGGTATCGGCGGCCGGCACGCCTGACCCGACCACGCCTCAATACTACGAAGGCCAAGGCCAGGCGATCGAACCGCTCGTCACAAAGCTTGGCGAACGAGACAAGCCTGAAGAGAGGGGCAGTCTCTCGCTGTTCATCCTCCGGGAAACGCTGTCAAATGCCGATGGCTCGTCGAGCTTCGTCCTGGAATTGATCGGACAGGAGGCCCCAGTTAGGCTCAATCTCGAGTCCTTCAAGGATCCGGTTCCGGTCGTCAACCGGCTCGTAATCGCCGTGGCCAATCCCAAGCTCGGCGAAACCTCCGAAGAACAAGACGCGGGCAGAAAGCCGAAACAGCTGACAGACCCCTGCAGGCTGGCTCTGAAGACTTTGAACCGGCTGTATCTCGAACTTGAGCGCGAAGCTGGCCATTTCGTCGTGCGGCGGGGCATGGTTGGCTGGAGCGCGAGCGGGGCCTTCGGCCTGTTGGCCGATGCCAATGTGGGGCTTGAAGTCACCGAGATATTCGAGCGCAAGGGCGGCGCTCTATCGCGTACGGTCGAGTTCAACGGTGCGCTCTCCGTGGCCAAGGCCGTTCCCCGGGCCAAGGATGTGGATCCTCTCAATTACGCCTATAGCCTGACAGCCTATTTCTGGGCAGCGACCTGGAAACTCTCCGTAGACGCGAGTGCGTCTACCCTGCGTGTCATTGGCTATCACGGCTGGACCTACGAAAAGAAAACAAAATGGTTCGCATCGATGCAGGATGCCCGCGTGGCCGGAGGGCGGCTCGACCTGTCGGCCGACTTCGCCGTGATGGAGGCCAAGACCGCAAGTGCCATTGATTCCCGTGGTACGGACAGCCCGTGGCAAGCGGTTCGCCGCCATCTCTATTCCGTCGCTGTGGACACATCATCGAGAGCTGGCAGCCAGCGGACCAACAAGATTGCGGGCTTCCTGAAACTGCGGCACGCGGCTGAGCAACGGTTCAGGTTCGTTGAGGACTCCGAGGTCAGGGATTTGCGGCTGATCCCCGATTGGCAAGCGACGGAGCGCGATATCGTGCCCTTGTTCTCCGACTTGCCGCGGCCGTCACGGCCCGAGCGCATGACCTGGCTGCGTCCGCAGGAGACGCAGGGGTATCGCCTCAATACCGGCATGAAGGAGGGCTCGCCCGGTGAGTACCTCGATGTCGAGTTTCACGCGTTCGCTAGGGATGTACAGCCCGGCACAGGCTCCGAGCTATTCGCCTGCAGCCTGGTGGGGGAAATCGGCCGTGAGGACGGAATTCCGCGCTGGGTTCCCGCGCCGTTGCGAGGCGGCGATACACCGCCTGCGAAGCATCCGGAGGCGCCTGCGGGAGCCCCATCGAGCGCGGCGTATCGCCTATGGCTATTCGACGGACCGCCTCGCATGGTGGCCGAATGGGCGGAGGGTTCGACGGCCCTACACACGCCTGAGGAGGAGGCCCGGAGGACTCTGGCGCGCCTGGGTTGGACAAGGGAAGCAGTGCTGGAGGCCGACCGGGGCCACGGGCCTGAGGCAGTCACGTGGACTGTGGTGGATTCACCCTTGCTAAACCGCGAGGCGAGCATCGGCTGGTTCGCGTGGCCGCTGAGGGCACTCGGCGACAAAGATTCGCTTGCCGAGTGGCCGCAAGACGTATTACCGCGAACACGGCAGGTGCCTCAATACGAAGCGAAGGCCCCCCGCGCGTTTTCGATCGAGGTTGCGTTCAAGGACGACATGCCACACGCCGGTACAAGTGCGACGCGTGCGCCCATCCTGCTCGATCTCGAGTCGAGTGTTACGAGCGAGGTCGCTGTTCCCGTGAAGTTGCGCAGTGCGGGCTTGCGCGCGGGAGCCTGGTATCGGCTGGTCGACTACGACGGAAACGACATTCGCAGTGCCATGTTCTCCCCCGCGGCGCTGCCCAAGTGGGGTAACGAGGGCAAGCTCATCACGGATCCGCCTGGACTCTTCCGCTGGGATCAACACACTGTTAGTGTTTTGGGCGTCGTCCCGCCCAAAGCAGGCGTCGTACCCGAGGACGTGTATCTGCTCCTAGTGCCGACTGAAGCTTCCGGCGTCAAAGTCGTCCAATCCGACGAAGAGTTGGTGATCTGGGATCAGGATGTGCAGGGACAAAAGGTCGATCTGACAAGGCTCTATAAGCCCTTGGAAGATGCTGCAACTCCAGGGGCTAAGCGAATAGGTATCCGTATGCCGCTCGGCAAGCCGTTCAGGATGTTGCTGGTGGAGTTCTGTACCGGTACGGAAGACGACCCTGTCGTGCTTCAGAGGCACAAATACTTCGATGGTGGTGCCGAGCGCCTTGCCGGGCTCTTCGACGGGAAGGGGCAATTGCAGGCCTTCGGTACTGAGCAGGTCAGCTTCTATCCTGAGAGCATACCAGATGCATCCGAAGCTATTCAGTGGACGCGTTTTTCAGAATGGCAATACCTAGGAAAAGCGGATGACACTGTAACAGGCTGGTACGTCGCCACTGTCGACATTGAAGGGCGAGTCACGCTTTACCGCTAAATAAACGCACCAAACCACGATGGAGGCGAGTTGAAGTGCTTATCTGAGGGACGGCAGAGGTGCGAAGTCACAAACACAAGCTTGCCTACCTACACGAGTTGCCCGCAAAAAGCCTGCGCTTCGATTCATTGTCTCCCCCAGAAAGGTAACTATGTACTGCCAACCAACCGATCACTGGTCCGCATGCGCGCTGCGCGTCAAGAAGGCGATGACCGAAACCAACGATCCTGCGGTCGCTATCGCGGCTGCATCAGAATGGGCCAATCTCTATCGAGCCCTGTATCTTGCGAATGCGCAGGCTACGTGGACGGCAAGCGACCAGGACCGGATGGAGGACGCTCTGGAGAAGTTGTGGGACGAAAGCGTCGGCAAATACCTCGACCCGGCTGACATCGCGCTTGATGCCGCGCTCGAGCGGTTCGCCCCCACGTTGGCTGCCATGGTCGGGTGGCTGAGCGCCCCTGCGACGGTGTTCTTCTATGCCCTACTGGCACCCAGCCCGGTGGCGAACGATTTCACCGAGGCGAAGCTAGCGAATAACGAAATCTCCGAACTCGTTCTCTCGAAACTACCAGTTCCGACGCAGGGGGTGATCCAGTTGCGCTTCACGCCGTACGTCAATGGTGCTTTTCAGGAATGCAAGGGCGGCACGCTACCCTAGAGCCTGTGGACATTTGAGCCAAAAGCTTGGTCAAGGGGCTGTTCACACAGGCTGATTTCTGTCTAAGTCCTGTCTTTTCGAGCCGCTGCACGAGCGCGGTCTTAAAACCGTGATGCCCTCTCCCCCTACACGCGAGCGTTAGAGGCCCTTCGACAAATACCTTTAGCGCAATCGTAATCTGGTCGAACGATGGTTTTGTCGTGTCAAACAGTTTCGGCGCATCGCAACCCGCTACGACAAGCGTGGCATCCCGCTTCGCGTCGTTCGTCTGCGTATGTGCCGATACCATTAAATTTCCACATATCCTAATCGTTTGTCTCCCTGATCCGCACCGCCAAATTTCTCTTCCGTTTACGTCATTGCTTGCCATAAGGTATATCAAAATAGAATGCCAAGAGGCGTGCTGAATTTATTTTTAGTTTAATAGGATTAGGGACGCGTGACATGCCGGTGATTAACGAAACCTTGGATTCGATTATTGATCTGCTCGGCAAACTGGTCTCCCGTCCCAGCCAGGGGGGAATAGATTCACCTCTGCCGTTGTTGAATGTCATCTCAAACTGGCTCGACGGGCAAGGTGTTGCCCATCACTGGCTACGCGGCGACAACGGCACACCCCTTGGCGTCTGGGGTGAGATCAAGGGGCAACGGAGCGGACCCACCTACTTGCTCAATGCCTGCGCTGATACAGCTCCATTTGGCGAACGCGGTGCTTGGCGCCATCCGCCGGACCGACCGACCATCGAGAATGGGTGGATGTACGGGCGAGGCAGTGCGGACAGCAAGGCAGGCATCGCCGTTTTCTGTCACATCCTGGCCGATTTTTTGCAATATCGGGAATCGTTCGCTGGCAGCCTCGGCTTTGTCTTCGATGCCGAGGAGCACACGGGTGCCTTTTCTGGAATCTACAGTTACATTGCAACGCGCGGCAGCGAACCGATTGCTGGTGTGATGATAGGCTACCCAGGCAACGACCGCCTGGTGACTGGCGGGCGTGGCTTTTTGCGGGTGCGACTGACTATGCACGGTATCGGTGCGCATTCGGGAGCCTCCAGCAATCGAGGCATTAACGCGATTGAACGGGCCGCTATGTTTATGAACCTTCTGGTCGCCGAGCCCCTTCCCGACAGCGACAAAGCCTTCCCCTTGCCTCCCCAGATCACTGTCACCGGCCTCCGGGGTGGTGGCAGCTATTCGCTGGTGCCAGACCATTGCGAGTTGGAACTCGATATTCGCCTGACCCCGGCCTTCAATGAAGATCGGGCGCGCCAAATTGTCGAAAATCTCGTTGCCCGAGAAGAATCGAAAAGTCTAGCTCCATGCACTGAGATCGCGTGGCAAACTGGCTGGCCTGCCTACTGGCTCGACCCGACCCAACCCATGGTTCGGGCTCTGGCCTCGGCTGCTGCTGAGGCATTCGACCACGACGTTCCGACTGGGGTAGTTGGACCTTCTAGCATCGCCAATTACCTCAGCACCCTAGGCATTCCGGCCACGGCCGGTCTCGGTGTCACTTACCGCAACATTCATGCCCCAAATGAGTGCGTTCGTCTTGATTCGCTAGTCCCCACGTTTAGCGCCTATCGCAACGCCTTGCGGCAACTTCTGCGGTAATAGTCCGATGCATGCAGCAAGAAAGCAGGGAAATTCCAATGAACGATAGCCAAACAACAACCGACGGCTTTCACGAACAGGAGTTGCGCATTGCCTTGGTCATGAACGGCGGCGTCAGCCTGGCGGTCTGGATCGGCGGCGTCGCACAGGAAATCAACCGACTGGTCAGGGGTGAAACAATCTACGGTCGCCTTTGTCGCGATCTTTCACTGCGCCCCCGGGTAGACGTCATCAGTGGCACCAGCGCCGGCGGCATTAATGGTGCCTTGTTGGCCCTCGCTATGACTCAGGGGAAGCCGCTTGACCCGCTTCGCGACATCTGGCGCGACAGCGGCGACATTCTCTCCTTGCTCCGACAGCCAACCCAGGATGACCCGACTTCACTGCTTGACGGTGGCTATTTCTACAAGGAGCTACTCGAAGGTTTCACCAAGATCATCCGGCAACCGGGACGGATGCAACCCCCTGATCAGGTGCCGATCGATCTCACCCTGACTACCACTGTACTGCGAGGCGAGGTACGCGACTTTCCGGATGACGTCGGCACCCTCATCCGCGACGTCACTCATCGCGGCCAGATTAAATTCCGCCGTGGCCCAGATGTCGCCGAAGATCCTTTCAACAACCGGGAAATTGTCACCAAACTGGCTACTGCAGCACGGTGTACTGCATCCTTTCCGGGCGCCTTTGAGCCTTTCTACCTCCCCGCCCCGGGCGACAAGGCTACCGCTGGCGGCGCCCCCGTCGCCAGCCTGGATGGGCACACCAACTTCACCCTCGGCTGCTTTGTTGTCGATGGCGGCGTGCTCGACAATAACCCGCTCGAGTCGGCCATTGATGCTGTCTTCCAGCAACGGGCCGAGGGCGAGGTCAGGAGGGTACTCGCCTATGTCGTCCCCGACCCCGGCCGTATCTCGGATCCGCCTTCCGAAAAGACCGGGCAAATTCCCTCGATGGCCAGCACGGTACTCGCCTCGCTGGTAAACATCCCTCGCGTTGAAACGATTTCCCACCAGCTACGTGCCATTACCGAGCACAACCAGAAAGTTTCGCAGCAACGTGACACTCGTCTGCTCGTCGCCCGGTCTCTGGGCCGGGACAAAGCCATCGAAATTGCCCGCGCCGTTTTCCCCGGTTATCGCTTGCGGCGTATCCAGAGCGCAGCCGACTACATTGCCAACGCCCTGGCCGACGGAGCCGGCCGATATCGCGACGGAACTGGTCAAGGCGTCGCCCTTGGCCGCCGCTCCCGGCAGCAGATTACTCGGGCGCTAACAGAGACCAAGAAAACGCCGTGGGTCCCAGACACTTTTGACGCCCCTTCGCTCCCTGAATGGCGATGGGGTCTGTTCACCTTGGACAACATTATGTCCGTGGTTCTCGACATGTTGCGCCGCGGGATTGGCCTGGTACCGGCCAGGCGTAGTGAGAGCACCAATACTGTATGGAACGGCCTGATGGAAGCCCGCTGCCAGGCTTATAGCCTGGTCGCCAAGATTGCTGTCTTGCGCCGTCGCGATCAGGGCCACTGGTTGCGCCGCGGCATAGCCTTGGCCCCACAACTTGCCAGCCTGGAGCGTGGCAAGGACGAAGAAAAATTGCCAGCCCTTCTAGAAAGCGAGCTTCTGGAATGGGTCCGTCTCTTCGACGACAGGTCCAACCCATCATTGACGCTGGCAGAATTCAGCGTAATCGCCCAACAGATCGGACAGCTGCTCGTTTATAGTCTGCGTCCGCTGCAACAGGTGCTCGACCTCGGAGTTCCGCGCCGATTCGAGGAGAAATATTCCGACCTCAAAACCCTGGTGGAATTTTTCACGCAGCCCCTGACACAAAAGGGCACTAGCACCGAGGCTGCCTGCCAGCATTTGCTCACATTGGAAGTGGTGCACTATGCTTTCGGCGCTGACAACACCCGCGACCAGTATCTCGAACTCGTCCAGTTCAGCGCCAACGTATCCACTGCGTTCGGCGGCCCAAGCCGCCTTGAGGATAAGCTGACTGGCGTCCAACTCGGCCATTTCGGCGCCTTCTACAAGCGTGCCTGGCGCATCAACGACTGGATGTTCGGGCGCCTTGATGGCGCGGAGCGCCTCGTCCGCATCCTGATGAACCCGGCCCGCCTCTACCGCCTTTACGGGTGTGAGAAGGCCACCGGCGAAAGTTCGGTGATCGAAGCCATCCTTGATATGCTCCATGGCACGGTACTTTACGGCCTAAAGCTCGAAACTGACCGCATCCTGCTCCAGTTGCTGTGGGAAAGACGTCTGCCAGCCATGCGGGATGAACTCGATTTCCTGACCAGCAACACTAGTCTGCCCGAATACCTGCCAGAATGCTCGGCCATGGTTCTGGAACGGCTCCATCTCGATATCCTCCGCGACGAACTACCCGCTCTGGCCGACGCCATCGGCGACGACGAAGTCGATGGCGCCGATGGAGTCGGCAACGGCCCTAAATTCCTCAAACGTTTCCGGAATGCCCTCGCCAACGATTGTTCCTCTCTGGGTGGAAAAATTTCCTTGCCCGTTAGCGCTGCAAACCTGCCAGCTGAGGTGATCGTCCAGCTATTCAAGGACGCCAACGTCGGCAAGGAAAAACTGCTCGACGAAGCCGGAACCGACCGCTTCACTATCACCGCTGCGCGCAGTGCAGCCGTGGCAGTCTCTGCCCTGGCCGGCAAAAGTTCCGGCTTAAAGGGGCTGCGAAGTGTATTTTCGATTGCCCGTGCGCCCCTCGTCGCGCTCGACATCCTGATCCACGTTCTCACCAAGAAGAGCAAGACTCATGTCTTCGTGGCTCTCTACTGCATGGCTATGGCCGCCAGCGCAGTGATCCTGTTGGCCGAGTGGGTGGCTGGCGCCCATTGGTATGGCGTCGTCACCCTGCTAGCTGGCGCCATCTTGGCTGGGGGGTTGATTGTCGGATTGCACAGGTACCCCAAACTGCTAGTTAGTATCCTCGCAATGGCGATACTCTTTTGGCAGGTGCTGCCGATAATTCAGAAATGTGTAACTTAATGGTTTTTCCGAGGCAAGTTCACACCATTCTGAGCGGTTTGACACGAAATCTGCGACATCGTATGCGCAGTCGCCACCCCGTCTTGACGCCTCAGACCTTCAATCTCTCCAGGCGCTGAGTGAGCGCAGATAGATTCCTGTGTTCCCAGTGATCACCGTAGTCGTAGAGGTCGGTGAGCGACCCCATGTTCCCCCCGCGCCGTCTTGAGCTGGATGCGCCAATCGGAACGGGGCGGATTGCCCCAGTCGAACTCCGGATCGGGGGTGAACCGCCCCGCCTTCCGTGGAGGCCATTTGGTTTAAGTCAGGCCGGCGTTTCGGCCTGACTGGCGAGTTGCCGGTAGTAGTTTGCCTCAGCTTCGGCCGGGGGGATGTAGCCGATGGGTTCGAGCAGCCTGTGGTGGTTGAACCAGGACACCCATTCCAGGGTTGCCAGCTCGACCGATTCCCGGGTTTTCCAGGGCGCTCGCCGATGAATCAGCTCGGCCTTGTACAGCCCGTTGATCGTCTCGGCCAGCGCGTTGTCGTAGCTGTCGCCCTTGCTGCCCACAGACGGTTCGATGCCTGCCTCGGCGAGCCGCTCGGTGTAGCGAATGCTGACGTATTGCGACCCGCGATCCGAATGGCAGACGAGGGTGCCGTCTCGCTCGGGCTGCCGGGCGTACAAGGCCTGCTCCAGGGCATCGAGCACGAAGTCCGTGCGCATCGAACTGCTGACCCGCCAGCCCACGATGCGCCGCGCGAAGACATCGATCACGAAGGCCACGTAGAGCCAGCCCTGCCAGGTCGAGACGTAGGTGAAGTCGCTGACCCACAACTGGTTCGGGCGCTCGGCACTGAAATGTCGCTTGACCCGGTCCAGCGGACAGATTGCCTTGCTGTCACCGACCGTCGTGCGCACGACCTTGCCACGCCTTACCCCGCGCAGGCCCAGGCGGCGCATGAGCCGCTCGACCGTGCAGCGGGCCACGGACACGCCTTCCCGGTTCATCTGTTTCCAGACCTTATCCGCACCATAGACTTGCAGGTTGGCGTGCCAGAGGCGCTGAATGTGCGGCATCAGGGCCTCGTCGCGCTGGACGCGGGCACAGCGTTTATGCGGCTCACGCCTGAGCGCCACGTGGCGCCAGTAGCCCGACGGGGCAATCTGCAACACCTTGCAGATCGACTCGACCCCGTAGGCCTGTCGATGCCGGTCCACAAAACCCCTCAGGACTTCAAGCGGCGGTCGAGCTCCGCCTGGGCGAAAAACGCACTGGCCAGCTTGAGGATCTCGTTGGCCTTGCGCAGCTCCTTGTTCTCGCGTTCGAGCTCCTTCAGGCGCTGCAACTCGGACGTGGTGATGCCGTCCCTGGCTCCCGAATCAATCTCGTGGCGCTTGACCCACTCAAGGAGCGTCTGCGGCACGCAGCCGATCTTGGGGGCGATCGATTCGATGGCCGCCCACTGCGAGGGGTACTCGCCGCGGTGCTCCAGCACCATGCGCACCGCACGCTCGCGCACCTCAGGGGAAAACTTGTTCGATTTGGTCATGGCTCAATCCTCTCAGAGTATTGGGCCTCCACCAAATCCGGGGCGGTTCAAGTTGCTGGGCTGGCATGTCTCTCGGAGCGGCAAATCCCGCACCGCTGAAAGCGCGCTGGAGCAGGCCCTGATCGCGCGCTTCGGTACGCTGGGACGCGTGAAGGAGCCCTTCCTGCTGCGTTCGGACAACGGCCTGGTCTTCACCAGCCGCAGCTACACGGCGCTGGTCAAAAGCTATGGCCTGAAGCAGGAATTCATCACACCCTACACGCCGCAGCAGAACGGCCTGGTGGAGCGGATGATCCGGACGCTGAAAGAGCAGTGCATCCACCGCCACCGCTTCGAGACTCTGCAGCATGCCAGCCGTGTCATTGGCGACTGGATCCAGTTCTACAACCACCAGCGGCCCCACCAGGCGTTGGATATGAAGACACCCGCTGAGGCATTCGCATTAGCGGCGTGACCTGTGCAGGATTTGCTGGGTCAATACAGGTAACCGGGAAAAACCTGAGGCCCCGAAGGCCGCACCCTGGGGCTGGACGGCCTTTCGGGTCATCCCGCCAGCCCACCCACCCTGTAGGTCGGACTTCAGTCCGACACCCGACGCCGCCGATACCTCCGACAGACAAGGCACGCCCCACGTGAGCAGCACGAGCGCGACAAAGAACTTGTCATGAGGGCTGGTTGGCGATAGGTTTGATTGGCATACGCGGCCGGCGCCGCCGCGAAGCCGATTGCTGGTCGTGGGCGCGCGGGGTGAGGCGTTTCGTCACAAGAAGAATGGACGCCGGCCCGACGCGAAAAGCGATGGGTCACTTTGTCACGAGCTGCAGGTTTGAAGAATCCCGCGTCCTGGGTGCCAGTCATTTGCTACACATTAGGTAGCCCATGAAGATCACCGTGCATCGACAGGCTTGCTGTCCCCAAGATGATCAATGTGGGCCATTGGAGGCTGAATACAGCATTGAACCTGACGCAAGTTTTTCTTCACTCATCCAGGAAATTATCAAGGCTGGCTTCCTGCAGTTTTCGTCTACCCACGATCGCCTCTCCGGAGAGGTTGATAACAAATGGCTAGTCGAGATATCTTCACCTTACGGCCCCAGCGTCAGGCGAACCTGAGTTCGCTGTGGCCTCAGACGCGAGGGTAGCTGATCTGCTCCATGACAAGATTTTGTCTTTTCGCTTTCGGCATGTTTGACGCCCTTCTGTCCGCGCAGCCCGGTGAGCTCCGACGTTAAAGGCCTCCAGTCCATGTCATGTGAGAAGTGCAAAGACCTGTGCGTGCGGTTTGCAATTCGGCAGCCCAATGATTTGCGCCGAGCAATTCAAATCGCGAAGCAGAACTGTGATGACGGCACTATCAGTGAGGTGCCCGAATCTGCCCCAGTTTCGCAAGTCACATTTGCGGCCCTCGCCGAAGGCGCGCATTGGGATGACATTGTTGGCCATCGTTTCCGCTGTAGCGCGTGTGGAGAGTTGTTTTCACTTCATGCCGAGACGTATCACGGCAGCGGAGGCTACTGGGAGCCAGAGAACACAAGGTCGGTTCGTGAAACCCTCTGACCTGGCTCCACCCAGCCCGTAGGTCGGGTTAGCCCGCAGGGCGTAACCCGACGCGCTTCCACAGCAGTCCGTCAGGTTGCGGTTCGGGGCAAGGTGTGAGGAGGCCGCTGAGGCGAGGGCCCGAGCAGGGGACGTCGGGTTACGCCCGAGGGGCTAACCCGACCTACGTGGTTTCCTGCTTTGCGATCCGATTCGCTTTCCCCTCAATCCTTCTTCAACAACCCCGCCAGCCCCGCAAAGGGTGAATGCGTCGCGGCCTTGCCGGGCTGCTTGGCCGTGACGTTGCCTTGGGTGGCTTCGAGTTGGCGCTGGTGTTCGTTGTCGTGGCAATACACGCACAAAAGCTCCCAGTTGCTGCCGTCGGGCGGGTTGTTGTCGTGGTTGTGGTCGCGGTGGTGGACGGTGAGTTCGCGCAGGTTGGTGTGGGTGAAGCTGCGGGCGCAGCGGCCGCAGACCCACGGGTAGATCTTGAGGGCTTTTTCGCGGTAGCCCTCGGCGCGCTTGTCGGCGGCGCGGCGGGCTTCGAGGACGATTCGGTCGAGTTTTTCGCTCATGGCAGGGGATCAGGCGGTGCGGCGGGCGAGGTCGCCGAGGGCGTCGCCAACCACTTCGGCGGCCTTCAGCAGGGTGGCTTCGTCCACGATCAGCGGCGGGGCGAAGCGCAGCACGCTGTCGTGGGTGTCCTTGGTCATCAGGCCGCGGGCGAGCAGCCATTCGGCGGCGGTGCGGGCGGTGACGCGGGTGGTGTCCAGCTCCATGCCGATCAGCAGGCCGCGGCCCCGCACCTGGCGGATCAGCGGGTTGTCGATGGCCTGCAGGCGGGCGAGGAAGATCTCGCCCAGGCGGGCGGCGCGCTCGGCGAGCTTCTCGTCGGCCAGCAGGGCCAGGGCTTCGCAGGCTACCGCGGCGGCGAGCGGGTTGCCGCCGAAGGTGGAGCCGTGGTCGCCGGGGCGGAAGACCTGCATCAGGCGCTCGTCGGCGAGGAAGGCGGCCACCGGCAGCAGGCCGCCGCCGAGGGCCTTGCCAAGGATCACGCCATCCGGGCGCACGCCTTCGTGATCGACGGCCAGCAGCTTGCCGGTGCGGCCGAGGCCGGTCTGGACCTCGTCGGCGATCAGCAGCACGTTGCGGGTGCGGCAGATCTCGGCGCAGCGGGTGAGCCAGCCGGCGGGCGGGATGTTGATGCCGCCTTCGCCCTGGATCGGCTCGAACAGGAAGGCCGCGGTGTTGGGGCCGATGGCGGTTTCGAGGGCGTCGGCGTCGCCGAAGGGGATGGTCTTGAAGCCCGGCGCGAAGGGGCCGAAGCCGGCCCGGTACTGGGTTTCGGACGAGAAGCCGACCACGGTGGTGGTGCGTCCGTGGAAGTTGCCGGCGCACACGATGATCTCGGCCTGGCCTTCGGGCACGCCCTTGATGGTGTGGGCCCACTTGCGGGCGGCCTTGATGGCGGTCTCGACGGCTTCGACGCCGGTATTGACCGGCAGCGCCTGGTCGTAGCCCAGCAGGGCCGACAGGCGCTCGAGCAGCAGGGGCAGGCGGTCGTTGGAGTAGGCGCGGGAGGTGAGAGCGAGGCGGCCGGCCTGTTCGGTGAGGGCGCGCACCAGCCGCGGATGGCTGTGACCGAAGCTCACCGCCGAGTAGGCGCTCATCATGTCGAGGTAGCGGCGGCCTTCCACGTCCCACAGCCACGGTCCTTCGCCGCGGCTGAAGACCACCGGCAGGGGCGCGTAGTTGCGGGCGCCGAAGGTGTCCTCCCGGTAGCGCAGCTGGGAGGTGGTGGGGCCGAGGGCGGCGGCGGCGAGCTCGACGACCCACTGGGCGCCGCTGTTGCAGCGGTCGCGTTCGGGCACGTATTCGACGATCTCCAGGGCGACGAAATCGGCGCAGCTGCGCAGGCCGTGGAGGGTATCCACCAGCTCCTGGGGGTCGAGGCCGTCGGGTTCGAGGCAGGTGGTGGCGGGCAGCTTGGCGCTGTCCATCGAATCCAGATCGACCGACACGCCGAAGCCGGCGGTGCCTTCCCGGGCGATGGTCATGGCGTCGCACATCACCGCGGCGAGGCCCCGGGCGCGCACTTCGGGCATGTAGAAGATCTTCACGCCGAGCTTTTCGAGGAGCTTGGGTTCTTCCGGCTCCCACGAGCGCGCGCCGACGATCACCACGTGGGCGGGGTCGAGGTGCGGGCCGGGCAGGCCGGTGAGGGTTTCGTCGCCGATCCCCAGCAGGGCCGCCAGGGGCATGCCGTGGATGTTGCCGGAGTGGGTGGTCTGGGGGGTGTGGGCGTCCAGGTGGGCGTCCACCCAGATCAGGCCAAGCTTGCCGCGGGGGGCGAGCTGGCGGGCCACGCCGCGCCAGGTGCCGGCGCCGATCACGTGGTCGCCGCCGAGCACCAGCGGGATGGCGTCTTCGGCGCAGATGGCGGCGGTGATGTCGGCCAGATCGTGGAGCAGGTGGCTCACGGTGCCGAGGCGTTCGTGCATCGGCGGGTGGGGCGGCTTGGGGGCGGAGGGTTCGAGCAGGGTCTGCCAGCGGGCGCGGATGCCGCGCTGGTTGAGGCGCGGTTCGATGCAGTAGTCGCGCAGGGCGCGGGGGCCGGCGGCGGGGCCGAAGATCGGCGCGCCGAGGCAGGAGCCGACGCCGACGATACGGACCGGGCGGGAGGGCACGAACGGGGCTGGCATGGTGTTCCTTCGAATGCGGCGGGCGATGCGTGTTTGAGCGCGCCGGCGGGCGTTTGTTCAGCGCCGGCCGGGGAGGCCGGGCGTTGGCCCGGCGGCACCGCGGGCGCCGGGCAGGGGCGGATGGCCGCCGGGTGAGGGTGTCACCGGGCGGTCATGTGTTGTCGGTCGGAATGGTAGCTACCCGATTGTTTCGATTGCTGGAGGATCGGGCGGGGAGACAGAAGTTGTCAGGCAAGCCAGCGCCAGCCTTCGAGGGCGGCGAGGCCGGCGAGCACCAGGCCGGTGGCCATGAGCCAGCGGCGCTGGCGGGTGTTGGCGGCGGCGAGGCGGGCGATCTCGGCGCGGGCGGCGTCGTCGCGCTTCTCGGAGGCCAGCGCCTGATGCACCAGGCGCGGCAGCTGGGGCAGGGTGGCGGCCCAGGCGGGGGCTTCGTCCTTCATGTGACGGACGAGGGCGCGCCAGCCGATCTGGTCGTTCATCCAGCGCTCGAGGAAGGGCTTGGCGGTCTTCCACAGATCGAGATCCGGGTCGAGCTGGCGGCCGAGGCCTTCGATGTTGAGGAGTGTCTTCTGCAGCAGCACCAGCTGGGGCTGGACTTCCATCTCGAAGCGGCGGGCGGTCTGGAACAGGCGCAGCAGCGTCTTGCCGAAGGAGATGTCTTTCAGCGGGCGGTCGAAGATGGGTTCGCACACCGCGCGGATCGCGCCTTCGAACTCGTCGGCGCGGGTGTGGGCGGGCACCCAGCCGGCCTCGATGTGGGCCAGCGCCACGCGTCGGTAATCCCGCTGGAAGAAGGCCAGGAAGTTGGTGGCGAGGTATTTTTTGTCGGTGTCGTTGAGGGTGCCGATGATGCCGAAATCCAGCGCGATGTAGCGCCCGCGGGTGGCGCCTTCGGTGGCGACGAAGATGTTGCCCGGGTGCATGTCGGCATGGAAGAAGCCGTCGCGGAACACCTGGGTGAAGAAGATCTCGACGCCGGCGCGGGACAGCGCCTTGAGATCGATGCCGGCCTTGCGCAGGGTGTCGAGCTGGGAGATGGGGATGCCCTTCATCCGCTCCATCACCATCACGTTGGTGGTGCACCAGTCCCAGTGCACTTCGGGCACCACCAGCAGTTCCGAATCCTTGAAGTTGCGCCGCAGCTGCGAGCAGTTGGCGGCCTCGCGCATCAGGTCGAGCTCGTCGCGCAGATACTTGGAGAACTCGGCGACGACTTCCCGCGGCTTGAGGCGGCGGCCTTCGGGCCAGATTTTTTCGAGGATGGTCGCGGCGGCGTCGAGCAGGGCCAGATCGTGGGCGATCACCGGGGCGATGCCGGGTCGCAGGATCTTGACCGCCACCTCGGTGCCATCGGGCAGCTCGGCAAAATGCACCTGGGCGATGGACGCGGAGGCGATCGGCTGGCGCTCGAAGCGGGCGAAGACCTCGTCGGCGTGCTTGCCGTAGGCGGTTTCGAGCTGGGCCAGGGCTTCTTCGCTGGAAAACGGCGGGACGCGATCCTGCAGGCGGGCGAGCTCTTCGGCGATGGCCGGCGGCAGGAGATCGCGCCGGGTGGACAGCATCTGGCCAAACTTGACGAAGATCGGGCCGAGGGATTCGAGGGCCTGACGCAGGCGGGCGCCCGAGGGCTCGTCGAAACGGCGGCCGAAGCGCAGCGCGCGCGCCAGCCAGGCCAGCCGGCCGGTCGGCTCGCTGGAGAGGATCATCTGGTCGAGGCCGTATTTCAGGCTGACGGAGACGATCTTGACGAGTCGGAAGAGGCGCACGGCGGCAAGTGAAAAGGAAAACGCGGATTGTGCCCCGAAAGCCGGGCCGGCGGAAGCGTGGGCGGGGGCTTCAGCGCCTGATGCGGGGACGCGCTGGCGCAGGGGCAGGCGCGGGCGGCGGGGCGATGGGATGGACCTGCTCGGTGAGCCAGCGCACGGTGCTGCGGATGTCCCGCTTCACGGCTTCGTCCGCAACGCCGAAGCTGACCGTGCCGTCGGACTCGATGGAAAACGGCGGCAGGCGCCATTCCCGCTCGACCACAAAAAGAAAGTCGCCGTCGCGGATGGCCTTCTGGGCCACCACATAACCATAGGGCCGGTCGCCGAAGCGGCTGCAGTAGGCAGTGCGGGTGGAATGGCCGAGGCCGTCGCGGGCGCCGGTGACGAGGCCGCTGGTGGTGAATTCCGGGCAGTGCCGGGCCAGGCCGACGGCGATGTGGCCGAGGTAGGCCTCGGGGCTCATCTCCTGGGCGCCGAAGCGCTGGACGAGCAGGCGGTCGCGGTAGTCCTCGATGCCCTGGCCGCGGGGCACGTATTCCTCGTGGCGGATGCCGTTGCCTTCGCGCAGGTCGATGATCCGCCAGCCTTGGCCGGCCGGTAGCGGCAGGCGCCAGTCGAGGGTGGGCGCGTCGGCAGCGGCGCCCGTCGCCAGCAGCAGGCTGGCGGCGAAAGCCGCGAAGCGGACCGGGATACGACGGGAAAAAGTGCTCACGAGGCAAGTTTGCCACGTAGCAAGCGCTTTGTCGGCGGGCTTAATTCGCACGAAAGTTTGCACGACAGGCGGGACGCCCGGCGCTTGGATATAATCCTGTGCTTTTAGTCGCAGTATTTGCCATGAGCGCCGATCCGAAAACCCAGCTTGCCGACCTCCTGCGTGCCGCCCTCATCAGTGTGGCGCCCGACCAGGCCGAAACCCCGATCAACCTGGAACGTCCGAAGCAGGCCGGTCACGGGGATTTTGCGAGCAACCTGGCGCTGCAACTGGCCAAGCCGCTGAAGCGCAATCCCCGCGAGCTGGCCGCCCTGCTGCTGGCCGAGCTGCCCAAGTCGCCGCTGGTTGCCAAGACCGAAGTGGCCGGCGCCGGCTTCATCAACTTCACCCTCGCCGCTGACGCCAAGACGGCGGTGGTCGGTGCGGTACTCGGCGCCAGCGAAGCCTATGGCCGCGGCGTGAAGTCCGGCGTGAAGGTGCAGGTCGAGTTCGTGTCGGCCAACCCCACCGGTCCGCTCCACGTGGGCCACGGCCGGGGCGCCGCCTATGGCGCGTCGCTCGCCGACGTGCTGGATTTCGCCGGCTTCGACGTGACCCGTGAGTACTACATCAATGACGCCGGCCGGCAGATGGACATCCTCGCGCTGTCCACCTGGCTGCGTTACCTCGATCTCTTCGGCATCGCCATCGCCTTCCCGCCCAACGCCTACCAGGGCGACTACGTGAAGGACATGGCCGCCCAGATCAAGACCGGCCACGCCGACCGCTTCGCCCAGGTTTCCGCCGCCGATGTGCTGGCCGGTGCCCCGTCGGTCGAGGCCGACAAGGAAGGCCACCTGGATGCGCTGATCGCCAACGCCAAGCGCCTGCTCGGGCCGGATTACGCCTGGGTGCATGGCTTCGCGCTCAACGAGCAACTCGGCGACGGCCGCGAGGATCTCAAGGAGTTCGGCGTCACCTTCGACATGTGGTTCTCGGAGCGTTCGCTGTTCGACACCGGCCTCGTCGAGAAGGCCGTGGCCGAGCTCGAAGCCCGCGGTCACCTCTACGAACAGGACGGCGCCAAGTGGTTCCGCTCCACTGCCTTTGGCGACGAGAAGGACCGCGTCGTCCAGCGCGAGAACGGCCTCTACACCTATTTCGCGTCCGACATCGCTTACCACGCCAACAAGTACGAGCGCGGCTTCGACCGCATCATCGACATCTGGGGCGCCGACCACCACGGCTACATCCCCCGCGTGAAGGGCGCGCTCACCGCACTGGGCCTGCCGCCCGAGAAGCTCGACGTGGCGCTGGTGCAGTTTGCGGTGCTGTACCGCGACGGCCAGAAGGCGGCCATGTCCACCCGCTCCGGCGAGTTCGTCACGCTGCGCGAGCTGCGCAACGAAGTGGGTAACGACGCCTGCCGCTTCTTCTACGTGCTGCGCAAGGCCGACCAGCATCTGGATTTCGACCTCGACCTCGCCAAGAGCCAGAGCAACGAGAACCCGGTGTACTACATCCAGTACGCCCACGCCCGCCTGTGCTCGGTGCTGGGCCAGTGGAACGGCGTCCTCGCCGATCTGGCCGACGCCGATCTCGCCCGTCTCGACAACGAGCGCGAGCTCGCCCTGTGCGCCCGCCTCACCGCCTTCCCGGAAGTCGTCCAGAGCGCCGCGTCCGACTACGCGCCGCACCAGATCGCCTTCTACCTGAAGGATCTGGCCGGCGAGTTCCACAGCTACTACAACGCCGAACGGATGCTGGTGGACGACGAGGGGCTCAAGCTGGCCCGTCTGGCCCTGGCTGCCGCGGTGCGTCAGGTGATCCGCAACGGCCTCGCGCTGCTTGGCGTTTCTGCTCCCGATTCGATGTAATCCCGGACTTCTCCATCCATGAGTCGCGATCTCAAGCCACGTCCTCAAGCCAGGAAGCCCAAATCGGGCAGCCGTGGCGGCACCCTTGTCGGCATTTTTGTCGGCCTGATCCTGGGGGCCCTGGTGGCTGCCGGGATCGCGCTGTATTTCACCGCCTCGTCGCCCTTCAGCAAGCCCAAGCCTGCTGACGAGCGGACGGTCGTCGCGCCGCCGGCCAAGCCCCAGGGCAGCGAGCCCATCGCGCTGCCCGGCAAGGCCGGCGACAAGCCTGTCGAGAAGCCCCGCTTCGATTTCTACAACGTGCTGCCCAAGGGTTCGGATGCGCTGCCGGCGCCCACCAAGCCCGAGGAAACCACCGAAGTCGTGAAGACCGACAAGCCCGCCAAGGACAAGTCCGACAAAGCCGACAAGGCCGCCACCACCGACACCGCCAAGGCCGACAAGACCAAGTCCACCGAAGGCATGGACAGCGCCGAGCGCGCCAAGGCCGAGGCGGCGCTGCTCGACAAGCCGGCCCCGGCGCCCGAGAAGTTCTACCTGCAGGCCGGCGCCTTCGAAGACCCGTCCGAAGCGGACAACCTGAAGGCGCGTCTTGCGTTGATGGGGGTGGAGGCCAGCGTCCAGAAGATCGAAGTGCCCGACAAAGGCACGATGCATCGGGTGCGCACCGGCCCCTACCTCGGGCAGGACGTGATGACCAAGGCGCGGGACAACCTCACCGCCAACGGCATCACCACCGCCATCGTGAAGATCAAACCCAAGGAACCAAAGCCGGCCACCGCCGCTCAATGAGTCCTTTGGATCGAAGGAGAAACCCTAATGCAGCGTCGTGACGTCCTCAAACAGCTCTCCGCCCTCGCAGCCCTCGGCGGCCTTGGTCTGCCCGCCTGGTCGCAGGGCAGTGGCAAGGGCTTCGAACTTGTTTCGCCGCCCCAGCCCACCGAGGCCAAGGGGAAGATCGAAGTGCTGGAGTTCTTCCACTACGGCTGCCCCCACTGTCGTTCCTTCGATCCGGTGCTCGACGCCTGGGTCAAGAAGCTGCCGTCCGACGTGGTGTTCACCCGCGTCCCGGTGATGTGGGGCCAGCAGATGCTGGTGGGCCTCGCCCGGCTGTACGCGACGCTCGACGCCACCGGCGATCTGCCGCGCCTGCACGGCCAGATCTTCGACGCCGTCCAGACCGAGAAGCTGCCGCTCAACACCGAAGCCGCTGCCCAGGAATGGGTCGTCAAGAAGGGTGTGGATGCCAAGAAGTTTTCCGACGCGTACCGGGGCTTCACCACCAACGTGCGCGTCAAGCGCTTCGAGGAAATCGCCCGCAACTACAAGATCGACGGCGTTCCGACCCTGGCGATCGACGGCAAGTACTTCACCTCCGGCTCCCTCGCCGGCTCCCACGAGGCGGCGCTCAAGGTGGCGGATCAGCTGATCGCCCGCGCCCGCAGCGAACAGGGCCGCAAGTAAGCCCGCAACGCCGCCTGGCTTCCGGGTCGGGCGGCGTGCTTCCTTTTTCATCCCGTGACCGAACGCGTCTTCATCACCGGTGCCTCCAGCGGCATCGGCGCCGCCCTGGCACGCCACTACGCGGCCCGGGGCGCGGTGCTGGGCCTCGTAGCCCGGCGTCGTGACGCCCTCGCTGCGCTGGTGACGAGCCTGCCCGGCGAGCACGCCATCTACATCGTCGATGTGGCTGACGGCCCGGCCCTGCAGGCTGCGGCGGCGGATTTCGTGGCGCGCATCGGCCTGCCGGACGTGGTGATCGCCAATGCCGGCGTGTCCGTGGGCACGCTCACCGAAGAAGCCGACGACCTGCCCGCCTTTGAGCGGGTGATGCGCACCAACGTGCTGGGCATGGTGGCCACCTTCCAGCCCTTTGCGGCGCCCATGCGGGCCCGTGGCAGCGGGCGGCTGGTGGGCATCGCGTCGGTGGCGGGCATCCGCGGCCTGCCCGGCGCGGGGGCTTACAGCGCCTCCAAGGCCGCGGCGATTGCCTATCTCGAGAGCCTGAGGGTCGAGCTCCACGGCAGCGGCGTGCGGGTGGTGACCATCGCCCCCGGCTACATCGAGACGCCGATGACCGCGGTGAACCGCTACCCGATGCCCTTCATGCTGCCGGTGGATGAAGCCGCCCGGCGCTTCGTGCGGGCCATTGACGCCGGCACCACCTACACGGTGATCCCCTGGCAGATGGGCGTGGTGGCCAGACTGCTGCGCCTCCTGCCCAACGCGGTGTTCGACCGTATCTTCGCCCGCGCCGGCCGCAAGCCGCGCGGGCTCGATCTGTAGCCGGCGCCCTCAGCCGAGCTGGGTGATGGCAGGCAGGTATTTCTTGCCCAGGGCATCGGCCACGATCGGGTGGGTGACGTGGCCGTTGCACACGTTGAGGCCCGCGCGCAGGCCGGCGTCGTCCTTCAGGGCGTCCTTCCAGCCCTTGTCGGCCAGCGCCAGCACGTAGGGCAGGGTGGCCGCGTTGAGGGCGTAGGTGGCGGTGCGGGCCACCGCGCCGGGCATGTTGGCGACGCAGTAGTGCACCACGCCATCCACCACGAAGGTCGGGTCGGCGTGGGTGGTGGGGTGGGATGTCTCGATGCAGCCGCCCTGGTCGATGGCCACGTCGACGATCACCGCACCGGGTTTCATGGTGGCCAGCATCGCGCGGGTGACCAGCTTGGGCGCGGTGGCGCCGGGGATCAGCACCGCGCCGATCACCAGATCGGCATGGGGCAGCACGCTTTCGATGGCGTCACGGGTGGCGTAGAGGGTCTTGACCCGCCCGCCGTACACTTCGTCCAGGTGGCGCAGCACGGCCAGGGATTTATCGACGATGGTCACGTCGGCGCCGATGCCGACGGACGTGTGGGCCGCGTTGTTGCCCACCGTGCCGCCGCCCAGCACGACGACCCGGCCCGGCTCGACGCCGGGCACGCCGCCCAGCAGCACGCCGCGGCCGCCATGGGATTTTTCGAGTGCCGCGGCGCCGGCCTGGATGCTCATCCGCCCCGCCACTTCGGACATCGGCGCCAGTAGCGGCAGGCCGCCGCCGGGTGCGGTGACGGTTTCGTAGGCGATGGCGGTGGCGCCGCTGGCAAGCAGCGCCTCGGCGAGTTCGGGTGCAGGGGCGAGGTGCAGATAGGTGAACAGGATGTGGTGGGGCTTGAGGCGGGCCTGCTCGTCGGGGAGCGGCTCCTTCACCTTGACGATCATCTCGGCGGCCTCGAAGACATCGGCCCCGCTGGCGCTGATGGTGGCGCCGGCGCGTTCGTAATCGGAATCCGTGGCGCCGATGCCGAGCCCGGCGCCGGTCTCGACGAACACCTGGTGGCCATGGGCGACGACCTCCCGGACTGCTCCCGGGGTCAGGCCGACCCGATGTTCATGGTTCTTGGTTTCCTTGGGAACGCCGATTTTCATGATCTTCTCCGTGGCTGGAAGGGTTTGCTTGCTTCAGGTGAGAGTGCGGGCGCGGATGCTTGTTCCACGTACCATCCAATAACGGTGCGGCTCCTGAGATACTTGCGCGATGATGCAGAACAACAATGATGAAGATTTCCTGGTGGACGCAAGCGGCCATCGCCACCAGCCCCATTCGGGCCCGGCGCGGATCGTCTCGCTGGTGCCCTCGCTCACCGAGCTGGTGTGCGATCTGGGGCTGGCCGGGCAACTGGTCGGGCGGACGGGCTTTTGCATCCACCCGCGGGCGATCCTGAAGACCATCCCCAAAGTGGGCGGCACCAAGGACGTGAACCTCGCGCGCCTGCGCGAGCTGGCGCCGACCCACGTGATCGTCAATGTGGACGAAAACCGGCGCGAATGCGTCGAGGAGATCGCCGCCTGCGTGCCCCATGTGATCGTCACCCACCCCTGCACGCCCGAGGACAACCTGCCGGTGTATCGCCTGCTGGGTGGCATCTTTGGCCGTGAGGCCGAGGCTGAGCGGCTGTGCGCCGATCTTGCCGCTGCGCTGGACGACGCGCGGGCCGTGGGCGCCAGCCTGCCGGCCGAGAAGGTGCTCTACCTCATCTGGCGCCAGCCATGGATGACCGTGGCGCGCAGCACCTACATCTCGGCGATGCTGGGGGCGGTGGGCTGGCAGACGGTTCCCGAGGCCGACGAGCCGCGCTATCCGGCCTTCGAATGGGATGCGCCGTGGCTGGCGGGCGTGGCGCGGGTCTTCCTGTCGTCCGAGCCCTATCGCTTTCGCGACAACCATCTGGCCGAGGTGGCCGCCGCGTCGGGGCGTCCGGCGGCGCTGATCGATGGCGAGATGGCCTCGTGGTACGGCAGTCGGGCGGTGGCCGGGCTGCGCTATCTCACCGAGCTGCGCCGCACGCTGGCCGGCGCGCCATGAAAAACGCCCACCGGAGTGGGCGTTTGCGCTGAAGCCGGGGGCGATCAGCTGGGCTGACGCAGCACCTGATGGGGCGCCGGGATCGGCCAGTTGTTGGCGCCGCCCACTTCGGCCAGGGCCTTGTTGGTGTCGAAATACACCTGCCAGTAGTGGTCGTTGTGGCAATAGGGGCGCACCACCAGCTTGGTGCCGGCCGCGTTGAACTCGAGGATCTCGACATCCGGCGCCGGGTCGGTCAGCACGTTGGGGATCTGCTTGATGCGGGCGCGGATGAGCTCCATCGCCTGCTTCGGATCCACGCTGTGGGCCAGCTGGGCGGTCAGGTCCACCCGGCGGGACGGGTTCAGCGTGTAGTTGACGATGTTGTCGGAGAACAGCTTGTTGTTGCCGATGGTCGTCCGCACATTGTCGGGCTGGTCGATGGTGGTGGCGAACAGGCCGATTTCCTTGACGGTGCCGGTGACGCCCGCGCCGCTGATGAAATCACCCACCTTGAACGGGCGCAGGATGATCAGGAATGCGCCGGCAGCGAAGTTGGAGAGCAGGCCGCTCCACGCCACACCGATGGCCACGCCGGCTGCGGCGATGAGGGCCGCGAAGCTGGTGGTCTCGATGCCGAACACCGACAGGATCACGATGACCAGCACGATGCGCATGACCACCCGCAGGGTGGCCTCGACGTAGCGGACCAGGGTGGGCTCGACCTTCTGGCGGGTCATGCCGCGGTTGGACAGGTTGCCGATGATGTTGATCAGCCAGCCGCCGATGATCCAGAGGGCGACGGCACCGGCAAGTTTCCAGCCGAGGGGAATGAGGTAGGTGGTGATCAGGTTGCCAACGTCGAAAGACATTTCAGTGGCCATGGCGTGCTCCGTCATGAGGGTTGAGTCCCCAGTCTATCCAGACTGGGTGTCCGGGGTTGCCATGATATGTGAATTGTTGTGTCAATGTGCAAGGCTCTGTGATGTGGTGGGCTTTACGCCAGCTGGATTTGCAGCTTTTCGGGCGTGAGGATGGCGAAACGCGCGGCGATGACCGGGCGTTTGCCGAGCTTGAGCACCAGTTTGTCGCGGGTCAGGAGCGCCCGGGCGCTGCTGTCGCGGGCGAGCTCGAGGAACTTCTGGTCGTCCCGGTCGAGGCAGTTGGGCAGTTCGCAGGCGGGCGGGGCGACCGGTTCGACGAGCGTGCAGCGGGCCCGGTAGGTGGCGGCGATCTCGGCCTGGCGTTCGGGGCTCTGGGCAAACTGCGGGTAGGCGAGCACGCGGGCGAGTTCGCCCAGGCAGTCTTCCCGGCTGAGGGGGCGGAGCGCGCCGCTCTCGACGGCCGCGCGCAGGCGCACGAGGGCGGGATCTTCGAACATCCACAGGGACAACACCACGTTGGTGTCGAGGACGACGGGCAGGCCGTGGGGGAGCGGGGTTTCGAGCGGGTAGGTGGCCACGGTTGGTGAAGTGGGGCGATTGAGGCTGAGGCGGAAAAAGGAAAAGGGGGCCGAGGCCCCCTTTCTTCATGCAGGCTGCCGATGGATCAGGCGGCCTTCTTCTTGGCGTCGAGACGGGCCTTGACGAAGGAGCCCGGTGCATCTTCGAGCACCTTGAACTTGCCGTTGAGCGGATCGCGGGCCGGAACCTTGCTGCTGTCCTGGGCCATCAGCCAGGCCTGCCAGTCCGTCCACCAGGAGCCCGGGTGCTGCTCGGCGCCGTTGAAGAACTCGTCGGCGGTGGCGGGCAGCTTGGCGGCCGGGTTGGTCCAGTAGCCATACTTGTTGGCTGCTGGCGGGTTGACGATGCCGGCGATGTGGCCGGAGCCGCCCAGCACGAAGCGCACGTTGCCGCCGAAGTTGCGGGCACCGGAGTAGGTGCTCTTCCACGGGGCGATGTGGTCTTCGATGGTGGAGATGAAGTAGGTCGGGACCTTGATCTTGGACAGATCGATGGGCACGCCTGCGATCTCGATGCCACCCGGCTCCTTGAGGAGGTTGTTCAGGTACATGTTGCGCAGGTAGAAGCTGTGCATCTTCGCCGGCATGCGGGTGGAATCGGAGTTCCAGTACAGCAGGTCGAAGGGGAACGGATCCTTGCCCATCAGGTAGTTGTTCACCACGAAGGACCAGATCAGGTCGTTGGCGCGCAGCATGTTGAAGGTGCCGGCCATTTCGGAGCCTTCGAGGTAGCCGCGCTCGAACATCTTCTTCTCGAGGCTGGAGATCTGGCCTTCGTCGAGGAAGACGGACAGTTCGCCCGGATCGGCGAAGTCGGTCATGGTGGTGAAGAAGGTGCCGGACGCCAGGCGCTTGTCCTTCTTGGCGGCCATGTAGGCCAGGGTGGTGGCGAGCAGCGTGCCGCCCAGACAGTAGCCGGCGGCGTTGATTTCCTTGGCGCCGGTCTGTTCGACGATGGCGTCGACGGCGGCCAGGGTGCCTTCGAGCAGGTAGGCGTCGAAGCTCTTCTCGGCCAGGCGCTCATCCGGGTTGACCCAGGAGATCACGAACACGGTGTGGCCCTGATCGACGCACCACTTGATGTAGGAGTTCTTCTCGCGCAGGTCGAGGATGTAGAACTTGTTGATCCAGGGCGGGACGATCAGCAGCGGGCGCTTGGACACGTCCGGGGTGGTCGGGGTGTACTGCAGCAACTGCATCATCTCGGTCTGGAAGACGACCTTGCCCGGCGTGGTGGCCACGTTGCGGCCCAGCTCGAAGGCGGTGGTGTCGGTCATCTTGACGCGCAGGTTGCCGTCGCCTTCTTCCACGTCGCGCAGCAGGTTGTTGAGGCCCTTGATGAGGTTCTGGCCGTGGCTCTTGACGGTCTCGCGGAAGACTTCCGGGTTGGTCAGGGCAAAGTTGGACGGCGACAGGGCGTCGATGTACTGGCGGGTGTAGAAGTTGACCTTCTTTTGGGACTGGTCGTCCAGGCCATCCACGGTGGAGACGGTGTCGTGGATGTGGCGGGCGGTGATCAGGTAGGACTGCTTGATGAAGTCGAACAGGAAGTGCTCCTGCCATTCTTCATCCTTGAAGCGCTTGTCGTCCTTGGCGGGGGCGGCGACCGGGGCGCTGGGCGCCATGCCGGTGAAACGCATCATGGAGTGCTGCCACAGGGAGAAGTAATCCCAGACGAGATTCATCTGAGCCTGGGCCAGACGGTACGGGTTGGCCAGCAGCTTGCCCATCATGTCCATGAAGGCCTGGGCGATGCCCAGCTCGTCGGTGGGGGCGGACATGCCCTTCTGGACCTGCTTCTGGATGTGGTCGGCCAGCAGCTTGGAAGCGCGCTGGGCGACTTCGGCGTAGGTCTTGGCGACTTCCTTCGGGTCCGGCAGTTCGGACTTGGCGACTTCTTTTTCTGGCGCAGCCATTGTTGGGCACTCCTTGTTAGATGCTTTTGACGAAACGAACCACCCCATCGTCTCCGACCCGGCCTACCAGCTCGCCCTTGTGTTCGAGGTGGTTCAGGTGGGCGATGGCCTCCCCCATTGCAAACATGACCTGATGCGTATCCAGCTCGCGCGGGAAGAGGGTCGCAAGAATCTCTTCCGCACTGCGGGGATCGGTGCATGCAGCAAGCAGTTCCGCGCAGCGGTCGTCGTGGTGCTGGACGAGCTGATCAACCCGGAGGGCGATGCCGCGGAACGGCCTCCCGTGGGATGGTAGCACGAGCGACGTGTCTGGCAACTGCTTGAAAGCGCTGATCGAATCGAGGAAGCGGCCGAGCGGGTCGTCATGTGGCGTCGCAGCAAAAACGCTGACGTTGGTGGAGATCCGGGGCAGCAGCATGTCGCCCGAAATCAGCACGCCGATGGCCTCGCAGTAGAGGGAGACGTGCTCGGGTGCGTGGCCGTAGCCGACGATGACCTGCCACTTCTGACCGCCGATCGAGAGCGTGTCGCCGTCGATGAGGCGCTGGTAGGTGGCGGGCAGCGACGGCACGCCGCGGGCGTAGGCATTGCCCCGGCCCGAGAGTGCAGCGGCGCGGTCGTCGTCGAGGCCGTGGTGGCGGAAGTGGGCCACCATCGAGGTGACGTCGTAGCCGGTGAGCTGGTGCCACAGGGCGTAGCCGCCGAGGTACTCGCCCTGGGACATCACCACGCCGGCGCCGGTCTTGTCGGAGAGCCAGCGGGCGAGGCCCAGGTGATCCGGGTGGCAGTGGGTGACGATGATCCGCGTCACCGGCTTGCCGAGGCGGGCGAGGATGGTCTCCCAGGCGTCGCGGGTGGCGTCGAGGGCGTAGCCGGTATCGACGATCGCCACGCCTTCGCCGTCCTTGATGAGCCACAGGTTGATGTGGTCGAGGGCGAAGGGCAGCGGCATGCGGATCCAGGACACGCCGGGGGCGACCTCGCGGGTCTCGCCGGCCTCCGGCACGCTGTCGAAGGGGTATTCGAGGGTCGGGGTGCTCATTGCTGCTGTTCTCCTGGAAATCCGTCGGCCGCGTTGTCCGGCCTCGGGAAATCTGATTTACTGATTCGATGATCGAGGAAACAACCTACACCATCGGTGATCTGGCCCGCGAGTTCGGGATTACCCCGCGTGCCATCCGCTTTTACGAGGACGAAGGCCTGCTCGCGCCCGTCCGTGCCGGCCGCAACCGCATCTACAACAAGCGCCACCGCACCCGTCTGGGCCTTATCCTGCGCGGCAAGCGGCTCGGCCTGTCGCTGGCCGAGATCGGCGAGCTGCTCGGCATGTACGACGGCCTGCGCGATTCGGCCCCGCAGCTGCGCCGCCTGCTGGTGGTGCTGGCCGAGCGTCGGCGGGCCCTCGAGCAGCAGCGCGAGGACATCGCCGCGGTGCTCGGCGAGATCGACATCCTCGAGAAGCAGTGCGCCGAACAGCTGGCCGAGAACCCGGAAGGCGCTGCCGCCGCCCACGCCGCGCTGGCCGCCCGTCTGGGCGAAGGCGCTTGATCTTTTTTACCACCAAAATTACGTTTACGTAAACGTAATTCAAGGCGCCGGCACAGGCCGTGCCAATAAAAGGAGACAAGCCATGACCCGCCCGCCCCTGGAGCCCTTCCGCCCCCGCGACCCGAACTACGCCGCCCGCGTCCGGGCGAGCTTCGACCTGCAGCACGCGATGGCGCTGATCGGCGCGAAGATGGCGGTGGTCGAGCCCGGCTACGCCGAGATCCACCTGCCGTACAGGGAGGGCATCACCCAGCAGCATGGCTTCATCCACGGCGGGGTGGTGGGGATGATCGCCGACTCGGCGGCCGGCTACGCTGCCAACACGCTCACCCCGGCCGACGCCAGCGTGCTGACGGTGGAGTACAAGATCAACCTGATCGCCCCCGCGGACGGCGAGCGGCTGGTGGCCCGGGGCGAGGTGATCCGCCCGGGGCGCACGCTGATCATCACCAAGGCCGAAGTCTTTGCGGTGAAGGCCGAGGAGTGGACGCTCTGCGCCGTGATGCAGCAGACGATCATGGTCATGCACGGCCGTCAGGAAAAGCCTGCCTGAAAGGGCTTCGTGCACAAAAAGGCGTGGTCCGGCCCATGCCCGGGGGTGAAACGGCCGGCCTGAACGAGTATCCTGCTGGGTTGTTTCGACTTGTGATGGAATTGATCGATGGCCGTTACCCTTCGCATCCTCAGTGCCGATGACCACGCCGAGATCGAGCATGTCCGCCAGTTTTTCCGCAACTACGCCGCCTGGCTGGGCGTAGATCTCGGTTTCCAGAATTTCGGGGAGGAAATGGCCTCCCTGCCCGGCGCCTATGCCGCGCCCGCAGGGCGGCTGTTCTTTGCCGAGCTCGACGGCAAGCCCGCCGGCTGTGTGGGCATCCGCCCCTCCACCGAAGGCATCTGCGAGATGAAGCGGCTCTACGTGGAGCCCGAGGCGCGTGGCGCCGGAGTCGGCCGGGAGCTCGCGCTGGCCGCCATCAAGGCCGCCAAGGTGCTGGGCTACCGCAGGGTGATGCTCGACACCCTGCCGGCCATGCGCATCGCCGTGAAGCTCTACCGGGAGCTGGGTTTCAAGGAGGCGCCGGCCTACTACCCGACCCCCGTGGAAGGCACGATGTTCCTCTCCCTCGACCTGGAAAACTGGTCTGAGAGCGAAGTGCAGAACGAAAACCTTTTCCACCTCTTCGACTTCAATCTGGCCTGGGCGCGGCGCATGCGTCAGGTCGATCCGGGCTACTTCGAGAAGCTCTCCACCCTGCAGGCGCCCGAGTTCCTGTGGATCGGCTGTTCCGATTCCCGCGTGCCGGCCAACGAGATCATCGGCCTGATGCCGGGCGAGGTCTTCGTCCACCGCAACGTGGCCAACGTGGTGGTGCACACCGACCTCAACTGTCTGTCGGTGATCCAGTTTGCGGTGGATGTGTTGAAGGTGAAGCACATCATGGTCGTCGGCCACTACGGCTGCGGCGGCGTGCGCGCGGCGCTGCAGCGGGATCGCGTCGGGCTGGTCGATCTGTGGTTGCGTCACGTGCAGGATGTTCACGTGAAGCACGTCAGCCGCGTCGATCTGCTGCCGCCCGAGATGCGCCACGACCGCCTGTGCGAGCTCAACACCATCGAGCAGGTGGTCAACGTCTGCCAGACCATCGTCGTCCAGGATGCCTGGAAGCGGGGTCAGCGGCTCACGGTGCATGGCTGGGTGTATGGCCTCAAGGACGGCCTGATCCGCGACCTGGGCATCAACGTGAGCCGGCGCGAGGATCTCATGCCCCGTTACCTGGGTGCCCTCGAGGCCCTGGAAAGCTGATACCGGAGACCCGTGATGGCCGAACCCCGGCTCGCCGAAGGCATCGACCTCGATTTCCTCAACGCCCGGGGTGCGGGCCATCTGCCGGGCTGGTTCGGCTTCGAGGCCGTGACCCTCGAACCGGGGCGCATGGGTTCGCGGATGCTGATCCGCCCCGAGATGCTGGCCCCCAACGGCTATCTCCACGCCGCGACGATCATCGCCATGGCCGACAGCGCGGCGGGCTACGCCACCCGCGCCCACCTGCCTGAAGGCGCCAAGAGCTTCACCACCATCGAGCTGAAGACCAACTTCTTCGGCACCCAGACCGACGGCGTGCTCCTGTGCAACACCACGGCGGTGCACATCGGGCGAAACACCCAGGTGTGGGATTCCGAAGTCACCAGCGGCGGCTGCGGCCGGCGGCTGGCGCTGTTCCGCTGCACCCAGCTGATCCTGTGGCCCAAGACCCCCTGACGGAGACCGACCCATGACCGAACCCCGGCGCAGCACTGCCCCCATCGACTTCTATTTCGATTTCTCGTCGCCCTACGGCTACTTCGCCGCCGAGAAGATCGACGCCCTGGCCGAACGCTTCGGGCGCACGGTGCTGTGGCATCCCTTCCTGCTGGGGGTTACCTTCAAGGTCACCGGCCTCGCGCCGCTGCCGTCGATCCCGCTCAAGGGCGCCTACTCGATGCACGACATCGAGCGCTCGGCGCGCTACTTCGGCCTGCCCTTCAAGCAGCCCAGCACCTTCCCGATCCCCACCCAGCACGCCGCGCGGGCCTTTCTGTGGATCAACGACCGCAGCCCGCAAAAGGCGCGGGCCTTTGGCCTCGCCGCCTACCGGGCGTATTTCGTCAATGACGTGAATATCTCCGATCTCGGCGCGGTGCTCGACATCGCCGCCGGGCAGGGCATCGACCGGGACGAGCTCTCGGCGGTGCTCTCCGGCACCGAGATCAAGGCGCGGCTCGCCGCCGAGGTGGATCTGGGGCTGTCGCGCGGGGTGTTCGGCTCGCCCTTCATCATCGTCGACGGCGAAGCCTTCTGGGGGGCCGACCGGCTGCCCCAGGTGGAGCGCTGGCTGGCCGAAGGCGGGTTCTGAGCGGCCGGTCGTCGGAGCGACACGCAATGTGATGCCCTTCGGTCGCCCGGCATGGATAATGCGGGCTGACCGACCCAACCGGCATCACAGAAAAATCGCCTCCCGGAGACCCGCATGTCCGCCCCCATCGACTTCTATTTCGATTTCTCCTCGCCCTACGGCTATATGGCTTCCGAGCGGATCGACGAGCTCGCCGCCCGCCACGGGCGTGCCGTGATGTGGCACGCCATCGTCCTCGATGCGCAGTTCCAGCCCCAGGGCGGCATGAAGATCCCGGCCGGCCTGATGCGCACCGAGTACGTGCAGCGCGACACCGAGCGCACCGCCGCCTTCTTCGGCATCCCCTTCAAGCAGCCCAGCCCCTACCCGGCGCACACCGAACATGCCGCCCGCGCCTTCCAGTGGCTGTCCGACCGCGACCCCGAAGAGGCCCGCGCCTTCGCCCACGCGGTGTTCCGCGCCTACTTCGTCGATGGCCGCAACATCGCCGAGACCAGCGTCCTCCTCGACATCGCCGACGCCCTCAAGATCAATCGGGAGGAAGTCGCCGACGCCTTCTCCGATCCGGCCACCAAGGCCCGCCTGAAGGCCGAGATCGATCTGGCCGAAGCCCGCGGCGTGTTCGGTTCGCCCTACTTCATCGTCGAAGGTGAAGGCTTCTGGGGCAACGACCGCCTCCCGCAGCTCGAGCGCTGGCTCGAAAAAGGCCCCTTCTGACGGAGCGCCAACCATGCGGCGCATCTGTGTCTTCTGTGGTTCCCGCACAGGCGTGCGGCCGGCCTATCGGGCGGCGGCCGAAGCCCTCGGCAAGCTCCTCGCCGAGCGCGGCATCGAGCTGGTCTACGGGGGCGGCAACGTCGGGCTGATGGGCGTGGTCGCCGATGCCTGCCTCGCCGCCGGTGGCAAGGTGGTCGGTGTCATCCCGCGGGTGCTCATGGACTGGGAAGTGGGCCACGAGGGCCTCACCCGGCTCGAAGTGGTCGACTCCATGCACACCCGCAAGGCGCGGATGGCGGAGCTCGCCGACGGCTTCATCGCCCTGCCCGGCGGGCTCGGCACCTTTGAAGAGCTGTTCGAGATACTCACCTGGGCCCAACTTGGCTTCCACAACAAGCCGGTGGCGCTGTTCAACGTGGAGGGCTACTACCTGCCCCTTGTCCAGATGATGGAGCGGGGCGTGGAAGAAGGCTTCATGAAGCAGGAAAACCGCGGCCTGCTGCTCGTCGAGGACAACCTCTTCGCGCTCCTGCGGTCGATGGCTGCGTATCACCCGCCCGCCGTGGGCAAGCGCATTCGCGACGAAAAACACCTATAACACCCCAATAACCCGAAACCCCCCGGAGAACACCCATGAAGACCCGTGCTGCCGTCGCCTGGAAAGCCGGCGCCCCGCTGACCATCGAAACCGTCGACCTCGAAGGCCCCAAGGCCGGTGAAGTGCTGGTCGAGGTCAAGGCCACCGGCATCTGCCACACCGATTACTACACGCTGTCGGGGGGCGATCCCGAAGGCCTGTTCCCGGCCATCCTCGGCCACGAAGGCGCCGGCGTCGTCGTCGATGTGGGCCCGGATGTGAAGTCGCTGAAGGCCGGCGACCACGTGATCCCGCTCTACACGCCGGAATGCCGCGAGTGCAAGTTCTGCCTGTCGCGCAAGACCAACCTGTGCCAGAAGATCCGCAGCACCCAGGGTCGCGGTCTGATGCCCGACGCCACCAGCCGCTTCAGCCTGGATGGCAAGCCGATCCTGCACTACATGGGCACCTCTACCTTCTCGAACTACATCGTGGTGCCCGAGATCGCCCTGGCGAAGATCCGTGAAGACGCGCCCTTCGACAAGGTCTGCTACATCGGCTGCGGCGTGACCACCGGCGTGGGTGCCGTGCTGTTCACCGCCAAGGTCGAGGCCGGCGCCAACGTGGTGGTGTTCGGTCTCGGCGGCATCGGCCTCAACGTGATCCAGGCCGCCAAGATGGTGGGCGCCGACAAGATCATCGGCGTGGACCTCAACCCGGCCCGCGAAGCCATGGCCCGCAAGTTCGGGATGACCCACTTCATCAACCCGAACGACGTGGAAAACGTCGTCGATCACATCGTCCAGCTCACCGACGGCGGCGCCGACTACAGCTTCGAGTGCATCGGCAACACCAAGGTGATGCGCCAGGCGCTCGAATGCACCCACAAGGGCTGGGGTCAGTCGGTGATCATCGGTGTGGCCGAGGCCGGCGCCGAGATCTCCACCCGGCCGTTCCAGCTGGTCACCGGGCGCGTCTGGAAGGGCTCGGCCTTCGGCGGCGCCCGTGGCCGCACCGACGTGCCGAAGATCGTCGACTGGTACATGGAAGGCAAGCTCAACATCGACGACCTCATCACCCACACCCTCAGCCTCGACCAGATCAACGACGGCTTCGACCTCATGAAGCGCGGCGAGTCGATCCGCTCGGTGGTCATCTACTGAAGAACGCCGCCATGCCCTTCGAAACCCTCTCCCAGCACCTCTGCTTTGGCGGCCGGCAGGGGTTTTACCGCCACCAGTCGCGGGAAATCGGGCTGGCGATGCGTTTTTCGGTCTTCGTGCCGCCCCAGGCAGCCAACGGGCCGGTGCCGGTGCTGTTCTATCTCGCCGGCCTCACCTGCACCGAGGAGACCTTCCCCATCAAGGCCGGCGCCCAGCGGCTGGCGGCCGAGCTGGGGCTGATGCTGGTCGCGCCCGACACCAGCCCCCGCGACGCGCGCATCCCCGGCGAGGCCGACGCCTGGGATTTCGGCATCGGCGCGGGCTTCTATCTCGACGCCACCCGCGAGCCCTGGGCCCGCAACTGGCGGATGGAAAGCTACATCACCGGCGAACTGCGCCAGCTCATCGGCCTGCGCTTCCCGGCCGATCTCAAGCGCTGCGGCATCTTCGGGCACTCGATGGGCGGCCACGGGGCGCTCACCCTGGCCCTGCGCCATCCGGATCTGTACCGCTCGGTGTCGGCCTTCGCGCCGATCACCGCGCCCAGCCTGTGCCCGTGGGGCGAGAAGGCCTTCAGCGGCTACCTCGGCACCGACCGGGCAGTGTGGCGCGAGCACGACGCCTGCGCGCTGGTGGAGGACGGCCGGCGCTGCCCGCCGATCCTCATCGATCAGGGCATGGCCGACCAGTTTCTGGCCACCCAGCTCAACCCGGACCGCTTCGAGTGGGTGTGCTGCGACGGCCAGCCCCTCACCCTGCGCCTGCATGAGGGCTACGACCACGGCTACTACTTCATCTCCACCTTCATGGCGGACCACCTGGCCCACCATGCGCAGTTCCTGAAAGCCTAGGCCCGCCGGATGGACATCGCCGGCCTTGATCCCGCCACCCTCGCCGATAGCGTCAAGCCGCTGCTCGACTGGCGCGACGTGCCGGTGGACCTCGCCTCGCTGGCGGCGCTGGCGGCGGGCCTCGGCTGGGCCAGCGGGCTGCGCCTCTACGCGCTGGTGTTCGTGCTCGGCGCGCTGGCGCGCTTCGCCGGCGTGCACCTGCCGGGCGGCCTCGGCGTGCTGGCCCATCCGCTGGTGCTCGGGGTGTCCGGCCTGCTGCTGCTCGTCGAGTTCTTCGCCGACAAGCTGCCCTGGCTGGATTCCCTCTGGGATGCCGCCCACACCTTCATCCGCATCCCCGCCGGCGCGGCGCTGGCCGCGGCGGTGATGGGCGACCAGGGCGGTGCGCTGCAGATTGCCATGGGCCTGCTCGGCGGCACCTTGGCGGCCGGCACCCACTTTGCCAAGGCCAGCGCCCGGGCAGCGATCAACACCTCGCCCGAGCCGGTGAGCAACGTGGTCACGTCGCTGGGCGAGGACGCGCTGTTCGCCGGCGGCATGTGGACGCTGATCCACCAGCCGCTGATCTTCCTCGGGGCGCTGGCGGTGTTCTGCGTGCTGGCGGTGGTGATGATCGTGATGCTGTGGCGTTTCGTCGCCCGCATTTTCCGGCGGCGGCCCCAGGCCACGGGCTGACAAGGCCCGGCGGTGTTTCGTCGGCTGAATTTAAAGCGCTCTCCGCCCTCCGCATAAAGACAAGCGGATAAAAAGTGCGGAAATCTCGAGGTTATGCAATTAAAATTGGCGGTGCATTGAAGCGCTGCCAAGGAAATCCGATGACTCTCCCAACCCATGTCCGCCTCGTCGAGATGGGCCCCCGCGACGGCCTGCAGAACGAAAAGCAGGTGGTCAGCACCGAAACCAAGGTCGAGCTGATCGCCCGCCTGGGCGATGCCGGCCTGCCCGCCATCGAAGCCACCTCCTTCGTGTCGCCCAAGTGGGTGCCCCAGATGGGCGACAACGCCGAGGTGATGCGCCGCATCCAGCGCCTGCCGGGCGTCGATTACCCGGTGCTCACCCCCAACCTGCAGGGCTTCGAGGCGGCGCTGGCAGTGGGGGCGACGGAAGTGGCGGTGTTCGGCGCCGCGTCCGAATCCTTCAGCCGCAAGAACATCAACTGCAGCATCGCCGATTCCCTCAAGCGCTTCGAGCCGGTGATGGCCGCAGCCCAGGCGGACGGGGTGAAGGTGCGCGGCTATGTATCGTGCGTGCTGGGCTGCCCGTATGAGGGCGAAGTCGATCCCCAGGCCGTCGCCGATGTCGCCGCCACGCTCTACCAGATGGGCTGCTACGAGGTGAGCCTCGGCGACACCATCGGCGTCGGCACCCCGGGCCGGACGCGCCAGATGCTCGACGTGGTGGCTCGCAAGGTGCCGGTCGAAAAGCTCGCCGGCCACTACCACGACACCTACGGGCAGGCGGTGGCCAACATCTACGCGTCGCTCGAAGCAGGCGTGGCGGTGTTCGACGCGGCGGTGGCAGGCCTCGGTGGCTGCCCCTACGCGGCGGGCGCCTCGGGCAACGTGGCGACCGAAGACGTGGTGTATCTGCTGGACGGCCTCGGCATCCACACCGGCATCGACCTCGACAAGCTCGTCGATACCGCAGGCTGGATCAGCGAGCGCCTGGGCCGCCCGCCGGCATCAAAGGTGGCGCGGGCGGTGCTGGCGAAGCGGGCCGCGGCCTGCCAGGGCTGAATCAGAGCCGGACGGTCTTGTCTGGGAAGTCTCCGGATTTCTCCATCCGGCGGATCGTCGGCGCCAGATCGAGGCCCGTCGCGTCCTTCAGCGCCTTGGCCCGCTCCCGCAGGGTGGCGAGGCTCAGTTCAACCGCTGCGCCGGTGGTCGCAAAGGCCACCACGTTGCCGCTGTCCACCTCCGGCAGCGCCAGTACCCGGCCGCCAAAGGCCTTGCGGATGCGCTGGAGCTGGGTCTTGAAGCCCCGCAGCTGGCCAAACAGATTGACCGACAGCAGCCCCTGGTCCGACAGCCGGGCGCGGCAGGCTTCGTAGAACGGCTGGCCGGACAGCGCGCCGGCGCTGGCCTTGCTGTCGAAGCCATCCACCGCGATCAGATCCCACTGGGTTTCGTCCTCGGCCACGAAGGCGGCGCCGTCGCCGATCACCACGCGCAGCCGCTCGTCCTCGTCAGGCAGGCGGAAGAACTGGCTCGCCACAGCGTGCACCTCGGGCAGGATCTCCACCACCGTGACCTGCGCCTGGGGCAGGTGGCGGTGGACGAACTTGGCGAGCGAACCGGCGCCGAGGCCGATCAGCAGCACCCGGGCTGGCCACGGCGCATCGCGCAGCAGCAGGCCGGCCATCATCTCGCGGGTGTAGTCGAGCTCGAGAGCATCCGGCTTGCGGATGCGCATCGCGCCCTGAACCCAGTCGGAGCCAAAGTGCAGGTAGCGGACGCCGCCTTCCTCGCTGATGTCGATGTCGATGTCGTGATTCATGGTCGATCGGGTGTATGCTGCAACGCAGCGACGGCGCCGGTCTTGCGGTGGCGCGATTCAAGGAAACGGAACATGAGCACCTTCGAAAACTTCAATCACGAGCTGGAATCCATCGACCTGGAGATCGCCCGGCTGGCCCAGTTGTGCGATGTGCATCTGCTGGAGCCCGGTGTGGCCGAGGCCGTGCTGCGGGGCGACACCAGCCTGTGCAATGTCACCAACCAGCTCGCCTGGGACAAGATGCGCGGCCTGCTGGTGCTGCACTACCACGTGGTGCAGGAAGCGGCGGCCATCGACGGCGTCGAGGCGGCGGCTGAAGGCGTGCGGCGGGCGCTGGAGCGCGTCCAGGCCCGGCTGCGCCCCGTCCAGCAATAGTCTCAATTCCCCGCGCCCGGCGAATAGTGCCGGGAGTCGAAGCGGAACAGCGGCTTCGATCCCGGCGTCACGTCCACCTTCACCCAGCCCATGAAGGGTGAGCCGAAGGTTTCCACGCGGGTGAAGTTCTCCACCAGCGCGCCGCTGGCCGGATCGGCCAGGGGCTGGTTGATGCGGTGCACGTGGGTGTCGCCGTGGACGAACAGCACTTCACCGGCAAAGCTGCGGGTCTCGGTGAGGAGCTGATCCAGCAGCTGCCGATAGGCCCGGTTGGGCCGGCCGGCGCTGAAATCCTCCAGATCCGGGTTGCCCTGCTGGATCAGCACCACGCCTTCGAGCTTCTTTTCCCGCGCCAGCCGGAAGGCATCCGCCACCCAGGCCTTGACGGCCGCCGAGCGCTGGATGAACTCCTCCGACGGGCCCGCCGCGCGGCCCAGGTTGTTGTCGCTGCCCGGCACGTTGAGGGTGGCGAATAGCACGGGCCCCTTCTGCCAGCGCTGGTGCTCGATCCATTTGCCAAAGGCCGGATCATCCGCCTGGCTCTCGACGGGCATCGGGCTCTGGCCGAGGCTTTTGCGCGGATCGGCAAAGAAAAGCTGGCGCAGCCGGGCCAGGCGCTCGACCGCATCGTAGCCGCCGGCGGCGCGCCGGTTGCAGTCGGTCCATTCGTTGTCGCCGGGCACGAACACGAAGGGGTGGTAGCTGGCCTGGAAATCCGCCAGCCGGGCCGCGTACAGCGTGTCGTCGCAGCGCTCGCTGCTGGCCTTGATGTCGCCCACGTGGGCCACGAAGGCCAGCGGCTCGGCGTCCATCTGGGCGATGAGATCGGGCAGGTGGCGGCGCTCGAAGCCGTTGTAAGGCGTGTCGCCGAAGAGGCCGAAGGCGAAGCCCTCAGCGGCCAGCGCCGTGCTGCCCGCAAGGGTCAGGGCGAAGCCGGCGAGCAGGCGGCGGAGCAGGGCAGGGCGCATCATCCGGCGCCCAGGCGCTTGAGTTCGTAAAGGGCTTCGAGGGCTTCCCGCGGGGTGAGGGCGTCGGGGTCGATGTCGGCCAGGGCGCCGAGCACCGGGTGCGACATGGTCTCGGGCTCGTCGGGCGGCAGGCTGGCGAACAGGTCGGCCTGGGGGCCGCCGCTGATCTCGCGGTTTTCCAGCGCCCGCAGGCGGCGCTTGGCGTCACGCACCACGGTGCCGGGGATGCCGGCGAGGGCCGCCACTTCGATCCCGTAGCTCTGGCTGGCCGGGCCTTCTTCCAGCGCGTGCAGGAAGACGATGCCGTGGTTGTGCTCGACCGCATCCAGATGCACGTTGGCGCACTCGGGGTAATCCTGGGCGAGGCGGGTGAGCTCGAAGTAGTGGGTGGCGAACAGCGTCCAGCAGCGGTTCTTCTCGAGCAGGTGGCGGGCGATCGAAACGGCCAGCGCTACGCCGTCGAAGGTCGACGTGCCGCGGCCGATCTCGTCCATCAGCACCAGGCTCTGGTCGGTGGCACCGTGGAGGATGCTGGCTGCCTCGGTCATCTCGACCATGAAGGTAGAGCGGCCCGAGGCCAGATCGTCCGACGCGCCGATGCGGGTGAAGATGGCGTCCACCGGCCCGATGCGCGCGGCGCTTGCCGGCACGAAGCAACCCACATGGGCGAGTAGCACGATGAGCGCGACCTGCCGCATGGTGGTGGATTTACCGCCCATGTTGGGGCCGGTGATGAGCAGCATCCGTCGTGTGGGATCGAGCCGGCAGTCGTTGGCGATGAAGTTTTCCACCTGCCGTTCGACCACCGGGTGACGGCCGGCGACAATCTCGATGCCGGGCTGGTCCGAGAACTGCGGCTGGGCGTAGCCGTAGCGGGCGGCGGCCTCGGCAAAGGCCGAGAGGCCGTCCAGCACCGCGCAGGCCCGGGCGATGCGCTGGAAGCGCGGGATGTCAGCAGCGAGCTTGTCGAGCACCTCTTCGTAGAGCAGCTTCTCGCGGGCGAGGGCGCGCTCCTGGGCGGACAGCGCCTTGTCCTCGAAGGCTTTCAGCTCGGGCGTGATGAAGCGCTCGGCGTTCTTGAGCGTCTGGCGGCGGCGGTAGTCGTCGGGCAGTTCGATCTTCGCGGCGTTGGTGGCGGAGATCTCGATGTAGAAGCCGTGAACACGGTTGAACTCGACCTTGAGGTTGGGCACGCCGGTGCGTTCGCGCTCGCGGGCTTCGAGTTCAAGCAGGAAAGCGCCGCAGTTGGTCTGGATGCCGCGCAGCTCGTCGAGATCGGCGTCGAAGCCTTCGGCGATCACGCCGCCGTCGCGCAGCACCGTGGACGGCTCGGGCGCGATGGCGGCGACGAGCAGGTCGAGCGCGGTCTCTGGCGTGGCGAGCTCTTCCATCATCCGCTGGAGCAGCGGCGCCTGGGGCGTGCCGAGGGCGGCGCGGAGTTCGGCGAGGCGACCAAGGCTGTCGCGCAGGGCCGAAAGATCCCGCGGACGGGCGCTGCGCAGGGCCACGCGGGCGGTGATCCGCTCCACGTCCGACACGCCGCGCAGCACGCGACGGGTGATCTCGGCCGGGCCTTCGCCCAGCTCGGCCACTGCTGCATGGCGATGGGCGGCGATGCTGCGGTCGCGCAGCGGGTGGTGCAGCGCGTGGCGCAGCCAGCGCGAGCCCATGCTGGTGGCGCAGGTGTCGAGGAGCGACAGCAGGGTGGGCGCGGCCTCGCCCCGCAGGGTTTCGGTGAGCTCCAGGTTGCGCCGGGTGGCGGCGTCGAGGCGCAGGTAGGCCGAATCGCGCTCGGCGGTGAGCGCGGTGATGTGGGCCAGGGCCTGGCGCTGGGTGGCGCGGGCGTAGTCGAAGAGCGCAGCCGCAGCGGCCAGGGCCACCGGCATCTCGTCGGCGCCAAAGCCGGCCAGATCGCGGGTGCCAAAATGAGCGGTGAGCAGGCGGCGGGCGGTTTCGGCGTCGAACTGCCAGTCGGCCAGCCGGCGCAGGCTGGGGGCGAGCTGATCCAGCAGTGGCAGGCGCAGGCCGTCGGGGATCAGCACCTCGGCCGGGCGCAGGCGCTCGAACTGGGCGGCGAGCTGGGGCGCATCGCATTCGAGCACCCGGAAATCACCGTTGGCGAGGTTGAGCCACGCGAGGCCCAGCACGCCGCGATGCAGATTGACCGCCAGCAGCGGCGCGTCGGCCTTGTCGTCGAGCAGCGCGGCATCGGTGAGCGTGCCTGGCGTGACGATGCGCGACACCGCGCGCTCCATCGGCCCCTTGGTGGCGCCGCCCGGGTCGCCCACCTGCTCGGCGATCACCACGGATTCGCCCAGCTTGACGAGTCGTGCGAGGTATTGCTCGACCGCGTGGTGCGGCACCCCCGCCATCTTGATCGGCTGCCCGGCGGACGCCCCCCGCGTGGTGAGGGTGATGTCCATCAGCCGTGCGGCCTTCTCGGCGTCCTCGAAGAACAGCTCGTAGAAGTCACCCATCCGGTAGAAGAGCAGCGTGTCCGGGTGGTCCCTTTTAATGCGAAGGTACTGCTGCATCATCGGGGTGTGACTGCTTATCTCGTCGTCCGTGAGGCCCTGAATTTTCTCGGTTTTCTTGCTCAAGCCGTTGATCCTGCTTACGAAACTGTGTCGGTGGTGCGGCGGCCCTGGCGGGGTGTGCGGTGGGCTGCGGCGTGGTCAGAAAATGACGCCATGAGCCGTCTGCATGCGCGGGTGGCCGTGCTGCCTGTACCTGGGAAAGCCCTTGTTCTCGACGACCATCCGGGCCAGCGGGGGCACGGTGTGTTGCGCGGATCGACCGTCATGGAAGCCCGGTTGATGGGGGCTGGCGGCGGGTGAAGATCGGGCGCTGGCCGGTGGTGTCGGTTTCGGCCGCGATTGTCGCATGGGCGGGGCGGAAACGTCGCCGGGATGCAGGGGAGGATAGCGCTGGAGGGGGGCTGGCTGGGGCGCGGGCGATGCTGCGCCCGGCCTCAGCCGGGCTTAGGCGCCAGCGCTTGACGGCCCCATCCCGTGTTCGCCAATCCGGCGATCCTGAAGCGTCGTTTCCGGGTGCTTGCCGCGCCGGATCGGTGCCGACCGGGGCGTGTTCTTGGTGAGGAGCTTCCACAGCACGCCGAACGCGGTGTTGCCTTGCGACACGGGTTTGCGGGGCAGGGAGAGCAGGTCGTCCTCGGGCGTGGCAATGGCCCGCAGGCAGGTCGTGCCCGTGACGTAGCCCGCATCGGCGGCTGCTTCGACGGCACGGATGTCGTGGCTGCCGTAGGGATAGCAGAAGTGGTCGACGCGGGTGCCCAGCACGTCCTCGAGCATCCGCTTGCTGATCGACACTTCCTCGACGACCGCCTGGGTCTTGAGGCTGGCGAGCCTGGGGTGGCTGAGGGTGTGGGAGCCAATGGTGAAGCCCATGGATTGCGCCTCCCGGAGCTGCGCGGCCGTCATCAGCGGGGCCGGTGTCAAACCCTCGGGCGCGACCCATTGCGACGTCTCGCCCAGCATCCCGGCAACGGCATAGACGACGGCGGGGTAGCCGTGCCGGTCGAGGATCGGGGCCGCGTATTCGAGGAAATCCACGTAGCCATCGTCGAAGGTGAGCACGACCGGGCGCGGCGGCAGCACGGTCTCGCCGCGCAGGCTCGCGGCCGCTTCGTCAAGGCTGATCACCGCGTAACCGGCGCGGCTCAGCATTTGCATCTGCGATTCGAATCGCGTCACGTGGCAATACTGGCCGCGGTGGCTGGGCATGCGCTGAGGAAAATCTCCGACGCGGTGATACGTCAGTATGTTGATCCGGGTCATGACTCGGTGTTTCTCGTGGGGAATGGGCGTTCGTGGCGGTGTTGCCCTGCTTTATCAGACTGCAACACGAGATTCTGCTGGGTGCGCCTTACACGCCTTTGAAGAAAACCTTTCGGCAAGCTTGCGGGAGCGTCAGAACTTGTCCGCCGATTGGACCGGGCGCCGTTGCGGGCCGGTTCAGCGGTGCGCGCTGGCCAAGGGGATTGGCCCGTGAGACCTCACTGCGGCTCGCGCCCGACGCCCAGCAGGCGCCGGATGGGCCTGCCGATGGCGCTCCGGACGCGTGGGTCGTGCAGGCACACGCCCCCGGCGAGCCCGACCGCACAGCCCAGCAGCGTATCGAGGAAGCGTGCCTGCACCAGCGTGCCCGGATCGAGCTGGCCCAGGTTGCCGGCTTCGGCCAGCAGCAGGGTGAGCGGGGTGATGAAGATCGCCGCAAAGCCGTAGTGGCGCACCACTGCGGTCTCGATGATGAAGGCCAGCAGGGTGATCGTCACCGCGATGCTCCACTTCTCCAGCGGGAGCGACAGCAGCGCCCACGACAGCACCAGCCCGATGGCGGTGCCCAGCAGGCGTTGGAGCTGCTTCTCCCACACCGCCCGGAGCGACATCCCCTGGATCACCGCAAGACAGCTGATCGGCACCCAGTAGGCGTTTTCCATCTGCAGCAGTTGGGCGAGGGCGAGGGACAAGCCCACCGCCAGGCCGATCACCAGCGAATCGAAGACCACGAAATCGAAGGTGGCGGGCGGGATCGGCTCGACCGGCTTTGGTGCGCGCCGGCTGAGGATGAACAGGCTGTAGAAGAAGGCGATCAGGCAGGCCAGAAGGCTGCCCATGGCGATCAGTCCGACCTTCTGGGGAATCTGCAGGATGTCGCCCGGCGAATAGGCGCCGATCGCCGCGGCCATGATGAAGAACAGGCTGCCCGGCACGCCCACCCGATAGAAGCGGCACACCATCGTCACCAATATGGCGATGAAGGTGAGCACCGGCGTCATCACCGCCGGCAAGACGTGGCTCATCACCCCCAGGGCGTAGCAGGCGATCATTCCGAAAGCAGTGGCCATCAGCGACACCATGCGGTGGGCCATGGGGGTTTCCGGCAGGTACAGGAACACCAGCCCGCCCAGGGATGAGATCAGCCCGTACTCCAGATGTCCGAAAAACGCGCCCACAAAGAGCGGCAGCCCGTTGGCCAGCGCTGCGGCAAAGGGCATCTGCCACGGCCGGTCGCTGGGCTTGATGGTGACAAGCTGGCGCAGTTCGTCACGGACGATGTCGATGGCGCGGCGGCGGGGTGCCGGTGGGGGCATGGTTGGGGGTGATCTGCGGGAAGCGAGGAGCAAGGGTAACGCGCTTCGGGCAGATGGTCACGGGCAAAGCGTGGCCTGCACGGGAGAGGTACAAAAAACGGCCGAGATGCAGCTCATCCACCGTAAAAACAAGGATTCTGCGCGGCGGAAGGTTGTTTTTTCGCCGCTGAAGTCAGTTTGGCGCTGTCGAACGTCGATATTCTTCACCAAACTCAATCTCGCTCGCGACGAACGCAGTTTGGCGGCGGCGAAGTGTGTTTGGCGTCACCAAACAACGTCCTCTGCGGGGCGAAGTGTGCTTGCCAGCGCCGAACGTCGTCCGGCGGAGCCGAAGATACTTCGGCGAGGTCGAATCGAAGTTCGGCGGCGTTGAAGCAGGTTTGGACGGGAGGAGGGGAGATCGGCGGCACAAAGCAAAAAGGCCAGTCCGAAGACTGACCTTTTTTGCTTGATTCTTTGGTCGGGGCGGCGGGATTCGAACTCGCGACCCCTTGCACCCCATGCAAGTGCGCTACCAGGCTGCGCTACGCCCCGACAAGCTGCGCATTATAGACATCGATAATGGCTTTGCCAAGTACTCATTAGCAAAATTCGAGAACCAGGTGCGGTGGTGCGGATGAAGGGTCACACCACCAGCGTGCCGACGTACTCACCGTTCGGCCCGTACACCACGCCGGCGCGAACGTCGGCGGGGTTGGGGTAGCCGGGGAGAACGGCCGGCGGAGTGCCGACGGTGAGCGTGACGGTTGCGGGGGCACCGACCGCGACGCCATCCACGTATAGCTGATAGCGGAAGGAGCCGGAGGGGCCGGTGTAGGTGAAGCCGCCGTCCTCGCCGATATCGAGCGTTCCGCCGCTTGGCCAGGTGGTGACCTGCGCGCGGATTTCCTTTCCGGCGTCAGCGGGGAGGGCGATGTCGTTGTAGAGGATGGACGGGCCGTTGTCGCCGCTTGAGGGGATGGTCTCGGCTCGCACGCCAAGGCCCGGCGTGCCGACGACGACAGCGCCGGCAATCAGCTGATTGGTGTCGATGCGGATGCTCATGCTGCGGTGATCGGCCCGGTGATTCCGATGCCGCCTCCTGCTGTCTTGAGAGCAAGGTGATACTGGGTGCCGGCGACGATCGAGGCGTGGGTGACGCTGGCGAGGATGCCGGTGCTGTTGGTCGTCAAGTTGGCGACCGTTGCGACCGCGGTGAAGTCCGATGCCCGGAGGACCGTCGCGATGATGCCGGTCAGGTTGGCTTGAACCGCGCCGGCGTTGTTCTTGAGCGGATCAGCCACCGAGAGCCGGCCGCCTGCTGCGGCAGCGGCAAGCGTCACGGTTTTTGAGAGGGCTGCCGAGCGGTTGCCTGCGGCGTCGTAGGCCCGGACCTCAAACGTGTCGGTGGCACCGGGTGTCCGGCCGGCAATGTTCGCACTCGTCCCGGCGCCGGTGGATGTCCAGCTTGAGGCGGCGTTGATCCGGTATTCGTAGCCGGTGCCAGCGACGTTGTCGGTTGCTGCTGGCCAGCTCGCGGTGTAGCTGGTGGAGCCAAGGCTGCTGATGGCGATGGTTCCAGCAAGCGTCGGCGCCGTGGTGTCGGCCGGCGGGGTGGCTGCGGTCGTGAAGCTGCGGGCGGCCGACCAGGCGCTGGCGCCGGAACCGTTGGTGGCGCGGATCTCGAGGGTGTAGGTGGTGCCGGCGGTGAGGCCGGAAAGCGTGGCAGGCGAAGCGCCGAGGGCCGCGGCCGTGCCGCCATTGAGGCGATATTCGTAAGCGGTGGCATCCGACGCGCTGTAGCTGTAGGCAACGCTGGCGCTGGTGGTTGCCGGGGTGACGGTGGCAATCGTCACCACGCCGGAAGGGGGCGTGACTACAGCGCCGCTGCCCGTGACGAGCGCGAAGGCGTTGCCGGCGCCGATGCTGGTGTGAAGGCCGGAGATCTCGGCGGCTGTCAGTTTCTTGTCGAAAAACGCCATCCAGACAAAATCACCCGCCCACGAGGTGGACATGTTCCGCGCAAAGCCGTTGATGTGCATCCGGTCGGCGGGTTTGTTGGACATGGCGACGCCGGTGTCGACGCCATCCATGAACAGCGCGCCATTGAGGGCTGTCCATCCGCCGGCGCTCCATTGCTGGACGGCGAAGGAGTGCCACTGGTTGTCGCCGACGATGTTGCGGATCGGGCTGATTTCGGTGAGCGCGCTGCTCAGGTTGCCGTCGTTGAGACCGACATTGCCGGTGGTCTGGCTGAAGCCGACCATCATCGCGTTGGAGGCCAGCGTGCTGCCGGGCAGGCGGATGGGCTGGGAGCCGTTGCCGCCGTAGCCCGTCATCTTGCTGACGACGATGAACAGGGTGCCTTCGTGGGCAACCTGGGTGGCGATCGAGAAGTCGGTGAAGCTGAAACCTCTCGAATCGGTACCCGATCCGGTGCAGCGGATGCCCTTGCCGATGGGGGTGTCCACCGAGCCGGAAACACCGGCATCGAGGGTGAAGGTGACGCCCGTGCGGGCGAGGTCCACGAGGGTGCCGGTGGCGGGATCAACGCCGATCAGCACCTTTACGCGCGATGCCAGCGGGTGGGAAGCATTCAGAGCCAGAGCCATGTCAGATTAAATCCTCAGTCCGAAAACCTTTTCGCCTGCGCCCATCCGGTTCGTGATGAAAATGGCGCAGTTGTGGGTGGCCGACCAGGCAGCCTTGAGTTCGTAGTGGTCCACCGTTCTGCTGGTGGTGATGCCAAGCCGGTGGCCGGTGTCGGTGACGGTGGGCGTGGTCTTGTTCCAGTCGAGGATGAACGCGCCGATCTGGCCCGTGCCGGTCTGCTGGGCACCGAAAACAATCCGGCCGTCGGGCATCGGCGCCGACCAGCAGTTGGACACATCCCAGCCGGCAAGGGCAGGGAAGGCCGAGACCATCAGCACCCGGGACGCGGCGAGATCATCCAGGGGATGAATGGAGCCGAGGAAGCTGCCCGGCGTGTCGTAGTAGCCGCCGATCTGCACGATGTTGCGCCCGACCAGATGCGCGAAGTGCTGGATCAGCGGCGGAACCTTGCCCGAGTAGTTGCCCACGGTGCGGGTGGTGCCGTCTTCCGACAGGTGCCAGATGTAGGCGTCGTTCACCCGGTACCAGCCGTCGCCAGGGACGCGGGTGGATGCGGTACCCGTGCCAGCCCGGTTATACGCCGTGATCGCGGGAGAATCCTGCTTGCGCCATTTTCCGGTGACGGTGTTGTAGTACCAGAAGGGGCATTTGCGGGATTCGATGTCGATCGCAGGCGCATCGTAGGGCGGCGTCCATAGGGCGTGGTCGTAGGCATCGTAGGCAACTCCGACCTCTTTGGTTGCAGCGTCGAACCACAGGGTTCGAAACGCGTGCATGCCCCAAGGGCGGCTGTTGGCGGCATCGGCGTAGAGAAAACCGTCGGCGCTGATGTGATAGGCGCCGGGGCACGGATCTGGCGCGTACTGGCGCTTGAGGAGGCCGTCCCTGGCATCCCAACAGTAGATGGCGTTGCGGGTCTGGGCGGTGCCGTGGGTTTCAGCGCCGAAGATCCACAGCCGCTGCCGGCCCTCGTCCCAGGCACTGCCAGCGTGGCCGGAAGCGTCGTAGATGGGGAGATCGGGCAGGGTGGTGAGCAACTGGAAACCGGTGCCGGACCAGCCAGCAAGCAGCTGGGCAACCGTGCCACCCGTTGCGTCCGGTGCAGCGACCGACAAGGATCGGCCGGCATTGATCGACTGGCCGGCGGGCACGGTGTAGGTGTCGTTAACTGGCGTTGCCATGGGTGTGGAAGCATTCCTCGAATGGACTTCCGGCCATTGTAGCGGAGCCGTCGCTAGTCTGATTGGGTAGTCCAGGCGGATTTACCGGCTCGATGTCGATCCGGCAGTGTCCGCAAAATCGCGCCCGGTCGTGCCACGCAAGGGTATTGGCACTTCAGAGCGATTCGTTTTCCAGCTATCGGGGGAGCCTCTGGTCCGACGAGCGGAGCACCCGGGCCGACAATCGTTGGTTGCTGGCGGTGTGGCCGAGGATTGAAGACGCTTCGTTTACTTTGGACGGGGAGATGAGAGGGTGCGTCATGGGGCGTGCCGAGGGGGTGTATCGACATAACTCTAAATTTCTGAAAACAGTAATTTTCAGAACATATTAAATAGGGAGTTGAAACCCGTGTTTGCCGCGGCGTACGCCTATCCAACGAATCCACGCATCGCCTCGGCAAACTCCGATGTAACCGTGCCGATAGTTTTTTGCCTCGACGCCGAGCGACACAACCGCTCGGCGCCACCGCGGACTTCAGCCCGGCTTTCGTGCCACCATGCCGATCAGCGCCGAGCGGCCCTTGTGACCTGCGCCTTCGGTGATGTCTTCCTCGTAGCTTGCCAGTTCCTCGATCGTCCAGTCGGCGAAGGCCGCGCGGAGGATTTCTTCGGTGTAGAGATTCTCGACCGCCGACGGACCGCCGGTGCGGTATTCGAGCTGCTTCGGCGTGTAGCCCTGCAGCAGGATGCAGCCGCCGGGCGCAGTAAGCGCCTTCATCGTTTCAAATTGGCGCTCCCGCCATTCGGGCCCGACAAACTGGATGAAGACGCCGATCACCCAGTCAAAGCGCCCCTGCATCGCCTCTGGCGGCCAGCCCGGCGCCAGCATGTCGGCCTGGATGAAATCCACGCTCACCTTTCGACCGGCGGCCAGGCGGCGGGCCTTTTCGATGGCGACGGCGGAGATCTCGATGGCAGTGACGTCCAGCCCCTGTTCGGCCAGCCATACGGAATTCCGCCCTTCACCGTCGGCCACCGACAGCGCCGTCCGCCCGCCTTCGAGCAGGCCCTGGCGACGGGCCAGAAAGCGGTTTGGTTCGGTTCCGAAGAGGTATTCCTCGCCGGCTTCCCGGTAGCGCGTGCTCCAGATGCTTTCCTGAGTCATGGCTTGTCTCCTTGATTGGGTGTCGTTGTCACGCGCGGGCGGGTTTCCAGAAGAGACGGATCAATCCGCACTTCGTTCAAAACGCGGACCGGATGCCCCTGCCGGAAGCTCGCCGTCTTGAAAATTAGAGAAGTCTAATATAATGAGCGTCCCGCGCTTGCCGCGCATCGTCCATTGAGGAGAAAACCCCGTATGAAGTCTGCCCACGATCTGGTTCTTGCCGCCAAAAGCCGCATTCAGGAAGTTCCTCTTGCCGACGCCGAACAGGCCATCCGTGACGCCCAGGTGCTGATCGATGTACGCGAGGCCGACGAGTACGCGGCCGGCCACATTCCTGGCGCCATCCACATCTCCCGCGGCGTGCTGGAGTTTCGCATGAGCGGCGCGCCCGAACTCGCTGCCCGGGATCAAGCCATCGTGCTTTACTGCAAGACCAGCGGCCGCGCCGCCCTTGCCGCCGCTGCGCTGCAGGAGATGGGCTATCTCCAGGTGCGGTCAATCACCGGCGGATTCGACGCCTGGGTTGCAGCCGGCAAGCCGGTCGCGAAGCCCGCCATGCCGGCATTCGACTGATTCAACCGCCCGCCCGGCGCGTAAATCTTGCGCGCCGTCAATTTTCCCGCACGAAAATCACCCCTGTTTCCCTGGGCCATGCACATCCACGGTGCGGCCACCTTGCTGGCGCTGACCGGGTACGGGCTGTACTAAATGGCCAACGAGGAATGGCGGGCGATCGCCAGCTAGGCGCACTGGCGGCGCATGTGATCCCGGCGCGCCTACTTTTCGGCCGCCGCTGACCGCTCACGCCGCCGGTAGTGAGCCACCGCCGGCGCAACCATCGCTACGCCAAGCAGCGCCACCAGCGCCAGCGGCCACACCATCGGCTTGTTCCATTCGGCGCGCATCCGCTCCCGCTGGGCCACGTCCACCCGCTGATATTTGAGCGTGTTGCGGATGATCTTGCCCGGCTTACGGTTGTACAGCCAGCCGTGCTGGAGCGTGTAGGCCTTTTCATACATCCCCCACACCCACGGCGCGTCGTGCTGGAGGATGGTCAGCATGCGCTGGATGATCTCGGCGCGCTCGGGGCTGTCGGGCATCGCCTTCATGCGCTCGAAGAGCCGGTCGTACTCGGGGTTTTCGTAGTTTGAGGCGTTCTCGCCCTGGCTCTTCACCTTGCCCTGGGGGCCGTAGAGCAGGAACAGGAAGTTCTCGGGATCGGGATAGTCGGCGTTCCAGCCCCAGTAGAAAAGCTGGGCGTTGCCCTTGCGGATCTTGTCCTGGAAGCGGTTGTAGTCGGTGGCGCGCACCACCAGCTGCACGTCCAGCTTGCGCAGCTGCTTGGTCAGCCAATCCACGGTGGATTTGTCGCCCATGCCACCGCCGGTGGTGTCGAGGTTGACCACCAGCGGCTCGCCGGTCTTGGCGTCGCGCCCGCCGGGATAGCCGGCTTCAGCCAGCAGGCGGCGGGCTTCATCCACCGACTTGCGGCGCGGCTGGCCGTCCACCCAGTCGTACACCTCGTGATTCACGCCCGATTCGTCGGCCTTGTAGCCGAAGATACCGGGCGGAATCGGGTGCATCGCCGGCACGCCGCGACCGTTCTGGAACACCGAGATGAACTCTTCCTGGTCGATGGCGATGGAGATCGCCAGGCGCAGCTTGCGAGCCCGCTCGCTGGTGCCGCCCACGATCGGGTCGAGCATGTTGAAGCCCATGTACATCACCGTGGGCGCCACCGAGGTGTTGAGCTTGATGCCCTTCTCCACCATCTCGTCGGACAAGGTCACGTCGCCCTGCCCGCCCATCTGCACGGCCTGATCGAAGTTGTCGGACGATACGCCGGATGCGTCGTAGTAGCCCTGCAGGAACTTGTTCCAGTAAGGAATGCTTTCCTTTTCGCGGGTGAAGACCACCTCATCGACAAACGGAATCGGCTTGCCGCAATCGGCCAGCAGGCCCGCGGCCTTGTCGTCGTCCTCGCCTTCGCAGGGGTAGGCCTCACCACGGAAGTTGGGGTTGCGGGCCAGCACCATTCGGGCGTTGGGGTTGTTCTCGCGGAGCATGTAGGGGCCGGTGCCGATGGGCCACCAGTCGAGGGTGAGGTTGCGCTCGGCCATGCCCGGCTGGGCGAAGAAACGGTCGGCCTCGACGGGCACCGGCGCGAAGAAGGGCATCGCCAGCCAGTACGGAAACTGCGGGTAGGTGCCCTTGATGTGGATGCGGTAGGTGTAGCGATCGACGACCTCGACGCCTTCCATCGGGTAGTCACGCAGGTCGATCCAGGCGCCGCCCTTGCCGTCGGCGTTGCGCTGCTTCTCGTCGGCGGCGAGCTTCGTGTGGAGATCCTTCAGGCCGACGATGTAATCGCCCATCAGCTCCAGCACCGGCGAATGCAGGCGCGGGTGGGCAAGGCGCTTGATCTGGTAGACGAAATCGTCGGCGGTCAGCTCGCGCGTGCCGGTGGCCGGAAAATCGCCCAGCGCGCGCTTGTCGGCGAGATCCTTGTCGGTCAGCGCGAGATACAGCGGCTGGCCCTTGGCATCGACCGCAAACGCCGGGTGCGGCTGGAAGCGGATGCCCGGCCGGATCGTGATCTCGTATTCGCTGCGGGCGATCTGCGCCGGGTCGGCATCCGGCGGCAGCAGCTTGCCGGCGGCGTCGAACTGGCGCAGTACGGGCATCTGCGCGGCGGCGGCGGTGTTCAGCTGGAACGGGCGCTTGAGGTAGTGGTACTGGAGCGGCGGCTCGTAGATCTGGTACAGGAAGGTGGCCTCGTCCTCGCTGTAGGACTGCACCGGATCAAGATGTTTGGGCCGCTGGGTGAAGGCGGAATACAGGATGTTCCGGCCGCGCTCGGCGGCGGGATAGGGGTCGTTCCACACCTCGCCGCAGCCGGCCGCGAGGGTGGCCAGCAGGACAGCGGCAAGGCGCCGGTATAAAGTGGGGCAATGGATCGCGCGCATGGGGCGAGTCTACCGGATCACTCTGCGGGTGCCATCGAAATTAGCGGCAGCACACGCTCCGGGAGCATCCGTTATAATTGTGCGGTTATTCACAGGAGACACCTTACATGGGCTTTCTTGCCGGCAAGCGCATTCTCATCACCGGGCTGCTGTCCAATCGCTCGATCTCCTACGGGATCGCCAAGGCGATGCACCGCGAAGGCGCCGAACTTGCCTTTACCTTCCAGAACGAACGCTTCCAGGAACGCGTCACCAAAATGGCGGCCGAATTCGGAAGCTCGATGGTGTTCGCGTGCGACGTCCAGAACGACGAGGAAATCGCCAGGCTCTTCGAGCAGCTCGGCCAGAAGTGGGATTACCTCGACGGCCTGGTGCACTCCATCGCCTTCGCGCCCAGCGAAGCCCTTGAGGGCGACTTCCTCGACGGCCTCTCCCGCGAGGCCTTCCGCATCTCCCAGGAAGTCAGCGCCTACAGCTTCCCGGCGCTGGCCAAGGCCGCGCGTCCGATGATGAAGGGCCGCAACGGCTCGCTGCTCACCCTGTCCTACCTGGGCGCGGTGCGCACCATGCCGAACTACAACATCATGGGCATGGCCAAGGCCAGCCTCGAAGCCTCGGTGCGCTACATGGCGGTCACCCTCGGCCCCGAAGGCACCCGCGTCAATGCCATCTCCGCCGGCCCGATCAAGACCCTCGCGGCGTCCGGCATCGGCAGTTTCGGCAAGCTGCTCTCGTTCAACGAGCACAATGCCCCGCTGCGTCGCAACGTTACGATCGAGGAAGTCGGCAACGCTGCCGCCTTCCTGTGTTCCGACCTCGCCAGCGGCATGACCGGCGAGATCATGTACGTGGACGGTGGCTTCAACACCACCGCGCTGGGCAACGCCGAACCGCTCGGCCAGTAAGCCCGGTTCTGTTCTGCGCAAAAAGGGCGACCCACGGGTCGCCCTTTTGTTTTGCCGATCCGTCAGGCGGCCGGAGCAGCCGGCTCGACTGGCTCCGGCGGAATCCACAGGCAGTGGCCCTTGTTGGCCTTGGCGATCTCGGCCAGCACCTTGTCGTGGCCGGCGAGCTCTTCGTCGGTGGCCCGCAGCACACGCAGGGGCACGCGCTCGAGGAGACCTCCGCCGGCGTCGGCATCGTCCTGCTGGGGCGCGGGCTCGTCGAGCATCATGATGAGGCTCTCCTGGCCGCGGGTCATCGCCAGGTAGACGTCGGCTAGCAGTTCGGCATCGAGCAGCGCGCCGTGCAGGGCGCGGTGGGTGTTGTCGATCTCGTAGAGCGAGCATAGGGCGTTGAGCGACGCCTTCTTGCCGGGGTTCTGCTCCTTGGCGAGCTTGAGCGTGTCGATCACGCTCGGGCAGATCGCTGTGAGCAGCGGACGGCCGAGCAGGCCAAGCTCGTAATTGAGGAAGCCCACGTCGAAGGTCGCGTTGTGGATCACCAGCTCGGCGCCATCCACGAAGGCCTCGAACTCCGACACGATGTCCTTGAACACCGGCTTGTCGGTGAGGAACTCGTTGGTGATCCCGTGCACCGCCATCGCCCCGGCGTCGATGTTCCGCTGGGGGTTGATATACACGTGGTAGTGGCGCCCGGTGAGCTTGCGGTCGAGCAGCTCGACGCAGCCGATTTCGATCACCCGGTCGCCGCTCTTCCAGTCGAGGCCGGTGGTTTCCGTATCCAGTACGATCTGTCTCATGCCTTGATGTCCTCTGATTCCACAATCCGGCCGGCTTTGCGCACGGCCTCCACGCCCCGCCGGGCCAGCGCGTCGGCGCGCTCGTTCTCGGCATGACCGGCGTGGCCCTTGACCCACAGCCATTTGATCTGATGGCGTGACGCGGCCTCGTCCAGCGCGCGCCACAGGTCGGCGTTCTTGACGGGCTCCTTCGAGGCGGTCTTCCAGCCGCGGGCCTTCCAACCGTGAATCCACTCGGAAATGCCCTTCTGCACGTACTGGGAGTCGGTATGCACCCGCGCCGCGACCGGGCGTTTGAGCATCTCCAGCGCGCGGATCACCGCGAGCAGCTCCATCCGGTTGTTGGTGGTGGCGGGCTCGCCGCCCCACAGTTCCTTTTCGTGGGGGCCGGCGCGCAGGATCGCGCCCCAGCCGCCGGGCCCCGGGTTGCCCGAGCAGGCCCCGTCGGTATAGATGTCGATTTCTTCCACTGATTCTCTCGTTGCGTGTTGTTGGGGTGGCGCGTCAGGGCCGTGGCGTGTCGTCGCCGGCATCCAGCCGCATGCCGGGCGATCCCGGTTGGCCGCCGGCTTTCTGGACCAGCGGCGCAAGCGCCCGCGCGCCCGCCTTTCGATCCCACTTGGGCATGATGAGCCGGATGCCCTGCACCCGCTTGATGGCATGAATCACATACACGCCGCCACCGATCGGCCACCAGCGGTCACCGGCCCAGTCGAGGCCGCGCAGGCGTTCGAGCCATTGGGGCTGCTCGACGGCCGGCAGGAAGCAGCCCGAGGCCTGGCTGCCGGTTTCAAAGCTGAGGAGCGCCAGCCAGTCCTTCAGTCGCCGGAGCGAAAGATACTGCCCGCGCCACGGGTAGCAGCCGGTCTTGCCGGCGAGCATCCGCTTGATGCCGAAGAGGCTCACCGGGTTGAAACCGGCGATCACCACATGCCCTTCCGGCACCAGCACCCGCTCCACTTCGCGCAGCACCTGGTGGGGGTTGGCGGCGAATTCGAGCACATGGGGCAGCACCACGAGATCGAGGCTGTTTGCCGCAAACGGCAGCGCCGCGTAATCGGTCTCGACGCCTACGTTGCCGGCGCCGGCCCGGAAGCGGAAAGGCATCCGGTTGGCCCGCAGGAAGTCGAACTCGGGCAAGCCGAGCTGGACCGCGTTGTAGCCGAAGATGTCCGCCACCTGCGCGTCGAAGCGCGCTGCTTCCCACGCCATCACGTAGCGCCCCAGCGGGGTGTCGAGCCACGCGTGGAGGCCGGGGAAGGATTCGGAATCTCTCATTGGGCAGTGCAGGAATAAGGAACGCCCGACGACGGGGTACAATCGCCGGATGCAGATTATCCCTCTTCCCGCGTTCAGCGATAACTATATCTGGCTGCTTCGCAGCGGTCGTCACGCCGCCGTGGTCGATCCGGGCGATGCCGCGCCGGTTCTCCGCCATCTTGCCGACGAGGGCCTGACCCTCGTGGCGATTCTCGTCACCCATCACCACCCCGATCACGTGGGCGGCATCGAGGCGATCCTCGATGCGCATCCGGTGCCGGTCTTCGGCCCCGCGATGGAAGACATCGCCGGCATCACCCATCCGGTGAGCCAGGACGACGAGGTGTTGCTGCCCGAACTCGGCGCCGAATTCCGCGTGCTCGATCTGCCCGGCCATACCGCCGGTCATGTGGGCTACTACGGCGAAGGCGCCCTGTTCTGTGGCGACACGCTGTTCGCGGCTGGTTGCGGCCGGTTGTTCGAAGGCACGCCGGCCCAGATGTACGATTCCCTCGGCAAGCTGGCCGCCCTGCCTGGCGATACGCAGGTCTATTGCACCCACGAATACACCCTGTCGAACCTGGCTTTTGCGGCCGCGGTCGAGCCGTCCAACGCGGCCATCACCGAACGCATCGCCAGCAGCCAGGCCCTGCGCGCGGCCGGTACGCCGACGGTGCCGTTTCTGCTTGAGGGCGAGCTTCTGACCAATCCGTTCCTGCGCAGCGCTGAGCCTGAAGTCATTGCGCAGGCCCAGGTTCAGGCCGGGCATGCGCTCAAGACGCCGGTCGAGGTGTTCGCGGCGATCCGCGAGTGGAAAAACCGCTTCTGATGGTCGCCTGACTCAGGCCACCGATTCGATGGGCGTCGCCGAGATGCGGTTACGCCCGGACTGCTTGGCTCCGTAGAGCGCGTCGTCGGCGCGCTTGAGCAGACCGGCCGAGTCGGCCTCGCCCCGCGGGGGGATCATCGACGCCACACCGATGCTCACTGTCACCACGCCGTTGGGCGTGAAACGGTGGGTGATGCGCAGGCCTTCGACGGCGCTGCGCATGACCTCGGCCACCCGCAGCGCGCCGGGCAGATCGGTGTCGGGCAGGATCGCGGCAAACTCCTCGCCGCCGTAGCGCGACACAAGGTCGGCCGGGCGACGCAGGGCCGATTGCAGCGTGCGCGCCACCGCCTTCAGGCATTCGTCTCCCACCTGGTGGCCGTAGCCGTCGTTGAACTGCTTGAAGTGATCGACGTCGCACAGCAGGATCGACAGGGGCTTGGCCTGACGGCCCGAGCGGCGCCATTCGCGCAGCAGGATCTCGTCGAACTGGCGACGGTTCGAGATGCCGGTGAGCCCGTCGAGGGACGACAGCCGGGTGAGTTCCTGGTTGGCGTCGTCGAGCTTGCGGGTCAGCACCAGCAGCGAATAACGCATCTGGGCGATCCGCTGCATGGCCTTTACCTTGGCGGCAAGAACCGTCTCGGAAACCGGTTTGATCAGATAATCGTCGCCCCCGACACTGATGGCTTTTTCGAGATCGGCATCGCCCGTCCGGGCTGTCAGGAAGATGATCGGCGTCCACTCGCCGGACTGCTCGAGCTGACGGATGCGCCGGGCGACCTCGAAACCATCCATGCCGGGCATGATGATGTCGAGCAGAATGAGGTCGGGGCGTTCCTGCTTGAAGAGTTCGATGCCCTTTTCGCCATCCCGGGCAAGAACCGGCTCGATCCCCATTTTGCGCAATTGATGAGACACCAGGGTGGCACTCGTCAGCGTGTCTTCTATCAGTAGCGCTTTCACGGGGAGGAAGGTCTCGAATGAATTCCTGATCGAAGCGACGCAAAAGTCGCACCACGAGCGCCTTTTTCTGCGCGGTGCGTACTTTAGCGGATTCCGGCCAAAGACCGTAGCCCACCCTGCATTGGTTTGACCCCCCGCACTGCAGACGGATAAAATCCCGCCTTTGCTTTTTGCGCGACAAAACCTGATGTTTCTGAGAGTTATCGCGCTGCTTCTGTCTCTTCTGGGTGCCGGCCCGCTGATGGCCGACGGCCTCGACGCCCGTGGGAGTGACGACTTTTCCCTCCGGCTCGTCCAGGCCGATTCCCTGTCCGACGACACCGCGCAGCCGCCGCAGGCCTTTGAAATCCGCGATCAGCACGTCAAGGTGCCCACGATCGACCTCACCGTCGAACCCGACGATCTGTGGGAGCGAATCCGCCGGGGTTTCTCGATGCCGGATTTGAACACCGATCTCGTCACCGACCGACAAATCTATTACATCAACCGCCCCAGCGCACTACGGCGAATTTTCACCCGCGGCCAGCGCTATCTTTATTACATCGTCGAAGAACTCGAACGCCGCGGCATGCCCACCGAGCTGGCTCTGCTGCCAATGGTCGAAAGCGCTTTCAACCCGATGGCCCTGTCGTCGGCCCAGGCTTCGGGCCTGTGGCAGTTCATTCCCTCGACCGGCAAGAGCTACCGGCTCGAACAGAACTGGTGGGTGGACGAGCGGCGCGACGTCATCGCCTCCACCAACGCAGCCCTCGACTACCTGCAGGCCATCTACGAGATGCACGGCGACTGGCAGCTGGCACTGGCTTCGTATAACTGGGGCGAAGGCGCCGTCGGCCGCGCGGTGGCCAAGAACCGCGCCGCGGGCCTGCCCACCGAGTACCAGCACCTCAACATGCCAGGCGAAACGCGCTATTACGTCCCCAAGCTGCAGGCTCTGAAAAACATCGTCGCCCAACCCGAACTGTTCGGCATCAGCCTGCCCCCGATTCCCAACCGCCCCTACTTCGTCACCGTCGAAAGCCGCGTCGCCCTCGATCTGGCCACCGCGGCCCGTCTGGCCGAAACGCCGGTAGATGAAATTCTGGCTCTCAACCCGGGCTATAAGCGCCCGGTGCTGCCCACCAACGGCTCCCAGTCGCTGGCGATTCCGGCCGACAAGGTCGAGGCCTTCCTCATCAATCTGCAAAAACACGACCCCGCCAGCGCCAGTTGGAAGACCTACGAGCTGCGCGAGGGCGAAGGGCTGGAAGGCGTCGCCGACCGCTTGGGAATTTCCGCCTCCCGTCTGCGTCAGGTCAATGGTCTGTCGCCGCGGGCGCGCATCGGCAGCGGCTACACCTTGATCGTGCCTTCCGACAGCGAAGGCGATCGCATCAGCCTGTCCAGCCTGATGCCCAGCCGGCCCCAGGCCGGTGCCGTCGAACCGCCCCCGCCCCCTCCGCCGCGTGCGCTGGTCCATCACACCGTAGTTCGTAAGCACGGCCGAACGGTGGTGATCGAACGCCGGGTTCCGGTCAACGAACCGGCGGCATCCTCCAGAAGCGGCAAGGGCGGTCGCCATTCGGCCGAAGCGGAATCCAGCCGAAGCAAGGGCTCTGGCGGCAAACACGCGGCAACACCGCCGGCCAAACCCTCCAAGAAACATCGCTGAACACCTGGCGTTCGGCAGCGCACCGAAGGCCACCCTCTCAAGAGGCGTGGCCTTCGGCGTTTTCAAGCCTGATTTTTCAGGCCCGGAAAATGGCAGCGCACAACCCGCGTCGGCGACAATCGCGTCTCCTCCGGGTAGTGCGTCCGGCACACCTCTGCGGCCTCGCTGCAGCGAGGATGAAAATGGCAGCCGGACGGCGGATTCAGCGGCGAAGGCATATCGCCGCGCATTTCGCCTCCCGGCCTTTCCCTCGTCGTCGCCAGCCTCGACGCGCCGGCCGTCTCGACCCTCGGCACCGCTGCCAGCAGCATGCGCGTGTAAGGATGGCGCGGGTCGCGCAGGACTTCCTCGACGCTTCCCCGCTCGACGATCCGCCCGAGGTACATCACCGCCACGTGGTGGGCCAGGTAATCCACCACCGCCAGATTGTGGGTGATGAACAGATAAGACAGCCCGTATTCGGCCTGCAGGTCGCGTAGCAGGTTGAGAATCTGGGCCTGCACCGACACATCGAGGGCGCTGGTCGGTTCGTCGCAGACGATCAGCTTCGGCGATACCGCCAGAGCCCGGGCGATGGCGATGCGTTGGCGCTGGCCGCCGGAAAACTCATGGGGAAAGCGGTTGCGCATGGTCGGATCGAGACCGACCCGGCGCAACAGGGCGTCCACCTTGTCCGCACGGACCGCGGCGTCCGCCTCGACGGCAAGCGACACCATGCCCTCTTCGAGGATCTCGCCAATCCGCATACGTGGGTTCAGCGAGCTGAACGGATCCTGAAAGATCATCTGCAGCTCACGGCGCAACGGCTGCCACTGACGCGGCGAAAGCGTCAGCAAGTCATGTTCGCCGTAGCGGGCGCTCCCGCCGCTGGCCGGTACCAGATTGAGCAGGGCCTTGCCGGCGGTGGTCTTGCCGCAGCCGGATTCGCCCACCAGCGCCAGGGTTTGCCCGACCGGCACATGGAGCGAAACGCCATCGACGGCCTTCACATATCCGACCACCCGACGAAACAGACCCTTGCGAACGGGAAAATGCACCTGCAGGGTCTGCACATCCAGCGCCTTGCCTTCGCTCGACTGACGGACGGGCGGCAGCTCGGCGTGATGGGACGACACCACCCAACCCATGCGTCCGGCCGGATCGTAGAGATGGCAGCGCACGGTTTGATGTCCCACCTGATGCATGGCCGGCGCGGTACTGCGGCACAGTTCATGGACTTGCGGACAGCGCTCGGCAAAGCGGCAGCCGGCCGACAGCGTCCCGAGACGAGGCACCTGACCGGTCAGGGTTTCCAGCGCCCGGCCCCGCTGAGCGGAAGTCGGCAAGGCCGCAAAGAGCTTGCGGGAATAAGGATGCAGCGGAGCGCTGAAGAAATCCTCGCGCCCGCCGGTTTCGACGAGTTCGCCGGCGTACATCACGCCGACCCGGTGGGCCATGCGCGCCACCACGCCCAGATCGTGAGTGATCAAGAGCATCCCCATGCCGCGGCTGGCCTGCAATCTTGCCAGCAGATCGAGCACCTGGGCCTGGATCGTCACGTCGAGCGCCGTGGTCGGTTCGTCGGCAATCAGCACCTTCGGATCGCCGGCCAGGGCAATGGCGATCATGACCCGCTGCTTCATGCCGCCCGAAAGCTGGAAGGGATATTCGGACAGCCTGCGCAGCGGATCGGGGATGCCCACCGCGGTGAGCAGGCGTTCGGCTTCGTCCCAGGCCGGCTGGCCGCGCAGCCCGCGATGGCGCACCAGCACCTCGCCGATCTGGTCGCCGACGGTCATGACCGGATTGAGACTGGTGGCCGGCTCCTGAAAGATCATCCCCAGATGATTGCCGCGGATGTCGCGCATGCGCGTCTCGGGAAGATCCTGCAGAGCCTCGCCACCGAGGGTGACCGAACCGCCGGCGATGCGTCCGCCAGCCGGCAGCAGACGCATGCAAGCCAGCGCCGTCATCGACTTGCCGCAGCCCGATTCGCCCACCAGCGCCAGCGTCTGCCCGGCCGGCACCTCGAAGCCGATACCGTCCACCGGGCGCACGGTCTTGCCGTGGGGGCCGAGCTCCACCTGCAGCTGCTCGACCTTCAGCAGCGCCGGACCTTGCTTTTCCAGTCTGTTCATCGCAATGAAAACGGACCGCCAGGGCGGTCCGCTCAAGTCAGTGATTCAGGATCGGAGGCGGGTATCGAAACCCGCATCCGGACCGAAATCCATCAGTGGTGGTGACCGCCGTCGCCGTGCACGTGGCCGTGGCCGATTTCTTCGCTCGTGGCAGCGCGCACATCTTTGACGGTGACGTCGAAAATCAGTGCAACGCCAGCGAGGGGGTGGTTGCCATCCACCACCACCTTGCCTTCGGCGATGTCGGTAATGCGGTAGATCATGTCTTCCTCGCCATGCTCGCCGACGCGCTCGAAGGACATGCCCACTTCGATGTTGTCCGGAAACAGGGCGGCGTCCTCCACCAGCACCAACTCCTCGTCGAACTCGCCGAAAGCGTCTTCGGGAGCCAGCTTGACCTTCAGGTTTTCACCGACCGTCTTGCCCTGCAGCGCCTCTTCGATCAGCGCGAAGATGCCGTCGTAACCGCCATGCAGATACACCAGCGGATGCTGGCCGTCGTCGATGATGTTCCCTTCCGGATCCTTGACCGTATAGTTAAGTGTGACGACCGTGTTTTTGGCGATTTGCATTTACATTCCTTGAGTTGAGTTGCTTTACCAGCTGAAAGACTTCTGCGGCATGACCCCGCGGATTGACGTCGTGCATCACATGACGCAGCACACCGTCGCTTGAAATGATGAAGGTCGAGCGGCGCACACTGCGCTTCGTGACACCGTTCACCTGCCCCGTTTGCCACACGCCGTACAGCCTGCATGCGTCGCCGTCCTCGTCGGAGAGCAGCTCGACCGACAGCCCGTGCTGATCGCGGAAATCGGCATGAGTCAGGCAGTCGTCCGGGCTCACGCCGACCACGACGCATTTTTCCTGTGCGAAATCGGCATCGTGATCGCTGAAATCGATGGCCTGACGCGTGCAGCCGGGCGTGTTGTCACGGGGATAAAAATACAGAACCACGTGGTGGGAACCCAGCACCGACGCCAGATCGAACATTTCCATGTCGGCATCGGGCAGGGAAAAGAGCGGGGCCGGCTGACCTTCGCAAGGGACGGCCGCCTCGGCGGGGGATTCTAACCGAGCCGCTTTGATAACTCTACCCGAAGCGTGTTGGGGGCTGAAAAGCATGGAAATCTCCTCCGCGGGTGCGGGTCCGGTATCCGGAACCCTGCTAGTTGGGCAGTCCGACTCGTGCCGCTTTCCGTTGTTATAACTTTTCGTACTGATCGCGTCTCGCCGGCTGCTAGGTATCCGCCCCTGCCGAAGCGCAGAAAAGGGCGTGTCCTTGAAGGGATAGTCCACCGGCGGGCTGGCCTCAAGCCTTTTGTTCTCCGAGATTGATGTTTTTCACGGCCTGAACGGGGCTTGTTGCAAAAACGACAGCTTGCCGCCCGCACAAGCCTGTATATAATTACACAAGACTAAAGGAGTACTCATGTCAGACCAACTCACTGCCCGCCAACAGGAAATCCTGCAGCTCATCCGCGATACCGTTGAGCATGAAGGCCGTCCGCCCACCCGGGCCGAAATCTGCACAGCTTTCGGTTTTCGTTCGCCCAATGCCGCCGAAACCCATCTGCGCGCCCTCGCCGCCAAGGGCGTCATTGCGCTCGAAGAAGGCCGGGCGCGGGGCATTCGTCTGATGGAAGCGCTCGGCTTGCCACTCATCGGGCGAGTGGCCGCCGGCAGCCCCATCCTCGCCGCCGAGCACGTGGAAGGTCGCTACCAGATCGATCCAGGGCTGTTTTCGCCGCGGGCCGACTATCTGCTGAAAGTCCGCGGTCAAAGCATGCGCGACGCCGGCATCCTCGATGGCGATCTCCTCGCCGTCCATCGCACCACCGAAGCCCGTGACGGTCAGATCGTCGTCGCCCGCGTCGAGGACGACGTCACCGTGAAACGCCTTTCACGCAAGGGTTCCCTCGTCGAACTGCTGCCCGCCAATCCGGATTTCCAGCCCATCGTGGTGGACACCCGCAACACACCTCTGGAAATCGAAGGGCTCGCCGTCGGGCTGATCCGCAACGACAGCCTCTGATTTCGCATGAATGAGCCAGGGTGACGCGCCGAATCCCGAGCCTGCGCCTCATCTCCCCGGCAAACCGTTCCACGCTCTTCCACCCCGATCCCCATGGCCGCCTTTGCTGCCCTCGCCCCTAGCTCCGCCGTCAGCCTCGATAACCTGATCTGGCGTGGCGACCGCTTGGCAAGCGCGGCAACGCCCGGCCTTCCCACCGGCCACGCGCAGCTCGATGCGGCCCTGCCGGGTGGCGGCTGGCCGGTCGGGGCGCTCACCGAACTCCTCGTGCCCCATGTCGGCGTCGGCGAGCTCGGCCTGCTGCTGCCCCTGCTCGCCCAGATACCGGCCCAGCGCCGGGCCGTTTGCATCGCACCCCCCAACCAGCTTTACGCACCGGCCCTGGCTGCCGCCGGCGTGCCCCTCGACAGGCTCATCGTTGTCCACACTGCAAGCCCGGCCCATGCCCGCTGGGCGGCTCGTCAGGCGCTGAACTCACGCAGCTGCGCTGTCGTGCTGTTATGGCTTGCCGCAGCCGACATGGGCGCCCTGCGCCGGCTGCAACTGGCCGCCGAAGAAAGCGCCACCGCCCTGATCCTGATCCGGCCGGCAAACCTCGCCGCACAACCCTCACCCGCCGTGCTCCGCATCGCTCTGGCCGGACGTTGCGGCGGGCTTGAAGTACGCCTCCTCAAACGCCGCGGGCCGCAACTGGCCGGCCCCCTCGCCATCGACCTGCCCTGGCCGGGCGGCCTGCCCCGACCGGATGGGCCGGAGCCGGCCGAGCCGCTCCAGCCCGCCTGTCCAGGCGACGTTTCCGCCCTCCGTCCCGCAGCCTCGCCCATTTCTTCCGCCCATGCTCTGGTGCGCCCTCTACCTACCCGATCTGGCCCTGCAAACCTTCACGCGAGGGCGCGGTGACGGCCCCCCGCTGGCGATCCTCAGCGACCGGCCGCGGCAGAAGGTGGTGGCCGTGGATGCGGCGGCAATGGCGCGCGGCGTGGCAGCAGGGCAAAGCCGCGCCAGCGCTCTGGCCCTAGCGCCCGATCTCTGCCTGATCGAACGCGATCCCCACCGGGAGCTGGCCACCCTCACCGACATCGCCTGCTGGGCCGGGCGCTTCACTCCCGCCCTCAGTCTCGCTCCGCCGGACACCCTGCTACTCGAAATCCATGCCAGCCTGCGTCTGTTCGGTGGGCTCGCCTCCCTCGGCACAGCCATCCACGCCGGTCTCGAAGAACTGGGTTTCTTTGGGCAACTGGCCGTGGCCCCGACCCCACTGGCAGCCCGCTGGCTGGCCCGCGCCGCAGCGGGCCGTCTGGTGGAAACACCGGCCGATCTGCCCGCCGCCCTCGACCCGCTGCCGCTCGCCATCCTCGCCGAGGGAGGCCGACTTGGCGCCGACAGCCTCGACCTGCTCGACGGTATCGGAGCCCGGCGGCTGGCGGATGTCCGCAGTCTGCCGCGCAGCGGCTTGGCCCGCCGCCATGCCCAGGCAGCAAGCGACCTGCTCGACCGCGCCTATGGCCTCGTTCCCGACCCGCAAGCGTGGTTCGTGCCGCCGGAGCGTTACGTCGGCTGGCTTCCTCTGCCCGCCCCCAGCGAGCAGACCGACACCCTGCTATTCGGCCTGCGCCGCCTCCTCGCCGGCCTCGCCGGCTGGCTGGAGGCCCGTCAGGCCGGGCTGGAACGCTTCGCGCTGATATTGGAGTTCGAGCCCCTGGGCAGCCTCCATCGGGGCATCGACCGGGAAAGCCGCATCGAAATCGTTCTCGGCGCCCTCTCCCGCGACATGCTCCGCTACCAGTTGCTGGCCCGCGAACACCTGAGCCGTCAAGCTCTGCCGGCCCCGGTGGACGCCCTGCGCCTCGAGGCCGACGCACCCCGTCCGCTGGCACCGTCGCGGGCCGATCTCTTCACCGCCGATACCGGCGAAGACGGCGATCCCGGCTTGCTCGTCGCCACCCTGCGGGCCCGTCTCGGCGCCGACGCGGTGCATAGCCTCGCCGTCCATCCCGACCATCGCCCCGAACGCGCCTGGCACACGGCCGACCTCGCGCCCGCCGGCCAGCACTCCGCCAAGATCCGGAGCACAACCCTGCCCGCCGCACCGCGGCCCCTGTGGCTGCTTCCCGAACCCCGCCCGATCGCCTGCCCCCCGTCGGAAAACCTCCTCGCCGGCCCGGAACGCATCGAGTCCGGCTGGTGGGACGGCGCCGAATCCGAAGTCAGCCGCGACTACTTCGTCGCCCGTCGCCGCGACCACAGCCTGGTGTGGATTTTCCGCGAACGCCGCCCGCCCCACGGCTGGTTTCTGCACGGCTACTTTTCATGATGTCGCGCTACACTACGCCGCCCATGAAATCCCACTCCGCCCTTCTCCGCCGCATCGTCGAGCTTGCCTGGCCGGTGCTCATCGCCCAACTCTCGTCGATGACCCAGATGGTCAGCGACACCGTACTGGCCGGCCGCTATGGCACCGAGGATCTGGCAGCCGTGGCTGTCGCCAGCGGAATCTACATTTCCATCGTGATGCTGATGGTCGGCATCCTGCAGGCCGTGGCGCCCACCGTCGCCCATCACGTCGGCGCCGGGCGCAGCGACGCGATCGGCCCGGCGGTGCAGCAGGGCTTCTGGCTCGCAGTGGCGCTGGCCGTGCCCGCCGTGCTCTTCCTGCGCCACCCCGACTGGCTGATGCAACTCAGCGACATGAGCCCCGCCGTCGAAACCCGCGCCCGCGACTATCTCTCCAGCGTCGCCTGGGGCCTGCCGGCGGTGCTGCTCTACCGCACTTTTTACGCGTTCACCAACGCCCTCGGGCGCACCCGCGTGCTGATGTTCATCAGCCTCGCCACCACCGCCGTGCACATTCCCCTCTCGTGGGCCTTGATCAACGGGCACCTGGGCTTCCCACCTCTCGGCGGCACCGGCTGCGCCGTATCGAGTGCCTGCATCTCCTGGCTGGCCTTCACTACCGCACTGATCCACGTCACCCGCACGCCGGCCTACGCGCCCTACCACCTGTTTTCCCGCTGGCAGCCGCCACACCCCAAAACCCTCGCCGAGCTCCTGCGTCTCGGCTTGCCGATGGGTTTTTCGAGCTTCGTCGAGATCACCGCCTTCACCCTCATCGCCCTGCTGGTGGCCCGGCTCGGCGCCGGCGTGGTGGCCGGGCACCGCATCGTCGGCAACCTGTCGGCGTTGATCTACATGCTTCCGCTGGCACTCGCCATCGCCACCCTGGTGCTGGTCGGTCAGGCCGTCGGAGGCCGGGACAGCGTTGCGGCACGACGCGCCGCCACGGTCGGAATCCTCCTCGCCACCGGACTCTCGACCCTGGTCAGCATCGCCCTATGGTTCGTCCGCGATCCCATCATGGCGGCCTACACCAGCGATCCTGCCGTGCGCGATCTCGCCGCCTCGCTGGTGATCTACATCTGCCTTTATCAGTTCTTCGACGCCATCCAGACCGTCGCCGCCCATGCCCTGCGCGGCTACAAGATCACCTTCGGACCGATGCTCGTGCACACCCTGTGCTTCTGGGGCATCGGCCTCGGCGGCGGCTACTGGCTGGCCTTTTTCGGGCTGGGCGCGCTGCTGCCGCCCCAAGGCGTGGCCGGCTTCTGGCAAGCGGCGGTGCTCAGCAACATCGCCGCCGCGGTGCTGTTCGGCGGCTATCTGCACCTGGTGTCACAGAGCCGCGACGCCGAACCGGCCGCCTGCTGAAGGGAGGCGATTCCAAACCCACGCCGCCACGCCCATCAAGTTGCGCGGGCGGCTCCAGCCAAGAACGGCACTTTCCCCGTTCACCCTTTCAGCCAGCCCTCGCGCAGCGCCACGGCCGGGGCGGAGGCATCCTCTGCCAGCGTCAGCTTTGCCGTGTCCTTGGGCGCAGCCAGCAATTCCACGTCGAAGCACATCAACTCGTCCCTCCGGAAGGCATGGACTTGAACGCGGTCGCCGGCGACGCGGCGGGCCAGAAGTTTGTCGAAATTGCCTGCGGTCACCTTGAGCCCGTCCAGCGCCACCAGCACGTCGCCTGCCGACAGCCCGGCAGCCTGGGCCGACCCGCCATCGTAAACATTGGCGAGCTTGAGCAGATCGCCTTCGGCGCCGGTGCGCACGCCAAAGCCCGGCGCTTCGCTGGCAGCCTCCCAGTTCAACGCGATGCCGAAGCGTCCAAGCCACGCCTGCAGAGGCAAATCGTCGGTGCCTTCGACCAGCTCCCGCAGCCACTCGCCCATCTCCACGCCGCCGATTTCGGCGGTCAGCGCAAAAATACCGTCCTCGCCCACCCCGACGCCGGTCCGCCCATGACGCAACCACAAGGCTCGCATCAGATCGTCGAGACTGCGGCTGCCCTTGCTCCCGGCACGCAGGCGCAGGTCCAGGAGCAGCGCCACCAGCGCGCCCTTGGTGTAGTAGCTGACGATGGCGTTGGGGCTGTTCTCGTCCTGACGGTAATACTTGGTCCACGCCTCGAAGGACGATTCGGCGACGCTCTGCTTCTTGCGTCCGCTGCCTTTGTGAACCTGACTGACGGTTTTGCCGAGCAGCGTCAGATAGTCCTTTTCAGCGATGCGGCCGGTGCGCACCAGCATCAGGTCGTCGTAATACGACGTGAAGCCCTCGAAGGCCCACAACAGCCGGGTGTAGTTCTCGCGCGTCAGATCGTAGGGCACGAAGGCCACCGGCTTGATGCGCTTGACGTTCCAGGTGTGGAAATACTCGTGGCTGCACAGCCCGAGAAACTGGCGGTAAGCCTCCGACGGCGTCTCCATGCCCGCCCAGGGCAGATCGCCGCGGCTGCACAAAAGCGCGGTGGACGCCCGGTGCTCCAGCCCACCGTAGCCATCGCCCACCGCCATCACCAGAAAAACATAACGGTCCATCGGCGCCGGCTCGCCAAATAGACGGATTTGCGCTTCGCAGACCGGCTTGAGGTCTTCGACCAAGCGGATCGGATCGCAGTCGTGACGGCCGGTGATCGCCACCGCATGGGGCACCCCGCAGGCGTCGAACTCGGCCAACGTAAAGCTGCCCATTTCCACCGGATGATCGATCAGCGCGGCGTAATCTTCGGCGCGATACAGCCCGAAGCCATAGCGCTCCGCCGCCCCGCGCTCGCCGACGGCTTCCGGCAAGCTCGTCGCCACCCGCCAGCCTGCATCCTCCAGGCCTTTCGGCGGACGGATGTCCACCCACTGCGGCGCGGCCTCGTGACCGTGGGCACACAGGAAAACGCTGGTGCCGTTGAAAAAGCCGTGGGTCTGATCGAGGTGGGCGGTGCGCACCGACAAATCCCACGCATACACCGTGTAGTTCAGCGTGACCGGCCCGCCAACACCGGCCGGCAGGTGCCAGGTGTGTTTGTCGCTCTTGGTCACCGCCAGAGCCTTGCCGCCGGCTCTGGCCGACAGGCTGACGATGTTCTTCGCAAATTCCCGGATCATGTAGCTGCCGGGAATCCACGCCGGCAGGCTGAACACCTGTCCGGCCGGATCGGGATCGCTCAGACTCAATGTCACTTCGAAGAGATGGGCGGCTGGCTGGATGGCCTGGATGGTGTAACGGACGGGTGAAGTCATCGGATCGGCCCGGACAAATGCTGGAAGGCGCCGATTCTACCGCTGCCTCCCACCGCCACCTGCCTCATTTTTAGGCGATAGGATAAAAGCCTTACGGCAGAAGGTCTTGCCCCTCGCCCCCACAGTTTGTCCACACCCTTTCCCACGTCCGATGGGGAAAACTTGCCGTCGCCAAAGCTGCAAAGTGCGCTGCACCATTTTGAGGCATCGACTTTTTTCTTTTTTGTATCAGTCGCTTGAAGGTCTGCCGCACAGCTTATCCACAGCTTATCCCCGGTTTTGTGTGCATAGATAAAAACTATTCAAAACCTTCTTTGAACAGCAATGCTCTATTTTTAGGCAGTCGAAAAAAAGCCTTTCGTTTCCGCCATATGACAGCGCCCCGCACAGCTTGTCCACAAGCTTGCCCACCTCAAATGTGGGTTATCCCGTGGCTGTCGATCAGGGGATGAAGGGCAGTTCGATCAGGTCGCTGCGCGCTGCGCCGGCCGTCATCCGACGGCACAGGTCGATGAACTCGCGCATGCCTGCGGTGACGTATTTGCGCCGGTGGGTGACAAACTGGAATTGGCGCCGCAGGTCGAGTTCCGGCGTTTCCACCGCCACCAGACTGCCTCGCCGGATCGCCTCGCGCAGGGCAAGACGCGAGATGCAGCCGACGCCAAGGCCGCTTTCCACCGCCCGCTTGATCGCCTCGGTGTGCTCCAGTTCGAGGCGCACATTGAGATGACCGTAAAAGTGGCGCAAGGCCTGATCGAAAGTCTCCCGGGTGCCGGACCCCGTCTCGCGGAGGATCCAGTCCTGCGCCGCCAGCTCCGGCAGATCCACCGGCTCGCCGCGGGCCAGCGGATGCCCCGGCGCGCAGAACACCACCAATTCATCCTCCACCCACGGCTCGACGAGGAGATCCGGATGGCGGCAGCTGCCTTCGATCAAGCCAAGGTCCAGTTCATAGTGGATGAGCTGATGGACGATGGTGGCGGAGTTGTGCACCGAGAGCTTCACCTGGGCGCTCGGATGCCGGCGCAGAAAATCCGCCGCGATCAGGGTTGCCAGATAATTGCCGACGGTGAGGGTTGCACCGATCTGCAGCGGACCGAAATCGGTCTGACGGGCCAGCAGGGTTTCGATCTCGACGGCGTGCTCCATCAGCTGCACCGCGTGGGGCAGCAACACCTGGCCCAGTTCATTGAGGCGCAAGGCCTTGCCGATGCGGTCGAAAAGCTGGGTGTCGAATTGCCGTTCCAGTTCGCCCAGCGCCGTGCTGGTGGCCGACTGGGACAGCGCCAATTCGTCGGCCGCGCGGGAAACGCTCTCGTGGCGGGCCACGGCGACAAAGATTTCGAGCTGACGGAGGGTGTATCGCATAGGATTGGCTTCAGATATATCTACAACACAGAATATACATATCAATATATTCCAATTTACAGATTTATCTCACCCCTTAAAATTGCTGCATCACAACATTTCGAACCGAGGTGCAGCCATGAGCAAACTGAGTACGCAAACCGTTCTTGACGTGCGTCACTGGAACGATTCCTTATTCAGTTTCAAGGTCACCCGCGACGCCGGACTGCGTTTCGAAAACGGCCAGTTCGTGATGATCGGGCTCGAAGTGGATGGCCGTCCGCTCACCCGCGCCTACAGCATCGCCAGCCCCAACTACGAAGAGCACCTGGAATTCTTCAGCATCAAGGTGCAGAACGGCCCGCTCACCTCGCGCCTGCAGCACCTGCAGCCGGGCGATCCGATCATCGTCAGCAAAAAGCCCACCGGCACGCTGGTGCTCCACGATCTGCTGCCCGGCCGCAATCTCTACCTGTTCGCCACCGGCACCGGCCTCGCTCCCTTCCTGAGCGTGATCCAGGATCCGGAAACCTATGAGCGTTTCGAAAAGGTCGTGCTGCTCCACGGCGTGCGCTACGTTTCCGAATTGGCCTACAGCGAATTCATCGAACAGGAGCTGCCGGAGCATGAGTTTTTCGGCGAGGACGTGCGCAACAAGCTGATTTACTACCCCAGCGTCACCCGCGAAGAATTCCGCAACCAAGGCCGCGTGACCGATCTGATTGCCACCGGCAAGCTCTTCGAAGACACCGGTCTGCCGCCCCTCGACCCGGCGCTCGACCGTGCCATGATCTGCGGCGGCCCGGCCATGCTGACAGATTGCTGCAAGATGCTCGACGCCCGCGGCTTCAAGATCTCGCCGAACATCGGCGCACCGGCCGATTACGTCATTGAGCGGGCCTTCGTCGAAAAATAAGCCATCACGCCAAGCCCGACAGAAATCCGGCCGATGCCGGATTTCTGTTGTTCACTGCGCCGGTGTTTCGGCCAGCCGGGCGATCATCTTGCGCACCGCCGCCATCTGCGGCGCGTTGCGGGTCGCGTAGTCCATCGCACTGTAGCCCCACCAGTCCCAGCACCCTTTCGGGTTGTACACCCAGCGCATCGAACCGGGCGCCCAGCCGCTGCGGGCAATGGTCTGAGGATAGAGCACGACGATCCGGTTGGCCTCGGCCCAGGCGTTGTAACCGGCGCCTTCAACGAAGCGTCGGCCGACCTGATCCTCGCTCTGCAGGCAGCCGTGGAAAGCCACATGAACCCGACAGCCGCCAGACCTGCAACTGGCCGGAACATAAGCGAAGCCCTCGTCGCCCATGCCGATGTCGGCCGGCAGACCGGCGATGAAAGGCCGCTGGTTGAAGGTCCGCAGACTGGCTGGCTCGGGCGTCTTCTTGGGGTTGAGATTGCCAAGCAGATGGCCGAGCAATTCGCCCGGCGCATCGAAATCGCCGCAGCGGTTGATGAAGGGCGGCTCGGAGGTGGCACAGGCGTTGGGCTTGCCGTCCGAAACCGAAATCATTGCGTGGCCGGCATTCGGCAAAGTCACAAACCGAATCGCCGCAGCAGGCATCCATTCCTTGTAGAACGCCACCAGTGACTCCACCACCGGCCGCTCGACGGTATGATCGGCGCCGCCGGTGAGCACCCAGACCCGGTCGTCGGCCAGGGCTGCCGGCGGATCGATCAGCCCCAGGCGGGCGCGGGATTCCATGCGAGGCTTGATCTCGGCGGGCTTGGGCGGCGGCGTCCAGCTCGTCGGTGCCATGCAGTTGGTCAAGGCGCGCAGGGCGCTGCCGTCGGCACAATCGTAGGGGCCGGCAGCCAGGATGCCGGCGCCCTTCACCAGTTTCGAATAGGCCACTTGGAACTGCACCGCCATGTAGCCGCCGGACGAGATGCCCGAAACCGTCACCGCCGAGCCGTCGGCAGCCACCGCCGGAAGCGCCGGCGCTGCGGCCATGCAGCAGGGCGACAGGCCGACACCCAGCCCAAGCGCAATCGAACGCAGCTTCATCTTCACGCCCCCAGCAAACGCCACACCACGCCGCCCCCGGCCGCGAGGCCCAGGGCACCGAAAGCCAGCGCCGCCACGATGAACCCCCCGGCCCGCAAAGCCGGCTCCTTTGCGTAGCCGACGGCGTACCACACGCGCCCAACCAGCCACACCGCGCCGAGCCCAGCCGCGAGCGCGTCGCTCACGTAGGCCGCGCAGATCCACAGGCAGGGCAGACACATGGCCGCCCATTCGAGGGTGTTCATCTGGACACGGTAAAGCCGCTCGAAAACCGGGTGCCCGGTCACTGCAGGGGCTTCCACGCCGTAGCGGTGGCGGCCCTTGCCCACCGCAAAGCTGGTGCCGAACATCAACAGAACGATCAACAGCGTGACTCCGGCCGTCAAGGGAGAAGAAGACAACATGGATTGAACATTTCCGGGTGACAGGGAGCCATAGCTTACCGCCCCTCCTCCATACTTCCCATCACAACGCCCCGCCGGCCAACCGACACCCACCCCAAAACCATGTTCCGCATCCTGTTCCAGTTCCTCGCCCCCTATCGTCGTCGCGTGCTGATTGCCGTCGTCGCGCTGGTATTTGCCGCCGGCGCCATGCTGGCCGTCGGCCAGGGGCTGCGGGCCGTCATCGACAAAGGTTTCGCGGCCGGCGACCCGGCATGGCTCGATCGCACGCTGGCAAGCATGGGCGGCCTCATCGTGCTGCTCGCCGCCGCCACCTACCTGCGCTTCTACAACGTCTCATGGCTCGGCGAGCGGGTCACCGCCGACATCCGCCGGCGGGTCTTCGATCACCTGCTCAGCCTGCCGCCGTCCTGGTTCGAAGCCGGACGCACCGGGGAGGTGATCTCACGCCTGACCGCCGACACCACGCAGATCGAGAACGTCATCGGCTCCAGCCTGTCGATCGCACTGCGCAACGGGCTGCTGCTGATCGGCGGACTGGCGATGCTGTTCACCACCAGCCTCAAGCTCAGCCTGCTGACCGTCGGTGGCGTGCCGCTGGTCGTCGCGCCCATCGTGCTCTACGGCCGCCGGGTGCGCCGCCTCGCCCGGGAAAGCCAGGACCGCATCGCCGCGCTCGGCAACCGCATCGACGAAACCATCCACGAAATCCGCATCGTCCAGGCCTACGGCCACGAAGACGCCGACCGGCGCGACTTCGGCCGGCTGGTGGAAGAGAGCTTCGTCACCGCCCGAGCCCGCGTCGCCAACCGGGCGCGGCTGGTGGCCGCGGTGATGGTGTTGGTATTCGGCGCCATCGCCTTCATTCTGTGGGTGGGTGGGCACGACGTCCTTGCCGGTACGCTCAGCGCGGGCGACCTCTCGGCCTTCGTCTTTTACGCGGCCCTTGTCGCCGGCAGCGTCGGCGCCCTTTCCGAAGTGTGGGGCGATCTGCAGCGCGCCGCCGGCGCCACCGAACGTCTGATGGAAATCCTCAACGCCCGACCGGCCATTCTCGCCCCGGCCCAGGCGCGCCCCTTTCCCGAACCGTCCTGCGGCGCCATCGTCCTCGACGCCGTGCACTTCCACTACCCGAGCCGGCCCGACACACTGGCCATCCACGACTTTTCCCTCACCGTCCAGCCCGGTGAAACCGTCGCCCTCGTCGGCCCTTCGGGCTCCGGCAAAAGCACCGTTTTTCAGCTCCTGCTGCGCTTCTACGATCCGCAGGCCGGCCAGATCCGGATCGACGGCGTCAGGCTCACCGACGCCGATCCCGTCGACCTGCGTCGGCACCTCGCCCTGGTGCCCCAGGAAGCCGTCATCTTCGCCGCCAGTGTGGCCGACAACGTGCGATACGCGCGCCCCGAAGCCAGTCTCGACGATGTGCGCGCGGCCTGCGCCGCCGCCTTTGCCGACGAATTCATCGACCTCCTGCCCGAGGGCTACGCCACCGATCTCGGCGAGCGCGGCGTGCGCCTCTCGGGCGGTCAGCGCCAGCGCATCGCAATCGCCCGCGCCATCCTCGCCGACCGTCCGATCCTGCTCCTCGACGAAGCCACGTCGGCGCTCGACGCCGAAAGCGAACGCATGGTGCAAACCGCCCTCGACGGCTTGATGCGCCAACGCACCACCCTGGTCATCGCCCACCGGCTGGCCACTGTGCAAAAGGCCGACCGCATCGTCGTCATCGAATCCGGCCGCATCGTCCAGCAAGGCCGCCACGCCGAACTGATCGCGCAAGACGGGCTCTACGCACGGCTTGCGCGCCTCCAGTTCGTGTCGTGACATCCCATTCGAGAAATACGTCCTTGGCGGGTGGAAGTTCCTGCCTTATCTTCCGCTCCCTCGATCTGTCCGTGAATTCGTTCGCACCGCCGAATCCGTGTCGCGCTGCGCCGCAAAAAAACATCTCCGATGAATACCACGCTCCGCGCCGTCGCGCCTTCGCCCTGTCCGAACGATTTCGATTCGATCGCATTTGCCTCCAGCCGGACATCGACCTACACCGTCGAATGTGCCGACCCCCATCGCCACGATCGCGCGGTTCGTCTTCTGATCGAACGCATGTACAGCTGGCGTGGCCTCGCCCCGGTCGACGCCGACGTCGGCACTGCCCGGCCGGATCGGATCACCCTCGTCGCGTCGGACGAAAGCGCGATATTCGGCACCGTCACCCTCGGACTCGACGGCAGGGACGGCATCCTCGCCGACGCCCTCTACCCCGAAGAACTGGCCCGTCTGCGCCGCCGCGGCGCCCGCCTGTGCGAGCTGACCCGGCTGGCCATGGACACCCACCACAACGCCAGGGAAGTGCTCGGCGCCCTGCTCCATCTGGTCTACATCCACGGTCGCCTGATCCACGGCGCCAGCGATGTCGTCATCGAAGTCCATCCCCGCCACGCCGGCTTCTACCGGCGCATGCTCGGCTTCAGCCCCATCGGCGAAGAGCGCGTCTGTCAACGGGTGAATGCCCCCGCGGTGCTGCTGCACCTCGACCTGCGCCACGTGGACGAGCAGATCGCCCTCCACGGCGGCACATCCAAGCCCGGCCTCCGCAGCCTCTACCCCTACTTCTTCTCCCCCGAAGAGCAGGACGAAATCCTGCGCGAACTCGGCGCCCCGCACTGAAGCACGGCCCGGACTCCCTTCCGCGCCCGGCACGCACCGGCCAACTCGGGTAAAGTTGCGCCTTCGTTTTTCGCATCCCTGGAAAGTATCCCGATGGCCCAATACGTCATGTCCATGCTCCGCGTCAGCAAGGTCGTCCCGCCCAAGCGGCAGATCATCAAGGACATCTCCCTGTCTTTCTTCCCCGGCGCCAAGATCGGCCTGCTCGGCCTGAACGGCGCGGGCAAATCCACCGTGCTCAAGATCATGGCCGGTGTCGAGAAGGAATACGACGGCGAAGTCCAGTGGCAGCCCAACATGTCCATCGGCTACCTGCCCCAGGAGCCGCAGCTCGACCCCGCCAAGACCGTCCGCGAAGAGGTCGAGTCCGGCCTCGGCGAAGTCATGGAAGCCAAGAACAAGCTCGAAGAGGTCTACGCCGCCTACGCCGAGCCCGACGCCGATTTCGACAAGCTGGCCGAACTCCAGGCCAAGTACGAAAACATCATCGCCACCAGCGGTGCCGACGTGGAAACCCAGCTCGAAATTGCCGCCGATGCCCTGCGCCTGCCGCCCTGGGACGCCAAGATCGGCCCCCTCTCCGGCGGCGAGAAGCGCCGCGTCGCCCTGTGCAAGCTGCTCCTGTCCCGCCCCGACATGCTGCTGCTCGACGAACCCACCAACCACCTCGACGCCGAATCCGTCGAATGGCTGGAACAATTTCTGGTGCGCTTCCCCGGCACGGTGGTGGCCGTCACCCACGACCGTTACTTCCTCGACAACGCCGCCGAATGGATTCTCGAGCTCGACCGCGGTCAGGGCATCCCCTGGAAGGGCAACTACTCCAGCTGGCTCGAACAGAAAGAGGCCCGCCTGGAGCAGGAATCCAAGCAGGAAGGCGCCCGCATGAAGGCCATGAAGCAGGAGCTCGAATGGGTGCGCTCCAACCCCAAGGCCCGTCAGGCCAAGAGCAAATCGCGCCTGGCCCGCTACGAGGAAATGGCCAGCGTCGAATACCAGAAGCGCAACGAAACCCAGGAAATCTTCATCCCCGTGGGCGAGCGCCTCGGCGACAAGGTCATCGAATTCACCGACGTCTCCAAGGGCTTCGGCGACAAGCTGTTGATGGACAAGGTCAACTTCAGCATCCCTGCCGGCGCCATCGTCGGCATCATCGGCCCCAACGGCGCCGGTAAGTCGACGCTGTTCAAGATGATCACCGGCCAGGACAAACCCGATTCCGGCGAAGTGGTCGTCGGCCCGACGGTCAAGATCGCCTATGTGGACCAGTCCCGCGACTGCCTCGACGGCAGCAAGACCGTGTTCGACGAACTCGCCGGCGGCGCCGACATCCTCACCATCGGCAAGTTCGAAATGCCCAGCCGCGCCTACATCGGCCGCTTCAACTTCAAGGGCGGCGACCAGCAGAAGCTCGTCGGCAACCTCTCCGGCGGCGAGCGCGGCCGCCTCCATCTGGCCAAGACGCTGATGACCGGCGGCAACGTCCTGCTCCTCGACGAACCGTCGAACGACCTCGACGTGGAAACCCTCCGCGCCCTCGAAGACGCCCTCCTCGAATACGCCGGTTGCGCCCTGATCATCTCCCACGACCGCTGGTTCCTCGACCGCATCTGCACCCACATCCTGGCGGCAGAGGGCGATTCCCAGTGGAGCTTCTTTGCCGGCAACTACCAGGAATACGAAGCCGACAAACGCAAGCGCCTGGGCGAAGAAGGCGCCAAACCGAAGCGCATCCGCTACAAGCCGATCACAAGATAAGCATTGCGCCCGGGCCTCAGGGCCCGGCAGCAGCGCAAAAGAAGGCTCACCCGGGCGGGTGGGAATGGCCATCCCCAGGCCCGCCCAGGATCGGACCGCGCAGAAACCAAATCCCGAATGGCTTGATCGCCATTCGGGAAAATTTTTGTCGCAAATCGACCTGGCGCATTTCTGGCCGAGTTTCCCGATCCCCAGTCGGTCGCGGCCTTGCGTAATGCCGGCCAGTCGTTTCCATTTTTCCGGCAGCCTCGATAGACGACCAAACCTCGATCCGACGCCAAGGCACGTCGGCGGCAGGCGAAGGGAATCAAGGCGCAACAGGCCATTTTCCGGAAAATTCAAAGGCATAACCGGCATCGCAAAAGCACTATACCAAGTGCAATAAATCGATTCGGCCATGCGCCGCACCGCCGCAGGTCCCCAAAAATCCCCTGCGTCCAGTGGACAGTCCCTGCACTTGCAGGATAGTCGCCCCCCGCTCCTGATCCTTAGATTGACGCCATGTTCTGGAAGCCCGTATCCGCGGGCTCCCTTCACCCAACTGGATGTCACGACCTATGGATCGCATTTCCTCTGCCGTCGAGCCGAAGCTCGCAAGTGTCGAAATCCCACGCAACCGCCTCCGAAGCACCGTGGTCAAGGTGACGGTCTCGAGCGTACCGTGGCTGATCATCGGCGGCCTGCTGTGGACAGGGCTGTTCGTCAAGCCGCAGCCAGCCGGAGGCACGGTACAGCCGCCGGTGCTGGAACGACGCGACCATTTTTACGGCATTGCCGCTACGCCGAATGGGGATATCTGGGTGGCCGGCTCGGACGGCAAGATCGTGGCCGTCGACAAGCAGGGGCTCACCCGACCGCTGGCGTCCGCCACCCATCAGACCCTGCAGGACATTGCAAGCTGGGATGACCGCCACGGTGTCGCCGTGGGCAACGAAGGCGTGGTCCTGATCACCGCGGACGGCGGCCATAGCTGGAAGACGGTGGAGCGCGTCCCGCGCTCGGAAGTGGCCAACAAACTCACCAGGGTACGCGTGGCAGCGGACGGCAAGGCGGTCGCCACCGGCGAAATGGGCGCGCTCCTTATCACCAAGGATTACGGCGCCACCTGGACTCGCCTGCGGGACGAAGAGGATGTGGCCTGGAACGATGCCGCCCTGCTGCCGGACGACAGATTGGTCGTGGTGGGGGAATTCGGGCGGATTCTGGTGAGCCCCGATGGCGGCAACACTTGGGACACACCGAAAGTCCCGGTCGAGAGCTCTCTGATGGCGGTGTCCTTCCGTAACGCGAACGAGGGTGTGGCCGTCGGCCTGGAAGGCGTGGTGCTCACCACCCGGGACGGAGGCCGGAGCTGGCACCGGGAAAAGCAGGACAGCCATGCCCATCTGTTCGACGTGACCTGGGACGACGCCAATCAACGCTGGCTGGGAGTAGGCGCCCTGGGCACCTGGATACAGGCGGGTCCCGAGGCCAGCGACTGGCAGAGCGGCCGGCTGGATGAACGGGATCTGGCTTGGCATACCCGCATCCTGCCCAAGGGCAAGGAGGCCTGGCTGGCTGGCGCGAACGTCGGTCGCTGGGACGAAAAGCGCTGGCACATCCTGGGCCATTGAACTCGCCGCCCCCTGGCCCCGCCGCTGTCTTCCCCCGATTCATCTCCTGTTCGGAATCAAAAATCATGATCGAAAAAATCGCTGCATTCTGCATGCGCCGGCGAGCCTTGGTGGCGAGCGTGGTTGCCTGTCTGACCATCGTGCTCAGCTGGTTTGCCCTGCGCATTGAAGTGCGCACCGTCTTCGAGGACATGCTCCCGTCCCACCACGAATACGTAAAGACTCACCAGAAGTTCAAGGACACCTTTGGCGGCTCGAACATGGTCACGATCATGCTCGAAGTGAACAAAGGGGACATCTTCGACATGGAGGTGCTGGAGAAAGTCCGCACCCTGACCCTGGACCTGCGCGAACTCTCGGCGGTCAATCCCTTCCAGATCACCTCCCTTGCCTCCAAGAAGCTCAAGGAAGTGCGGGCATCCACCGACGGCATCGAGACCCGGCCGCTGATGTGGCCCAAGCTTCCAGCCAATGCCGAGGAACTGACCAACCTTCGGCAGGCGGTGCTGCGCAATCCGCTCGTGTACGGGCCTTACGTCTCCAAGGATCTCCAGGCGACCCTGATCACGGTGGATTTCATCGACCGGGAGGTGAATTACGCCAAGGTCTTCGAGGAAATCGGCGCACTGGTCAAGAAGGTTGAAAACGACCGGGTCGGTGTGCGGGTGGTCGGCGCCCCCATTCTGTACGGCTGGGTGGAGCACTACCTGCCGGAAACCCTGAAGCTGGTGGCCACCGCCCTGGCCTTGACACTATCCATGCTGTTCCTGCTGCTGCGCACCTGGCGCGGGGTGATCCTGCCCCTGCTCGCAGGGGCCGTGAGCGCCATCTGGGCTCTGGGAATCTGCAATCTCCTGGGCATCCATTTCGAGCCCCTGGTGATCGTGGTTGCGATGCTGATCACATCGCGGGCGGTATCCCACTCGGTCCAGATCGTCAATCGATTCGACGACGAGCTGGAACACATTGCCCACGGTACCGAAACCTCCCGCCAGGCTGCCCATATCGCGCTGGTGGACCTTTTCCGCCCCGGCATGGTGGGGGTGATCGCCGATGCGGCCTGCATGGCCGTGGTGGCATTGAGCCCGATTCCAATGCTGCAGAAGCTCACTCTGCTGTCGGTGGTGTGGGTGATGACCCTGACCGTCAGCGCGGTGATCCTCACCCCGGTGCTGCTGTCCTGGATTCGCAAACCCCAAGGCACAGCCCACGGTCTGGATCTTGCACCGCTACTGCGCAAGGTGCTGGATTTTGGCCTGTGGATGGCCCTCTCCCGCTTCCGTTTCGTAGTCATCGGCTGCAGCCTGCTGGTATTGCTGGGCTCCGGCGTCTACGCCTTCAAGCTCAAGGTCGGCGACGCCAATCCCGGTTCTCCCATCTTGTGGCCGGACGCCACCTACAACCGGGACTCCACGGCCATCAACAACCGCTTTGACGGTGTGGACCGCATGTTCGTGGTGGTGGGCCAGGACGGCAAGGAGGGCCTCGTAAAGAGCAACGAAGTCCTGCAAGCCATGAACCGTTTCCAACGCTTCATGGAAGTGCAGCCGGAAATCGGCGGTTCCATCTCGATTGCCGACGTGGTGCCCGTGCTCAACAGCACCCTCCGGGAAGGCAACCCCCGCTACGAGGAACTGGGCGCCACGGCGGCCATCAACGGCAGCCTGATGGCGATCCTGGAGTCCGTTTCGGAGCCGGGCGACATGGACCGCTTTGTCGACGGCGGCTCCGCAAATGGGTCCGTCACCCTGATGTTCCGGGATCGCCAGGGCGAGTCGATCCGCACGGCGATGGCGCGCATCAAGGAGTTCGTGGCCAAAAACCCGCTCCAAACCGGCGAATGGCAACTTGCCGGCGGTCTGATCGGCATTACTGCGGCCATGAACGAAGTCATCCTCGCCAGCCAGATCGAAGGCGTGGCGCTGGCCCTGCTGGTGCTGATGATCATCTGCACCCTGGTCTATCGCTCCACGGTGGCAGGAATGCTCTTCATGCTGCCGGTGATCATCTCCAACACCCTCACCTTCGCCTTCATGGCGTGGCAGGACATCGGGATGAGCATCAACACCGTTCCGGTGGCCGCCCTGGGCATCGGTCTGGGAGTGGATTACGCCTTCTACATCGCCGACCGTATCAAGGAAGAGGTCGCCATCGGCAGTTCCCCCGAAAACGCCATCCGCACCGCCCTCCACTCCGCCGGCATGGGCGTGCTGGTGACAGCCAGCGTACTGATCCTCAGCACCCTGCTTTGGTGGGCCTCGTCCCTGCGCTTCCAAGCCGAGATGGGCCTGCTGATGGCGATCTGGCTGGGGGTTTCGGCCATGTCCGCGCTGTTCGTGATGCCCTCCGTCATCTACGTGTTCCGCCCCGACTTCATCTTCGGGCGCATGGATCGGCCGGTCCTGGCCGGCATCGAGCCGCAAGCGCACTAGCCCTTGTCCGCTGGCGGGCGGCCTTCTTCGGCCCCCCAGCCCGGTCGTATTCAATCCGCCGGATATCCGGCACAACCCCAGCAATCCAGGAGATGAAAATGACGTATCCAAACATGCGCAGCAGGCGGTTTGCCTGCCGGCCAAAGAGCGTGGCCATAGCGGCGATGCTTGCCGCCGCCCAGGCCGCCAGTGCCGGCGAGCCGGGCGATGTGAAGCTCGACGGCTTTTTGAGACAGGAATTTTCCTGGAACACGGCCGACTGGAAGGACACGCCGAACTACAACGACCGCGGCAAGCTGTCCATGGCCCGCACTACGGCGCGCCTGAACATCGACTGGACGCCGGTTCGCGACGTGTCGGTGGTCACCAAACTGCGGGCCGTGGGCGAAGCCAAGACCCCCTTCCTCAACCACCTGGAAAAAATGGGCGCCTACAACTATGGCGACGCCAGCGGCCGCGGCGACATCATGGCCCTCTACAACAAGAACGACATTGGCGACGTGATCCGCGAGATGTACGTGGATTTTCCGGTCGGCGACCGTTCGCGGCTGCGCCTGGGCAAGCAGCAGGTGGTGTGGGGCGAAACCGACTTCTTCGCCGCCAACGATCTCGTGCATGGCTTCGACTACACCTGGCGCTCGTTCCTCGAGACTTCCAACGAGGAACTGCGCAAGGCCAACATCATCGCCAAGCTGAACGTCGACGTGCCCGAACTGGACGGCGGCGTCGAGATGTTCGTGCGCCCCGGCTGGGACCGCAAGTCGGACATCGGTACCGAATTGGATGTGTACGGCGGCCGTTGGTCGAGCCAGTCGGTGGCGGGAACGGATTTCCGCAACATCGACCCCTATGACTTCCGCAACACCAAGGGCAATGCCCGCGAAGTCACCGGCGGCGTCCGCTGGACCGGTCTGGCCCACGACATCAACTACTCCGTCTCCTACCTCAAGACCTTCTGGCCCAACCCCATGCTCAATGCGGCCAGCACGCTCAAGCTGCTTGGCCTGCCGGGCACGCCGTCAGGGGCGACGACAGTGGGCCGCAGCGACAGCCTGGGCGTGGCCGGCGACCTGATCTATCCCACCGTCGATGTCTATGGCGCGACCGCCAGCGGCTACGCCACCTGGGCCGACGCGGTGTTCAGCACCGAAGTGGCGCTCATCAAGGACGCCCCCTACCAGTTCCAGAACGGCCCGCTGGCCGGCTCCCTGTCCCAAGCGGTGGCGCCGGGCTTCGACGGGATCAAGCGCAAAGATCTGCTGGCCTGGATGGTACGCATGGACAAGAACATCGCGGCCACCCAATCCTTGCTGGGCACGGAGAAGCCGATGTTCTTCTCGGTGCAGCTGTTCGACAAATGGCTGATGAACTATGACAAAGGCGAACGCCTGCTCAATGCCGTAGGGGCCGGCCAGCTCACCAAGGAGCACTCCCTCCTGCTCACCGCCATTTTCGACTTCTCCTACGACAGCGGCCGGATCAAGCCAAACCTGGTGGTGGGCACCGACCTGACCTACGGCGGCGGCTTCATCGTTCCCTCCGTAACCATGGAGCTCAACAAAAATTGGCGCTGGAAGATGGAGTACGACAAGTTCTGGGACGACGAATACCGCGATCTCAGCAAATGTCCGGCCGGCAATGTGGCCGTCTGCGACAGCGCAAGCATCTTCGGCTACTTCCACCGGCGCGATCAGCTTTACACCAGTTTGACCTACCTCTTCTGACCCCCATCGGAGCTAACATCATGGCAACACGCAACCCCCTATTCATCGGCACCTGCGCAACGGTGCTTGCCCTGGCCATTGGCGGTGCCCATGCCGCCGAACTGCCTGCGGGCACCGTGATCTCCGCCGAGAACCTCGACAAGATCAAGAACGACACGTTTGAAGGCCACACCATCGCCAGCTTGCTGACCGAGAAAATGGAGTGGCGCGTCCGCAACAGCGGCTGGAAGCTGCCCCTCGCCAAATCCCAGAAGGTCAAGCTGGATCCCAAATGGCTGAAGGCGTCCGAAGCCAATGCCGGCAAGACCAAGATCAACGCGGAAACCTGTCAGGTGGATGGCTGGAGCGCAGGGCAACCCTTCCCCAACATCGACATGAAGGATCCCCAGGCCGCCGAAAAGATCGTCTGGAACTGGCATCTCGGCCAGCTGGTCGGCGACGTGGCCATCGTGCCCTCTTACACCCAGGTTCTGATCGACGGCCAGAAGGGCGTCCACGCCGAGCCGGTGGCCGAGTTCACCCGCTATGCCATGAAAGGGCGTCTGGCCGGCGAACCCACCCAGGGCGACGGCACCCAGCGCGGCCGGCAACTGCTCTACTTCAAATCTCCGTCGGACATGAAGGGCATCGGCACCTTTACGATCCAATACGACTCGGTGAAGGTCAATGACGTCTGGGCCTATGTGCCGGCCGTCCGCCGGGTCCGTCGCCTCTCAGGCGGCGCATGGATGGACCCGGTGGGCTCCTCCGACCAGCTCCAGGACGACCTGGAAATCTTCAACGCCCGCCCCTGTTGGTACAAGGGCTACAAGCTCCTCGGCAAGCGCTACGTCTTGGCGGTGATGCACAGCAAGTACCCGCTTTGGAATACGAAGGGCGACACCTTCGAGAAGAAGTACCCGGTACTCGAAAACAAGCCGCCGTACTGGAACATGAACAACAACACCTTCGAGCCTCGGGAGGTCTATGTCGTGGAAGCGACCACGCCGGCGGAGCATCCCTACAGCAAGAAGATTCTCTACATCGATACCCAGTTCCCGCGTATCCACTACGGGGAAGCCTACAACCGCAAGGGCGAGTTCTGGAAGTTCATGGAATGGCATTCCTACCCCGGCAAGGCCGAGGACGGCTTCCTGGACATCCGCACCAGCGCGGGCGCGATCATCGACTTCCAGCGTAATCACGCGACCGTATCCCTGATCGATACGGCCTCTTGGAAGACCAACCCGCCGGGAGTGAAGGAGTCCGACGTATCCCTGCAGACCCTGCAGGCGGCCGGTCGCTGACGAGGCGTCGTCAGGCCATGTATCAGGGGCGTCGCCCGTCATCGGGCACGCCCCTTTTCTTCATTCATGCGGCAATCGTGCAGACCGCAGCGGGAGAACCGAATGGAACACACGAACACGAATGGCACGCCCCAACCGATGGACGTCGTCCAACGCAATATCGGCCGCCACGCAGCACTACGCATGGCCACCGCAGCGCTTGACGAGGCGGAGCGCCTGGGAATTCACGTGAATGCCGCGGTGGTGGACCGACACGGCACGCTGATGGCCTTCCTGCGCATGCCAGATGCCTCCCTCTTCTCCATTCAGACAGCGATGGACAAAGCCTACACGGCGGCCAACGCCCGCTTTCCCACATCCAAATGGGTCGACGCCCTGTCGGCCTACCCCGCCATCGTCCAGCAGAACATCCTCCAACGCCCGAGACTCGTGATCTTCGGTGGCGGGATTCCGGTTGAATTGGACGGCGAAGTGATCGGTGCGATCGGAGTGTCGGGGGGAAGTGTGGAGGAAGATGAAAGATGTGCAGAGGTGGGACTGAAGGCGGTTTGTCCCTGACTCGATGACGAGTTCGGGGAGGCGTCTTTACTGAATGACCTTCCCGAACCTCAGCTCACACCGGCTTGGTTCACCCATCGCCGCCATGAGTTAAAAACGACGGAAACCCGGTCGCGAACGCCTCCGCGACCGGGTTAGCCGTCAGGAAAATCAAACGCCGAATGCCGCGTCCTTCACGACTTCCGGCGCAGGGAAAGCCTTCTTGCTGTGGGCGATCCCCAGATCGAGAAAGAGCTCGCACATCTTGTAGGCGACGACACCCGGATTGAGGACCGGGACCGGAAGACGGGACGCCAGATAGGCGTGGGACTGGTGCATCGTGGTGGAGCCGAGCACGATGGCGTCGGCACCGTCTTCGTGGATCGCCTTGAGCGCAGCCTCTTCGAGTTTGGCAAATACGACGTCCTCCTTGCCCGTCAGCAATTCCTCCGTGTCGGGGCGGACGTCGATGGCGCGGATAGAAGCAACACGGGATTCCAGGCCATATTCCTTGAGGGTTTTGCGGTAGAGCGGAAACCAGCGCTCCCACATGGTCAGAATGCTGAATTTGTGGCCCAACATGGCCGCCACATGGAAGGCGCTCTGGCCTGGGGACAGAACGGGTATGCTGAGCCGGGCCCGCAGAGCGGCAAGGCCGGAATCGCTGACGGTGTTGATGCAAACCGCGTCGAAGCCCTCCTCCTCGGCCCGAATGCCGGCCTGGATCACGGCCATTTCCATGATGGCCATGTCGTAGTAGGTATCGGCAAGGGTGATCGTGCTGCCGGCGCCGACAAAGCTCACTTCAATGTCGCTGCGCTGGAACTCCGGTGGCAATTGGGATTCGACCATCGGTCGGGTGCCCTCGCTCATCGGAACGGGAAATATCATCTTGACCCGCTTGCCCATGGATTGCTCTCCTTTACGTCTGTGTGATGGGGGATGAAATCAATTGGCCGACATGCCGCCGTCCACCGGAATAAAGCCTCCGGTCACGTAGGACGACTGGCTCGATAGAAGCCACAGCACCGCATGGCTGATTTCCCGGGGCTGACCGATGCGGTGCATCGGAACACCGTCGTCGTACATGTGGTCGTCCCCCCCGGTCACTCGGTCATAGCTGGCCGTCTTGATCGGGCCCGGGCAGACGGCATTCACCCGAATGCCCTTACGGGCGTAGTCGAGCGCAACGGCGCGGGTGGCGCCTACGATGCCGTGCTTTGCCGCGACGTAATACGCAAGGCGAGGCATCGCCTTGAGACCGAAGATGGAGCTGTTGTTCACAATGCTCCCTCCTCCACTTCGCAGCATGGCGGCGGCTTCGTACTTCATCATGTAGAGCATGCCCTTCAGGTTGATGTCGATGACATCCGAAATGTCGTCCTCGGGGGTTTCGTGGATGTCGCAGAACTCGCGCTGCAGGCCGGCATTGTTGAAGGCACCGTCCAGACGGCCAAAATGGTCGAGGGCGCATTCCACCAGGGCTGCGCAGTCCGCGGCCCGGGATACGTCGGTAGGCTGAAAAACCGCCTGTCCGCCCGCCGCGCGGATTTTCTCGACGACGCGATCGCCGTCGTTCCAGTTACGGTTGCCCAGGACAACGCGCGCGCCCTCTGCGGCCAGAGCCAAGCAGGCATCGCGTCCCATGCCGCTGCCTCCGCCGGTAACGACGAAGACCTTGTTTTCCAAGTCGGAATAGGTACTCACGGGGATATCTCCTTTTGCAGCGGAATCACAAGGGCGCTGGGGCAATCCGCCCCAGCACTTTTTCCAGGGCAATGCCGATGGCCAACAGACGGCGGTCGTCGCCGATATGGCCGTCCAGTTCCAGACCGACCGGCAGGCCCGTCGACGCACCCAACCCGACCGGCAACTGGATGCCCGGTAGGCCCGCGCTGGCGGAGGGTTCGGTGTTCTGGATCAGTAGAGCGAAGTTCTGCGGTTCGCTGACGTCCGGCGCAGCGAGGGGCGCGACAATCGGCGTGGTGGGAAAGACGAAGGCATCCAGACGATGACGTTCGAAAAGGGCCTGGTAGTGGGCACGCAATGCAGGGCGACCGGTGCTTTGGGCTTTTTCGTAAAGCGCCCCGGAATCGACAATATTGCCTTCCGCGTCCAGAGCCTTGCGCGGCAGCACGAACGTGTCGTAGATGCCGGCCACGTCCGGACTGGCGATGCCCGCACGGAGTGCTTCGATGGAGATGCCGGGGCCCTGCCTGGCCAGATAGTCCACCATGTCCGGATAGGCTTCGTGGAACACCACCGGAAAGCCCACGGCGCTGTTGAGGGCCATGATCTCCTTGTCGTCCACTTCGACAAAGGCAACGCCTGCACCTTCGAGTTTGCGTCGAACAGCGGCGATGATGGGAGCCACCTCGTCGTCCATGTTGGCCCAGAAGTCGGCCACCACGCCTAAGCGCAGGGTCTTCAGCTGCACCTCCGGCAGCGCCTCGTCTCCGGTAATCAAGCCATCCAGCAAGGCGACGTCGGCCATGCACAAAGCCATGGGGCCCGCGGTGTCGCGGCTGCTGGCAATGGGCGCAATACCCAAAGACGGATAGCGACGGGCGCTGGGACGCAGGGAGCTGCAACCGTTGAGGGCGGGCGGAATGCGCATCGAGCCGCCGGTATCGGTGCCCAACGCGGCTGGCGCCATTCGAGCGCCAAGGGCGGCGGCACTGCCCGACGAAGAGCCGCCGGCAATGCGGGACGGATCGTAAGGGTTGCGTACCCCAATCACGCCGGGGACGTGATACGCGGCGTTATAGCCCGTTGCGCCAAAGGCCAGTTCATGCATGTTGGTCTTGCCCAGGATGACGGCGCCCGCATTCCGTAGTTTTTTCACCACCGGCGCATCTTCAGCTGGAATGAAATTGGCAAGGGCTGGCGTACCGGAGGTCGATGGCAGGCCGGCCACATGGATGTTGTCCTTGACCACCACCGGGACACCGGCCAGCGGGCCTACCGGTTGGCCCGCACGACGGGCGGCATCCACGGCACGGGCGGTGGCAAGGGCGCCCTCTTCGTCCAGGGTGATGAAGATGTTGAGGTCGGTATGGGCGCTGGCGCGTTCGATATAGGCCCGCACCAAGGCTTCGCTCGTCAGGCTGCCGCTGTGCAGGTGACACAGCACGTCGGCAATGGTCAGCGCCTCGATATCGACGAGGCTTGGAGTCGTCTGAGACATGGTGGGATTCATCCTTCTTGGATTCTTGGTGAGGTGGGTTTCAGCACGTCGGATGGGCCCGGTGCCAGTCGGTGGCCCGTTGCAGGGCAATGCCGGCCCCCAGCAGGCGTTGCTCGCCTCCCTTGCGGGCGACGAACTGGAACCCGATCGGCAGCCCCTCGGCGGTTCGGCCACAGGGGAGACTCAGCGCCGGGTGGCCGGAGATGTTGAAGGGGGCGGTGAACTGGATGAGGCGCTGGTTGGCGTCGGGATCGCCAGCGAGGGCTCCCAGTTGCTCATGGGTAGGTGCCGCAATCGGTTGAACCGGAACCAGCAGGAGATCGATGCTTTCCATGAGCGCATTGACGCGGCCGGTGAAGGCGGCGGCGGACAACAGCAGACGTTGATACCCGGTGCCGCTGAGACTTCGCCCCACTTCGATCAACCGGCTGAGTGCCGGGCCGTACTCGGTCGCGCGGGCGGGATAGGTGTCCGCGTGGGCGACGGCCGTCTGCACGCCGCACTGGGCCTCCCATTGACCGGCAATGTGCCAGGCATCGGGAAAGCGCACTTCCCGGATCGTGGCACCCAGGTTGCGCAGGGTAGCGAGGACGTTCTCGAGCGCACGCTGGGTGGCATCGTCGGTGCCGTTGGAGTTCCAGTAAGGATCCAGCCCGATGGTCAGATTTTTCAGGGTGACGGCACGAGCCCGCGGTTTGGATCCCTCCGAGGTGGGGTCAAGGGGGTCGTGACCGTCGATGACGTTGAACAGGACGCGGACATCGGCTGCGCTGCGAGCGATGGGGCCCACGTGGTCGAGCAGCGCGGCAAGTTCGAAAGTGCCGTGCCGGCTGACTCGCCCCCAGGTGGGCTTGAGCCCGGTGAGACCGTTGGCGGCGCAAGGAAAGCGGATCGACCCGCCCGTATCGGTGCCCAGGGAAGCGCAGCATAGCCCGGCTGCCGTCGCCACGCCGGAGCCGCTGGAAGAAGCGCCCGTCCAGTGGTTCGCTTCCCAAGGATTGACCGGTGCGGGAATGGACGGGTGATGGGTGGCGAAGGCGCCCTCGGTCATCTGGAGCTTGCCGAGAATGATTGCGCCTGCGTCCCGCAATCGGCGGACAACGGTCGAATCCTCTGCGGGAACGAAATGGCGATGAACGGTGGTGCCGGCAGCGGTGACGACGCCCTTGGTCCAGAACAGATCTTTCACCGCCAGAGGGATGCCATCCAGAGGGCCGAGATACCCGCCCCGCAGAATACGTGCCTCGGCGGCTTGGGCGGCCGCCCGCGCTTCGTCGGCCATGACCCGGGCGTAAGCGTGCAGCCGGGAATCAAGTGCTTCGATGCGCGCGAGAAAAGCTTCCGTCAGCTCCACCGGGGACAGCTTGCGGGTCCGGATCAGCGGCGCAAGCCGGGTGATTTCCTGATAGTGCCGCCCGGCCATCACAGTCCTTCCAGAAAAGCCAGCAGATGGGCATTGAACTCATCGGAGCATTCACTCTGCAGGTGATGGGCAGCCTTCCCCATGACATGCAGGCGAGCGTCGGCAAACTGGTTGAGCATCAACATGGGCACATCGATGCCGCCAAACCAGTCATGGAGACCCCAGAAGATCAGAGTTGGGGCCACCACCTTCGGGAAGACCGGCGCTAGGTTTTCCCACTCGCCAAAGGCGCCGGGGGTCTGCAGGAGCGCCTGGAAACCGGGTTGAATACTGGCTTCGTAGCGGAGACGGACGTTGTCCTCGGTGACCCGTTCGTCATCGTGATACTCCAGCCGTGCAATCAACGCGCGCATCTTGTCCAGACTGGGACCGCCGTCGGCGACGAAATAGTCGTTCATGATGTTGCGTGCGTGCTTGCTGAACAGGGGAAGCGGCGACATCACGCCCCGCTCCACCGGCTGGGACCCGATCAGCGCAAGGCTGGCAACGCGCTCCGGATAGTCGGCGGCCAGACGAATGGCCACGCAGCCGCCAAAGGACTGATTGATCAGATGCGCCTTGTCGACGCCCAGTGCATCCATGAAGTGCCGCAGCTTGTCGGCCTGCCAGGAAAAGACGGGACCTGCGATCGGCACCATGTCCGATTCGCCGAACTGGGGAAAGTCGAGGAAGTAACATCGCCGCCTGGCTGACACGGCGGTAGCGCTCAGGCGAAAGTTGTTCCAGCCGGTGCTTCCGGGCCCACCACCGTGGGTGAAGATGGCGGGAATCGCCTCATCCGGTCCGTCCAGCTCGCGATAATGGATGCGAAGCCCGTCCACGGTAATGAAGCGGCTGATGCTATCTGGAACGACGGGGGCGCCTTGGGGCGTCGGGGGCATGGAAAATCTCCTGAAAACAAGTGATCGGCAAGGTGGGCTGTCGCGGGTCGGCTTCACGCCGACCCACGGTGCTTACAGACCCAGCTCCGGCCGTTTGCGGGTCAGGGTGTCGATGACGACGTACATGATCTTGTGCGCACAGGGGATGAGATCCGGCACATAAGTGGCCCCCATGCCGCCCAAGCCCTCGGCAACCGGCAGAGGGGGATTGGGGGCCGGCCACGGCCAGCCGAGGCGCACCGTGGGCACGCCGTAGCGACGCAGAGCCGTGCCGTCGGTCTGCCCGCCGAGGAGATCCGGCACGCCATGGGGACGTTGTTCGATATGCTCCCAGCCCCGCTTGGCCGAACTCACAATCCAGTTGTCCGGATCGGTGGTACCGCCCGGGACAGAGCCATACATCTCCCAGTCGAGGACGATATCCGGATGACGTAGGCGAAGGTCCGCCACAAACTCCGCAAACTGGGCTTTCACGTCGGCCGGTGAGGTTCGTGGATTGATGCGGATGTCGAAGAATATTTCCGTGATCGCGGAGGGAAATGCCGGACGTTCCGGATCGCCGGAACGAACTCCGGCAATCCAGCCGTGAGGCTTGATTACGCCGGACGTGTTGCGATCGGCGTATTCCGGCAGCCAGGCTTCCAGTTCCTGAATCACCGTGGCTGCGGGCAGCACCGAACTGCGGAACGCAGGCAGATCGTGGGGAACGCCGGCATATCCCAACGTGCCGTGCACCCGGATCTTGAACCAGCCCATGCCCGGCTCCTCGTGATAGACCCAGTTCCACGGCTTCATGATCACCGCGAAATCCGCGGCGGCGCCCCGATTGAGGAGATGCAGCACGCCATTGGACATGCCGCTGTGGTTGCGCGCGGAGATGTCCACCGGCATGCCCCCATCCGCCATGCCCACCAGCAGGTCGCCCACGATAGGGATTTCCGCTTCGATCAGCGCCGTCGCGATCTCGGTAAGGGTGGCCACCATGGCTTTGGGGTTGGAGGCTCCGAGGCCGAAGACCCAGTCGCCCACCATTTGTCCTCGCGGCTGCAGATCGGCTTCATCCTTGGCTCCGGTCCATTCGCTTTCGGCTTCGGTCAGGTCCAGGTGGGTGTCGATGGGGGCATAGAGCATCAGCGTCGCACCGCCTCCACTACCGCGTAGTTCCGCGAGAACGTTACCGCTGGTTTCGGTCATCGGCTGGTAGCGGGATTTGAAACCCACGTCCGACAAATAGCCGGTCATGAACTCGCTGGCGGCCCGGGCCGCGCCAGTCGGGCTGTGAATATCGACGATTGAGAAAAGGAGTTTCTGCAAGCGCTGCGGGTCGATCTTGGCGCAGGCCTTTTCATACCAAGCCTGCTGTTCGGCGCTGAAGACTGGGGCAATGGGGGGAGTCATGGGATCCTCTCGAGTTAGTGGCTGGCGACAAACTGCTCGCTGTAAATGTGTTCTGAGGGAACGCCCAGCGCGATCAGGCGTTGGGTTGCGGCTTCGATCATTGGCTGGGGGCCACACAGATAGGCCACGGTGTCCGGACCGGCCACATCGCCTTCCCGTAACTGCGAAACCGGGCTGCCGGACAACAGATCGCCTTCCGCGCCGCGATCTACGGTGATCCGGGCTTCAAGGGTGGGCAGCCATTGGCGGCGCAGCTCCAGATCGTCCAGACAGAACAAGGCATCTGGCGTGGCACATCCGAAGCACAGGAGCATCTGGGGCTTGCGTCCGCCCCACTGGCGGATGCCATCGATCATCGACAGTACCGGCGCCAGTCCCGTCCCACCGGCCACAAAGATGTGCTTGGCGCGGCGGTGTTCCTCCCGCAGGAAAAAGGCGCCATAGGGGCCATTGAGCTTGACCACGTCATCCGGCCGTGCCCGCTCCTGCAGCCAGGTAGACATCGCCCCCCCAGGCAGCAGACGGACAAGCAGCTCCAGCCGTGGCAAGTCGGCGGCAATGCTTGACGGGGAATAGCTGCGCACGGCATCGGTATCTGGCACTTCAACCTGCAGATACTGACCGGGACGAAAGTCGAGCCAATCCCCTTCCGCCAGCTCCAGGGTGAGCTTGACCACATTGGAGGCCATGCGCTCGACGCCATCCACGAAGGCATTGGCCGCCACGGGTGCTATCTGGCCAGCCGTGCTGGTGTAGGGCAGTTCGAACACACAATTGGTATGCGCCTGGGTCACGCACAACAAGCGCTGTCCGGCCGCGTATTCGCTGCTCAGAAGGCTTGCGGTGGCTCCGGGCTGAGTAACTGCATCGCCCTCCCTTAAGGTCGCGATGCAGCTCGAGCAGCTCCCCGAATGGCACTGATGTATCAAGGGCGCGCCCGCCTGAAGCGCGGCGTCGAGAACGGAGCGGCCGCTTTCCGCATGGACTGTGTGCGTGGCGCCGTCGGCGAAGCGCAGCGTGATTTGGTGCGTTTGATCGTTCATGAGGCTGGATTCCATGGCTTGCATTCACACTCGTTGAGTGCGCGACGAACCGCGCATGGAATGCATCCTAAGAATCGGCCCCGACTACGTCGCTCCAAATCGGGCAAGGCCTTATCCCTGCAGTGCAGTTTTCAGGTCGAAGGAAGGTATCGGCCGATTCTCTCCGAATCAATCACCCAGATTGCCCTTACAAATAAGGGATATTCGAATTCAATTCCAAATCGGAAGCGCCCCGGATCCGCCATACAAAAAGTGCACCCGTTATCCCAAAAGTGCACTTATATCTTTCCTTTCCTGCTGCCGGAGCACGAATTTTGGGCACGGTGCTTGCCTGATAAAACCACTAACAAAAATACTGAGCCCTGATTTTTCAGGCTTTATTCTGCAATGCCCTGACAGAGGAATACCGTGATGCACCAAACTGGAAGAATGCTGCACCGCAAGGGTGCTTTTTGTTTCAGACAATGTTCAAATCGCGGCGCACCAGATATACAAAATAGAAGACGACGTAAAGCCGCACCTAATTCGGACACGCACTTCCAGAGAGGACGATGTCCAATACTGCTCATAAAAACAAGCAGACACGAGCAATGTTCCAACAGAGGAGACTGAAATGGAACTTATTGGTCATAAGACAGAGTCAAGCATACTTCCGCTCGGGGCCGGGACAGATCTCTTCCAGACCCAGAACGTGGAAGAGGCACGACAATGGGGCGCTCGTACTTTCTGCGAGAACCGCCTCAAGAAGTTGGACGGCCTGCACCCCATCAACGCCAGGATGCACCACCGCAAGGTGCGGGGAGTGGGCTTCGGGCGCATCACCTACGGCGGGGCGGTGTATATCGATCCGGGCTGTTTCGACTCGTTCTATCTGGTCCAAGTGCCGCTGAGCGGGCGCGAAGTCATCGAGATCGGTGGGCAGACAGTCTGTTCCACCGGAAAGGTGGGCTCGATCATCAATGCCACCGTGCCCTGTCTCATCCGCCACGAGGCCAATACCGAAAAACTGGTGGTACGCATCGAGCGCGAAGTCCTGGAGCGCAACTGCATCCAACACCTGGGGCATGCGCTGCGGCAGCCCATCGAATTCCTGCCTTCCATGATGCTGGACGGTGCTGCCGGTGGCCGATGGACGAGTTTTCTGCGCTGGGTCTACGAATCCCTGGCGCTGGACGACCAGTGCTTTGACTCGCCAATCATGGCAGCCCAACTGGAGCAGACGGTCATTGCCACTCTGCTCACATGTCAGCCTCACAATTACACCGAGCAACTGACCGGAGAGGAGCGCTCGATTGCGCCGGCTTTCGTCAAACGCATCGAGCGCTACATCGAAGACAATGCCGATCAGCCGATCACCATCGTCGATCTGGCGGAGCACGCAGGGGTAAGCAGTCGATCCATCTTCAATGGCTTCCGCCGTTTTCGGAATACCTCGCCGATGCTTTACCTGAAAGAGGTACGCATGCGCCGGGTCAATGAAGAACTCCAGCGCCTCTCCTCTTCCGAAACGACGGTGACGGCGGTGGCCTATAACTGGGGCTTCACCCATTTGGGGCATTTCACCACCGATTACAAGCGCCGCTTTGGCGAAAGCCCTTCGCAAACCCTGGCCCGCTAAGGCTCCGCAATGGGCCGGTCCGATCTCGGCAAATTTCAATTCGACGCCCAGGAAAATGCCGTGTTTATTCTTGCACTAAGGGGATAAGCAACGCAGTAAGTGGAGCGTCGAATCAGACCTCACTCAATAACATGTCTCCCAGATTCACCGCGACTTCATTCAATCAGTAATCGGGAGATCAAGATGTCGGACCAACCCATTATTCGTCGGCGCACCCAGAAACTGAACGCCATCAGCGAAGAGCGTGTCAATAATCAGAAAACCCAGAGTCAATACCAGCCCTACAAGGATGCGGCTTGGGGATTCATCAACCACTGGTATCCCGCCCTATTCAGCGACGAGCTTGCAGAAGATGCCATTCAGGGCTTGCAGATATGTGGCGTACCCATCGTATTGCGCCGGGTGGATGGCAAGATATATGCATTGAAAGACCAATGCGTGCATCGTGGCGTGCGCTTCTCCGAAAAGAAAATGTGCTTCAACAAGAAGACCATTTCCTGTTGGTACCACGGTTTCACCTTCGACCTGAAGGACGGCAGTCTCACCACCATCGTTGGCAACCCCGATGACAAGCTGATCGGCACCACCGGCGTGACCACCTATCCGGTACATGAAGTCGCAGGAATGATCTTCGTCTTCGTGCGCGAGGACGATTATCCGGACGCAGACGTTCCCCCTCTCGAACACGACCTTCCCTTCCGTTTCCCCAAGTACAACGAACGCTTCCCCCACCCCCTGTGGCCGGACACCCCCAGCCTGCTGGACGAAGGTGCCGTAGCCATGGGCATGCACCGTACTGGCTATGGCAACTGGCGCGTTGCCATCGAAAACGGCTTCGACAACGCTCACATCCTGGTCCATAAGGACTGCAGCATCGTTCAGGCCATGAAGTGGGTGCTCCCCCTGGGCATCGTGCCGACCGGGGATGACGCAATCACCGTGGTTGAGGACGAAGACGGCCCGAAAGGCATGATGCAATGGCTTTTCACCGACAAGTGGCAACCCATCCTGGAAAACAAGGAATTGGGCGTGGAAGTGAAAGGCGTCAATGCCCGTCCCTACCGAACCTCCGTCGTGATGCCTGGCGTGCTGATGGTGGAGAACTGGCCAGAAGAGCATGTGGTTCAGTACGAATGGAACGTACCGATCACCGACGACACTCATGAATACTGGGAAGTGCTCGTCCGAGTCTGCAAGACGCCCGAGGAGCTCGAAGATTACAAATACCGCTTCGAGCGCGTCTACAAGCCGCTGGCTCTGCATGGTTTCAACGACTGTGACATCTATGCACGGGAAGCCATGCAGAACTTCTACGCTGACGGTACCGGGTGGGACGACGAGCAGCTGGTGGCCACCGACCTGTCCCCGATCACCTGGCGCAAGCTTTGCTCCCGCTGGCATCGCGGCATTGCCAAGCCTGGTCGCGGCGTGAATGGCGCCACCAAAACCTCCGCCATCCGCTTCCGGGAAACGTCCGATGGCAAACCCCCCCGCTACAAAGTGGACAAGGTGGACTTCTAAGGCCCTCCCAGCCCTTCGGTTGCCCATGACCGATACCGGCACCCGAAGGATGGCAATCAGGATCGGCTGCCCCGGAGCCTGAGCAGGACGTCAGCGCCGTCGTTTCAGGCACCCGCTGGGCAGCCATGTCTCCATCGGATGCGGACCCCGGCGTCCGCATCCCTACAGGATTCCACTGCCTATGCAGCAAAACCCGGAAATCGGACTCTCCATCGATATCGATGGCATCCGGACGAACTATCACGACGTGGGCGAAGGCCATCCCGTTCTCATGATCCACGGCTCCGGCCCGGGTGTGAGCGGCTTTGTAAACTGGCGCCTTGCGATGCCGGAGCTGGCAAAGGCGTGCCGGGTGATCGTGCCCGACATGCTGGGTTTTGGTTACAGCGCCCGCGCTCCGGAAGGGCAGTATTCGCCCGAACGCTGGGTGGCACAGGCGGTGGGCTTGATGGATGCCCTTGGCCTGGAACAGGCGGATATCGTCGGAAATTCCTTTGGCGGAGCCCTGGCTCTGATGCTGGCTATCCAGCATCCCCGACGTGTCCGCCGGCTGGTACTGATGGGCGCAGCAGGTGTCGAATTTGGTTTGACCCCCGGTCTGGATGCGGTATGGGGCTACGAGCCCTCCATGGACAACATGCGCCGGATCATGGACATCTTTGCCTTTGACCAGTCCCGAATTACCGAGGACATCGTGCGCTCCCGCTACGAAGCCAGTATCCAGCCCGGTGCCCAAGAAGCCTTTTCGAGCATGTTCCCCGCCCCGCGTCAGCGCTGGATTCAGGCTCTCGCCTGCACCGACGAAGCCATCCACGCGATTCCCCACGAAACGCTGATCGTCCATGGTCGTGAGGACAAGGTGATTCCCCTCGCCAATTCCCTGCATCTGTGCGAGTTGATCCCCCACGCCCAGTTGCACGTATATGGCCATTGCGGCCACTGGACGCAGATTGAACACGCCGCACGCTTCGTGCGCTTGGTGCGCGATTTCCTGACTGAATAAGCCCAGCGCCATGATAGGTGGCGATGGCTGAAGAGGAGTGAAAGATGACAAATGACATCAAGGGGCGCTGGTACATCCAGTCGTGGACCCAGGAATACGACGATGGACGCGTCGTTCATCCCTTTGGCGAAAAGCTGGAGGGCTTCATCGAGTATGGAGAAGAGACGATGTTCTGTCTCGTAACCCGATCCCCCCGCACGCTATTTACCAGCGGCGGCCAGTGGGATGCCAGCGATGCGGATAAGGCTGCCGCCTACAACGAATACCTCACCTACGCTGGCACCTACTCGCTCGAAGACGATTACGTAACTCATCACGTAGAGCTGTCCATCTTCCCCAACTGGCAGGGGGGCAAGCAACGCCGCAAAATCGTCCGCGGAGAAAACGGCGAACTCATGCTGGTCGCCCGTCTGGAAGAAGGCACGCCTGAGGCTCGCACGGCCCGGCTGACCTGGCGTCGGACCCATTGAGGAGGAATGAATGAAGACGAGTCTGGTAAAACGTCTGGCCTATGTGGAAATCGAGGCCTCCGACCTCGAACGCTGGCGCGTGTTCGGCTCCGAAGTCTTCGGCTGCGAACTGGCGGAAGGTAGCACCGCCGACGGCCTACGATTCCGGATCGACTCCCGTCCTTGGCGCATCATGGTATCTCGCGGCGAGAAGAACGACCTGAAAGTCATCGGTCTGGAAGTTTCCGACCGCGCGGCTCTTCAAGAAGTCTGCAACAGGCTGGATAATGCTGGCCATCCCTTTCAGACGGCCAGCAAGGACGAGTGCGCCGCCCGAGGTGTTTACGAGATGTGCCGCCTGACCGACCCTTCGGGTATCGACGTGGAAGTCTCCTATGGCAGTCTGTATCAGCCTCAACGCCCCTTCTGCGCTGCGGTGGGCCACGGTGGCTTCGTGACCGGCGACCAAGGTCTGGGACACCTCATGCTGGTCGTGGATGAGCCCCTGCGGGAGCAGCAGTTCTATGGCGAAATCATGGGCTTCATCACCAGTGACTACGTCTCCACCAAAAACTACGGGGGGCAGGCCGGCGACTTCATCTTCATGCGCTGCAACGCGCGACATCACACTCTTGCATTCGGTAGTCTGCCCATCCCCCGCCACCTCGGGCACCTCATGCTGCAGGTCAATCGAATTGACGACGTGGGACTGACCCTTGATCGGGTGCATGCCCACGGCTTCCGTCAGACGCGCTCCATTGGCCGGCACGTGAACGACAACATGCTCTCCTTTTATGTTGAATCCCCGTCAAAACTCCAGTTCGAATGCGGTTGGGGCGGACTCGAAATGGCCCCCGACGACTCCGACGTCAAGCTCTTTGACGTGACCAGCGCCTGGGGACATAAGCACCTATAGAGAAGGCGCTGCAACAACGACCGATGTGGCCAGGTAAGTTGGCTCGATCCCAAGCGCGCCGATCGCTCTCGATTGCTGCATCGGGTTCGCGCTCCTTGTCAGGGCGGTGCCGCCCGAAGCTCATGGATAGTATCCCCGCGGCGGCGGGAAGATGACTGGCAGACATCGGAACCCGGATCGGCGTCTCGCCGTGGGACCACACCCACTTGCCGCGGATGTGACGCTCGACGTTGAAGGTGCCGGGGGGCAGTCGAGCTTCTCGGCCACGTCCTTGCAGATGCGCTTGAATGGGCGGCCGGCGCTGGAGGTGGAAGCGGGTTTGTGACAAATTGCGCTGCGGGGAACTCAGGCGGCCGCAGCGTCCGTCTGCCCTGCCCTTTGGCCAAAGACGGTTCGCCCGAGCGCTGCGGGAGTTCCTCGGTCATCGCGGCAGGTTCGGCTCAGACCGTCTCCTTGGGCGTCGAACTAAGCTTGGGAGAGAGTCAGCGAACCGTTCTCCTTTACCCAGCGGAAGCGCGCCTGGTGAAGCTGCCGGCGGGCAAACCAGAGCAAGGCTCCGGCAACCCCATCTTCCCCGGCTTCTTAACTCGCCAAACATGGTGTCCACCACGTATAAAGTGGACACATCAATGAACGTCACGAAGCCCCTGCCGTACCCGTCGGCCCTGCACGGAAAATTTCAAGCGAACCTTGATCGAAGCCAGCAACGAAGCGCTCGCCTCGGTCGCAGGCATGCCCCCGGCCAATGGCGTCATGCCGTTGCTTTACAGGACGTGCGACGGGCATTGAAGCCCAGCCCGCCGCAGGCTTCGATCAAGCACTGAGGGGCTTCCAAGATCAGCAGAAAACGAAAAAAGGACCGCATCTGCGATCCTTTTTTGAAGCTGTAGCTGTTTTTCTCCCTGAAGTGGGAGCCAAACAAACACGCTTTAAGACTTAAGCAGCAACGGCTGCAGCACCCATCGCCTTGACGGCAGCAGACAGGCGGCTCTTGTGGCGAGCGGCCTTGTTCTTGTGGATGATCTTCTTGTCAGCGATGCTGTCGATAGTACGCTGGGAAGAAATGAACACTTGCTGAGCAGCTTGCTTGTCACCACCGGTGATCGCCTTGCGGACAGCCTTAATGGCAGTGCGCAGACGCGAACGCAGGCTCATGTTGAGGGCGCGGGCCTTAACAGCTTGACGGGCGCGCTTACGGGCTTGTGCCGAATTGGCCATCTTTTAGAATCCTGAAATAAATGCAGTAAAGCGAGCGATTATATAGGAGACTTTATTATTCTGGCAAGCGCATTACAGGTATCTTTGCGAAGCCATCAAGGTCGACGAAAAAGCCCTGCCTTTCGGCAGGGCTTTAAAACAAAACCTACACAGGACTCAAATGCGTTCGAAAATTGTGGCAATACCTTGACCGCCACCGATACACATCGTAACCAGGGCATAACGACCACCGGTACGCTGCAGTTCGTAGATGGCCTTGGTGGCGATGAACGCACCGGAACAGCCAACCGGGTGGCCAAGCGCGATGGCGCCGCCGTTCGGATTGGTCTTGACCGGATCCAGACCGAGAACCTTGGAGACGCTCAGCGCCTGAGCGGCGAACGCTTCGTTGGACTCGATGACATCCATCTGATCGAGAGTCAGACCGGCCTTCTTGAGTGCCATGCGGGACGCCGGGATCGGGCCTTCGCCCATAACGTCGTTAGGCACGCCGGCAATGGCATAAGAAACCAGACGAGCCATGGGCTTGTAACCGGCATTGACTGCAGTGGCAGCGTCTGCAAGCACGAAGAATGCCGCACCGTCATTGATGCCGGAAGCGTTACCAGCCGTGACGGTACCGTCCTTCTTGAAGGCCGGCTTCATTTTGGCCAGCGATTCCAGGGTGGTGCCACGCTTCAGATGCTCGTCAGTGTCAAACACCACGTCGCCCTTGCGAGTCTGCTTGACGATCGGAACGATCTGGGACTTGAAGCGACCTTCATCGACAGCCATCGCTGCACGACGCTGGGATTCGACGGCAAAAGCATCCTGCTCTTCGCGGGTGATACCGTGCTTGACAGCCAGATTCTCGGCGGTCACACCCATGTGGCCAACGCCAAACGGGTCGGTCAGCACCGCAACCATGCTGTCGATGGCTTTGGTGTCACCCATGCGGGCACCATTGCGCAGCGCGGGCAGCATGTAGGCGGCCTTGGACATGACTTCGACACCGCCACCGATGCCGTAGTCGGCATCGCCCAGGAGAATGTTCTGAGCGGTCGTAACGATACCCTGAAGACCAGAGGAGCACAGACGGCTCACTTGCATCGCCACGGATTCCATCGGCAGACCAGCCTGGATGGAAGCAACGCGAGACACATAGGCGTAGCGGCCGTCAGTGGGCATACAGTTGCCGACAGTGACGTAGCTGATCAACTGAGGATCAACGCCAGAGCGGACAACCGATTCCTTCATCACGATGCCGGCCAGTTCGCTTGCATCGAAATCGGCCAAAGAGCCACCAAAGGCACCGATAGCGGAACGAACTGCGCTCAAAACCACAACTTCACGACTAGCCATCTGTATTTCTCCTCTGAATTGCTACGATTAATTACCGACCCCACCCTGCAATACTGAACAGCCCCAACAACATGAATGCCAGTACGAGCGTGCGCCAGATCAGGCCGATAGTGCTCTGCATAAAATCGGCATCGGCATCATCACCGATCCCCATCTCCGGACGTTCGACAACCTCACCCGACTCTCGAATCGGCAAGCCGAGTCTGACACCTAGCGCGCCACCGCCGCAGGCCAGCAGTATACCGGAAGCCTTGTCCCGCCATTGATTGGCCTGCGCACGCCAACAATAGACACCGTCCTCAAAATCCCCGACGATCGAAAACGCAGCAGCGGTCATCCGCACAGGGATCCAATCAAGGACAAGAAAAGCGCGCTTGGAAAAAGTACCGAAATCACCGAAGTCTGGCCGTCCTGCGCTGCGTCCGCCCCACTCCTCATCGAAGAAGCGCGCCAGACGGTAAAGGATGGCGCCGCTCGGGCCCGGCAGCAGAACGAACCAGAACATGACCCCGAAAACGTTGCGGTGAGCAGCGACCAGTGCTTCCTCGATAGCCAGACGGGCAACTTCGCTGGAGGTGGAATCATCGTGCGATCGTCCCCGCCACTCGCCGATCAACTGGCGCGCCCGCGGCAACTCCCCCATTTGCAAGGCCAACTGGATGTCGGTGAAAAAATGACTCACTTGGCGGAAGCCCATCGTGAGGTAGAGCACCAGCACGTTGAAGGCGAACGCCAACGCAGGATGTACATGCCACAACAGGAAGTAAACCAGCGCCGAGGCAAAACAAGCGGCAAGAACCGCTACCCACCACGCGACCGCACCGTGGCGTGCCTCACCATCGTTGAAGCGATCCTCGAGGAATCGCGCGAAGGCGCGCAGAGGCGCCTGAACGAAACTCGCTACGGGCAGCGGACGAAGTTGCTCGATGAGCAGGGCGACAATCAGCGAAAACAGGGTCATGCGACGGGGGGCCTTGGCGGCCCTCGTTATTTTGGCCTATTGGGGGTGGCTCAAGATACCATCAAACGGACTCAATACAAATGGCGTTCGTTCAACGGCACAGGAAACGCTGGAGGGTAACGATCATGCCGGCCGTCGCGCCCCAAATAAAGTAGTCGCCGTAAGGCATCGCGTAGTATTCCCGCGGCGTTCCGCGCACTTCAACGGAATGCCGCTGATGGTTTGCCGTATCCAGAAGAAAGGATAGCGGAACCTCGAATGCGTCAGCAACTTCGAAAGCGTCCAGTGCCAGTTCGAAAGGTGGGGTGACGAGACCGACGACGGGCGTGACCTCAAAGCCAGTGATGGTACGGTACAAAGGAAGGCATCCGAGCAGTTCCACGTGCTTGCGGTGAAGACTGATCTCCTCCTCGGTTTCTCGCAAAGCCGTCTCGATCGGCGACTTGTCGTGCTCCTCAACACGCCCGCCCGGAAAACTGACCTGCCCCGGATGATGGTGCAGATGATCGGTGCGACGCGTCAGCAGAACGGTCGGTTCGGTATCTCGCAAGACAATCGGAACCAATACGGCAGCCGGCGTCAGAGGACCGGGCGGAATGCCCTCCTCGTGCAACACGTCAGACGCCGGTGCCGCAGAAAAACGATTCCTGAACCATTCGGCGGTGAAGGGTTGGTGTGGTGAAAAGGCGGATTTCATCGACTGAATGAATCAATAACGTTGTCGCAACTGGAGAGTCGCGTTATCGCGGCGCATCTCCATGCGGTTCAGGAAACTCATGCCCAGCAGCGCAATCGGCATATCGTTGGCCTGCACGATTCCGTCTACGTTGCGCAGTGTAATCTCCCCCACCCGGACCGAATCCAGAGAAACACGCCAGGCGCGGATCAAGCCGTTGGCGGTTTGCAGCATGGCGGGCTCGCCTTTCGTGAAATCCACCCCCGCTTTAAGCGCGTCGCTGCGCCCAAGGGACACATATGTGGCGCCAGTGTCCACGATGAAGTTTAACGGTGCGCCATTCACCGCACCTGAAGACCGGAACTGGCCCTGCCCATCGGCATGAATGGCAATCGATGGCGCTCCGCCTGTCCCGCCGGCAGCACTCCTGACGTTGATGGCATGCTGACCGACGAACAACCGTTGGCGACGCCCATCAAACTCAACAGTGGCACCCTCCCCCTCTACTGAGATGACTCGAACGCCTTCCGGCGTAGTACTTCCAACCCCGGCGGAACGGGGCGCTCCACCATTGACCACGAGCAAAGCCTTACCCGGAAAGACCCCCGCGAGCGCCACTTCTGTCGCCTCCGCGGTGCCAGAAAAAAACGCCACGAGGAGACCGCAACGGCATAGCCGGCCAGCAAGACCTGAGGCTGCAAACAAATTTGCCATTCGCGTTGAGCTACTGGAGAAATTGAGCTCCTGCATTTTGCCATAGCCGACCATTCCCCTTTATTTCACCTGCCCCGATGGCTGTTCAACGACGTAAAAAAACCAGCCCGAAGCTGGTTTTTTTTACGTATCACCAAAGAATCAAGCGAACGTGTCGACATTTCGACCGACCGTCGCATCGATTGCCGGCGTCGCGACAGGTTGCCGAACGGCTGCGATCATTTGCGCAGCAATGGCCCGCTGTTGATCCAGAGTCTTGCGCAGCATGATGAGCGAAACCGCGTCATCGCCCTGAACCCACCCGGTCGACACTGTCGCGGCGATGTTCATCGAGACCGCTCAATCCCTGAAGTTGCCATACTGCAAAGGGTAGTCAGTGATTTCTTTCCGGACAAGGGCAATGCAGTCTTGCAGGATATCGCGCTTGGCGCCCGTAACCCGAACGGCCTCGCCCTGGATACTGGCCTGAACCTTCTGCTTGCTGTCCTTGATGAGCTTTACGATCCGCTTGGATTGCTCCTGTTCGATCCCGACGCGCACCGTGAGCTCCTGCTTGACTTTGTTGCCGCCGACCTTTTGCACATCACCATGCTTCAGGCAGCGCGCATCGATCTTCTTGGCAGTCATCTCGGGAAGCAAAATCGCCAGCATCTGTTCAAGCTGGAAATCGCTGTCGCCAAACAAGGTGAGCAGCTTTTCACTTTGTTCGACGCGGGCATCGCTACCTTTGAAGTCATAGCGACCGGAAATCTTGCGGTTTGCGCCTTCGACGGCATTCCGCAGCGCAACCATATCGACTTCGGATGTGATATCGAACGACGGCATTGTCTGCTCCTGCTCAGCCGAAGTAGCAGACGTAGTGGTAAGGCTCGCCGCTCACGTCGATGTCGAAGCTGGAATTGCCCGGTACATTGAAACTCTCGCCTGCAGCCGAAGTCTTCCATTCCACTTCGCCCTTGAGGCGGTATCGGCAGGCACCAGCAACCGTTTCCATGATCTCGGGCGCGCCGGTGTTGAAGGTCAGGCTGGCCGGCAGAATCACACCGATGGTCTTCTTGCTGCCGTCGGCGAACAGCACGGTATGGCTGACACACTTGCCATCGAAGTAAACATTGGCTTGTTTGACGACGGACACGCCGTCGAATTGGGCGGATTGGGTCATTTTTTCAGTTAAGGTCAGAAGTCATTCGATGCCGAGCAGTTTCTGGATGAGTGCCTTGGCAATGAAGCCGATGAAACCGACTCCCAGCCCGACAAACATCCAGATCGCCCCATACTTGCCCGCCTTGGACTCCCAGGCAAGCTGGCCGATGATGAAGATCATGTAAGCGATCAGGCCACCGACGCAAAGCTTGAGGGAAAGATCCTCGAACTCCGCGACAGTCAGCCCGAACAACAGTGGCGCAGTGGGGTCCATGGGCGCCGGCTTCAGCCCCGCTTGGCCTTCGCGTTGGCGGCGATGCGCATGCGCAGCGCGTTCAGGCGAATAAAGCCGTGGGCATCCTTTTGGTTGTAAGCGCCCTGATCGTCCTCGAAGGTGGCGATTGTCGGGTCAAACAGGGAATCCGTCTTCGAGTCACGGGCGACGACGATGACGTTGCCCTTGTAGAGCTTGACACGAACCCAGCCGTTCACCGTCTGCTGAGTCTGATCGATCAGAGCTTGCAGCGCCAGACGCTCCGGCGACCACCAGTAGCCCGTATAGATCATGCTGGCGTAGCGGGGCATCAGGTCGTCCTTGAGGTGGGCGACTTCACGGTCCAGAGTGATCGACTCGATGGCGCGGTGGGCACGCAGCAGGATGGTGCCGCCCGGGGTTTCGTAGCAGCCGCGGGACTTCATGCCGACATAGCGGTTTTCAACCAGGTCGAGGCGACCGATGCCATGCTTGCCGCCCAGCTGGTTGAGCTTGGCGAGCAGTTCGTGCGGCTTCATTTTCGTGCCGTTGATCGACACGAGATCGCCCTTTTCGAATTCCAGATCGAGGTATTCAGCGGCGTCCGGCGCGGCTTCGGGCGACACGGTCCAACGCCACATGGACTCTTCGGCTTCAGCCGATGGATCTTCGAGGTGGCGGCCTTCAAAAGAAATATGCAGCAGGTTGGCATCCATCGAGTACGGGGAGCCGCCCTGCTTGTGCTTCATTTCGATGGGAATGCCGTTCTTCTCGGCATAAGCCAGCAGCTTTTCGCGGGACAGCAGATCCCACTCGCGCCACGGGGCAATGACCTTCACGCCAGGCATCAGCGCGTAGTAGCCGAGTTCGAAACGAACCTGGTCGTTGCCTTTGCCGGTAGCTCCGTGAGAAACCGCGTCGGCGCCGGTGGCGCGGGCAATTTCGATCTGGCGCTTGGCGATCAGCGGACGGGCAATGGAGGTGCCCAGCAGATATTCGCCTTCATAAACCGTATTGCAGCGGAACATCGGAAACACGAAATCACGAACGAACTCTTCACGCAGGTCGTCGATGAAGATGTTCTCCGGCTTGATGCCGAACTGCAGCGCCTTGGCCCGCGCGGGCTCCAACTCTTCGCCCTGACCGAGATCGGCCGTAAACGTGACGACTTCGCACTGATAGGTGTCCTGCAACCACTTTAGGATCACCGATGTATCCAGCCCGCCCGAGTAGGCAAGCACAACCTTCTTTACTTCGCTCATGTCCTGCTTTCCGCTAATGAGTAGATGAGTCTTGAATCGAGTTGCTGCGCATCAGGCGCAGTCGCCTTCGATCTTGCCGATCAGAAGAAATTCCATCAGCGCCTTTTGCGCATGCAGACGATTTTCCGCTTCGTCCCACACCACCGACTGGGGTCCGTCAATCACATCCGCGGACACCTCTTCACCGCGATGCGCGGGGAGGCAGTGCATGAACACGGCGCCAGGATTGGCCACCTTCATCATGTCCGCATCCACTTGCCAGTCGGCAAAGTCGCGCATCCGTTCATCGTTTTCGGCCTCGAAGCCCATGCTGGTCCAGACGTCCGTGGTCACCAAATCGGCCCCCCGACAGGCTTCCATTGGATCGTCGAAGTGGGCGAAGTGCCCTGTACCGATGAGCCCAGCACGCTCGGGTTCGACTTCGTAACCCGGTGGCGTCGAGACGCGTACCTGGAAGTCCAGCACCTCGGCAGCCTGCAGCCACGTATTGCAGACGTTGTTGGAGTCCCCCACCCACGCCACCGTCTTGCCCTGTATCGGGCCACGATGCTCGATGTAGGTAAAGATGTCCGCGAGGATCTGGCACGGGTGGTATTCGTTGGTCAAACCGTTGATCACCGGCACCCGTGAGTATTCGGCGAAGCGCTCGATGATCGACTGTTCGAAAGTACGGATCATCACGATGTCGCTCATCCGCGATATGACCTGGGCCGCATCCTCGACAGGCTCACCGCGTCCGAGCTGGGAGTCGCGGGTGTTGAGATAGATGGCCGACCCTCCGAGCTGCTGCATCCCCGCCTCGAAGGACAGACGCGTTCGCGTACTGGCCTTTTCGAAAATCATCACCAGCGTTCGATCGAACAGGGGGTGATGGGGCTCGTAGCGCTTGAACCGGTCTTTGATCCAGCGCGTGCGGGAAAAAAGATAGTCGTATTCGGCGCGAGAAAAATCGTTGAACTGTAAGTAGTGTCTCGGTGCGTTCATGGCACTCGTTCTTGGTTAGGGTGCTGTCAAGCCACATGAAGCCAGCTTGAACATACCGCGCGCTACGCTCGAGACCGGAAAGTCCCGTCGGCATAAAGGCGAAACGGCAGCTCACGCCGCCGTTTGATATCCAGTAATAGCCGCGTAATCCTAATTTAAAACGGACTTATTGTACAGCTGTCGGTTTCCAGGCGGGGGGCCGTCGAAGTCGCGACGACCTCGATTTCGTGTATAAACGCGCCGCCCAGTCGGCACCCCAATCTACAAACATGGTTACAAAGCCGTGCCAACATCATGAGCATTTGCTACCCTTCGCGAGCCCTGAAGTGAGCCAAGCGCGCCGTCCCGTCGCCTGCCACCTCCGAAACCGCATCAAGCCCGTGATCGAATTTGCTTACGCAGCGACGGGTACAGCCGACGACTTTCACGCCGCGACAACTATGTCCTCGCCGACCATGCGCCGTAGCGCTACCCTTTGTCGAACCTCCATCAACACGCCGGACGCGCCGCCACGACGCATCGCCGCTCCGCGCAACCTCTCCGAAGGCGCTGCACACTCATGATCCGCGGCTTTATTGATTTCGACACCCTCGACCGAACCCAGGTTTTCGATCGCCTCCCCCAGAACCGCGGTATCTCCATACCGGGATTTCAACTGGAACTCAGCGCGGACATCAAAACCTTCTCGCGTAACCAGCAGGCGCTTCTGATCCTCGGACAACCTCGCATCCGCGACGCCAGCCTTGCCGGCCGCATCGAGCGGGACGGCTGGGCCGCCTCGGTTCCGCAATTATGCGAATCCCCTGACGAATTTCTAGGAAAGCTGGCTGGACGATTCGCCCTGCTCTGGCTGGACATCGGCCAGGCAAAAATCGGTTTTGCCTCCGACCGCTTCAATACCCACGGCTTTTGCTATGCAAGTGAAGGCTCGCGACTGAGCTTTTCCGACCGGGCCAACGAGGTTCCCGCCTTACGGCAAGAGATCGACCTGCAGAGCGTTTACGATTACCTCTATTTCCATACCATTCCAGCACCGGGCACCCTTTTCAAAGGCATCTACCGCCTTGAGCCCGGCTCTCGGCTCGTCGCCGAGCGCGAACGCACCCAGCTCGCCGCTTGGTGGCAGCCCCGTTTCGAAGAACCCACCGGGGCCGATTTTCGGAGCAGCGCAGACACTTTCAAGAGCCTGATAAGAGGCGCCATCGAACGCGACCTGGATGGTAGTCCGGTAGGTGCCTTCCTGTCTGGTGGCACCGATAGCTCCACTGTTGTCGGCATGCTCAGCCGCAGCGGCAGCCCCGTCACTGCGTACTCGATCGGTTTCGATGCCGAGGGCTACGACGAAATGGAATTTGCCCGGATCGCGGCCAAGCATTTCGGCGTCAAGCACAAACCCTACTACATCACGTCCGACGATCTCGTCACCCACATTCCTGGAGTTGCTGCATCCTACGATCAACCTTTCGGCAACTCTTCCGTGCTCCCGGCCTATCTGTGCGCCAAGCTCGCTCATGACGACGGCCATCGCAAGATGTTCGCCGGCGATGGTGGCGACGAACTCTTCGGCGGCAATACCCGCTACGCCAAACAGCGGGTCTTCGGTTACTACGAACACATTCCCGGCCTCATCAAAGGCGGTCTGCTCGAACCGATAATCATGCAGACACCGCTGGGCAAACTGCCCCTGATGCGCAAGGCCGCCAGCTACATCGAACAGGCCAACACTCCCCTGCCCGACCGCACTGCACAATACAACCTGCTTGATCGCCTCGGGACTGAGAACATCTTTCCCCGCGAACTGCTTGAAGCCGTCGATACCGATGCACCGCTCAGGCTGCAGCGCCGCGTTTGGGCGAGCGTAAATGCCCACGCGCTGGTCAACAAGATGCTGGGGTTCGACTGGCGCTTCACCTTGGCCGACAACGATCTGCCCAAGGTAATCGGCAGCACTCGCCTGGCCGGCATAGAGGTCGCTTTTCCTTTAATCGACGACGACCTTCTTGATTTCTCGCTCAAGCTCCCGCCCGAATACAAATTGAAAGGGCTGCAACTGCGCTGGTTCTTCAAGGAAGCGCTAAAAGACTTTCTTCCGCCGGAAATCATCACCAAGAAAAAACAGGGTTTCGGCCTGCCTTTCGGCCACTGGGCACTCAAAAACCCGGCACTTCAAAAATTGGCCCGCGAATCCCTCGAAACACTGATCGAGCAAAATATCTTGAAGCGCGAATTTGTCACCGAACTCTTCAAGACCCATCTGCCGGCCTTCCCCGGCTACTACGGCGAAATGGTGTGGATATCGATGATGCTGGGGCAATGGCTCTCCCAGCACGCCCCTTCCGTCAGGGTAAAGCCCTGAGTGCCGGAGCAGCCTCCGAAGTCCAAGTCGGCAGAATGGACTTCGCGGCTGCTCACCCGCAATCTTCAGGCATTATCGCTTGCGGAGTATCGCGTCCCGACAGCAACGAATAGCGCCCGCCGGACTGAAGCACAACGCCCCTGTTTGGTCGCTGCACGTCCCGGAATTCACCATGGAAAATAGGATCAGTACTGCCGCTAACATTGACGTCTTCGACCGACAGGAGCACCTCCAGGTTATCGATGCACTGCGGGGCTACGCGATACTGCTCGTAATCGGCGTGCACTCCGTTGGTCATGTTCCTGATCTCGTCTGGCCGGTCGTACGAGTTCTGGGACTGGGGTTTTACGGCGTTCAGCTCTTCTTCGTCACATCTGCCGTCACACTGCTCATGTCCTGGCACCGCAGCATCGACCCATTTCCGCAGCGCAGCTCCAAATTCCTGATTCGACGCTTTTTTAGGATCGCGCCCTTCTATTACGCGGCAATCCTCATCTACTGGTTCGCCTATAACGTCAGTGCCGAGGCCTTCAGCCTCAAACTGCTTTTTGCGACGCTGTTCTTCTACAACGCGTGGAGCCCCTACCTTATTCCGACAGTTTCCGGCTGGACTCCCGTTCCCGGCGGCTGGAGCATCGGGGTCGAATTCTGTTTTTACCTGGTCTTTCCCTTTCTTGCGACCATCGTCACAAATCTGCGCCGGGCCATGGTCTTTTTCGCCATATCCCTGCTCCTACTGATCGGCGCTTCTCATTTCGGTGTTGCTCTATATCCGGAAATCGATGCCGCTGATCGATCGAATTTCCTCTATTTCTGGCCGCCAAATCAGCTTGTAATTTTTGCTCTGGGTTTCATCCTTTATAACCTGATCAAAAACCCCTGGGTTCGGCAACGAATTCAGGCCAGTTCGATCACAGCAGACCGGGCTTCAGTCCTGTTGCTTATCGTAATGTTCGTCCTGTCGTTCTATGGAATAAGAAAGTTCTTCGAATGGGAACGTGCCCTCGCACCGACTCACCTTCTCATGACGATTTGCTTCGTTCCCTGGGCGCTCGTCCTAATCCTAAAGCCCACAGGATACGCAATCAATTCAGCGATAATGGGGCTCGGCAAAGTCAGTTTCAGCGCCTATGTGCTGCATTTTGCTGTGCTTGGATACGCTGGCAATTTCCTGCGCAAAATCTGGCCCCTCGAGATGACTGGAGTCGCTTCAATTTCCTTCGAAGTTACGCTCCTTGTTGTCGCCGTCGTCGTTACGCGAATTCTCGGGGAGCTAACCTATAGGTGCATCGAACAACCATTCATCCACATCGGAAAGTCGATCACCCGAAATATCGGTGGCACGCGCTAGTGAACCGCCCCACCTTCCGTGGAGGCCATTTGGTTTAAGTCAGGCCGGCGTTACGGCCCGACTGGCGAGTTGCCGGTAGTAGTTTGCCTCAGCTTCGGCCGGGGGAATGTACCCAATGGGTTCGAGCAGCCTGTGGTGGTTGAACCAGGACACCCATTCCAGGGTTGCCAGCTCGACCGATTCCCGGGTTTTCCAGGGCGCTCGCCGATGAATCAGCTCGGCCTTGTACAGCCCGTTGATCGTCTCGGCCAGCGCGTTGTCGTAGCTGTCGCCCTTGCTGCCGACCGAGGGTTCGATGCCGGCCTCGGCGAGCCGCTCGGTGTAGCGGATGCTCACGTATTGCGACCCGCGATCCGAGTGGCAGACGAGCGTGCCGTCCCGCTCGGGCTGCCGGGCGTACAAGGCCTGCTCCAGGGCGTCGAGCACGAAGTCCGTGCGCATGGTGCTGCTGACCCGCCAGCCCACGATGCGCCGCGCGAAGACGTCGATCACGAAGGCCACGTACAGCCAGCCCTGCCAGGTCGAGACGTAGGTGAAATCGCTGACCCACAACTGGTTCGGCCGCTCGGCACTGAACCGCCGATTGACCCGATCGAGCGGGCAAGGAGCCTTGCTGTCGCCGATCGTCGTGCGCACGACCTTGCCACGCCTCACCCCGTGCAGGCCCAGGCGGCGCATCAGCTGTTCGACCGTGCAACGCGCCACTGGAAAGCGTAGGCACTGCGAATGGGATTGAGTTGTATAAGAAGGCAGCCGAGTTGGGTGACCCCACAGCCAATGCGAACATGGGAGTGCTCTACGCGAAGGGCCTGTACGGCGGTCGCTCTTGTCAAGGCTGTGCGTGTCCAGTTTTTTGTGTAAAGCAGTCCTTGCGAGTCATGTAGGGGAATGACTGCTCCGGCCGACAACTTGACTGCCATCCCGCAACAGATTTTTCCATCATCTACGGCAGCAGTTCTTCACTGTCCTTGCCCAAATCTCACTAACCGCATCACCCGACAAGCACTCCTGCAACAAATCCTTCATTTGACGGTCTTCCATATTTCGATATTATTCGAAATATGGAAACGTTAGCTGCCTCAGAATCCCTTGCCGCGCTCGGTCACGAGACGCGCCTTGCCATTTTTCGGGCGCTTGTCCAGGCCGGGCCGGAGGGTCTCAAGGCCGGGGCCATCGGCGAGATGCTCGGCCTTGCGCCGGCGACCTTGTCCTTTCATCTGGCCCAGCTCAGCCGGGTCGGGTTGATCCGTGGGCGGCAGGAGAGCCGCTTCATCTTCTACTCGGCCGATTACCCCGCCATGGGCGAGTTGATCGCCTTTCTCACCGACAACTGCTGCCAGGGCCAGGCCTGCCTGCCCGCCGCGGGATGTGCGCCGTCCTGCGCCTGAAACGGAAACTCAAATGACTATTCCTACCGTCCTCGTGCTGTGCACGGGTAACTCGTGCCGCTCCCAGATGGGCGAAGCGATTCTCAACCACGATCTCGCCGGCCGGGTGCGCGCCCTGTCGGCCGGCACCGTGCCGCAGCCGAAAGTGGCGGACGGCGCCATCGAGGCGCTGACCCTCGCCGGGCTGCCCACCGCCGGCCTATATCCCAAGCTGATCGACACTTTGCTCGATACGCCCATCGATCTGGTCGTCAGCGTCTGCGACAACGCCAAGGAGAGCTGCCCGGTCTTCCCGCGCCCGGTGAAGCGCATCCACGTGCCTTTTCGCGATCCCCACGGCGAGCCGCTGGAGAGCTTCGTCGCCGTGCGCGACGAGATCCGCCGGGTGCTCGTGCCGGCCGTGCTCGCCGCCCTTGGGCTGCAGGAGGGTGCGCAATGAGCGCCCAGTGCGAAGTCACGTTGAAGGCCGCCGCGGGGGCGCCGATGAGCGTTTTCGAGCGCTATCTCACGGTGTGGGTGTTCCTGTGCATCCTCGCCGGGGTGGCGTTCGGCCAACTGGCGCCGGGCGTCTTTCAGGCCGTCGGGCGGATGGAGGTGGCGCAGGTGAATCTGCCGGTCGGCCTCCTGATCTGGGTGATGGTCATTCCGATGTTGGTCAAGGTGGATTTCGGCGCGCTGCACGAAGTGAAGGGCCATGTGCGCGGGATCGGCGTCACGCTGTTCGTGAATTGGCTGGTCAAGCCTTTCTCGATGGCGTTTCTCGGCTGGTTGTTCGTGCGCAACGTATTCGCGCCGATGCTGCCTGCCGAGCAGCTCGACAGCTACATCGCCGGCCTCATTCTGCTGGCCGCCGCGCCGTGCACGGCGATGGTCTTCGTGTGGAGCCGCCTCTCCAACGGCGATCCGCTGTTCACCCTGTCGCAAGTGGCGCTCAACGACACGATCATGGTGGTTGCTTTCGCGCCGTTGGTCGGCTTTCTGCTTGGCATTTCGGCGATCACCGTGCCCTGGGACACCCTGCTCATTTCGGTGGTGCTCTACATCGTCATTCCGGTGATCCTCTCCCAGCTGTGGCGCCGGAAGTTGCTGGCCAAAGGCCGGCCGGCCTTCGATGCGGCGATGGAAAAGATCGGCCCCTGGTCGATCGCCGCGCTACTGGTCACCCTGGTGCTGCTTTTCGCCTTTCAGGGCGAAGCCATCCTCAAGCAGCCGATGGTCATCGCGCTCCTGGCGGTGCCGATCCTGATCCAGGTCTTCTTCAATTCGGCGCTGGCCTACTGGCTCAACCGCGCGGTGGGCGAGAAACACAGCGTTGCCTGCCCGTCGGCGCTGATCGGCGCGTCCAACTTCTTCGAACTGGCGGTGGCGGCGGCCATCGGCCTGTTCGGTTTCGAATCCGGGGCGGCGCTGGCAACGGTGGTCGGCGTGCTCGTCGAAGTGCCGGTGATGCTGCTGGTGGTCAAAATGGTGAATTCGAGCAAGGACTGGTATGAGCGCCGTCCGCTCTGAATCCCGACCTGCGCGGGCGGACGACCTGCCTGCCGTGGTCGCGCTGCTGGCGGAGTGTGGGTTGCCGACCGGCGATCTCTCCGCTTCCCACCTCGACGCTTTCCGGCTGGTCGTGGCTGACGGCCGTTTGGTTGGCGTTGGCGGAGTCGAACCCGCCGGCGATGCCGGCCTGCTGCGCTCGGTGGCGGTGCTGCCCGGCTTCCGTCGCCGCGGCCTTGCCCGGCAACTGGTGGCCGACTGCGAAGCCACTGCCGTCGAACGGAGTATCGCCACCCTGTACCTGATTCCCAACGACGCCGCCGCGGAGGCCGTGTTCACCCGCTGCGGTTATTGCCGCGTCGAGCGCTCCGGCTTGCCGGACGCGCTACGTCGCCTGCCCGAATTCACTCACCTGTGCCCGCAGAGCCATCCCTGCCTGCGCAAATCCCTTGTTCCCGGAGCCTGAAATGAAGAAGCTCGAAGTGTTCGACCCGGCCATGTGCTGCCCCACCGGCGTATGCGGTGTGGACGTGGACCCGGCGCTGGTCCAGTTTGCCGCCGACCTGAAGTGGGTCGAATCCCAAGGCGTGGCGGTGTCCCGTTACAACCTCGGCCAGGAGCCCCAGGCCTTCGCCGCCAACCCGGCGGTGATCCAGGAGATGCAGGCCGGCATGGATCGCCTGCCGATTCTCGTCGTCGATGGCCAGATCGTCGCCGCGGGCCTCTACCCGAGCCGCGCCCAACTGGCCGCCAAGCTGGGTCTGGTGGCCACTGCGGACAAGCCGCGTATCCGCATTCCGGTCAATGGCGGCGGCTGTGCGCCCGGCTCCGGCTGCTGCTGAGCGCGCCGCCATGCCGTTGCCTGACGTCGCAAGCCGTTATCTCTTCTTCACCGGCAAGGGCGGCGTCGGCAAGACCAGCCTGTCCTGCGCCACCGGGCTGGCGCTGGCCCAGGCCGGCAAGCGTGTGCTGATCGTCAGCACCGATCCGGCCTCCAACCTCGACGAGGTGCTCGAAACGCCGCTCTGCGCCACGCCGACGCCGGTGTTGCCGGGCCTCTTCGCCCTCAACATCGACCCGGAGGCCGCCGCCGCGGCTTACCGCGAGCGCATGGTCGGGCCGTACCGGGGCATCCTGCCCGACGCTGCGATCCGCAGCATGGAAGAGCAGTTTTCCGGCGGCTGCACCGTCGAGATCGCCGCCTTCGATGCGTTTGCCGAGCTCCTCGGGCTGCCGGCGCGCACCGCGGATTTCGATCACGTCATCTTCGACACCGCCCCCACCGGCCACACCCTGCGCCTGCTCACGCTGCCCGCGGCCTGGTCGGAGTTCCTCGACAGCGGCGCCGGTGGCGCTTCCTGCCTGGGGCCGCTGGCCGGGCTCGACAAGCAGAAAAGCCTCTACGCCGCCACTGTCGCCGAGCTGGCCGATCCGGCGCGGACCACCGTGATTCTCGTCGCCCGCCCCGAGGTCGCCGCCCTGCGCGAAGCCGAGCGCACCCGCCTCGAGCTGTCCGAACTGGGCGTCAATAACCAACGGCTGGCGGTGAATGGCGTGTTCGTTGCAGGCAGCGACGATGCCATCGCGCGGGCCATGGCGGGCCGTCACGCCGCCGCGCTGGCCGACATTCCCGCCGGGCTGGCCGCGCTGCCCCGCAGCGAGACGCCTTTCGTCGCCCGCGGCATGGTCGGCCTCGACGCCTTGCGGGCCGCGTTTCAGCCGCCTGCCGCGCCGTCGGATTTGCCGCTGGCTGTGGCGCAGACGGACATCGCGCTGCCGCCCGGCCTTGGCGGACTCGTCGATCGACTGGCCGCCACCGGCCACGGCGTGGTGATGACCATGGGCAAAGGCGGCGTCGGCAAGACCTCCGTTGCCGCGGCCGTGGCGCTCAGCCTCGCCCGACGCGGCCACCGGGTGTTGCTCACCACCACCGACCCCGCCGCCCATGTGGCCGGCGCGCTGGAGGACGACGTTCCGAACCTGCGCATCGGCCGCATCGATCCCGCCGCCGAAGTCGCGCGCCATCGGACCGAGGTGCTGGCGAAGGCCGGCGCCCAGCTCGACCCCAATGCCCGCGCGATGCTGGAGGAAGACCTGCGCTCGCCTTGCACCGAGGAGATCGCCGTCTTCCATGCCTTCGCCCGCACGGTGGAGGAGGGGCGGGACGCTTTCGTGGTGCTCGACACCGCGCCCACCGGTCACACCATCCTGCTGATGGATTCCGCCGAGGCCTATCACCGGGAAGTGCTGCGCAGCCGTGGCGACATGCCGGAGGCGGTGCGCCAGTTGCTGCCACGCCTGCGCGACCCGAAGTTCACCCGCGTGCTGATCGTCACCCTTGCCGAAGCCACGCCGGTGCACGAGGCCGAGCGCCTTCAGGCCGACCTGCGCCGGGCGTGCATCGAGCCTTTTGCCTGGGTGATCGATCAGAGCCTGCTGGCCAGCGGCACGGAAGACCCGGTGCTGGCCGCCCGCGGCGCTTTCGAGGCGCCCTTCATCCGGCGCGTGGGCGAACTGGCCGGGCGGGTGGCGCTGATCCCCTGGCTGGCCGTTGCGCCGGTGGGGGCGGCGGGCTTGGCCGGCATGGCCGGCGGCTGAGCCTCAGGGCTTGGGCTGGCGGGCCAGAAAGCGGTCCAGTGCGCCGCCGAAAGCCTGTCGGTCGGCTTGACTGAAGGCGGCCGGTCCGCCGGTCTGCACACCGCTGCCGCGCAGCTCTTCGAGGAAGTTGCGCATCGACAGGCGCTCGGCGATGTTGGCGGCGGTGTACATCTCGCCGCGGGGATTCAGCGCGTAGGCCTGACGTTCCAGCACCGCCGCGGCCAGCGGGATGTCGGCGGTGATCACCAGATCGCCGGCCTTGAGCTGGTCGACGATGTGGGCGTCCGCGACGTCGAAACCCGAGGGCACCTGGATCGCCCGGATGAAGCGCGACGGCGGTGTGCGCAGCATGCGGTTGGCGACCAGGACGGTCGGAATCTGCAGCCGCTCGGCCGCGCGGAAGACGATTTCCTTGACGACCGCCGGGCAGGCGTCCGCATCGATCCAGATTTGCATGGGTTTGACCAAAAAAGTGGGGGATAAACGGGCACAGCGTCCAAATGGGGACTGTTCGTTGTGGCATTTTTGCTAAAAAACACAGATTTTTCGGTGCGGGGCACGGTAATAGTCGGCGCGAAGCAAAAAATACGGTTGCCGATTATGTTGCAGCGCAGCAGTCTGTGCTAAATTGGTCCTACAAAAGCGTGAAACACGCTATCCAGCAATCAGGAGACAAAGGGCTCCGGCGCATTTCCCCCCTCGACGGTGGATCGCCGGTTCACGTTCCCCGCATGGGGGGCGGATAACCGAGGTCTCCTTTCCGTCTCATATCCCATGAATCGTTCAATTGCCCTTCCCGGCGCGCCTCAAGGCGTACCGGAATCCGTTCCGCCCTTCGACGTCGATGCGCAGTCCGCTCAGTCCGAAGATGCCGAAAACGTTCGTGTGCCGGACGCCGTCCTGGCGCTGCCGCGCGCCCGCAAGAGCCGCTGGCCGGCGCGTCTCGACCTGCTGCAGAGCCTGTCCGGGCTGTTTTTGGCGCTGTTCCTCGTGGCGCACATGTTCTTCGTGTCGTCGATTCTGCTCGGCAACGACGCGTTCTACACCGTGGCGCGCTTCTTCGAGGCCGGCTGGCTGTTCGGCACGCCCAAACCGCTGGTGGTATCCGGCGTGGTCGCGGTGGTGCTGGCCATTTTCGTGCTTCACGCTTGGCTGGCGTTGCGCAAGTTCCCGGCCAATTTCAAACAATACCGTATGTTCGCGGCGCACAAGGCCCGCCTGCGCCACAGCGACACCAAGCTGTGGTGGGTCCAGTTGTGGACCGGCTTTGCGCTGTTCTTTCTCGGTACGGTGCATCTCTACGGCATGCTCACGCAGCCTGAGCTGATCGGGCCCTTCGAATCCGCCGACCGCATCTGGACCGGCCGGATGTGGCCGCTCTATCTCGTGCTGCTCTTTGCGGTGGAAATCCACGGCAGCATCGGCCTGTATCGCCTCGCCCTGAAATGGGGCTGGTTCGAAGGGCGCAATCCCGATGCCAGCCGGCGCCGTCTGCGCGTTGCCAAGACCTGTTTCAGCCTCTTCTTCCTGACGCTCGGGCTCGTCACCCTGCTGGCCTACATGCGCCTGGGCGCCGCCCATGCCGATCGGGCCGGCGAGCGCTACGTGCCGGCGATCGTCGTCGGCAACTTGGCGACGGAGAACTGACCATGCGCATCATCTACACCGACGTCCTCGTCGTGGGCGGCGGCCTGGCCGGGTTGCGGGCTGCGGTCGGCGCCAGGCGCCGCGGCCACGAAGCCATCATCCTCAGCCTCGTCCCGCCCAAGCGTTCGCACTCCGCCGCGGCCCAGGGCGGCATGCAGGCCAGCCTCGGCAATACGGTCAAAGGGCAGGGCGACAACGAGGACGTGCATTTCGAAGACACCGTGCGCGGCTCCGACTGGGGTTGCGACCAGGATGTGGCGCGGCTCTTCGTGCACACCGCACCGCAGGCCGTGCGCGAACTGGCTGCCTGGGGCGTGCCCTGGAACCGGGTCAAGGCCGGCCCCCGCGAGGTGGTGATGGACGGCCAGCGGGTCACCCTGACCGAATCCGACGCGGCCCACGGCCTGATCGCCGCGCGGGATTTCGGCGGTACCAAGAAGTGGCGCACCTGCTATGTGTCCGACGGCACCGGCCACGCCATGCTCTACGCGGTCAGCGATCAGGCGGTGGCCGAGCGGATTCCGGTGCATGAGCGTACCGAAGCCATTGCGCTGATCCACGAAGGCGGCCGCTGCCACGGCGCGGTGGTGCGCGATCTGGTCACCGGCGAGCTGTCCGCCTATGTGGCCAAGGCCACCTGCATCGCCACCGGCGGCTTCGGGCGGATCTACCGGGTGACCTCCAACGCGCTGATCAACGAAGGCATCGGCGCCGCCATCGCCCTCGAAACCGGCGCGGCCCAGCTCGCCAACATGGAAGCGGTGCAGTTTCACCCGACCACCATCTTTCCGGCCGGGATTCTCGTCACCGAAGGCTGCCGCGGCGACGGCGGCCTGCTCAAGGACGTCCACGGCCACCGCTTCATGCCCGATTACGAGCCCGAGAAGAAGGAGCTGGCGTCCCGCGACGTGGTGTCGCGCCGCATGGAAGAGCACATCCGCGCCGGCCACGGCGTCAAGACGCGCTTCGGCGAGCACTTGTGGCTGGACATCCGGCTGCTCGGCCGGGCCCACATCGAGGGCAAGCTGCGCGAGGTCAAAGAGATCAGCCAGCATTTTCTCGGCATCGACCCTGCCGTCGACATGATTCCGGTGCGCCCGGCCCAGCACTATTCGATGGGCGGCATCCGCACCGACGCGGCCGGTCAGGCCCGCGGTCTGGCCGGTCTGTTCGCCTGCGGCGAGGCGGCCTGCTGGGATCTCCACGGCTTCAACCGGCTGGGTGGCAATTCGGTCGCCGAAACGGTTGTCGCTGGCATGATCGTCGGCGAGAAGATTGCCGATTTCGTGGAATCCTCCGCAGGCGATCTGCATGTTTCCACCGCCCTCGTGCGGGAGTTCCTCGAACGGGAACAGGCGAAGCTCGACACTTTGCTGCATGGCAACGGAAACGAGAACGCCGCCGAACTCATGGGGCGCATGCAGGAAATCATGACCGACAAGGTGGGCATCTTCCGCCGGGGCGATTGGCTCCAGGCCGCGGTAGACGAGCTTCAGGCGCTGTTGGTGCGGAGCCGCGACATCGGCATCGGCACCAAACGGGCCGGCTCCAACCCGGAACTGGTCACCGCCTACCGCGTGCAAAAGATGCTCAAGCTGGCCCTGTGTGTGGCCTATGGCGCGCTGCAGCGCACCGAGAGCCGCGGCGCCCATTTCCGCGAAGACTATCCGCGGCGCGACGACGCCGGCTGGCTCAAGCGGACCCTGGCCACCTGGAGCGACGAGGGTCAGACCCTGCCGACCCTCGACTACGAAGCCCTCGACGTAACCCGCATGGAACTGCCGCCCGGCTGGCGCGGCTATGGCGCCAAAAACGCCATCGAACACCCGGCAACCGCCACCCGCGATGCCGAGATCGCCGCCATCAGGTCAGCCTTCGGGCATGCCGACCGTTATACCCTGCAACACGCCCTGATGCCGTTCGACCACCTCGTCCCGGAAGCCTTCCGGGGCAGGAACGCGCGGTTTGGAGATGAAACACCATGAATGCCCCGCAGCCCGACGTCAAAGTCATCAAACTCCACCTGCCGCTGTCCCAGGGCCGGACGCAGGAGCTTGAAGTCCTCGAAACCGCCAACATGACCCTGCTCAGCGCCATCAAGCAGCTGCGCGGCAGCCTGCCGGCCACCTGGCTGGACGGTTTCTGCTGTCATGCGGGGGCCTGCAACACCTGCGGCATCGTCATCGACGGCAAGCCCGGTGTGCCCTGCACCGCCCTCGTCCGCGATCTCGGCCCCACCGTCCGCGTGGAGCCGGGTCGGCATGCCACCGGTTGGGGCGGTCTGCGCGACGACAACCGCAGGGTGCACGGTTGATGCCCGCCGCGACCACATTGAGCGCGCCGCGCGTCCTCACCCTGCGCATCCTGCGCAGCAGCCCGACCGAGGGCACCGAGCCGCGCTGGGAGGATTTCCAGGTCGAGGAAGCCGAAGGCATGACCCTCTTCCTCGCCCTGTCCGAAATCCGCGAGCGTCAGTCGCCTTCGCTGCAGTTCGATTTCGTCTGTCGCGCCGGCATCTGCGGCAGTTGCGGCATGCTCATCGACGGCAAGCCGGGCCTCGCCTGCCGCAGCCTCACCCGCGATCTGGGCAGCGTCATCACCCTCGCGCCGCTGCCGGTCTTCGAGCTGATCGGCGATCTGTCGGTGAACACCGGCAAATGGATGCGCGGCACCGCCGAGCGCCTCGAAACCTGGATTCACAGCCAGTCCGAGCCCGACCTGACCGCCGTCGAACCGCGCATGGAGCCCGAACTCGCCGAGGCCATCTATGAGCTCGACCGCTGCATCGAATGCGGCTGCTGCGTGGCCGGTTGCGGCACGGTGCACATGCGCGACGAGTTCGTCGGCGCGGTGGGCCTCAACAAGATCGCCCGCTTCCGCCTCGACCCCCGCGATGTGCGCAGCGACGACGATTTCTACGAACTCATCGGCGACGACACCGGCGTGTTCGGCTGCATGTCGCTGCTGGGTTGTCACGACGTCTGCCCGAAAGGCCTGCCGCTGCAGACCCAGATCGCCTTCCTGCGGCGCAAGATGGTGACCGTCGGCTTCAAGTAGGCTCGACCCGCCGGGCGGGAGGCGCAAGCCACAAGCCCTTGGCCGCAAAGCGCAAAGCCTTGCGACTGAATGAATTCCATTCGGTCGCAAGGCTTTTTTCCTTGCGCGCGAGGGTTTGCGCTTTGGCCGCGAGGCCCACGGGCTTGCGCGCAAGCGGCGGTGCGACCCTCGCGCCCCAAAGTGGGAGCCGCGCAAGCCTCGGCGCTTCGGGCGCAAGGCAAAAAGCCTTGCGGGCAACCGTCCGGACCTTGCGCGCAAGCTGCCGCGCCTTGTGTGCAAGGTGGCAAGCGGCGCGGAGAGGGGAGTGTCAGTCATTGTGTGTTCCAGGCGGTTTGACGCGTCCTGCCTTGCGGTGGTCGGGCAGGAAGGGTCGTCTCGGCGTGCCATCGCGGGGATGACGCGGGCGGCGTCGGACCGGCTGCCGACCGCCCGGCGCGCCTTACGCCGCGCCGGGCGGTGGGGCCGTGGGCGATTCGGCGGCCCACAGATGCGCGGCGGCCAGCGCCCGCCACGGGGCGAAGTCGGCGAGCCAGTGTTTGGCCTCGTCGGCACCGATTTTCTCTTCCCGTTCGAGAAGCCGTTGCAGACCGCGGCGGACCGCCACGTCGCCGTGGAGGGAGCCGTCCACCAAGGCAAAGCCGCGCAATAGGGTGTAGTCGACGGTCCACGGGCCGATGCCGCGGAGGGCTAAGAGGTGGGCGCGGATGCGTTCGGCGGGGGTGTCGCGGCGCCACGCGTCGAGGGGCAGAAGGCCGTCGGCGACGAGGCGGGCGACGCGCAGCACGGTTTGCGCCTTGGCGGCGGACAGGCCGGCGCCGCGCAGGGCGGCTTCGTCGAGGCGGGCCAGGCTGGCGGCGTCGGGATAGCAGGCGAGGCCGCCGCTGTGGCGCAGACCGGCCGTGTCGATGAGGCGGCGGCGCACCGAGATGGCGGCGGCGACGCTGATCTGCTGGCCGGCGATGGCCCAGCTCAGCGCCTCGAAGGGCGTGGCGGCCTGGGGCACCCGCAGGCCGGGGCGCTGCGCCAGCAGCGGGCCGAGCCGGGGATGGGCGCGGTGGGCGGCTTCGAAGGCGGCGGTGGGCTGGGTGAGGCCGAGAAGATGGCGGGCAAAGGCGTCGAGTTCGGCCGGATCGGCGGCCGGGCCGTCGACCGCCAGCGTCACCTCCGCTTCGCCGGGCCGGAAGGCGACCGTGAGGCAGGCCGGGTGTCCGTGCCACATGAAGCCCTTGGCAAAGCCGTCGCCTTCGACCCGTTCGGCGCGCTGTTGCGGGTCGCGGGCGTGGAAGGCGAGGACGTCGGCGGGGCGGAAGTCGAGGGGCAGCTGCATGGTTCAGCCGGCCTTGCGGAAGGTGAGGTTGATCCGGCAGGCGCCGGTGGCCGGGTGGTGGCCGTCCTCGAGCGCGGCGACGCCGTGAAAGCGCAGCCGGGCCGGGCCGCCCCACACGACGACGTCGCCGTGGACGAGCGGGACGCGGACGGCCTTGTCGCCGCGGGCGTCGCCGCCGAACAGGAAGACCGCCGGCAGGCCGAGGGAGACCGAGACGATGGGTTGGGCGAAATCGCGTTCGTCCCGATCCTGGTGCAGAGCCATCTTGGCGCCGGGGACGTAGCGGTTGATCAGACAGGCGTCGGGCGCGAAACCGGCAAAGCCGGCGCGGGCGGCGGCCTCGCGGGCGAGGTCTTGCAGCCGCGGCGGGATGGGCGGCCAGGGCTGGCCGCTGTCCGGATCGAGGGCGACGTAGCGGTAGCCGTGGCGGTCGGTGATCCAGCCGAGGGCGCCGCAATTGCTCATCGCCACCGACATCGTGAAGCCGCCGGGGGTGCGCATCCGGCGGAAGGGCGCGGCGGCGGTGACGGCTTCGACGGCGGCGAGAATGGCCGGGGCGTCGGCCCGCGCCAAGCCGTGCAGCAGCACCGCGCCGGGGGCGAGGGGCGTGGTGGGCGGCGGATCGCCGAACAGATCGGCGGTGCTCATCGGCCGGCCTCCCGGTCGAGCAGCGCGCGCTTGCGCGCCACGCCCCAACGGTAGCCGGCGAGGCTGCCGTCGCTACGCACCACCCGGTGGCAGGGGATCGCCACCGCCAGGGTGTTGGCGGCACAGGCGCCGGCCACGGCACGGATGGCGGTGGGCACGCCGAGGCGGCGGGCGAGTTCGGCGTAGCTCAGCGTGGTGCCGGCTGGGATGGCGCGGAGGGCTTGCCAGACCCGTTGCTGGAAGGCCGTGCCGCGGATGTCGAGGGGGAGGTCGAGGCCGGTTTGCGGCGCTTCGACAAAGCCGACGACCTGGGCGACGAGTGCTTCGAAGTCCGGATCGGCGCCGATCAGGCGGGCGTGGGGAAAGCGCGCCTGCAGGTCGCCGGCGAGCCGCCCGGGGTCGTCGCCCAGGGCGATGGCACAGACGCCACGGGGGCTGGCGGCGACGAGGAGCGCGCCGAGGGCGCATTGGCCGATGGCGAAGCGGATGTCGGTGTCGGCGCCGCCGGCCCGCCAGGCGGTGGGCGTCATGCCGAGTACCGCGCCGGATTGGGCGTAAAAGCGGCCGGTGGAGTTGTAGCCGGCGTCGAGGATGGCGTCGGTGACGCGCGGGCTGTGGGCGAGCGCGTCGCGCAGGCGGTGGGCGCGGCGGGCGGTGGCCCAGGCGTGGGGGGTGAGTCCGGTGACGGCCTTGAAGACGCGGTGCAGGTGGTAGCGGCTGAGGCCGGCGAGGGCGGCGAGTTCGGCGAGGCTGGGCGGGGTGTCGGCCTCGTCGATGTGGCGGCACAGCCCGGCGACGCAGGCGGCGTGTTGGGCGGCGAGGGGCGGCTGGTCCGGCTTGCAGCGCCGGCAGGGCCGAAAGCCGGCGGCTTCGGCCTCGTCGGCGCTGGCGTGGAAGGCGACGTTTTCCGGCCGCGGCGTGCGCGCCCCGCAGGAGGGGCGGCAATACACGCCGGTGCTGCGCACCGAGTAGAAAAAACATCCGTCGGCGGCCGGGTCGCGGGCGAGCACGCGGGCCCAGCGCGGGTCGGCGGTGATTGCGGCGGCGCGAAGAGGTGCGTTCATGGCGATTCTTCCAAGGGACGGCAGGATTCCAATTTAGCCGCAGCGGGGCGGCGATGCACTCCGTTGCTTGCTTTCGAATTCGGGGCGGACGGGATAGTTCGCGGCGGCGCCGGGTCGAACCGAAAGGTCGCCCGAAAATGCGTTGGGAAGGAGTCCGCCATGTTCACGCCGTCGCTGTCGTCCCAGGTTGCCGGCATCTTTGCCGGTTTTGCGCTCCCCGCACCGCAGGTTGGCACATTGGCGGTGCACTCGCCGATCGACGGCAGCGCGATCGGCGCCTGCCTCGTCGGCACCGATGTGGAGGGCGCGGTGGCTCGGGCGCGGGCGGCCTTCCTGCGCTGGCGCGAGGTGCCGGCACCGCGACGCGGCGAGTTGCTGCGCCACTTCGGCCTGCTGCTGCGCCGGCACCAGCCGGCGCTGGGGCGGCTGGTGAGTATCGAGAGCGGCAAGATCCTCGCCGAAGGCCTGGGCGAAGTGCAGGAGATGATCGACATGTGCGACTTCGCGGTCGGCCTGTCGCGCCAGCTCTACGGCCTGACCATGGCCAGCGAGCGGCCCGGCCACCGGATGATGGAGAACTGGCACCCGCTGGGGGTGTGCGCGGTGATCACGGCTTTCAATTTTCCGGTTGCGGTGTGGGCGTGGAATGCGGCGCTGGCGCTGGTGTGCGGCAATGCGGTGATCTGGAAGCCGTCGTCGCGCACGCCGCTGACGGCGCAGGCGTGTCAGGGGCTGCTGCTGGCGGCGATGGCCGAGGTGGACGAAGCGCCGCCGGGGCTCAGTCAGGTGCTGGTCGGCCCGGCGGCGGTGGGCGGCGCGCTGGCCGACCATCCGGACGTGGCGCTGCTCTCGGCCACCGGCTCGACCGTCATGGGACGCAGCGTGGCGCCGCGGGTGGCGGCCCGCTTCGGCCGCTGCCTGCTGGAGTTGGGCGGCAACAACGGGATGATCGTCACGCCCAGCGCCGATCTCGATCTGGCGCTGCGGGCCATCGTATTCTCGGCCGCCGGCACGGCCGGCCAGCGCTGCACGACGCTGCGCCGGCTGTTCGTGCAGGAATCCGTCGCGCCGCAACTGTTGCCGCGCCTGGAAAGGGCTTTCGCGCGCCTGCCGGTGGGCAATCCGCTGGAGGCCGGGGTGCTGGTCGGGCCGCTGATCGATGCGGTCGCCCTCGATGCCCACCGGGCGGCGCTGGCCCAGGCGCAGGCCGAAGGCGGCATGGTGTATGGGGGCGAGACGGTGGCGGTGGCGGGCTGCCCGGACGGGTGCTACGTGCGTCCGGCGCTGGTGGACATGCCGGCCCAGAGCGCCCTGGTGCGTCGGGAAACCTTCAGCCCGATTCTTTACGCCATGCGCTATCGGACCCTGGACGAGGCCATCGCCGCCCACAACGCGGTGCCCCAGGGGCTGGCCTCGTCGATCTTCACCACCGATCTGCGCGAGGCGGAGCGCTTCATGTCCGCGGCCGGCAGCGACTGCGGCATCGTCAACGTCAACATCGGCCCGTCGGGGGCCGAGATCGGCGGCGCCTTCGGCGGCGAGAAGGAAACCGGCGGCGGTCGCGAGGCGGGTTCCGATGCCTGGCGCGCCTACATGCGGCGGGCGACCAACACCATCAACCATTCCGGCGATCTGCCCCTCGCCCAGGGGCTGCGCTTCGAGTGAAGCGTTGCATGAGTCCACGCTATCGGAATCAGCAGAATTGGCAATTGGACGCAATCGTGGCGGGCGACAAGAATTCAGGGTGTGAACACGCTGTCGGAGGACAACACCATGAAAACGCTTGCCAACTCGATGGATGCCGCGCGCCATGCGGCCCATGAAAACGCCGTCGATCACCCCGCCCGGTTTACCGTCGGTCTCGTCGTCACCGCCGTCGGCGCCGCCTTGTGGCTGGTCGAAGTGGCGCGGATGCTCGGCGGCACGAACTGACTCATCGCACACCGGGACCGACGATGAACGACAAGACCCTTACCTTCGAAACCGCGCTCGCGTCCGCCGACGGCAACGTGGCGGCGCTGGCCTGGCGCGACGCCTGGCGGCTCCAGGCGCGCAATCATCCGTGGATGAGCGCCGGTCTCGGTCTGGCGCTGGTGGCGGTGGCGCTGCTGCTGTCGGCCGGGATTCGCGACGGGCTGTCGGGGGGCGGCGAGCCGCTGCGGCTGGCCATGCTGGGCGGACTCGCCGGTTTCGGCGCGACGGCCCTCGGTGCCCTGGCGGGAGTGGTGCTGCGCCGGCTGTCGGCGCGGGCCGAAGACAGTCTGCTCGGCTTTGCGGCGGGGATGATGCTGGCGGCCAGTTCGTTCTCGCTGATCCTGCCCGGCCTTGCTGCCGCCAAGGAGATGACCGGCAGCGGCGCCCTCGGGGCGCTCACGGTGGTGGGCGGCATGGCCCTCGGCGTGCTGCTGATGCTCGGCCTCGACCGTTTCACGCCCCACGAGCACGACAGCACCGGCCCTTGCGGCCCGGGTTGCGAGCGGATCGGGCGGGTGTGGCTGTTTGTGCTGGCGATCACCCTGCACAACCTGCCCGAAGGCATGGCCATCGGCGTCAGCTTTGCCCAGGGCGACATGGGCGTCGGCCTGCCGCTGACCGGCGCCATTGCGATCCAGGACATTCCGGAAGGGCTGGCGGTGGTCATGGCCTTGCGTGCGGCGGGTGTCAAGGCGTGGCCGGCGGTGCTGCTGGCGGGGGCGTCGGGCTTGATGGAGCCCCTTGGCAGCTTGTTCGGCGCGGGTATCGCCGGCGGTCTGGCGCTGGCCTACCCGGTCGGTCTGGGGTTGGCGGCGGGGGCGATGATCTTCGTCGTGTCCCATGAGGTGATTCCGGAAACCCACCGCAACGGCCATCAGACTTCGGCCACGCTCGGGCTGATGGCGGGCTTCGCGGTAATGATGTTTCTCGATACGGCGCTGGGCTGAGGCGCCGGACATTGCCCGCTTGGGCGCGCACCCCTCCACACACCGCGGCGGGTGGAGGGGGCGAAGAAAGCAGGAACCGACCGCTGTGGTTTTTTCGAGAGGAGATCGTCATGAAGAAAAGCACCAACAAATCCGCCGGCCCGGCGATGGATATCGGCATTTCGGCGCACGACCGCGCCGAGATCGCGGCCGGCCTGTCACGCCTCCTGGCCGACAGCTTCACCCTCTACCTGATGACCCACAACTTCCACTGGAACGTGAAGGGGCCGATGTTCAACACCTTGCATGTGATGTTCATGGGGCAATACACCGAGCAGTGGAACGCCCTCGACGTGATCGCCGAGCGCATCCGCGCGCTGGGCCATCCGGCGCCGGGCAGCTTTGCGGCTTTCGCGAAGCTGGCTTCCATCGAGGCGCCGGACGAGGTGCCGACCGCCACCGAGATGATCCGTTTGCTCGTGGCCGCTCAGGAAGCCACCGCCCGCACCGCCCGCGGCCTGTTTCCGCTGGTCGATAAGGCCAGCGATCAGCCGACCGCCGACCTGCTCACCCAGCGGCTGGAAGTGCACGAGAAGACGGCGTGGATGCTGCGGAGCCTGCTCGAAGAGTGAGTCAGCGGCCGGGCTTGGCGGGCGCCGGATCGGGGCGCCGGCTGCACAGCCAGAGCAGGCCGCCGGTGCTCCGTTCGATCCGGTCGCGTCGGCGTTCCCATTGGGCCAGATCGTCGCGGGACGCCTTGCTGACCGTGAGGGTCTGGCCGTCGGCGAGGGTGATGCGGGTTTCCTGGGTGCGGATCAAGGGTTTGTCGCAGTCGAACAGCAAGTAGCTTTCGGTGCCTTTGATCACGGTCGCCGCGCCCTTGCCGGTCCGCGCCTTTTTCTGGGCATTGGCGACTGCGTTGTCGCTCATCCGGGTGCGCAGCCAGACGCCGCCGATGCTGCCCGTCCAGCTGAGGGTGCTGGCGTCGTAACTGGTGACGCCGGCCGGCTCTCGGCTCATTTCGACCCACTTGCGGTCGGGGCCGGGCTCGGGCCACGGCGCCTTGGCGCGCTCGATGTGGGCCGGTGTGGCGGTCGGCAGGCGTTCGAAGGTCCGGCGGGTGCCTCTCTCGGTGAGGTCGGTGCCGGTGTAATGGGTGTTGTCGGCCACCTCGATGTGCACCTTGTCGGTCGTCGGGAGCTGCTCGGTCGGCGGCTGGCTCGATTCGATGGTCTCGACGAGGGTGTCGCCCTCGATCTTCCAGTGGCCGCTGTAGCGGAGGCGCGCAAGGGTGGTGGTGCCGTCGCTGGCGCTGCGGATGGCGATGATGGTGCCGGTGAATTGGCCGTCGGGCGTGAAGTTCCGGTCGTAGGACAAGACAGTGTTGGGCCGCGCCTCGTCGTGGAACCAGCTGCCGACCAGGTAGCCGGCAAGTCGGGCGTCCCGGTAGGGGGCGTCGGCGAGGGCCGGGGTGGCGGCGAGAAGGAAGGCCAGCAGGCTGAATGCAGGGCGTTTCATGACGCGAACTCTCTGGCTGTGGCACATGGGCATGGTTGGGCGGCGGCCGCCCGGAAGCGTGTTCGAGGTCGGCCGGAGGGGCGGCAAGGGGGCCGGCGAGCGCCCTTGCCGCCGAGGGATCACGCTTCCCGTTGCCAGAGCATGCCGTGGGTGACGATGAACTGGAACTTGCGGGCGTGTTCGCGGATGACCAGCGGCACTTCCTCCTCGCGGCGCAGCACGAAACCTTCCGCGCGCATGAAGGCCTTGAGGGCGTCGGCGCTCTTCACCGGCTCGCCATCGGCCTCGAAGCCGCCGAGCCAGGCTTCCCGCGGGGTGAATTGTTCGAGCCATGAGTAGGGCGAGAACAGCGCCACCAGACCGCCGACCTTGACCAGCCCGCGCTCGCCGCCGAGGCGGCCGAGCAGGGATTTGGGGCTGGGCAGGCGGCACAGCAGGTTGGCCAGCAGCACGGCGTCGAAGTCGGCCAGCTCGGCCGGCAGCGAACAGGCGTCGGCCTGACGGAAGGCGGCGCGGCCGCGGTCGATTGCAGGGTCGATGCGGGCGGCGACGATCTGGCCGAGATCGCCTTCGTCGCGCCGGAAGTAGGGGAGCGTGCCGTTTTTCTGCAGCGCTTCGGCGGCGTCGATGAAGGCGCGGCTGAGGTCGACGCCGAGGACCGCATCGAATTCGCGGGCCAGTTCGAAGCTGGCACCGCCGACCGCGCAGCCGATGTCCAGGGCGCGGGCGGTGCCGCTGCCGTATTGCCGGGCGCCGTCGAGCAGCCAGTGGGCGCAGCGCTGCGGGAAGGCGGTGGCGCATTGCGGGCCGCCGGGCCAGGGCATCTGGGTTTTGGGTTCGCCGTGGTGGAGCAGCATGTATTCGTCGACGATGCGGGCATCCTCATAAACCTGCCGGCCGGCGTCGGCCGCGTCGAGCTTGACCACGCCGCCGTCGTGGGCCGCCTGCACGACCCGGAAGCCGGCGTGCTGGAAGAAGTGCGGACGGAAGTGGAAACGCGCCCACACACTGGCTTCGTCGCCGCAGGAGACCCACGAGCCGCCGAGGATCATCTGGTGCTGGCCGTCGTAGCAGGGGGTGGAAAAGTCGTCGTAATACGGATGGACCTTGCTGCCGGGCAGCGGGTTGAAGTCGTCGCCGTGCCATTGCCAGACGTTGCCGAACACGTCGCAGGCGCCGCAGGCGGCCGGTTGGCCGGCATCCACGGGCCACGGGGAGCCGTGGGCGAGCTGGCTGTTCCAGCCGAACTCGCGGCCGAGGGCGGCGCCATCCTCGAGGAAAGCCGGATCGGTGTCCATCCACGCGGCGTTGCGCAGGGCGTGGTGTTCGGCTTCGGTGGGCAGGCGACAGGGCTGGCCGTCGCGGGTGCTGCGCCAGGCGCAGAAGGCGGCGGCTTCGTGGGCGTTGACCTCGACCGGCCAGTTCCAGGGGATGGGGATGGTTTCGAACTGGGTGCGCAGGCGGTAACGGTGCAGGCCGGCAGGGCCTTCCGGCACCCAGAAGGACGGCCATTTGCTGTTGCGAAAGCCGCGCCAGGCCCAGCCGGCTTCGGTCCACCACTGCGCTTCGAGGTAGCCGCCGCTCTGGATGAATTCGAGGAAGGCGCCGTTGCTGACGAGTTGGCTTTCGACCCGGAAAGCTTGGACGTTGACGCGCCGTTCGCCGTATTCGTTGTCCCAGCCGAAGCTGGGCCAGTTGGTGGGTTTGCCGATCCTGACCTGGGCGGCGGGGATGTCGAGGAGGGCCGGTTGGGGATAGTCGCGGCCCGCCTGGGGCGGAAAGTCCGTCTCGATGCCGGCGCTGGGATGGAGTTTCGGCCATTCGGCGGGGCGCAGCACGAGATCGACCGGCAGTTCGCGGATCAGCACCGAGGAGGTTTCGAGGTGGATGCGCTCGTGGTCGAAGCCCATGAACAGCGCCCACAGGGGGTGGTTCTGGCCGATCGGGGGGTGGCCGGCGGCGAGATCCGGGTGGGTTTCGATGAGCTCGCGGACGGTGGCGTACACCTGCTGGCGGTAGGTGTGGGCTTCGGCGAAGCTGGGCCACAGCATCTCGTTCTTGGACATGTCGTCCCAGCGCATTTCATCCACGCCGGTTTCGAAGATGCGCTCGAAATAGGGGTTGAGCGGCGCCGGGATGAGGCCGGCGACGCGCAGTTTGTTGATGTAGAGGGCGGCCGGATGACAGTAGTAGAAAATCATCGGGTGTCGCAGGTGATGGTAGGGCGGCCGGTAGAAGGCCTCCTCGCCCTGCAGCCCGGCGAACAGCACTTCGGTGAGGGTCCAGCCGTTGTCGAAGGCGGCGAGCACCGATTCGCGGGTGCAGGTGGCCAGGTTGGGCTGGGGCAGGGCGGTGAGCGTGCCATCGGCCTGGCGGCCGGGGCAGTCGGACGGCGCTACGCCGGTCCACCACCAGGCGGGGCGCGGGCCGCGCAGGAGGGCGTCGTGTTCGTTGCGGAGATTCTGGCGCCAGGCTTCGGCAGGGTGTTCGGCCACGGTTTCGTTCGGGTGGGACATGCTGGACTCCTGGATGGCAGCTTTTATTGTAGTGATGTGTCGTGCGGCTCAGACGAAGAGTTCGGCCTGGGCCGGAGGCGGCGTGTGTTCCGGGATCGCATCGCGCCGGGAGAGGGCGCTGATGCGCACGCCGAGCAGGCGGATGCGCCGCTCCAGCGGCACGCGGCGGGCGCATTCGCCGGCGGCGCGGCGGATGACGGCAGCGTCGCCGGTGGGCGCGGCCAGCGTCTGGTCGCGGGTGACGGTGTGGAAGTTGTCGAAGCGCAGCTTGAGGCCGACGGTCTTGCCGACATAACCCTTGCGGGCCAGATCGGCGGCGAGCTGTTCGCACAGGCGGGTGAAGTGCTGCGACAGATCGGACTTGTCGAGGCGCGGGTGCAGGTCGCGCTCGAAGGTGGTTTCGCGGGACACGCTCTTCGGTTCGCTTTCGGTGACCACCGGGCGTTCGTCCTCGCCGTTGGCGGCGCGGTGCAGCCACACGCCGTAGCGCTCGCCGAAGCGATCCTGCAGCCAGGCCGGATCGGCGGCGGCCAGTTCGCCGATGCTGACGATGCCGAGCGATTCCAGCCGCGCGGCGGCCTTGGGGCCGATGCCGTTGATGCGCCGGGCGGGCAGCGGCCAGATGCGGGCGGGAATGTCGGCCGCGGTGACGACGGTGATGCCGGCCGGCTTGTCCAGATCGGAGCACAGCTTGGCGAGCAGCTTGTTGGGCGCCACGCCCACCGAGCACGACAGCCCGGTGGCGTCCGTCACCGCCTGCTGGAGCCGCAGCGCCACGCGGCGGGCGCCATCGGCCGTGCCGTCGGGGTTGAGGGCGGTGAGGTCGAGATAGATTTCGTCGATGCCGCGATCCTCGACCTTCGGGGCGATCTCCCTCACGGCGGCCTTGAAGAGGCGCGAGTAGTGGCGGTAGGACTCGAAATCGGCGGGCAGCAGCAAGGCGTCCGGCGCCAGCTGGGCGGCCTTCATCAGGCCCATGCCGGAATGCACGCCGAAGGCGCGGGCTTCGTAGGTGGCGGTGGTGATCACGCCGCGGCCGACGTAGTCGCGCAGGCTGGGGAATGCCTGCCCAGCGGTGTGCGCCGGTGCCCGCCGTCCGCCCACCACCACCGGCTGCCCGCGCAGCTGGGGGTAGCGCAGCAGCTCGACGGACGCGAAAAAGGCGTCCATGTCGAGGTGGGCGATGCTGCGGGAAAGGGCGGGCATGTCGGTGGAAAAAACCTCGGGGGCTCCATTGTGCATCAAGCGGCGAGGCGGCTTTCGTCCGCTTGGCGGGTCCGCCGTCGGCTGTCGGCGCGGAGGGCGGGCGCGAACGGACGGTCGGCGATGCGAAGCGGGTCGGTTGCGGCGGCGCCCTCGGTGGCGCTTGTCATGCTGTCGAGGCAAGGGCATTGTGCGGAGCGCCGGTCGCCGGAAGCCCTGCGGGAGCGCGATTCCGGCCCTTCGAGGCAGCCGCTTGGCGTGCTGCGGCGGACGCGGGGCGGTAATCCGTATGTGCTACATTTCACAGGCGAATTTGCGCTGTCGTATGGAGATGAAATCATGCTGAGAGGGAAGATTTTCGGCCCGGCGTCGCTGGTGCTGGTGGCTGCGGCAGGTCTGTCCGGTTGCCTGAGCAATCCTGAGAAGAAAGAGAGCGCGCCGGCGCCCCAGGCCCAAACCCCGACGCCCGTCGCGCAGGCTCCGGCAACGCCGGCGCCCCAGGCCGCACCGGTGGCGCCGCCGGCCAAGGGCAAGAGCGGCAAGGGCAGCAAGAAGGGGGCGAAAGCGGCCCCGCCGGACACCCAGACCGCTGCCGCGGCACCGGCCGAAACGCCGGCGCCGCAGCCCCAGGCCGCGCCGTCCGGCAAGATCGGGCCGGGCATGAATGCGCGCGGCGAAGTGGTGGATTCTTCCAAGGTGGAATCCGGTTACGGGCAGAAGGTCAAGGGCTTGCGCGACTACGAAGGCGAGATCACGGGCCGGCCGGCTCCGGGCGGCAAGTTTACCCGGCTGCAGATCGGCATGCCCATGAAGCAGGTGACCGATCTGATCGGTCAGCCGTCGGACCAGGGTGCCTATATCACCGGCAAGGCCTTCATTCCGTTCTATTTCGGCGGCGACACGCATCGTCAGGAACTCGTCTACAAAAACCAGGGCCGGCTGATTTTTGCCGGGGGTTCGATGGGCGATCTGGGCGGGGCCAACCTGATCTGGATCATCCATAACGCCAACGAGCCGGCTTACCGCTGATTCCGGTTCGCGCTGATTCCGGTCCGGCGCAGGAGGTCAGGCAGGCCCGCGGAAGCGGGCCTTCGTGTCTCGGCGCCGGGGGAGGCGACGCTTTCACCGATCCGCCGGCTATCTGGCGTTGACCTTCTCCATCATCCGCACCAGGTCGGGCAGCGAGCGCACCTTCATCTTCTGCATGATGTTGTGGCGATGCACCTTGACGGTTATCTCCGCCACGCCGAGCTCCGCCGCTGCCTGTTTGTTGAGCATGCCTTTCACCATCAGGGCGATGACTTCCCGCTCGCGCCCCGTGAGGGTGGCGTATTTGCGTCGGATTTCGTCCAGCTCGGCGGCTTCGCTGCGGCCGGCCCGGTCCCGTTCGAGCGCGTGCCGGATCGCCTCCAGCAAATCGTCGTCGCGGAAGGGCTTGGCGAGAAACTCGACGGCGCCGGCCTTGATGGCGCGGACCGCCATCGGGATGTCGCCGTGGCCGGTGATGAAGATGATCGGGATGGGATCGCCCGACTTGGCAAACTCTCCCTGGAGATCGAGGCCGGACAGCCCCGGCATGCGCACGTCCAGCACCAGGCAGGAGACGCCCGCGGGGCGCGGTTGCTGGAGAAACTCGACGGCGGAGGAAAAGGTCTGCACGTGAAACCCCACCGAGCGGATCAGGCTGCTCAGTGCTTCGCGTACCGACAGGTCGTCATCGACGACGAAAACGGTTTCTGTCGCGGTATTCAATCGTCTCTCCTTTGCCCCGCGATCAGATCGACGGGATGTTGAAGACGAAACGGGCGCCCGATTCGACCGAGGTGTCGAGCCACAGGCGCCCGCCATGATTTTCGACGATGGTCCGGCTGATCGCCAGACCCATGCCCAGCCCGTCCTGTTTGGTCGAGAAGAAGGCGTCGAACAGTTTTTCCTGGGCCTGGGGTGGAATGCCCACGCCGCAGTCCTGCACTGAAAAGATCGCGCCGTCGGCCGCGTCTTCCTTCACTTCCAGGGTGAGCAGGCGGGGTCCCGGCCGCTCGCGCATCGCATCGACGGCATTGACGATCAGGTTGAGGATGACCTGCTGCAGTTGGACGTTGTCGGCGAAGATCTTCGGGAAGTCCGGCGCGATGCGTACCACGACCTGCACGCCGGCATCCTGCAGCACCGTATGCAGCATGAGCAGCAGTTCATCCAGCAACTTGGGCACGGCAATCCATTCCTGCTTGATTTCGCCGGCCCGCAGGAATTTCCGGATCCGGGCGATCACCCCGCCAGCCAGGTTGGCGTCGCGGCTGACCCGGCGCAGCGCCGCCACCACTTCCTCGTAATTCGGCTTTTCCAGCGCCAGCCAGCGCAGGGCGGCATCGCTGTTGGTGATGACCGCGGCGAGGGGCTGGTTGACCTCGTGGGCGATGGAGGCGACCAGCTCGCCCATGATGGTGAAGCGCGAAACCCGGGCCAGTTCGGCGCGGGTCGCGGCGAGGGATTGTTCGCCTTCCTTCTTGGCGGTGATGTCCTCGACGATCACCGCCAGCATCGGGCCGTCCTGATCGACCGCCGGAATCCGCGATGCGCTGACGTTGGCCCAGAGATAGCCGCCGGCCTTTTTTTCGTAGCGCTTCTGGATCTGATAGTTGGGGAGCGCACCGTCGAACAGCCCCTGAACGTTCCTCTCGGTCATGAGGCGCTGGGATTCTTCGGTGATGTCCACCAGCGAGACCCCCGCGATCTCGTCCTTGCCGTAGCCGAGCATGCGCTGCAGGGCCGGGTTGGCGCTCAAGATCCGGCTGCTCTGGTCGGCCAGCGCGATGCCCACCGCGGTGTTGTCGTAAAGGCCCAGCCAGCGGCGGTCGGAAACCTGTAGGGCCAGCAGGCTCTTCTGGAGCGATTTGCGGCTTTCGACCAGATTGGCGGTCAGCTCGCAGATGTCCGAGGCCTGGGAGTTCAGCTCCTTCTGCAGGATATCCACGGTGCGCTTCACCGCCACCAGATTGCGCACGCGGGCCCGCAGTTCCTGGGGCGAGAAGGGCTTGGTGACGTAGTCCTGGACCAGGGCTTCGAGCAGGGTTTCGCGCAGCACGTCGTCGACCCGGGCCGACAGCACGAGCACCGGAACGTGCGGAAAATCCGGCGCGGCGCGCAATTCCCGGACAAAGCGCTCGCCGTCGAAGCGGGGCATCATCAGGTCGGTGATGATCAGGTCCGGCGGGTCGGCCAGCGCGGCGGCGAGGGCGGATTGGCCGTTTTCTTCCAGCGAGACGTTGTATTCGTCGATCAGCACGTCGTAGAGAAACAGACGCAGGTCGGGGTTGTCTTCGGCCACCAGAACCCGTGGCTTGCCCGCCCGGTGGGCGGGGACGGGCATCTCCGGCAGCCTGGCCGGATCGTCGCCATAGCCGGTGTGGAGCACGCTGTCCTCGCCGGTTTCGCGCACGAAGGCGCCGTTGGGCGCGCGCACCGGGATTTCGATCTGAAACACCGCGCCGCCGCCCGGCGCATCCACCACCACCACGGTGCCGCCGTGGAGTTCCACGAATTCCTTGACGATGTTGAGCCCCAGACCGCTGCCCACCGCGCCCCGCGCGGATTCGCCCTGCGTGAAGCGGTCGAAGATCTGCTGCTTCATCGCATCCGGCACGCCGGGGCCGTTGTCCTGCACGCTGACCAGGAAGCGGGCGCCCGGAATGCGCTCGATGGTGCAGCTGATCCGCCCGCCGGAGGGCGTGAACTTGAAGGCGTTCGAGACCAGATTCACCAGAATCCTGGCGAACTTCACCCGGTCCACGTCGGCGTACAACTCGTCTTCGCCGCGGACGCTCAGCGTGATCGCGCGCTCTTCGGCAACCGCCGCAAAACCCGCCGCGATGTCGTGGGCCATCGCCGTGACGTTGGCGCAGACATAGGCCAACGGCATGCGCCCCGAGTCGATGCGGGCCAGATCGAGCAGGTCGTTCACCTGCTGCAGAAGGGATTGGGCATTGCGCTTGATGGTGGTCAGGCGGAACTTCTCCCGCTCGCCGAGCGACGGCGCTTCCTTCAGCAGTTGGTCCACCGGGCCGAGGATCAGCGCCAGCGGCGTGCGCAATTCATGGCTGACGTTGGCGAAGAACTTGGTCTTGAAGCCGTCGATCTCCTTGAGTTTTTCGAGGGCGTTCTGCAGCTCGCCGTTCTTTCGCGTGAGTTCGGCGCTGATGGCGATTTTTTCGGAGATGTTGCGGCCTTCCGGCAGCAGAAAGGCGACGCCGCCCCGGTCGTCCATGATGGGGGTGAGCGAAAAGTCGATGACGATGGTTTTGTAGCCGTGGAGTTCCCCGAACACCTCGAAGTCGCAGCGCACAAACCGGCCGGAGCGCGCTTCGGCGATCATCGCCTGGACGCGGTTGCGCACCTCTTCCGAGACGGCCCACCAGCGCGCCTGCCAGAAGGGTTTGCCGAGCACCTGCTCGAGGCACAGGCCCGCGCCGTCGAGGGCGGCCCGGTTGATTTCCAGGACCGTGCCTTCCACATCCAGCAGCCCGAGAAACTGGTACATGGAGTCGAGAATGATGCGCGCCATCTTCTGGCGGCGCACGTCGATGGTATCGGCGGCGTCCAGCACGATGCCCTTCACCGAACTCGGGCTGCCGGCGCGGGGGCGTTCGCAGTCAGGCTGCATTGTCATTCCTTCCATCTTCCGGGTTGTCCACGACTGGCCATCCTAGCGCGCCGCGGGCATCGCGTTTGCAGGACGAAGCGGAAGCGGCGCCGTCCGGGGCACGAGCTCCGGAAGGCGCCGATGGATCCGGCAAGCGGGGCGGTTTCAAAAGAAGCGGTCGAAATGAATCTGCTCGAAGGGTACGCGATGGCCCACCATCAGCATCTCCTGCAAGGCCTGGGTCATGGGCGGCGGCCCGGCGAAATAGAATTCGTAGCCGGTCAGGTTTTCGGGCAGGGCGCGCGACACGAGGTCGTGCACATAGCCGGTTTCGCCTTGCCATTCTCCGTCGTCGCCGGGCAGCGAGACGACCGGCAGATACACGATCCGGTCGCCGAAGCCTTCCAGTTGGGCCAGCATTTCGCGGCCGCACACATCCCGCGGCGTCCGGGCGCCGTAGAAGAAGTACAGCTTGCGGTTCTTCAGCATGCCGGCCTCGACGGCGCCGCGGGCGATGGACACCATCGGCGCCAGGCCCGAGCCTCCTGCCACGCAGACGATGTCCCGTGGCGAGTCGGTGCGCAGCCAGGCCACGCCGTAAGGGCCGTCCAGACCGATTTCGTCGCCGCAGGCCAGCTTGTCGAAAAGCACGTGGGTGCCTTTGCCGTGGGGAACCCGGCGCACCTGGAAATGCCATTCGCCGTCGTCGTTCGCGGTGTTGGAGAGCGAATAGGCGCGGGATGCGTCCACCCCGGGCAGGTCCAGCATGGCGAACTGGCCCGGCAGGAAGCTGGCGCCGCCGGAGCTGTGGAAGCGGAATTCGCGCAGGTCGTGGGTGATGTCCGAGGTCCCGATGAGTTGGGCCTTCTGGCGTTGCGGCACGATCTTCGGCACGTATTCGGCGGCTGTCGCGGCCTTGATGTGGAGCGGCCCTTGGGCCTTGCACTGGCAGGCCAGATGGCGCCCGCGTCGCCGATCCCGTTCGCTGAGGCCGGGGGCGTCGGCCCACAGGGTTTCGACTTCTCCTTGCAGCAGCTCGAACTTGCAGCCGCCGCAGCCCCCCGAGTTGCATTCGTAGGACAGGCCGATCCCGGCCCGCAAGGCGGCGCGGAGAAGGGTGTCGCCTTCGTGCTGCTCGAAGGTCGAACCGTCTTTTTCGTTGAGGATGATGGGGTTGCTCATGGAAGCTCGCATCCTGGATTGATCCGTCCGGCACCGCCGGGCGCCGGACGGTTGTGGGTGTGCCGGGCGCTTACAAGCCCAGATTGCGGCGGAATTCCCGCGTGGCGGCCTTGGCGACGGCAGCCGCATCGGCGACGTCCGGCAGCGCGCTGCAGTAGGCGTCGATGGCTTTGTCGGCCAGGGGCTCCCACTTGGCGATCCAGCCCTGGATGAGTTCCAGGTTGCCCGGGGTTTCCTGGGCCATCTTGACCAGCGCGGTGAGCCAGCGGCGGTGGCGTGCCGAATCGATCAGCTGGGCGTCGGTGATCAGGCCGAGCAGCATGTCGCCGTTGTGGCGGGCCGATTCGCCCAGCTTGCGCAGCACCGATTCCTTGATGGCCGGCTTGGCGATCAGGTTCAGCACGACAATGGCTTCGCCCCAGTCCCAGACCGTCAGGGTCTTTTCCATGAGCTCGCGGAAGCCCTGCCAGACGGCGTCGGTTTCCCAATACTTGCGTTCGTCGGCGCCGAAGCCCTTGTCCGCGAAGGCGATGGACAGCTCCTTGGTGCGGTAGGCGGTGTGGCTGAGCCAGCGCAGGCTGTCGGCCATCTGGAAGTAGTGGCAGTTGGTGATGGTGCTGGCGGGGGAAACCTGACCGACGTAGGCGGAAGCCATCTGGATGGTGTGGAACAGATAGCGGGCCGGGGTGTACAGGCGGGCCAGGGAGCCGGCCCAGCGCGGGTCGAGGGCTTTGTCGTGCTCGCGCTGGTTGAACTGGTCGAAGAGGCCGAAAACATAGGTTTCCTGACCGTCCTGCATCATGTTGTAGGTGCGATAGACGACTTCGTCCGGATCGCGGAAGGCGTTCCAGTCGGCGTGCTTGAGGGCGGTGCCGAAGGTGTTTTTCTTGTACCACTCGTTCATGAACATGCCGGGCGCCAGTTCGTAGGGCGCGTTGGCGTCGCGGTCGTTGTAGTGCAGGTTGGCGCTGACGATCTCGTATTCGCTCGGCTTGCGGCGCCGGGCGGCCAGGTGGCTCCAGGTCTTCTGGGGCTTCAGGACTTGAACTTCGGACATGCTTGTCTCCTCATTTTCTTGTAAAGGCGGGCGACTTCAGTCGCCCTCAGCCGGTTAAGCCGGGGTTGATCCCCTGTCTGGTCTCCGCGGGCGACTGAAGTCGCTCCTACAAGCAGGGCCGGGGTGTTAGAGCTTCTTCGTGAAATAGAAGCGGACGGCGTCGTCCAGGCTTTCGATCTGGCCGGCGAACGAGCTCAGGTCCACTTCGAGGTCGTTCATCTTGAACGGACGGCCCAGTTCTTCTTCTATCGTCTGGCGGCGCAGGATCATTTCCTGCTCGGTGTGAATCCGGACATAGGCACGCTTGTCTTCGACGAAGACTTCCTTGCCGGGGTTGTCGACCTTTGCCGCTTCGATCACCGCCAGGGCGAGGTCGCCGGCGCGCATGACCGGTCCGACCATGTTGTTGTGATAGGCCTGCGCGGAATTTGCAACGCTCATCTCTTTCTCCTTGTGTTTTTTCAAGCGCGGCTTGTCGGCGTCGCTTGCGTGGGACGATCCCGCTCAGCTGTGGGCGAACAGGGGCTCGACGCCGACCGTTTCGACAAATACGTCGTCGCCTTCCACCTTGATCGGGTATTCCGCCAGGGCGCAGTCGTCCGGGTTGATGCCCTTGCCGTTGGAGGCGTCGAACTGCCACAGATGGGCGCGGCAGATCAGCTTCTTGCCGTCGAACTTGCCTTCCGACAGCGCGATGTCCTGGTGCGGGCAAATGCCCTGGAACGCCTTGATCTCGCCGCCTTCCGCGCACACCAGAAGAATGTCGTGGCCGTTGACGGTGAAGGGCTCCATCTCCCCTTCCCAGATGTCGTCGAGCGTGCATACCTTCGTGAAACTCATGCCTGTCTCCGTCCTCTTTTTTTGTTTGGTCAGGCCTGGGGCGCCTGCCAGATGATTTCCACCGTTTCGGTCGGCTTCAGGCCCGATTCGGCAACCTTCATCGTCCGCGGCAGAAACTCCGTGCCGTCTTGACGGCGGACCCGCAGGATGTGGCCGGGGCGGGCCCGGACACGGCGTCCGACCGAATGCACGGCGGCCGCGGCGGCGACTTCGTCCATGGTGTTCTCGGTGTCGACCGCAACCAGTTGCAGCACGAAGTCGCCTTCAAAGTTGGATGTCAGTGGAAACAATGCCATTTTGTAATCTCCTCTCGTCGTTGAGCCCGGCGCGCGGTGTCGAAAGGGGCGCCGGGTCTGTCGTGTGTCCGCTCAGCTTGCCTTTTTGGTGGCGCGCAGCGCTTTGTAGACTTCGGCCCAGGCGTAGTTGTGGGCGTCGTCGCCGATTTCGCCCGGGGCCAGGCCCATGTATTGCAGCGCGCCGCCCAGGTCCATCGGCTGGATCATCCCGGCCAGGAAGCGATCGACGATGGACAGGTGGCCGGCGTAGCGCTCCGGCTCCTGCTCGAAGACCCAGCGGTCGACCTCGGAGCCGAAGTGGTAGAGGCGGCCGTTGTATTCCAGCGGGTAGTCCTTGACGTTCCAGCCCTTGCCCGGCGTGCCGAGGATCGGCAGCTGGCACATGTTGCAGACGTAGGGCAGGGTTTCCGGGTAGGTCATGGCCATGTTGCCGTCGACCACGTTGTCGATGAACACGTCCCAGCACTGGCCCCAGGTGTCGTTCCAGCCGG
>ERZ650311.5-NODE-5-length-158338-cov-11.909011_pt1 | contig 158338 bp, 130 predicted proteins | sample MGYA00376247_ERZ650311 | MGnify/ENA primary metagenome ERZ650311 (study PRJEB26733, sample SAMN07839324) | wastewater metagenome | biome: small river; feature: stream; material: water | place: USA: North Carolina | collected 2016-07-28 ... | reverse complement strand
GATTTGACCAGATCGCCCAAAGAGCGGCCGTCGCGGCGGGTGGAGATGAACAGGACCATGAAATCCTGCACCGCGCCAGCGAACACCACGCCGGCCAGAATCCACAGCATGCCCGGCAGATAGCCCATCTGGGCGGCGAGCACCGGGCCGACCAGCGGGCCGGCGCCGGCAATGGCGGCGAAGTGGTGGCCGAACAGCACGTATTTGTCGGTGGGCACGTAGTCGAGGCCGTCGTTGTGGCGGACGGCCGGAGTCATGCGCTTGGGGTCCAGCTCCATGACCTTTTCGGCGATGAAAAGGCTGTAGTAGCGGTAGGCGATGAGATAGGTGCATACCGCGGCGATGACCAGCCACAGGGCGTTGATGGTCTCTCCGCGGTTCAGGGCGACGATGCCGGCGGCGATGGCCCCCAGGATGGCAACGGCAGCCCATCCCAGGTGACGCTGGATGGAGTTCATGGTTTTCCTCGTTTCCGGTTTGAGATCAGGGAAGCGGACCCGGTCCGCGCGATGGATGCAGTCAAGGTGTTGGGCGAGATGCCGCGCCGGATCTGCCGCGGAGCCGGACTGCAAGCCGCCGGTGCCCTGGGAGGGCATGTGTTCGGGCGGGCCGTCCGCAGGCGCATTCTTCCATACCGCGGGGTAGAGTCAATCAGGGTTTTACACATCCGTGACCTGCGTTTGACCGGCATCAGAAGAACTTCAGGCGGGCTTGACAGATCGGGGGGCCGTTGAGGCTCCCGGTTCCCCGGCATCGCCTCAAAATTGGGCGATGTCGGGTCTGGCGGACCCGGCGTTGCCTAATCCTGAGGCGGCGTTGCCTAATTTTGAGGCGGAATTGCCTAATAATGAGGCGACGCTGCCTAATAATGAGGCAGCGCCGCCTGATAATGAGTCGATTGAGGGTTGTCGTTCGTCGATCCTGCCTCATTTTTAGGCGACGGCGCCTCTCGCGGACCCTCTGCCGCCTAAAAATGAGGCAGGCGAGGGTGGCGAGATGCCGATTTCGACGAAAAATCACCCGCCGTCGGTGGGCGGGCACCCGCGGTGGGTGGCTCAGACGTCGGCTTCGACCGAATCGCCCTTTTCTTCCATCCAGGCGCGGCGGCCGGAGGCTTCGCCCTTGCCCATCAGCAGGGTGAACATGCGCAGGGTTTCGTCGAAGGCTTCGGCGCGCACATGCACCGGCAGCACCCGGCGGGTGGCCGGGTCCATGGTGGTTTCGCGGAGCTGGTCGGGGTTCATTTCGCCGAGGCCTTTGAAGCGGCCGACTTCGATGTGCTCGGGCTTGACGCCTTCGTGCCCGAGGCGGTCGCGCAGGGTGGCGAGCTCCTGGTCGTCGAGGGCGTAGAGCCGGCGCGGCGGGCGCTTTTTGCCCAGGGCCGGCACGTCGATGCGGTAGAGCGGCGGCTGGGCGACGTAGATGTGGCCCTCTTCGATGAGCTTGGGAAAGTGCCGGAAGAACAGGGTGAGCAGCAGGGTCTGGATGTGGGAGCCGTCCACGTCGGCGTCGGACATGATGATGACCTTGCCGTAGCGCAGCTCGGATAAATCCGGGCTGGAGCCCGCGGCATGGGCGTCGACGCCCAGGGCGACGGCGATGTCGTGGATTTCGGCGTTGGCGAACAGCCGCTCGCGGTCCACTTCCCAGGCGTTCTGGACTTTGCCGCGCAGCGGGAGGATGGCCTGGGTGTCCTTGTCGCGGGCCATCTTGGCGCTGCCGCCGGCGGAATCGCCCTCGACGAGGAAGAGTTCGTTGCGGGCGATGTCTTCCGATTCGCAATCGGAGAGCTTGCCGGGCAGCACCGCGACGCCGGAGGACTTGCGCTTTTCGACCTTCTGGGCGGCGCGGGCGCGGGCCTGGGCGGCCTTGATGGCGAGCTCGGCGAGCTTCTTGCCGTAGTCCACGTGTTCGTTGAGCCACAGCTCGAAGGGGTCGCGGACCATCCGCGAGACGAGCTGCACGGCGTCGCGGCTGTTGAGGCGCTCCTTGGTCTGGCCCTGGAAGCTGGGGTCGAGCACCCGCGCCGAGAGCAGGAAGGAGGCCCGCCCGAAGGCGTCGTCGGCGGTGAGCTTGACGCCCTTGGGCAGCAGCGCGTGGTGGTCGATGAAGTTCTTGATGGCGGTGAAGATGCCGTCGCGCAGGCCGGCTTCGTGGGTGCCGCCGGCCGGGGTGGGAATCAGGTTGACATAGGATTCGCGCACCGGCGCGCCTTCGACGGTCCACGCCACGGCCCACGCGGCGCCTTCGCCGGCGGCGAACGTGTCGTCGCCCTTGGGGGCGAATTTTTCGCCGGCGAAGAGCGGAATCAGCGGTTCGTCGTTAAGGGCTTCGGAGAGGTAGCCGCGCATGCCGTGCTCGAAATGCCAGGTGCGCGTTTCGCCGCCTTCGACGGCGAGGCTGACTTCGAGGCCGGGCATCAGCACGGCCTTGGAACGGAGCAGGCGTTCGAGTTCGGCGCGGGGCAGGTCGGGGGCGTCGAAGTATTTGGCGTCGGGCCAGGCGCGCACGCTGGTGCCGCTGGCTTTTTTGGGGGCGTCGCCGATGCGGGTGAGGGGCTCGATCACGTCGCCGCCGGAAAACACCAGCTTGTGCCGGCTGCCGTCGCGCACGACTTCCACTTCGAGGCGGTGCGACAGGGCGTTGGTGACCGAGACGCCCACCCCGTGCAGGCCGCCGGAGAAGCGGTAGGCGGAGTCTTCATCGGTCTTGTTGAACTTGCCGCCGGCGTGGAGACGGGTGAATACCACCTCCACCGTCGAGACGCCTTCGACGGGGTGGATTTCCACCGGAATGCCGCGTCCGTCGTCGGTGACGCTGACCGAGCCGTCCAGGTGCAGGGTGACGCCGATCTTCTTGCAGAAGCCGGCCATCGCTTCGTCGGCGGCGTTGTCGATGACTTCCTGGATGACGTGAAGCGGGTGTTCGGTGCGGGTGTACATCCCCGGCCGCTGCTTGACCGGTTCGAGGCCTTTGAGGACGGTGATGGAGTCGGCGTTGTAGGTTTTTTGCGACATTGCTTGAAGCTGGAATCCGAGTGGGTTTTGAAGCGCTGCGGACTATACCGCTTGGGCCGGCTTGGGGCGAGAAGCTTGAGGCTCCGGAGGGCGGACTCAGTGGAGCAGGCTGCTGCGGCCGGCATTGTCGGCGGTGTGGCGGGCAATGCGTTCGAGGAGTTGGTCGGCGGCCCGGCTGCCGGGGCTGTCGCCCACCGGGCGGCGCCAGGCCAGATGCACGGTGGACGGCTCGCCGGGCAGTGTGAAGATGGCCATCGCCAGCGGGCATTGGGCGATGTTGAGCGGGTTTTCGCGGGCCAGCTGCCAGGCGATGCGGGCGCTGCAGAAGTGCAGCACTTCGGCTTCGGCGTAGATCGGCGCGGGCTGGTCGAGGGCCGGGCCGGTGCGGGCGAGCATGTCGCCGAAGCGGCTGGGTGGCGCAGGGATCAGGCCTTCGCCCTCGATGGCGTCCACCAGGGCTTCGCGGGCGTCGGCATAGCGGCCGGGGGCGATGGCGATCTGACGGATGTCGTCGGCCTGGGCCGGGGCAAGGTTCGCCAGGAGGGCGACGGCAAGGACGACACGGCGCAGCATCGGAAACTCCGGACAGGGGCTAGAGGTGCGGACGATAGCACCGGACGGCGGCGGGGATGCGGTGGACAAAAAATCGGCGCCCAAAAAACAAGGCGCCGGAAGGAGGGAGAAACACAGTGGAACGCGGTTGCCGCGACCGGTCGGGACCGGCCGCTGGAGGCGATCAGAAGAACAGGATCGCGCCGCCCGAGATGGTGCGGTTCTTCTGTTCGAGATCGGACATGGAAGCGGTGATCTTTTCCTGGTTGAATTCGCCGACGAGGGTCACGAACTTGTTGAGGCTGTGATAGACGCCGAGGGTGTAGGCCCTGTTCTTGCGGTCTTCGCCGATGCCGAGCACGCCGTCCTTGTCCTTGTTCTGACCGAAGTTGATGCCGAACTTGGTCTTGTTGTAGGTGTAGGTGCCCTGCATGAAGTAGCCGCTGGACGAGGTCTTGTTGCCGAGGCCGTCGCTGCCGCCGAAGAACTGGGCGCCCACCGTGGATAGGCCGAGACCCTTGGCGGTGAAGGCGTAGAGCACGCCGTCGAAGCCGTTGGCACCGGCCTTGGCGCCGATTTCATAGCCGTTGGCGGTGAAGGTCTTGTCCGGGTTGGCGCCGGTGCCGTCGCAGGTGGAGCCCTTCGAGCAGCTGGTGCTCTGGCTCACCAGGCCGCCCCAGACCTTGCCGGGGAGGGCGCCCTTCCAGTCGTAATCCACCTTGGCCTGGAAGCCGGGGGTCTTGGTCTGGTCGCCGGCGAAGGAGCTCGGCTGGAAGATGCCGGCCGCGGCCTGCAGGCCGTTGAAGTTCGGCGTGGTGTAGGTGATCTGGGCCTGGAAGCCGGTGTACATGTAGCCGTGGCCGATCATGCCGAAGGTGGTGTTGAAGGGGATGCCGGCGTTGCTGGTGCCGCCGACGCCCAGCAGCGTCATGTCGGAAAGGATTATGTTCTGGCCGAACAGGCCGATGTCGCGACCGAACTTGATGGTGCCCCAGTCGTTGTTGCCGAACTGGAAGTACACGTTGCGCACGTCGATCTGGCTGTAGGGGCTGGTGGCGCCCGGAACGGCGCCGGCGCCGGTGCCGACGGTGGAGGGCAGGCCGACCACCGAGGACGAATCGTTGATGCCGGGGGCGAAGCTGAAGTGGGCCTTGATGTCCTGGTCGGCCTGCTTGGTGGTGACGACGAAGTTGATCCAGCCCGGCAGGAGACCGTTGGTCAGCGCGCTGTTCTGGGTCTTGGTCGTGCTCTGGACGCCGCCGGTGGTGGTCTTGGTTTCCGATTCGCGGTTCACATAGAAACCGTTGATCGTGCCGTTGATGTCGAGGGTGACGTCGTTCTGGGTGAAGCTCACGGCTTCGGCACCGCCGGTGGCAGCGGCGAGGCAGGCGAGGGCAACGGATTGGGCCAGCAGGGATTTCTTCATGATGATTGTCTCCGGTATTTTTTGATTGATGTCACCAGCGATGCGCGCGCACTCCGGCACGCTGCTTCGCTCCTCCCGTGGTCGCGTTCTTGCGCGTCGTTCTGCAGAGAACCGCTTCTTGAAACACGCCGTTACGGAGCAAACATCCTTCTGCGAGGGCTGTGCCAGGCCTGCCGGAACGGCTTCGAAGGCCCGTTCGGTCTAATTAAGTGGCTGTTTTGTATGGGTGTTATTCTTTTTGACGAATTTCGCGGGGCGTTTTCCGGAGCGATGGAACTGTCTACAAAATGGACAGGTGCTTCTGCCGCGACTCGTGGGCTGATGCAGTTCGTAGCAGGACGTGGAGCATGCTGCGACACAGCATGGCTTGGCCTCCGGGGCTGGTAAAATCCCGTTCCAGCATTTATTTCTTCGGGCCGACTGCGCCCTTCAAGCCATGGATTTCCGCTCCAAACTGGCTGCCGCCTGGCAGCGTCACGATTCTCTGCTGTGCGTCGGGCTGGACCCGGACGTCGCGCGTATTCCGGCCCATCTGAAGACCCGGCCCGATGCGGTACTAGCGTTCTGCAAGGGCATCGTCGATGCCACCGCCGATCTCGCCTGCGCCTTCAAGCCGCAGATTGCCTATTTCGCCGCGGCCCGCGCCGAAGACCAACTGCAGGATCTCATCGTCTATATTCATGAGAACTACCGGACGGTGCCGGTGGTGCTCGACGCGAAGCGCGGCGACATCGGCGCGACCGCCCAGCAGTACGCGCGCGAGGCCTTCGAGCGTTACGGGGCCGACGCGCTGACGGTGAATCCCTACATGGGTTTCGATTCGGTCGAGCCTTATCTGGAGTTTTCCGACCGGGGGCTGATCGTGCTGTGCCGCACTTCCAATCCCGGCGGCTCCGACCTTCAGAACCTCACCGTCGAAGGCGGTCGCAAGCTCTACCAGCATGTGGCCGAACTGGTTGCCGGGAAGTGGAACATCCACGGACAGAATGCCTTGGTGGTGGGAGCAACCTTCCCGCAGGAACTCGCCGACGTGCGGGCCATCGTCGGCGATCTGCCCTTGCTGGTGCCGGGGATCGGCGCCCAGGGCGGCGACGTGGAGGCTACGGTGAAGGCCGGCCGCACTGCTGCGGGCAGCGGTCTGATGATCTCGTCGTCCCGTGCCATTCTTTATGCCGGCAAGGGCGAAGACTTCGCTGCCAAGGCCCGCGAAGTGGCGTTGGCGACCCGGAACGAGGTCAATATTTACCGGGCTTGATTGTTGCTTCTAAAAATCCGCCTAACAGAAAACTGGCGGTGCTGCATTGCCGCATAGTACGATTGTAAAGGCGCTGCATGCCCGGTTCGATGTCAGCTTTCACGAAACGGTCATCCGTCGCCGGATGGCCCGCAATTCCATTTTCATTTCAAAGCAGTGCTTTCAGGGGCGTCCATGGTCAGGCTAAGGTTTTCCGTCGAATTGAATTATGACGTGGCGCCGCCGGGTTGCGACTTCATCTTCAACATCCACGCAGCCCACACCCGTCATCAACGGGTGGTGACCGAAATGATGGAACTGGGGCAGTTCCTCATGCCGCAGGTTCATACCGACGCAGCCACCGGCAACCGCTACATGCGTCTCAAGGCCGAGCCCGGCCGGCTGCGGCTGCGTTACAGCGCGACCGTCGAGTTGATGCACTATATTGGTGCTCCGGCGTTCATTCCCGAAGTGCCGGTGGCCCGTTTGCCGGCCGATGTCCTGACTTATCTCTACCCGAGCCGCTACTGTCAGTCCGACCGGCTCTACGACGTCGCCAACAAGGAATTCGGCCACCTGCCGCATGGCTACGGCCGCGTGCTGGCGGTCTGCGACTGGGTCGCGAATCATGTCCAGTTCAAGTCGGCAACGACCAACGCCAGTACGTCGGCGCTCGACACGCTCACCGAGAGAGTCGGTGTGTGCCGCGATTTCGCCCACCTGATGATCGCCCTTTGCCGGGCGCTGAACATTCCGGCGCGTTTTGTAACCGGCATCGACTATGGTGCCGATCCGGCCCTCGGACCGAGCGATTTCCATGCTTACGTCGAGGCATTCCTCGGCGACCGTTGGTATCTCTTCGATCCGTCGGCCACGGCGATTCCGATGGGATTGATGCGTTTCGGCGTGGGGCGGGACGCTGCCGACGTGTCTTTTGCGACGATTTTCGGCAGCGTGCGGGCCGATCCGCCGAAGATCGTGATCGAAGCGGCCGCCGACGCTTTTTCCGGCGCCGAATTGCCGCGTCGCAGACCCGACGCTCTTTCCACCGACGACGGCTCGGCGGTGCTCATCGGTGCGCGCCTGGCGCCACTTGCCTGAACGCCACCATCCAGACTTTGAACCATTTCATCAGGAGATTCCCATGAGCACCATCGAGAATATTGCCGCCCGGCACGGCTTCAGCGCCGACGCTGGCCGCGCCGCTTACGCAGCCCTTCAAGCCGGCGGTTTCAGCCAGGCCCAGTTCAGCCACCCGGAACTGGGCGGCATGGGGCAGTGGATGAGCGGCGGCATGATGATGATCGGCGACATGTTCAACGAAGGGCTCAAGTGGCGGGTCGGTGCGCTGCTTACCGAGCTTTCCCAGCATCGTGAGCCGCAGCCGGCATTTGCGCCGCAGGGCAACACCTGGGGCTTCAGCCAGTCGGCCAACTGGTGGCCGGACGAACTCGGCTCCCCGTCCAGTTCCGGCAGCCAGAACGACATGGCCTACGCCTGGTTTCCCAATGCCGGCAAGCTGCTGGTCAAGCTGTCCGGCGATGTCTTCTCGTTCGATACCGGCAACCTGTCGATCTACGGCGTGCAGCAGCAACAAGGCGGCGGAATCGGCTCGGTGGTGTTGAACACCTCCAACGGACCGATGAGTCTGCTGGGCCTCAACCGGGGCTGAGCGATGCGTCGGGCTGGCTATCTGTGCCAGCTGATGCAGCGGTTGTTGGCCGGCAGGGCGACGTCTTCGTCGAAGCGAAAGCCGATGGCGCGGGCGAGGGCGTCCACGGCTTCGAAATCGCGGATGCCGCGCTTCGGATCGTCGGCCTTGAGCTGGGCGTCGAAGGCCGCATTGCTGGGGCTGGTGAACTGTCCGGCGTAGTTGAACGGGCCGTAGATCGTCAGGCGGGCATCCTCCGTGAGGCTGCCCGGCAGCGCGGCAAAAAAGGCTTCCACCTCCGCCCAGCCCATGATGTGCAGCGTGTTGGCGGTGAATATCGCGTCGAAACGCGTTTCGGGCCAGGGGCCGGTCACGTCGAGTTGTAGCGGCGCTGGCGTGTTGCTGAGTGCGGCCTCGGTGAGCCACAGGCGGATGCCCGGCAGCCACTCGGGCCGGTCGCTGGTCTGCCAGACGAGGTGACGCAGGGCCGCGGCAAAATGTACCGCGTGCTGGCCCGTGCCGGAACCTACTTCGAGCACCCGTCGGCGGTCGGCAAATTGCCGGCGCAATACTTCCAGGATCGGATTGCGGTTGCGCTCGCAGGCGGGCGACCAGGGCTTGTCGGGAACAAATTCCATTCTCATCTCTCAGGATTGCGGTGAATCGACGCCGAGCAGCCGCAGGAGGCTTTCGGCGAAGGCTTCTCGCGCGGGCTGACGGCTGCGGGCCCGATGCCAGACCATCAGCGTGGTGACCTTGGCGACTTCGGGCGGTAGCGGATGCACGCGCAGCGTGGGCTGGGCCATGCCCGTCCCGGCCCGCTCCGGGCCGAGGATGGCCCGCGGCACCAGGCTGACCCCCATTCCGGCCGCAACGCAGCCGAGGATACCTTCGAAGGTTCCGAAGGTGCTGCTGCGGGCTACCGGCACGCCTTCGCGCCACAGCCAGTCGAGGAGGCGCTGGCGGTAGCTGCAGCCTTCGCGGAAGGTGATCAGTTCGACCGGGCCGCGGCGGGCCAGATCGGTGCTGGTTTCGATCGGCGCCCAGTCGGCGGCGCTGATCAGCACCAGATCTTCGACGACCACCGGAAGCTGTTCCAGGTCGGGATGGACGACCGGGCCGGCGACGAGCGCGGCGTCGAGTTGATGGTTCAGCACGTCCTGCACGAGCCCCGCGGTATGCGAGGTGGTCAGGCGCAGTTCGACCCGGGGATGGCGGCGGCGGAAGTCGGCGATCGCCGACGGCAGACGCGTTGCGGCGGTGGTTTCCATCGAGCCCAGGCGCAGCACGCCTTGCGGTGCGTTGGTGTTGCGCACCGCGTCGCGGGCTTCGTCGGCGAGGCTCAGCAGGCGGTCGGCATAGCTGTCCAGCAGTGTGCCGGCCGGGGTGATGACGAGGCGCCGGTTGATGCGGTCGAACAGCGGCGTGCCGAGCTTCTCTTCCAGCAGGCGCAGGCGCGTGGTGACGTTGGATTGCACCGTGTTCAGGCGCTGAGCGGCGCGGGTGACACTGCCTTCTTCGACGATGGCGCGAAACAGACGCAGGTCGGACAGATCCATAATCGATCTTTTTTTGTGATGATCTGGATTCCATTAAATCATTTTTAATGGCGTGCTGTCCCGCGTAGGCTTCATGCTTCCAGTTCCCGATTCCCGGATGCCCGTCATGGACCACGTTTCCCGCGCCTCATTCCGCGCCGCTTCAAATCGCATTTTGCGCAGTCCGCCGGCCATCGCCGCCGCCGGGCTGCTGTCCTTGCTGCTGGCGATGGGAATCGGGCGTTTCGCTTTCACGGCGCTGCTGCCGCAGATGCGCGACGAAGGTCTGCTCGATATCGGCAGCGGCGGCTTGTTGGCGGCGATGAATTATCTCGGCTATCTCGCCGGCGCGTTGTGGGCGGCCTTCAGCCGGAATGCCGATGCCCGCCAACGTCTGCTTGGCGGTTTGCTGGCAAGCGTGGCGACTACTTTTGCGATGGGTTTCGAGCCGGGTTTTGCGGTGTGGTGCGTGCTGCGTTTCGTATCCGGCGTGGCAAACGCCGCGGTTTATGTCTACGCCACCGGCATCGTGCTGCGCAGCCTTGCGGAGCTCGGCGCTGCGGGTTGGAGCGCGTTGCATTACATGGGTGTGGGGTCGGGCATCGTGGTTTCGGCGCTGGTGGCCCAGGCGATGGCCGACGGCGGCGGGGCGCTTCCGGGCTGGCGGACTTTGGGATGGCTGGCCGGTGCCGCCGCATTGCTTGTCGCTTGGGTGCTGCTGCCGTTGGGGCGCCACGGGCCCGTGTCGAAGCCGGTGGCCGGTGCGCTGCCGGCTGCGCCTCCGCCTCTGGGCTGGCTGGCCGCGGCGTATGGACTGGCCGGTTTCGGTTACATCGTCAATGCAACTTTCCTGCCGCTGCTGCTGCGCGGCCAATCCGGCACGGCCGGGGCGGCGCTGACCGGCTGGCTGTTGGTGGGCCTGGCGGCCTTGCCGGCGACGGCTTTTTGGGTGCGCTTGTCTTTTCGGCAAGGCGTCTATCCGGTGCTGATTGCCGCGACCCTGGTGCAGGCCGCCGGTGTGGCGCTGCCGGTGCTGGTGGATGGCGTGCCTGCGGCGATGGCCGGCGCGGTGCTGCTCGGTGGCACTTTCATGGGCATCGCCGGCCTCTCCCAGTGGTTGGCGCGGGTGCCCGATCCGCAGGCCACCGCGCGGCGGATCGGTTTCATCACCGCCTGCTACGGCGTCGGGCAGATTGTCGGGCCGTTGCTGGTGGCGGTGCGCGGCCGGGATGCCGGCTTTGCGATGCCGGTGTTGAGCGCCGCCGTCGCCTTGCTCGCCAGCGCCGTGCTGCTGGAAATCTCGCGCCGCCGGGAGCGGCTCGGCTGAGTGCTTTCAACCCTCGATATCAATGGAGACAAGCATGCCTTACGTGAACATCCGGATTACCCGCGAGGGAGCAAGCGCCGCGCAAAAGGCGGACCTGATCGCTGGGGTGACGACACTGCTGCACGATGTGCTGGGCAAGAATCCCGCTACCACCTTCGTCATCATCGACGAGGTGGATACCGATAACTGGGGCATCGGCGGCGAGCCGGTCACGCGCTTGCGGGCGACCAAGGCCAGTGCTGGCGGCTGACATTAAAATGCGAACAATTCGCATTTACAATTTGGAGATGGCTGGTTAGACTCCGCAGCTTCGAATCCGCCGCTCGCGGCATTTTTCCGGAGTCCCGTTCATGAAGTTCAAGTTCACGCTGCTTGCGGCTGCCCTGACGAGCCTGGCAGCTGGCGCTCAGGCCCAAGAGAAGGTGCTCAACCTTTACTCCGCCCGCCATTACCAGACCGACGAAGCGCTTTACGCCAACTTCACCAAACAGACCGGCATCCGCATCAACCGCATCGAGGGCAAGGAAGACGAACTGCTCGAACGCATCCGCAACGAAGGCGCCAACAGCCCGGCGGACATTCTGCTCACGGTGGACGCGGCGCGGCTGGCCAAGGCCCACGAGTTGGGGTTGTTCATGCCGGTGAGCTCGAAAGTGCTGGAAACGCGCATTCCCGCCCATCTGCGCAGCGACGACTGGTTCTCGTTCTCGACCCGTGCGCGGGTCATCATTTACAACAAAGTTGCGGTGAAGCCGGATGAAGTGCGCAGTTACGACGATCTTGCCAAGCCGGCGCTGAAAGGCAGGCTGTGTTCCCGTTCGGGCTCGCATCCTTACAACTTGTCGCTGGGCGCGTCGGTCATCGCCCACGAAGGCGAGGCGAAGGCGGAAGAATGGGCGCGCGGCATGGTGGCCAACTTCGCTCGCGCACCCAAGGGCGGCGACACCGATCAGATCAAGGCGGTGGCAGTGGGCGAATGTCAGGTGGCGCTGTCGAACACCTATTACGTGGCGCGCATGATGCGGTCAACCAAACCCGAGGATCAGAAGCTGATGGACAAGGTCGGTGTGGTGTGGCCGAATCAGGCAAGCACTGGCACCCACATCAACGTGTCCGGCGCCGGCGTGCTGAAATACGCGCCGCACAAGGATGCGGCGGTGAAGTTTCTCGAATATCTGGCTTCCGACGAAGCCCAGCGCTATTTCGCCGACGGCAACAACGAATGGCCGGTGGTCGAAGGCTTGAAGCTGTCCAACCCGGCCCTCGACGCGCTCGGCAAGTTCAAGGCCGATACGCTGCCGGTCAAGAAGCTGGAGATGTATCAGGTGAAGGCCCAGATGATCTACGACCGGGCCGGCTACAAGTAAGCTGCGGATTCCGCCGCCGAGCATCGACGCCCCGCTTGCCGGGGCGTTGTCATTTTCGGGCCAGGGAAATCTGCCGCGACAGGGCGATCAGCGGCAGCAGGCCGACCGCGACGATGGCCAGCGCGGCCGTCGAGGCTTCGGCGAGGCGCTCGTCGGAGGCGAGGGTGTAGGCCTGGGTGGCGAGGGTGTCGAAGTTGAAGGGGCGCATCACCAGGGTGGCCGGGAGTTCCTTCATCACATCCACGAAAACCAGCAGCCCGGCGGTGAATAGGCTGCCGCGCAGGATTGGCAGGTGCACCCGGCGCAAGGTGCGCCCCTGACCGAGGCCTAGGCTGCGGGCGGCGTCGTCCATACTCGGCGTGATCTTCGACAGGCTGGTTTCGACGGTTTGCAGCGCAACGGAGAGAAAGCGCGCCAGATAGGCGTAGATCAATGCCGCGATGCCGCCGGTGAGGAGCAGGCCCGGATTGCTGCCGAAGGCGCTTTCCCACTGGCCGGCGAGCCAGTTGTCGAGGCGCGTGACAGGAATCAGCACGCCGACGGCGATCACGGTGCCGGGCACCGCGTAACCAAGCCCCACCAATCGGTTGAGTCCTTGGGCGAGGAGGGTTTTCGACAGCCGTGCGCTGTAGGCCAGCACCACCGCCAGCATCACCGCGACGAGGGCCGTGAGGCCGGCCAGCGTAAAACTGTTGCGGGCCAGAATCGCGAAACGTTCGCCGAATTGGGCGTCGCCTTCGCCGAGAGCCATGCGCAGAAGGAGCCCGGCAGGCAGAAGAAAGCCGAGGGCGAGCGGGGTGAGGCAGGCAAGGCTGGCCAGCAGTGCGGCACTGCCGCGCAGACGCCCGGCGGACGGGCGAGGCCGGTTGGAGGTGTTGTGGTAGCGGGCGCGACCGCGGGTGATGCGCTCGACGGCCACCAGCAGGAGCACGAAGCCGAGCAGGATCGCCGCCAGTTGTGCGGAGGCGATCCGGTCGCCCAGGGAAAACCAGGCCCGGTAGATGCCGGTCGTGAAGGTGTTGACCGCGAAGTAGGCCACTGTGCCGTAGTCGGCCAGAGTTTCCATCAGTGCCAACGCGACGCCGGTGGCAATGGCCGGGCGGGCCAGCGGCAGCGACACGGTGAAAAAAGCCCGCCAGGGCCCGATGCCGAGGGTGCGTGCGGCTTCGAGCACGCCGCCGGCCCGTTCGAGAAAAGCGGTGCGGGCGAGGAGGTAAACGTAAGGGTAGAGCACGAACACGAACATCAGCATCGCACCGGGCAGGGTGCGGATGTCGGGGAAGCGGTAGTCGCCGAACTCCCAGCCGAAGATTTCGCGCAGTGTGGTTTGGACCGGGCCGACAAATTGCAGAAAGTCGGTGTAAACATAGGCCATGACGTAGGCCGGTACCGCCAGCGGCAGGACCAACGCCCACTCGAAAACCCGTCGTCCGGGGAAATCGTGCATCGCGGTAAGCCAGGCGGTGGCCACGCCGATCAGCGCCACGCCGCAGCCGACCCCTACGCACAGGGCGAGGGAGTTGCCGATGTATTCGGGAAGGACGGTGGAAGCCAGGTGGTTCCAGGTGCCGCTGGTTCCGCCGAGAAACAGGTTGAAGCCCACGCTGGCCACCGGCAGACCTGCGAGCAGGGCAACCAGAAACGCAGCGACGATGAGGGGCGAAATGCGGCGAGGGGGGCGCCTCGAGGCGGTGGCTGGTGGGAAAGTCATGGGTATCAAGGTGTGAATGAGAATTATAATCGATAACATGACCAAACTTGAACTCAAGGCCGTCGTGCAGCGCTATGGCCGTCAAACCATCGTCAATGGCGTCGATTTCCGTCTGGAGCAAGGGAGCATCGCTTGTTTGCTCGGCCCGTCCGGCTGCGGCAAGACGACCTTGCTACGCTGCATCGCGGGATTCGAGGATGTTTCCGGCGGTGAAATCCTGATCCACGATGCGGTGATGAGTCGCCCTGGCCTGCGGGTGCCGCCCGAGAATCGGCAGGTCGGCATGGTGTTCCAGGATTACGCGCTGTTTCCGCATCTCACGGTGGAGCGGAACGTCGGCTTCGGGCTGGGCGGAATGTCTGCAGCGGCGCGTTCCCAGCGGGTTGATCAATTGCTTGCCACGGTCGGCCTCGGCGGCCAGGGAAGCAAATTTCCCCACGAACTCTCTGGTGGCCAGCAGCAGCGGGTGGCGCTGGCCCGGGCGCTGGCGCCGCGGCCGGAACTGGTACTGCTCGACGAACCCTTTTCCAATCTCGATGTGGACCTGCGTGAACGCTTGTCGGTGGAGGTGCGCGAAATCCTCAAGAGCGAAGGCATGACGGCGGTGCTCGTCACCCACGACCAGCACGAGGCCTTTGCGATGGCGGACGAGATCGGAGTGATGTACGAGGGCCGAATCCAGCAATGGGACTCGCCCTATAACCTGTATCACCGGCCAGCCAACTGCTTTGTCGCCGATTTCGTCGGAAAAGGGGTGTTCGTGCCTGGAAGATTGCTGGCGGACGGCCAGGTCGAGATCGAACTGGGCGTGCTCAAGTCGGGTGTGCCGACCGGATGCGGGCAAGGCTGCCGGGTCGATGTGCTGCTGCGGCCGGACGACCTCATCCACGACGATGCCAGCACGACCCGCGCCGAAGTGCGTCTCAAGGCCTTTCGCGGTGCGGACATCCTCTACACCCTGCGTCTGGCGAGCGGCTCCGAGGTGTTGGCACTGGTGCCGTCCCACCATAACCACGCCATCGGCGAGCACATTGGCGTGCGTCTCGAGGCCGATCATGTGGTCGCGTTTCCGCGGGCCTGATAAGCCTGCGCCCGAGCGCCCGCTTGCGACGGGCCGATCTAGAAATCCGGCGGGCTTTCCAATCGCAGCTGTTTGCCGCTGATCGGATGCGGCAGGCTCAGTTCGGTGGCGTGTAGCAGCAGGCGAGCTGCCGCGTGGCGGCTTCCCGAGTCGGCGTAGAGATCGTCGCCCAGGATCGGGTGGCCGATGGCCTGCATATGAACCCGCAACTGATGGGAGCGGCCGGTCAAGGGATGCAGCTCCACCCGGCTGGTGTTGCTGACGGCATCGTGGGCGATGACCGCGTACGTGGTGAGCGAAGGTTTGCCGAGCTCGAAATCCACCTTTTGTCGCGGCCGGTTCGGCCAGTCGGCAATCAAGGGAAGCTTTATTTCTCCGCGTTCGGGTTCCGGCTTGCCGGCCACCACCGCGATGTAGGTCTTTTCCACCTGACGCTGCTGAAAGGCAATGCTGAGGCAGCGTTCCATCGCGGCCCCGCGGGCCATGACGATGAGGCCGGAAGTGGCCATGTCGAGGCGATGGACGATGCGCGCGTCGGGATGGTCGACCTGTACGCGGGAGGCCAGACTGTCGGCATGCGCCGGCCCACGACCGGGCAACGACAGCAGGCCGGATGGCTTGTCGAGGACGATCAGCGCATCGTCGATGAACACGATGCGCGGCGGGGCGGGCGGCGGCGCATAGATCGGCTGCGGCAGGGTGGACATGGCGGGCAAGGCGTCGGCGGGGTGCGCATTCTGGCACAGTCCGTTCTGTCGGACAGTGAGCACGAACTGCGGGTTGCAGGCACGGGTGGCGCTGCGCGATTTTTCGATCGCCGAAAATCATTCAGTTTGCGTTTTGGCAATACAAGACGATCGCGGCTTGACGTAGTGTCGCCGTAGCCTCACATTCCAATGGATATGTGCATGCAGCGGGAGCGCGCACCAAGATATGGCATTGCAGAATCTCTGGGTTGGCACCAATGCACCGGATTGGTGCAGTCCTGGCCGGAAGTGTTTGGTTTTTGCAGGCTTATTTGCTGGCACGGTTCTAGCTATCCCAAAAGTGGTATTTCCGCTTCACAACATGACAAGCGACAGCTGATGGCCATGAAAAAATTCTTCAATGAAATGACAGCGGACGATGGGAGCGTTCGCGCCCATTACGCGGCTTACGCCGCGTGGCTGAGTGAGACTCCCGAAACGCGTATCGCCCGCAAACGAGCAGAGGCCGACGCCCTTTTTCATCGATATGGCATTACCTTCGCGGTCTATGGCGAGGAGTCCGGAACCGAGCGGCTCATTCCCTTCGACATCATTCCGCGCATCATTCCGGCCACTGAATGGACGGGACTGGAGATTGGCCTGCGTCAGCGGGTGAAGGCGCTCAACGCCTTCATCCACGATATCTACCACGACCAGGAAATCCTCAAGGCCGGGTGCATTCCCGCCGACCAAGTGCTCAATAACGCCCAGTACCGGCCGGAGATGCAAGGCGTCGATGTGCCTTGCAACGTGTACGCCCACATCGCCGGTGTGGATGTGGTGCGCGCCGGCGCCGGTGAGTTTTATGTGCTCGAAGACAACCTGCGTGTGCCGTCCGGCGTGTCGTACATGCTGGAAGACCGGCGCATGATGATGCGGCTGTTCCCCGAACTCTTCGCCCGCTACCGCGTGGCGCCGGTTGAACACTATCCGGACATGCTGCTCAATACCTTGCGTAGCGTTGCGCCGGTGGGGGTCAGCGATCCGACGGTCGTGGTGATGACGCCGGGAGCCTACAACAGCGCCTATTTCGAGCATGCTTTCCTGGCTCAGCAGATGGGTGTGGAGCTGGTGGAAGGGCAGGATCTGTTCGTTCGCGAAGATCAGGTTTTCATGCGCACCACACAAGGTCCGCAGCGGGTCGACGTGATCTACCGCCGCGTGGACGACGACTTCCTCGATCCGAAGGTTTTCCGTAAGGATTCGATGATCGGTGTGCCGGGGCTGCTCGACGCTTATCGTGCCGGGCGCGTGACGCTATCGAACGCCATCGGGACCGGCGTGGCCGACGACAAGTCGATCTACCCCTACGTCCCGGAAATGATCCGCTTCTATCTGGGTGAGGAGCCGATCCTCAACAATGTGCCGACCTACATGTGCCGCAAGCCGGAAGACCTGGCCTACACCCTGGCCCATCTGTCTGAACTGGTGGTGAAGGAAGTGCACGGTGCTGGCGGTTACGGCATGCTGGTCGGTCCGGCTTCGACCAAGGAACAGATCGAGACCTTCCGGAAGTATCTCGAAGCCAACCCCGAAAAATACATCGCCCAGCCCACGCTGGCCCTTTCGAACTGTCCGACCTTCGTGGAATCCGGCGTTGCGCCGCGCCACCTGGATCTGCGTCCCTTCGTGCTTTCGGGCAAGGAAGTTCAGCTGGCGCCGGGCGGGCTCACCCGCGTTGCGTTGCGCGAAGGATCGCTGGTGGTGAATTCCTCGCAAGGCGGGGGCACCAAAGACACCTGGGTATTGGAGGCCTGACATGCTGAGCCGCACCGCAGACCATCTTTTCTGGATGGCACGCTACATGGAGCGTGCCGAAAACACCGCACGCATCCTTGACGTAACCTACCGTCTGACCCTTCTCCCCCAAAACGGGGAAGAGGTGGCGCACATGTGGGACGGAATGCTCAAGATCATGGAACTGCAGGATGCCTTCCATGCAAAGCATCCGCGCCTGACCACCGAAGCCGTTCTCGACTTCATGATCTTCGACCGGGAAAACCCCGGCAGTATCTTCCGCTGCCTGCGTGCCACCCGCGAGAACGCCCACGCCGTGCGCGGGACGCTGACCTCCGAGCTGTGGGAAACCTCGAACGGCACATGGCTCAAGATGCGTGATTTCACGCTGCCCAAGATGATGGAGAGCGGGCCCGAAGCCTTCTTCGAGTGGGTGAAATATCGTTCGCATCTCTCTCGCGGCGTCACGATCGGCACCATGCTGCAGGACGAGGCGCTGCGCTTCATTCGTCTCGGCACCTTCCTGGAGCGTGCCGACAACACCGCGCGCATCCTTGAAGTCAAGTATCTCAATCTGCTGCCCGGCGCCGAGGACGACGCCCACTCCGCGGATTACTACCAATGGAGCGCGTTGCTGCACTCGGTTTCCGCTTTCGAGGTCTATCGCAAGGTCTTCCGCGATCAGATCACGCCGCTCAGGGTTGCAGAGCTGCTGATTCTGCGTGCGGACATGCCGCGATCGCTGGCGCGTTGTCTGAAGGAGGTCTATTCCAATCTCACTCGCGTGGCCAACACTCGTTCGGCTGAAACGGAAAGGCTCGCCGGAGAGCTCGAATCGCACCTGCACTTCGGTCGCATTGAGCGGATCTTCGAAGGTGGCATGCGCAAGTTCCTGGAAGAGTTCCGCGACAGCATTTTCGACCTCGGCTGCCGCATCTCGGACGACTTTTTGATCCCGGCCAGTGCATAGCTTCGGAACCGGCAATGGTGCGTTCCTTGCAAACCGGTTGCGCGGGAAGCAAGGGCGCACAAGTTGGAATTCCGCGCTTTGTCGGGCTTTGATCTGGCAATTGGTACTTGGCAAAAGCCGAATCAATGTCTATAATGCGCAGCTTGTCGGGGCGTAGCGCAGCCTGGTAGCGCACTTGCATGGGGTGCAAGGGGTCGCGAGTTCGAATCCCGCCGCCCCGACCAAAAGAAACAAGCAAAAAGCCTAGTCTTCGGACTAGGCTTTTTGCTTTATTGCGTCCCGAAGCAGCCTTGGTAGCCGTTGGCGGTGAGGGGTTGTCCCAGGACGGAAGTTGCCTTTTGCAAAAAATAAAGGGAACTTACCTCGATGAAGCAAGTTTGTGCGGCATAGTTCTCGTGCTTTGCGATCTTGTTTGGTGCATTCTTCATATCGAAGCAAAGGGGGCAGTCCCACGGGTCTTGCCCTGCTGGAAGTCGTCACTTCTTGCTTGGGGCTGTTTCCTTGCAAGTCTTCTACGTCAATCGTTGCGCGGGAGGTTTTGGCGCCTGTGCGTGGAGAGGAGTTGGATCATGAACCCGTTAGCATGGTGGATGGATTACTGTGTCGGTGCGGTGGAGACGAGTGTTTCCCGCCTCGAACTGTGGAGCTTGCTGTTGTTGAAATCCCAAATTGAGACGGCCAATCGCGCCGATCAAGCCTCGTCTTGAGGCGATGATGCAGGCTCTCCGGAGCGGGGAGCCTGCATCTTGCGGATTGCGCTGAGGTTTTGGCTTGAAATTCGCCCGTCTTCTGCAACACCATGAGTTGCAGAAGACGGGCGCCTATAGGCTCGTCAGTTTTGAGCCGGGATCGTGCAGTTGCCGGCGTTTTATCAGTGCGTAAATGGCCGGAATGACGGCAAGAGTCAGTACCGTCGACGAGATCATGCCGCCGACCATCGGCGCTGCGATACGGCTCATGACTTCGGAACCCGTGCCTGTTCCCCACATTATCGGCAGGAGGCCGGCCATGATGGCGACGACGGTCATCATTTTCGGGCGTACCCGCTCCACCGCCCCTTCCATCACGGCGCCGTAGAGATCGTCGGCGTTCGGGCTGCGTCCGTCAGTGCGGCAGTGAGCTTTGGCGGCTTCCCACGCGTGGTCCAGGTAGATGAGCATGACTACGCCGGTTTCCGCCGCAACGCCGGCCAGCGCGATAAAGCCGACGGCTACCGCTACCGACAGGTTATAGCCGAGCAGCCACATCAGCCATATTCCGCCGACCAGAGCAAACGGAACCGACAGCATCACGATCAGGGTTTCGGTGAGGCGCCGGAAGTTGAGATAGAGCAGCAGGAAGATGGTCATCAGTGTGATCGGGATGACGATCTTCATCTTTTCGGCGGCGCGCTCCATGTATTCGAATTGACCGCTCCAGGTGACGTAGTAGCCGGGCGGAAATTTCACCTGATCGGCCACCGCCTGTCTGGCCTCGGCCACGTAGCCGCCGATGTCCCGGTCGCGGATGTCGATGTAGATGTAGGCCGATAACAGCGCGTTTTCGGTGCGGATGCCCGGAGTGCCTTTCGCAACGACGATTTTCGCCAGTTGCCCCAGGGGCACCATCGCTCCGCTCATGGTCGGAACCAGCACTTCGCGGCCGATCTGCTCGGGGTTCGATCGCAGTTCGCGGGGATAGCGCACGCCGACGCCAAAGCGTTCTCGGCCTTCGACGGTCGTGGTCACCATTTCGCCGCCGAGGGCGCTGCCGATCACATCCTGCAATTCGCCGACCGCCAGGCCATAGCGGGCGAGTTGGGCCCGGTCGGGCTCGATGTTGAGGTAGAGCCCGCCAGTAATGCGTTCGGCAAAGGCACTGCTGGTGCCTGGCACCTTTTTGACGACGTTCTCGATCTGCCGGGCGAGCTTTTCCATCTCGTCCAGATCCTTGCCGAACACCTTGATGCCGATGGGCGTGCGGATGCCGGTGGACAGCATGTCGGTGCGGGCCTTGATCGGCATCGTCCAAGCGTTGGCGACGCCCGGAAACTGCAATGCCTTGTCGAGTTCAGCGATGAGCCGGTCGGTCGTCATGCCGGGCCGCCAGTCCGTTTGCGGTTTGAGGTTGATGACGGTTTCGAACATTTCGGTCGGCGCCGGATCGGTGGCCGTATTGGCGCGGCCGGCCTTGCCGAAGACGGATTCGACTTCGGGAAAGCTCTTGATGATCTTGTCCTGGGTCTGCATCAGTTCCGCGGCCTTGGTGATCGACATGCCCGGCAGTGAGGAGGGCATGTAGAGCAGGGTGCCTTCGTTGAGGGTTGGCATGAACTCGGAGCCGAGCCGGGAGGCGGGATAGATCGACGCGGCCATCGCGAGGAGCGCCAGCGCGATGGTGAGTTTTTTCCAGCGCATCACGCCGGCGATGATGGGTCGATAGAGCCGGATCAGTAGGCGATTCACCGGATTTCTGGCTTCGGGCATGATCCGGCCGCGGATGAACAGCATCATCAGCACCGGTACCAGCGTGACCGACAGCAGCGCCGCGCCGGCCATCGAGAAGGTTTTTGTGTAAGCCAGCGGCGCGAAAAGACGGCCTTCCTGGCCTTCCAGGGTGAACACCGGCAGGAAGGAGACAGTGATGATCAGGAGCGAGAAGAACAGGGCCGGGCCGACTTCCTTGCAGGCGGTGAGCATGGCTTCCAGGCGGTCGCCGCTTGAATGCCCCTCGGGCAGCCGCTCAAGGTGCTTGTGGGCGTTTTCGATCATCACGATGGCGGCGTCGATCATCGCGCCAATGGCGATGGCGATGCCGCCGAGGCTCATCAGATTGGAGTTCATTCCAAGCAGGCGCATGGCGATGAAGGCCATCAGCACGCCCACCGGCAGCATCAGGATTGCCACCAACGCGCTTCTCACGTGCATCAGGAAGACCACGCAGACCAGCGCGACGATGATCGACTCTTCGAACAGCGTGCTTTTGAGGGTTTCGATGGCGCGCTGGATCAATTCCGAACGGTCATAGACGGTCTGCACCGTCACGCCATTGGGCAGGCCGGGGCCGATTTCGGCGATCTTCTGTTTGAGGTTATGGATCACCTCCAGCGCGTTCTGGCCGTAGCGGGCCATCGCAATGCCGGCGACCACTTCGCCTTCGCCGTTCAGTTCGGTCAGACCGCGGCGTTCGTCCGGTGCCAGTTCGACCCGCGCGATGTCGCGCACCAGCACCGGGGTGCCGCGGTCTGCCTTCACCACCAGCATCTCGATGTCGTCCTTGCCGCGCAGGTAGCCCTTGCCGCGCACCATGTATTCGGTTTCGGCCATCTCGACCACCCGACCGCCCACGTCCCGGTTGGAGTCGCGGATCGTCTGGGCCACTTTCATCAGTGGAATGCCATAGGCGCGCAGCTTCACCGGATCGACGGTGACCTGATAGGTCTGCACGAAGCCGCCGACAGACGCGACTTCGGCGACGCCGTGGGCTTTGGCGAGCTGATAGCGCACGTACCAGTCCTGGATCGTGCGCAGTTCGGCGAGGGTCTTGTCCTTGGCCAGAAGGGCGTACTGGTAGACCCAGCCGACACCGGTGGCGTCGGGGCCGATCTGCGGAGTCACGCCTTTCGGCATGCGCCCGGAGGCGAAGTTGAGGTATTCGAGCACCCGCGAGCGGGCCCAGTAGATATCGGTGTTGTCCTCGAAAATGATGTAGACGAAGGATGCGCCGAAGAACGAGAAGCCGCGTACCACCTTGGATTTGGGTACCGACAGCATGGCCGTGGTGAGCGGATAGGTGACTTGATCCTCGACCACCTGCGGGGCTTGCCCAGGGTATTCGGTATAGACGATCACCTGCACGTCGGAGAGATCGGGCAGGGCGTCGATGGGCGTGCGCAGCACGGCGAAGGTGCCGGCGACGACGACAAAAAGCGTGGCGAGCAGAACCAGGAAACGGTTCCTGCCCGACCAGTCGATGAGCGAGGCCAGCATGATGTCGTCCCGTCAGTGGCCTGCGTGGGGGCCGGGCGTCGCGTCGGCCGGCTTGACGGCGGTGATGACCCATTCGCCGGGCTGACGTTCGACGAATTCGACCGTCACCTTGGCGCCGGGCTTCAGCGCGGCTTGCAGTGCGGGATTGGCCAGCTTGAACTCCATGGTCATTGCAGGCCATTTGAGGCTGGCGACCGGGCCGTGTTCCAGCATCACCGTGCCGGCCTGGAGGTCGAGGCTGTCGACCGTGCCTTCCGCGCGGTGTCCGGCGCTCTTGGCGGCGGGCATTGGGTCGGGGGAGGAAAATCCGCCAAGCGCCGCTTTCAGATTGCTTTCCGCGTCGATCAGGAAGTTGGCGGCGACCACCACTTCTTCGCCAGCCTTCACGCCATCGATCACTTCCACGCGGTTTTCGCCGCGGCTGCCGAGCTTCACTTCGCGGGGCTCGAAGCGGCCTTCGCCGCGGGAGACAAGCACCACCCGGCGCGTGCCGCTGTCGATCACGGCGGAGGTGGGCACCGTTACCGTTTGCCGCTTGTCGCCGACGGGGATTTCCACTCGCGCAAACATCGCCGGCTTGAGCAGCAGACCGGGATTGGCCAGTTCGATGCGTACCGGCACCGTGCGGGTTTCGGTGTTGAGCGTGGGGTAAACGTAGGCGATTCGGCCTTCGAAGAGCTTGTCCGGATAGGCATCGATGCGCACCTGGGCCGCGCTACCGTTGCGCAGGCGGGCCATGTCCTGCTCGAAAATGTCGGCGACGACCCACACCCGGCTCAGGTCGGTGACCTGATACAAGGTTTCTCCGGGCATGAAGCGCATGCCTTGCAGGGCTTTTTTCTCGGTGACGACGCCGCTCACTGGCGAGCGGAAGCTGAGGGTGTGTTTTGCTGCGCCGGACTTGGTCAGCGCGCGGATCTGCTCGTCGGAGATGTCCCAGTTGCGCAGGCGCGCGAGGCTGGATTCGGCAAGTTGCTTCATGCCGCCGAGCGCTTCGCTGCCGGCATCCTTGAGGGCGTCCACGCCTTGGGCGGCGATGGCGTATTCCCGCTGGGCGGAGACGAGTTCGGGGCTGTAGACCTCGAACAGCGGCTGGCCCTTGCTTACCGGTTGGCCGGTGGTGTTGACGTGCAGGCGTTCGACGTAGCCTTCGAACTTAGGGGCGATGGCGTAAGTGCGCTGCTCGTCGGCTTCGACCCGGCCGGAGGCGCGGATGAGTATGTCGAGGCTGCGCAGCTCGGCCTTTTCGGTGCGCACGCCGAGTTTCTGGATTTTTTCGGTGCCGATGCGCAGGGCGCCGGGCGCCGCCGGCGCGTCGTCCGCCTCGCCTTCATAAACCGGGATGTAGTCCATGCCCATCGGGTCTTTTTTCGGCGACGGCGAGGTGTCGGGCAGGCCCATCGGGTTGCGGTAATACAGCAGCTTGCGCGCCGGTTTGGCCGCCTCGGGCGCGGCCGTGGTGGCGCTCTGCTCGGGTGCCGGTCGCTGGCCGAGCCAGTAGCCGCCGGCGGTGCCGGCCAGGGCGATGACGAGGCCGGCAGTGAGTGCGACGGCGGGTTTCACAAGTCTTCTCCGACAATGCGTTCGATTTCGGCGAGTTTCATCTGCGCTTCGGCCTGGGCCTTGAGGCGGCTCTGACGGGCCAGGCGGATCTGGCGCTGGGCGTCGAGCAGGGTGGCGAAATCCACCTTGCCGGTTTCGTAGCCGGCGATGGCGGATTTGAAAGCGAGTTCGGCCTGGGGCAGCAGGCTGGTGGCGGCCAGCGCTTCGGTGCGCCGGGCGGCGTCGAAGGCGGACAGGCTGCCGGCCAGTTCGCCCAGCACGTCGTTGGCGGTGGCGTCGCGGCGGGCGCGGGCGGCCGACAGCATGGCTTCGGCCTCGCGTTCCTGGGCGCGGCGGCTGCTCTGCTGCAGCGGCAGGTTGAGTTCCACCATCAGTTCCCATTCCCTCACGGCGCTCTGGTATTGGATCGGCGAGATGCCGAGTGTGAAATCGGGGTAGCGGTTCTTGTAGGCGAGTTCGCGGCTTTTTTCGGCGGAGCGGATGCGGGCCTCGTCGGCGAAGATCTGCGGGTTGCGTGCCCGCACCCGTTCTTCGAGGGCGGCCGGGTCGAGCTTGGCGGGCGCCGGCAGCGTGCGCAGGCGCAGCGGCGCGGCGAGGGGCGCGGCAGCGGGGCGGGCGAGGAGGGCGTTGATGCGGGCCTGCAACTGGCGGCTTTCGCTTTCCAGCGCCAGCAATTCGCTTTTCATGCCGGTTTGCTCCACCTGGGCGCGGATCACGTCCTGCTGAGCGGCCAAGCCGCCGGCGTAGCGCACCTGGGCGATCTTTTCGAGGCGCACCATCAGGTCGAGGATTTCCCGTGTCAGCTGTTCGCTGCGATGCACGTATTGAAGCTGTGCATGGGCGGTCTTGATGCGGGTGGCGAGCTCGGTCCAGGTGACGGTGGCGCGGCCTTCGGCGCCGCGGGCGTCGAGTTCGGCGATTTCGCGCTTCAGATCGCGCTTGCCGAGCCAGGGCAGATCCTGCATGACGAGGTAGCGGGTGCTGCCGGTGCGGGCCGGCAGGAGGGTCGGGTTCTGCTCGCCCATGCGGGTGATGTCGCGGAACTCGGTGCGCAGCCGCGGGTCGGGCAGGGCGCCGGCGGGCGCGATACGCTCGGTCGCAGCCTCGGCCTCGAAGCGCATCGCGGCGTATTCGGGATTGCGGGCGCGGGCGTAATCGAGCAGCGATTCGACGCCGGCACCGAGCGGGGGCTCCTGGGCATGGGCGGGATGCACCGGGCCGATGGCGGTCAGCCACAGAGCGAAGGCCCAGCGTCGGTGTGTGCGCATGTTCATGGAGGCTTTCAGCCGGCTGCGATGGCGTTGTGCGGCGACGGAATCACGGACGTTCAAGACGGGTGACGGTCATCGTTCCGCCGGTGTCGTCCACCGCGAAGCGGACCTTGTCACCGGCTTTGAGCGAGTCGAGCCAGGTCGCGTCCTTTACGCGGAAGGCCATGGTCATGGCCGGCATGCCGTTGGGCAAGGGACCGTGGGAGAGGGTCAGTTTACCGCCGGGTTTGTCCACTTTTTTGACGACGCCGTCGGTCAGAGGCGTCGCCGCCGGCCCCTGTTTTTGCGACATCGCCCCGTGGTCGGAATGAGCGGTGTGGGCGTCGGCGGCATGAACCGGGGCGGCAAGGACGAGGAGCAGCGTTGCGCTCAGGGTGAGGAGCGGAGATTTCATGGTTGTGGCCTCAAAGCGTGTTGTCATGCATTGTGGCGAGCGCGCCCCGACAGAAAGCTGACGTGAGGGTTACATCTTTGTAATCTTGGCGCTCGAACGGATGGCGCGCGGCACACTGGCGGCGGCGTACCGCCTCGCAGTTGGAGCAGAGATGAAGATTTTGATCGTCGAGGACGAACCGAAGACCGGGGATTACCTCAAGCAGGGGCTTGTCGAAGCGGGGTTCAACGTGGACCTGGTTCGCGACGGCATGGATGGGCTGCACCTCGGTTTGAGCGAAGCCTACGATTTGCTTGTGCTCGATGTGATGCTGCCGGGGCTTGACGGTTGGCATGTGTTGCAGGCGCTGCGCAAGGTTGGCAAGGACATGCCGGTGTTGTTCCTGACCGCCCGGGACAGCGTGGATGACCGGGTCAAGGGGCTGGAACTCGGCGCCGACGACTATCTCGTCAAGCCCTTTGCCTTTGCCGAACTGCTGGCAAGGGTGCGCACTTTGCTGCGCCGCGGTACGAAGAACAAGGAACTGGATGCGCTACAAGTGGCCGATCTCGAGCTGGATCTGATGCGCCGTCGGGTGACCCGCGCCGGTCGGCGGATCGACCTCACCGCCAAGGAGTTCGCGTTGCTCGAATTGTTGCTGCGACGGCAGGGCGAGGTGTTGCCGCGTTCGCTGATCGCGTCTCAGGTGTGGGACATGAATTTCGACAGCGACACCAATGTCATCGAAGTGGCGGTGCGGCGCCTGCGTGCCAAGATCGACGATCCCTTCGAGCCCAAGCTGATCCGCACCGTGCGGGGCATGGGTTACGTGCTGGAGGCGCCGGCGTGCGCTTAGGGCCGCGGCGCGCGCGGTCGATCACCGTCCGGCTGACTTTGTTGTTTGCGGTCGCGTCGACGGTGGTGCTGCTGATCCTCGGTCTGATCGTCGCCGAATCGGTCGAGAACCATTTCGAGGAACTGGACATGACCGAGCTGGCCGGCAAGCTCGAATTGATCCGTCACGTGATGGCGCGCGTCCGCTCGCCGGCCGAGTTGCAAGCGGTTCCCCGCCAGATGGAAGATGCGCTCTTCGGGCATCACGGGCTGGTGGTGGCCGTGCAGAGCGCCCAGGGCGAAACCCTGTTTGCCAGCGGCCACGGGCCGTTTCCGCAGGCGCTTTTCGACCGTCGCCACACGCCCGGCGCCGATCGTCACCCTTACGTGTGGCAAGCCGATGGGGTGGCTTTCCGGGGCATCGTCGCCGAGGCGCGCACCGGTATTGCAGAGGGAGCGCCGGTGGTCGTCGCGTTGGCGACCGACATCGCCCATCACCGCAGCTTCATGGATGCCTTCATGCGCACCCTGTGGCTGACGGTGGTTGGCGGTTCGCTGGCCACCGGCCTGCTCGGCTGGTTTGCCGCCCGAAGGGGATTGGCGCCGCTGCGGGAGATGCGCCGACAGGCCGCCGGGGTCAGCGCCCAGCGCCTCGACCGGCGGCTGCCGGTCGAGGCGGTGCCGGTGGAGCTGGCCGAACTGGCCGAATCCCTCAACGACATGTTGGCCCGGCTGGAGGCGTCGTTCCGGCGGCTGTCGGACTTTTCGTCCGACTTGGCCCACGAACTGCGCACGCCGGTGAGCAATCTGATGACCCAGACTCAGGTGGCGCTCTCCCGAAGCCGCACCACCGAGGCTTATCGGGAGGTGCTCGAATCCAACGCGGAAGAGTTCGAGCGCCTGTCGCGCATGATCTCGGACATGCTTTTTCTGGCCAAGTCGGACAACGGCCTGATCGTACCGGGGCGCGAAACCTTCGATTTGGCCGACGAAGTGGCGGCGCTCTTCGACTTCTACGGAGCGCTTGCCGAAGACAAGGGTGTGACCCTGCGGCTTGAAGGGTCGGCGCCGGTGGCGGCGGATCGCCTGATGCTCCGCCGCGCCGTGGGCAATCTGCTCTCCAATGCGCTGCGCTACACGCCGGCTGGCGGTGAAATCGTGGCAAGGGCACGTATGCTGCGGGATGAGTCCGGATCGACGACAGCCCGGCTCGAGATCGAGAACACCGGCGAGCCGATTCCGTCGGCACATATGGCGCGGCTTTTCGACCGCTTCTACCGGGTGGACGCGGCGCGTCGGAACTCCGGCGATGGCGTGGGCCTGGGCTTGGCCATCACCCGTTCGATTCTGCGGGCGCATGGAGGCGACATCGAAGGACGGGCTGGCGAAGGGAGCAATGTCTTCGAGTTGTGGATTCCGGCGGCCGACAGGTCGGATCAATGAAAATCCCGGCTGCGGGTGGCGAGATGGCCGAGCAGTGCGGAGCGATCCACCACCCGCTTGGCGTGCAGATGCACCACGCTACCTTGGCGGGCGATCTGGCCGTAGATGCCGAGGAGCCGGGCACCGAGCAGGATGCGCCGTTCGGCTTCGAGGAGATCCGGCCGCACGATCACGTTGACCCAGCCGGTTTCGTCTTCAAGGGTGACGAACATCGTGCCCTTGGCGGTGCCGGGACGCTGGCGACAGGTGACGATGCCGGCGCCGCGGGCCAGTTTGCGGTCGGGGCAGTCGGCGATCTCGGCGGCGCTGAGAAAGCGCTCTGCGCTGAGCAGGCCGCGCAGAAAGCTGAGAGGATGGCGCCCGAGGCTGAAGCCGAGGCGGGCATAGTCGGCCATCAGATCCTGGGTTGCGGCCGGCGCGGGCAGGGTGGGCATGGTGTCGGGAATCGGTGCGTCGTGGAGCATGCCCGGCGCGGCCTGACTGCCGGCGGCGGCCCACCAGGCCCGATGCCGGTGCCCGGCCAGACTGGCCAGTGCGCCGGCGGAGGCGAGGGTGCGCAGTTCGGCGCTGGAAAGCCGGGCGCGGCGGGCCAGTTCATCGACAGAGGCAAAGGCGCCGGACCGTCGGGCCTTGGCAATGCGTTCGGCGGCTTCCGGATTGAAGCCCTTCACTAGCCGCAGGCCGAGGCGGGCTGCCGGGCGCCCGGCAGCGGCGGGTGCGGGCTCGAGGGTGCATGCCCAGTCGCTGGTCTGGACGTCGACCGGCAGCACCTCGACGCCGTGGCGGCGGGCGTCCTGGATGAGCTGCGAGGGGCCGTAGAAGCCCATCGGTTGGCTGTTGAGCAGCCCGCACAGAAAAGCGGCCGGCTCGAAACACTTGAGCCACGCTGAGATATACACCAGCAGCGCGAAGCTGGCTGCGTGGGATTCCGGAAATCCGTAGCTGCCGAAGCCTTGAATCTGGCGGCACAGGGCGTCGGCAAAATCCCGTTCGTAGCCGCGTGCGAGCATGCCGGCGGTGAGTTTCTCCTGGTAGCGGAGCAAATCCCCCTTGCGGCCCCAGGCACCCATGGCACGCCGCAACTGGTCGGCCTCGCCAGCGCTGAAGCCGGCGGCCACCATCGCCAATTGCATGACCTGCTCCTGGAAGATCGGCACACCGTGGGTGCGGCGCAGCACGGGTTCGATTTCCGGGCGGGGATAGAGGATGGGTTCGTTGCGGGCGATTTTCTCGCGGGCACTCAGATAGGGATGGACCATGCCGCCCTGGATCGGCCCCGGCCGCACGATGGCCACTTCGACGACGAGGTCGTAATACCTGCGGGGCCGGAGACGCGGCAGCATGCTGAGCTGGGCGCGGGATTCCACTTGGAATACGCCCATCGCATCGGCGGCGCACAACATGTCGTAGACCGCCGGCTCTTCGCGGGGAATGTCGGTCACCGCAAAGGGCTGGCCGCGCCAGCGGGCGACGAGTTGCAGGCTGCGGCGGATGGCCGACAGCATGCCGAGGGCCAGCACGTCCACTTTGAGGAGGCCGAGGGTCTCGATGTCGTCCTTGTCCCATTGGATGACGGTGCGGCCTTCCATTGCGGCGTTTTCGACCGGCACGAGTTCGGCCAGCGGACCGCGGGAAATGACGAAGCCGCCGACGTGCTGGGATAGATGGCGGGGAAAGCCGACGATTTCGTTGGCGAGTTCGAGCAGCAGTTGCACCCGTGGGCTGTCCGGGTCGAGGCCGGCTTCGCGGATGCGCTCGGGGGCTACTTTGCGGCCGTCCCACCAGGCAAGGCGGCGGGTGAGCTGATCGAGCTGGCCGAGGTCGAAGCCGAGCGCCCGGCCCACGTCGCGCAGGGCGCTGCGGGGGCGGTAGCGGATCACCGTGGCGGCCAGTGCGGCGCGGTCGCGGCCGTATTTGGCGTAGATGTACTGGATGACTTCTTCGCGTCGGTCGTGTTCGAAATCCACGTCGATATCCGGCGGCTCGTTGCGTTCGCGGGAGATGAAGCGCTCGAAGAGCAGGCTGGCTTCGCCGGGATCGACTTCGGTCACGCCCAGGGCGTAGCACACCACCGAGTTGGCGGCCGAACCGCGGCCCTGACACAGGATGCCCCGGCTGCGGGCGAAGCGGACGATGTCTTCGACGGTGAGAAAGAAGGCTTCGTAGTGCAACTCGGCGATCAGGGCGAGTTCCTTTTCCACTTGCTCGGCAACGTGCGGCGGCACCTGCGAATGTCCGTCGTTGCCGGGCGGGTAGCGGCGCCGCAGCCCGCGGTCGACCAGCCGCTGCAGGTGGGAGGCGGGCGTGGCGCCGGGCGGGACGATCTCCTGAGGGTATTCGTATCGCAATTCGGCCGGCGAGAAGTGGCAGCGGGCGGCGATGGCGAGGGTTTCGGCGAGCCACTCGGGCGGGTGACGGCGGGCCAGCGCTTCCCGCGGCAGCAGGCGTTGTTCGCCATTGGCCGCGAGCAGGTAGCCGGCTTCGTCGAGGGGGAGCCGGTGGCGCAGTGCGGTGAGCACGTCGGCAAGGCGTCGGCGCGAGGTGTGGTGCATCAGCGGGGCGCAGGTGGCGGCGACCGGAATGCGGGCGGCGGCGGCCGCGGCGGCGATCCGGCGGCGCCGGAGGGCGTCGTCCGGCCCGAGGTGGAGCGGGGCGGCGAGCCAGGTGGCGGCGGGGAAGCGTTCGGCCAGCCAGCAGGCATCGTCGGCGAGGTCTTGCGAATCGGGGTCGATGGTATCGGGCGGCACCAGCAGCGCCAGACAGCCGGGCAGGCCGTCGGCGAGATCGGCGCGAGTGAGGCGGTAAGCGCCTTTGGGAGCGCCTCGCCGCCCGCGGGTGACGAGGCTGGACAGGCGTCCGTAGGCGGCCCGGTCGGTGGCGAGGAGCACCAGCGTCGGCCCGTCTTGGAGCCGGATGCTGCTGCCGACGATCAGCTTGAGGGCTTCGGGTTGCAGCCGCCATGCCGCATAGGCGCGCACTATGCCGGCCAGCGAGCATTCGTCGGCGATGGCGAGCGCGGTGTAGCCGAGGGCGACGGCCTGTTCGATCAGTTCTTCCGGATGAGAGGCGCCGGTGAGAAAACTGAAACAGGAACGGGCGTAAAGCTCGGCAAACGGGGGGTGCGGTGCAGCGGACATGAGTTGACTGTATAAATAAACAGTCTTTTAATCAAGTCCGCTGCGATCTGAAAAGCAAGTGTGACCAACAAGGCGGACGCGGAGGCGGGAAGCTTCCGCGTCGGGAGGTCAGGCCCGGCGGCGGCCTGCGGCGAAAAGCGCCAACGCCAGGATGCCGGCGAGGCTGGCGAAGTCCGTGGCGCCACCGCCTCCGCCGGACGATTTGGCAGGGGCGGTGTCGGCGCTATCCCGACCCGGTTCAGGAGTTACTGCTTTGGCGGTGACGGTGATGACGGTGTCGGCGCTGGCCGTATTTCCGGACCCGTCGGTCACCGTCAGACGGATCGTGTAGTCGCCGGCCGAGGTGGCGGTGAAGGTGGTGCTCGCCGCATTGGGCGAGCCGAAGCGGCCGGTTCCCGGCCCGCTGAGCTGGGTCCATTGCCACCTCGTCAGCGCCGGGCTGTCGCCTGCGGTGAGGGTGACGGCCGTCTCGGCGACGACCTGCGAACTGGACACGGCGATGCTGGCGGTTGCATTGAAGGCCAGCGCGACGGCCGCCGCGGTGTTGAGCATGCCGGCGCCGCAGGTGGCGGTGGTGCAGTTGCACTGGCCGTCGCTGGTGACGGAAGGGCAGATGGGCAGGCTTGGGTCGACCGGGAAGGCCGTGGCGCCGCGCTTGAGGCGCGCCGTCAGTTCGGGTTCGCTGAGCGCCGGGTTGGCGGCCAGCATCAGTGCGGCGGTGCCCGATACCAGCGGCACCGCAAAGCTGGTGCCGATCGTCACGTCATAGACGCCGGTATAGCCGTTGCCCAGCGGGCCGTTGAGCCCGAAGTTGATCGGCGTGATGAAGGGGTACAGGCAGGGTTCGCCTGCACCGGTATTGACGCAGTTGCCGGCCGGTGCGCTGATCCCGACTTCGGGGCCGTAGCTTGAGTATCCGACCTTGGTGCCGGTGTGGCGGATGCCGGCCACGCCGAGGACGCCCGAGCAGTTGGCGGGTTCTTCGACCGGGCTGGTTTCGTTGCCCGCGGCGGCCACGATCAGGGTGCCGGTAGCGCGGATTTCGGCGACTGCGTTTCTGTAGACATCGCTGCAGGTGCCGCTGCCGGCCAGACTCAGGTTGATGATCCGCGCCGGATTCGGGTTGGCGGGCAGGCCGGGCACCGCCAGACCGGCGGCCCAGCGCATGCCGGCGATGATGTCCGAGTCGTAGCCGCCGCATTTGCCGAGCACGCGTATCGGCAGAATGCGGGTGGCGCCGGCGATTCCGGCGATGCCGACCGAGTTGTTGGCTTCGGCCGCAACGATGCCGGCCACCTGGGTGCCGTGCCAGGAGCTGCTGTGGGTGGTCGAGGTGTTGCCGCACATGGCGCGCAAGGTGAGGTTGCCGAGGTCGGCTGTCGACAGGTAGTCGCCGGGGTCGCTGGCGTCCGCATCGCGGCCGGCCTGGCCATCGCCAGAGTTGAGATCGTCGAGCACAAAATCATAGCCGGGCAGTAGCTTGGCACGCAGGTCTTCGTGTTCGAAACGCACGCCGGTATCCACCACTGCGACGACCACGCCGCTCTTGCCTCCGGTGAGGTTCCAGGCGCCGAGCGCATCGGTGGCGGCGGGCTGGGTGGCGTTGGGAGCCTGCAGGTACCACTGATGATTGAACAGCGGGTCGTTGGGCAGGGCGCGGATTGTCTTGATGCGGTCGGGTACCGCGTATTCCACGTCGGATTGCTGTGCCAGCTTGGCGGCCAGCGCTTCCGAGGTGATTCCGCTGGCGCGCATGACCTGCAGTTCGGGAGACGGCTGGCCGATCATCAGGGCCGTAATGCCGATCCGCTGGCCAAGGCTCTGGACTCGGCTGGCGGCCTGGATCTGTTTGAGCGGAGAGCTGGCCTTCAGCTTGACGATGACCCGCGCTTCGGGCGTCTCGACGGCTGTGGCGGGGCCGGCGAAAAGGGCGCCGATGCCGGCGAGGGCGGCGCAGAGTCGGACACGGACTTTCATCGGAAATCCTTTTTCTGATCGAAATTCAGGTATTGAATGAGTGGATTGGCCTTCAGCGCCTCGATGGCCCGCTTGCACGCGGGATCGTCGACCGGGCAATTCAGCCGGTAGGCATGGCTGCGAGGAGAGATCGACGATACGAAGCTCACACCGACGCCGCTCGTCTTGCTCAAGGTGTCGAGGACGGCGGGCGCCGTGCCGTCGGTGGGATCGACAAAACCGACGATCACCTGACGCGTGGTCGGTGCCGCAGCGGGCACCGCCGGACCGGCGCAGGCTGGCGCGCCGAGTACCGAGACAAGTAACAGCGCCCGCCGCCAGCCGGGGTTTCTTATTGGAGCCGGCACGTTCAGCGCGGCGGGCCGGGGCGGCGCGACCTGGCGGGGGCTTCTTCCGCCGGCTTGCTGTATTGCTTGAAAACCCGTTTGGCATCCTGCTCGGCACGCAACTGGGTGCAGATGGACGGATCGTCGTCGTGGCCACTGAAATAGCCGTCGGCCTGGGCACGCATCACCAGCTTGATGGCCGCTGCCTCGCTGAGGCCGAAGCGCTCGAAAATCAGGGTGGTCACTTCGTCCAGGTGTTCTTCGTAAGTCATATGGAATCCATTGCGGTTGGGCGCGGAAGCGGGGCGCCGGATTTGCTCCGCTTCTCAGGCTGCAAGGATAATGGCTTTTGCTTCTTTCCGTCCTTCCACCTGTCCGTTTGCATTTTTCGAGGCTCCCATGAGCATATCTTCCATGCTGTCCGCGCTCTATCGCTACCCTGTCAAATCCATGTGTGGTCAGTCTCTCGCCGCGAGTCCGGTGAGCCCGCAGGGCCTGCCCTTCGATCGCAACTGGATGGTTGCCGATCGCGCCGGAAATTTCGTCACCGGTCGGACCTATCCGCAACTGGTAACGGTCGGGGCCACGCCCTGCGACGATGGGGTGACCCTCTCCGTTGCGGGCCGCACCGATCTGTTCGTGCCCAACACGGCCTTCACCCTGCCTCTCGAAACCAAGGTATGGAGCGACAGCTTTCCCGCCTGGCAGGGGGCCGCCGAGGCGGACGACTGGATTTCCAGCTTCGTCGGCACCCGGCTCAAGTTTCTGTGGACCGGCGCAGCGACGGCTCGCCGCGTAAAGCTTGATCCGGCCGTGCCGTTATCCTTCGCCGACGGCTTTCCGCTGCTGCTCATCGGTCAGGCGTCGCTGGACGACTTGTCGGCGAAAGTCGGGCGTCCGCTGGCGATGGAGCGTTTCCGTCCTAACCTCGTGGTAAGCGGGGTCGAGGCCTTCGCCGAGGACGGCTGGAAGCGCATCCGCATAGGCGGTGCCACCTTCCGTATCGCCAAGCCCTGCGAGCGCTGCGTGTTTACCACCGTCGATCCTGCGACCGGAAGCAAAAGCCTGGATCAGGAACCGCTGCGCACTTTGGCGCGCTATCGCAAGACGCCGGAGGGCGTGATCTTCGGGCAGAACGTGATCCCCGAAGGCATGGCGGAACTGGCTGTCGGAATGCCGGTGGAGGTGCTCGAATAAAACGCGGAATGCCTATGCGGATCTCGTTTTTGCAGGCGCTTCGACAAAATGCGAGTGGCGTTTCATGTGCTCATCTGCCTTGATGGCAGGCCAGGATTTCGGTTTTCCAAGGCGCCGCAAGCGCGCGCTTCCGGTGTCCAAAACCCACGCCCAAAGGACCGCCAATGCTTGATCTACATCAAGTGGACGCAGATTAGGGGTACTGATACATTTTGAAATAAACGTGAAAGCCGATAATCCGCCGGGTTCGCAGTTTAAGGAGTCGAAGTGTTAGGCCATTTGAAAAAGAAACTGTGCGGAGCCGCGGCACTGCTGGCCTTGATGGTCGTGCTGCCGGTCTTTGCCGACGATCCTCCCCCCACGCCGGAAGAGCTTGTGAAGATCCGTGCAGCCAACGGCGAATGCTTGGCGTGCCATTCCGAAGCGGGGCTCAAGAAGCCACCCAAGGAAGGGCTGGATCTAAAAAAACTGCGCAACTACCTGGTCGATGTGGATACCTACACGGCATCCGACCACGGACAGATGGCTTGTACGAAGTGCCACGGTGACGGTTACGACCAGCATCCCCACGGGGACAAGGCCAAGGAGAGTCTGACCGAGTGCCAGGACTGCCACGCCCGCAAGGCCATGCGCATCGAGCGCCAGTTCGACAAATCGGTGCATGCCGAAAACCTGAGCGACAAATTCACCTGCGCTACCTGCCACGATCCCCACGTGATGACCCTGGCCGCCAAGCTGGGCGATCCGCACAAGATCGTTGCCCAGGACAACAAGATCTGCCTGGATTGCCACGATTCCGATCTGGCGTTTGCGAAGATCGCGCCGGAGAAGAAGAAACGTCCGGCCATCGACGACATCCACGATTGGCTGCCCAATACCCGTCTGCATTGGAAGGCCGTGCGCTGCATCGAGTGCCACACGCCGACCGACGAGAAGCTCTCCCTCTCCCACGAAATCCAGAACAAGGACAAGGCGGAGAAGAAGTGCGCCACCTGCCACAGCGCCAACACCTCGCTGAACGCGCGCCTCTACCGCCATTTGGCCAAGGAAGAGCAGAACAAGTACGGCTTCCTCAACAGCGCGATCCTCAGTCACAACTATGTTCTCGGGGCAACCCGCAATCCGACCCTCGACCTGATCCTGATCGGTCTGTTTGTCGCAACGGTGCTGGGCGTCATCGGCCACGGCCTTGTGCGCGCCATCATGACCAGCCTGCGCCGGAGAAAAAACCATGACTAATCGTGTTTATATGCTGCGCCCGTGGATTCGGTTGTGGCACTGGAGCAATGCCCTGGCAATCATCGTGTTGTCGGTCACCGGCATCAGCGTGCACTTTTCCGATCCGAACCTGCCGCTGGTGGAGTTCTCGTTGGCGGCCCGCATTCACAACGTGGCGGGCATCGTCCTTGCCGGTCTGTGGGTGATCTTCGTGGTCGGCAACATCGTCACCGGCAACTGGTGGCAATACGTGCCCAAGCCGCCCGGCATCCTCGGCCGTTGCATCAAGCAGATGCAGTATTACGGCTTCGGCATTTTCAAGGGTGAGCCGGAACCCTTTCCGCCGACGCCGGAGGTCAATTTCAACGCGCTGCAGGCCATCACGTACTGGACGATCATGTATCTGGTACTGCCGGTGATGATCGTGACCGGCCTCGTCTTCATGTATCCCCAGTTTGCGCCGGACACCTTGTTCGGCCTGGATGGCCTGCTGCCCATCGCGCTGCTTCATTACATCTGTGCCGCGGTGGTCATCCTTTTCGCGGTCAGCCACATCTACCTGGGCACCATGGGCCCGAAAGTATCCAGCCTGTTCAAGATGATGATCACCGGCTGGTACGAACACTGATTTCCGTTTCAGCAAACCTATAAATCGTCCTCAAGGAGAAACCCGCATGAAATTCCGATCCCTTGCCGCCATGACCGGCCTCTGCGCTTCCGGCCTGTTCCTGTCCGCCAATGCGCTGGCCTTCGACGCCGATGCCGCCCAGGCGCTGGCCAAGAAGGAAGGCTGCACCAAGTGCCATGCCGTCGATAAGAAGAAGGAAGCCAAGTCCCTCACCGAAATCTCGAAGTCGATGAAGGGCAAGCCCGATGCCGAAGCCAAGCTCGTCCACCACCTGACTTCCGCCGAAATGGTGAAGTTCGACGACGGTAAGGAAGAGGAGCACAAAGTCCTGAAGACCAAGGACAAGGCCGAAATCAAGAATCTGACCGACTGGATTCTGTCCCTCGGCAAGTAAGCGTGTCACACAAGGGAAGTCCACCTTGCAGGACTTCCCGGCTAGCGATCGCAGTAATAGGGAGATGAAAAAATGAAATTCTTGCGACAGTTGTTCGCCACGTGCGTCCTGCTCGGGGCAATCACCGGCAGCTCGGCCGCCCTGGCTGCCGATGCCCCCACCCCAGCCGGCGGCAAGCCGCCCGCCAAAGATCTGGTTCTCAAAGGCGATGCCAAGTGCACCACCTGTCACGATGAGGCAGACGAACCCAAGCTTCTGCACATTGGCAAGACCAAGCACGGCACCGTGGCCGACGGTCGTGCACCCAGTTGCACCAATTGCCACGGCGACAGCGACCTGCACACCAACAATCCGGCCAAGCTGAAAGACCGTCCGCCCACGGACCGCAACTTCGCCAAGAATTCTTCCACCCCGGTAGCCCTCCGCAACGAGTCCTGCATTTCCTGCCACCGCAAGGATTCCAAGCGTTCGCACTGGGAAGGCAGCGCCCACGAGCGCGCCGACGTGGCCTGCACGTCCTGCCACCAGTTGCACACTGCCAAGGACAAGGTTGCCGACAAGCGCACCCAGCCCGAAGTGTGCTTCACCTGCCACAAGGAACAGCGCGCCCAGGTCAATAAGCCGTCCCACCACCCGATTCTGGAAGGCAAGGTCGCGTGCTCCGACTGCCACAACGCCCACGGCTCCATCGGACCCAAACTGGTCAAGCGCGATAGCGTCGTCGAAACCTGCTACACCTGCCACATGGAAAAGCGCGGCCCCTTCGTGCATAGCCACGAGCCGGTGAATGAGGATTGCGGCAACTGCCACAACCCCCACGGCACCGTCGCCGAAAGTCTGCTCAAGGCCCGTCCGCCTTTCCTCTGCCATCAGTGCCATACGCCGCACGGTGGCCAAGTCGCTCAATTGCGGGGCCAAGGGCAGCCGCTCTCTATGGTCGGTGCGACGACGAGCGGCAAGTCCGGCATCAACTACACCCAGGCACGGGGTTGCCTGAACTGCCACACCCAGGTGCACGGCAGCAACAACCCGAGCGCAACCAATCCGACTCCGCAGTTCAACCTGCGTTGAGAGAAGAGGGGGAATCATCATGAGAACCTTGAAAACACTCCCGGGTTTCAGCCTCAATATCGTTGCGCTGGCCCTGCTTTCCGCTTTCGGCTCTGCATACGCTGAAGAGGATGTTGCCGCCCTGGCGCGCCCTGACAGCAGCGTTTCCGTCGGCGCGGCCGGTGTGACCAATTCGTCCAAGGACCGCAGCTTCTTTGGCCAATACAGCGGTCTGCGCCGCGAGGACGGCTACCTCCTGCTCGATCTGGACTTCATCAAGCGCGACGATGCCACCGGCACCTGGACCACCTTACAGGGGCGCGATCTGGGGCTGGAAACGCGCGAAATACGCTTTGGGCAGCAAAAGCAGGGCGACTGGAAATACTCGTTCGAATACAACGAGATGGTCCGGCATGACCCGCGCACCATCAACTCGAGCTTGGTTGGCGCCGGCAGCAACGCCCCGGTGGTATCGCGTCTCGCCACGGCCGGTAGCGGCGATGAGCTGAATCTCGAACTCAAGCGCAAGAACACCACCGTCGCGGTCGAGAAGTGGCTCAGCAATTCGTTGCAGTTCGAAGCCAGTTTCCGCAACGAGGACAAGAACGGCGCGCGGATGTTCGGCAACGGCTTCCAGTGCACGTCGGGTGCCGCACCCAGCCCGGTTTGTCCCGCTTCGGGTACCCAGTGGGCACTGTTGATGCTCCCCGAGCCAATCAACTCCACCACCCAGCAGTTCGAGGCCAAGCTCAATTACTCGACCGAAAAACTGATGTTGTCCGGCGGCTATTACGGCTCCTTCTACAACAACCAGTTCACTTCGATGGGCGCGACCATCAACGGGAATCTCAGCAACCCGCTCGGCGCGCCGATGTCGCCAGCGCTGACCCCCCAGTTGCGCAGCATCCTGCAATTGCCCATCGCGCTGCCGCCGGACAATCAGGCTCACCAGATCTACCTGAGCGGCAATTACGCCATCACGCCGACGACCAAGGCAAACTTCAAGTACGCCTTCACACACGCCACCCAGACCGACAGCTATGCAGCCTTCACGGGGGCGCCCAGTGGGCGGAGCAATCTCGGCGGCGAGGTCGATACGGCGCTATATCAGCTCGGCGTAACGTCCCGGCCGATTTCGAAGCTGTCGCTGCTCGCCAACGTCCGCTACGAAGACCGCAACGACAAAACCCCCATCGACTGGTACAACATCGAGGGCACCAAGCAGTTCACCAACGGCAACTACTCGCCCAAGCGTCTGAACGGCAAGGCCGAAGCCAGCTATCAGTTGCCGGCCGGCTATCGGGCAACCGTCGGCGTGGACTATGAGTCGATCGATCGCGGCGTCTTCGTTTCCACGAATTCCGTCGCCGGCCTCAGCGGGCTGCGCCAGAAAACCGAGGAAAGCGGCTATCGCATGGAATTGCGGCGTGCGATGACCGAGACCCTCAGCGGCGCCATCGGCTACCAGAGCAGCGACCGTACCGGCTCCAACTGGCTCAAGCCGAACTCGGGTCTTGGCGTAACCTCCGGTCCCGACTCCGCCGTCTATAGCCGCACGGCCATCTTCCCCATGTCCATGGCCGACCGCAGGCGGGACAAGGTGAAGGCCTCCGCCGATTGGGCTCCGACCGACCGTTTGTCCGTGCAGTTCATGGCCGAATGGGGCGAGGACAAGTTCACGTCCCCGACCACCAAGGGTCTCAAGGCCAGTTACTTGGGCTTTTACGGGATCGATGCGGCTTACGTGTTGTCGGATGCCTGGAAGCTCACCGGCTTCTGGTCACGGGGCGACCAGACCATGCATGTGGATCACTCCACGGGCTACATGGCGGCCCTGCGCAACAAGAGCGACACCCTGGGTCTTGGCCTGACCGGCAAGCCCACCAGTCGACTCGCCGTCGGCGCAGACGTGCTGCTCAGCATCGACAAGGATGAATACAAGCAGGATCTGGATGCATCCGCTTCGGCCGCCAACGTGGCTTTCCTGGCCGCTTCCGGTGGTCTGCCGGATGTCACCTACAGGCAAGTCACGCTCCGGATGTTCGGCAAGTACGCGCTTGAGAAGAATTCGGCCGTGCGAGTGGACTTCATCCATCAGCACACCACGCTCAACGAGTGGACCTGGGGCTACAACGGCACGCCCTTCGTGTTTTCCGACAACACCACGGTCTACCTCAATCCGAAGCAGAACGTGAGCTACCTCGGCGCGACCTACATCATCGCGTTGCCGTAAGCTTTCCGAGTAGCCGCTGGCAGATGAAACGCCCCCGGACATCGGGGGCGTTTTTACGTCGGGCGCCGGATCGGCGTTCTTTTCCGGCTGCGCATGCCTGCAAAGCTTGGCCCCATCGTTGCGTCGTCTGCATATGTCCAACGGAGTCCGCTCATATGAAAGGTGAAATCCGATTCACGGGCAATGCTGCCGCTCGGAGCGCGGTGTCGGGCGCAGCGCTGCTTGCCGTTGTCGCATTCGCCGCAGTCTGTCTGGCTTGTCACTACCTTGGCGGTCAAGCCTGGGTGCCGATTCTCGATAGCGCCAATCTTGCCTTCCACGAGGCGGGGCATCCATTGCTGGGCTTTTTCAGCGAACGTTTGGCGGTGTACGGCGGCACGCTCTTTCAGCTGGCTTTCCCGGCGGCGGCTGCGTGGCACTTCCAGCGTCGCGGACAAGCCGCTGGTTTCGCCGCGGCGCTGGTGTGGCTGGGTGAAAACCTGCTCAATGTCGCCCGCTACATGGCGGATGCCCGTACGCAGATCCTGCCGCTCGTCGGCGGCGGAGAGCACGACTGGACCGAAATTCTCGGGCGCTGGGGACTCCTCCAGGCCGATACGCGACTGGCGGGACTGCTGCGTTTTGCCGCAAGCCTTTTGATTGTCGGAGCCTGTCTGTGGCTGCGTCGACAGAGGATACGAAATCGAGGCGATGGGGTTCGACCTGGCGCCGCGAAACGGGAGACCGACCGACAGGCCTGATCGCGCCGGCTGGCAAGTGGATCGAAGTCATTGCTCGCCGCCGACGGCCGCGAACGGGAACGAACCCTCGGCAATCCCGGCGATTGAATATAATCCGCGGCTCGCCTGTTTCCTTCAGTATTCGACCCTTCCCATTGCGCCCTCCCAAAATGATCGACGCTTCGACGCACTCTCCGGCAACGGATCTGCGCATCACCAGAACGCTCAGCAGCAACCGGGTGTGGCTCGCGGCCGGCCGCCGGGCGGCTGTTCTCGGGGAGGCGTTCCGGCTCCTCGGATACCTCCCGGAAACCTGCCTCGGACAGCAGGTGCAATGGCGCCGCTTGAGCGAGGACGCGCGCAATGCCGCCGAGCAGGCCATGCTGCAGGCGCAAGGCGCCAAGTTGGAGCAGGCGCTCGAATCCGCCCTGGCCGAGATTGCCGCCTATCTTGAAGCCTGCGCCGCCGAGAAGCTGCAGCCCAATCTCCGCAAGCTGCGCGAACGCTGGGCGAGCGGCGAGATGGAGCTGGGGAAGGTCGGGATAGAACTGCGCCAGTCCCTGAACGACATGCGCGCCCAGCGGCGCCACCGGGATCTGGCGGAACAGATCGGCCGCTCGGTCAAACTCTCGGACTACCCCGACACCTACCCCGCGCGCCGCCGCACCCGCAAGCTGATCGCCGTGCTGGGCCCGACCAACTCGGGCAAGACCCACGATGCCTTCGAGCGTCTCGCGGTCGCCTCGTCCGGCGTCTATCTCGGCCCCCTGCGCCTGCTCGCACTGGAGGCTTTCACGCGCCTGAATGAGGAGTTCGGCGTCCGCGCCTCGCTCCTCACCGGGGAAGAGCGACGCATCGTCGAAGGCAGCCGGGTGACCGCATCGACCATCGAGATGCTCGATCCGGTCCGCGAGGTCGAAGTGGCGGTCATCGACGAAATCCAGATGCTCAGCGACCCCGACCGGGGCTGGGCATGGACGCAGGCGGTGGTCGGTGCCAATGCCCGCGAGGTATGGCTGCTGGGCGCGTCGTCCGCCGAGCCGGCGATCGTGGCATTGGCCGCGCGCCTGGGTTTGACGCTGGAAATTCGCCGCAAGACGCGCAAACATCCGCTGGTTGTCGGCGAGGCGCTGGCGTCCAATCCCGGCGGCGCTCTGCGGCGGGCCAAGCCGGGCGATGCCTTCATCGTGTTTTCGCGGCGGGATGCCCTCAATCTGCGCGACGATCTGCTGGGTCTCGGCAAGTCGGTGGCCTGCATCTACGGCGCGCTGTCGCCGGAGGTGCGGGAGCGGGAGGCGCATCGGTTTGCCGACGGCGACGCGGACATCCTGGTGGCAACCGACGCCATCGGGATGGGCTTGAACCTGCCGATCCAGCGCGTGGTATTCACCGCCGTCCAGAAATACGACGGGGTGAAGCGAGGCGATCTGTCGGTCTCGCTGCTGCAGCAGATCGGCGGTCGGGCAGGGCGCTTCGGCCATCGGGACGAAGAAGGCGTGGTGGCCGGACTCACGCCCAACGAACATCGGGTGGTGGTGGCGCTGATGAAATCCCCTCAACCGCCGGTCGAGGCGAGCGGCTTTCAGATCACCGCCGGCACCGCCTACCTGGAACAGATTGCCGAGATGTCGGGCGACAACCGGCTCGAAGCCCTGCTGTCGCTGTTCATGCTGCATGCGGATTGCGGCGACGGCTTCTTTACGCCTTATGTTCCGGAGGAGCAGTTGGCCAGGGCCGCGCAACTCGACCGTCTGAAAAAATTGTCGCTGCCGCTGAAGCATGTGTTTTCCATGGCGCCCATGGCCTCCCAGAACGAAACCATCGATGGCGTCTGGCGTGCCTGGGCCTATGCCGCCAATCAGGGCAAGCGCATCACGCTGGATTTCCTGCCCAAGTCGGCCAGAAAGGCGTCGCTCGAAGAGGCCGAAACGACGGTCCGGCTGCTTGCCGCGTATCGCTGGTTCGGCTATCGGCTGCCGGAGTTGTTTGTCGATTACGAACTCGCGGACGAACATCTGGCGCCGTGGATCGGGGCCGTGGATGGCCACTTGCGCAGCCGCTACAAGCAGGGCGTTGGCGGAGGCAGAAAAGGCATACCGAGCTGGTACTGGCCGCGAAAGAGCTGAAACCCGTGTCCTTCGGGCAGAATGCACCGGGCTTTCCGACCCGGCCCGCTGCGGCGGCCCGTTAAAATGATCAAATCCACCTACCGGAGCATCACCATGCGAGTTCTTTCCCGGGCCGTTCTGGCTTCCCTGTTCATCGTTTCCAGTGCCGCCCAGGCTGCACCGACCACCGAAACCCTGCCATCCGGCGTCAAGGTGGAGCATGTCAAGCTGGGCGAGGGCGCCACGCCGACGGCCACCAGCCAGGTCACCGTTCACTACCGTGGCACGCTCACCAACGGGGTCGAGTTCGACAGTTCGTTCAAGCGTGGCCAGCCGGCAAGCTTCGGGCTCAATCAGGTGATTCCCTGCTGGACGCAGGGCGTTCAGCGGATGAAGGTCGGCGGAACCGCGAAGCTCACCTGTCCGCCCGAAACCGGGTATGGCTCCCGCGATCTGGGCAAGATTCCGCCGAACAGCACGCTGATTTTTGAAATCCAACTCCTCGACAGCAAGTGATTCCGCCTCGGCCATAAAAAAACAGCCCGGCAAAAACGGCCGGGCTGCTTCTTTGTGCTGGCGGTTATCAGGGCTTGGCGTCTGCCTTGCCTGCTCCGGGCATTTTCGGCGCCGACATGCCGCGCATGCCGCGGCGGGGGGCGGCGTGGTGATCTTCGAAAATCTGTTGCTGCTCGGGAGTCAGCGTGGCGTAAAAGGCCTTCAGGGCCGCCACGTGTTCGCTCATCTGCTCCTGACGGGCCTTGGCGAATTCGAGCATTTTATCGGCGCGCTCAGGCGCCTTGAGCTTGCTCCAGTCTTCGGTTCGAGCGCCGGCGGTGACGCGTTTCTGTTGCTCGGTGGACATCAGCTTGTTCCAGGCCGGCTCCTGTTCCGGGGTCAGCTTGAGCGCGTCGTGCAATTGCTTGTGATGCTGCTCCAGCATTTTTGCGTGATGTTCGTGGTTCGGGCCCATTGGGCCACAGCCCGGATCGGCCATGACCGGCCCGGCGGCAAAGGCGCCCAAACCGGCCGCGAGAAAGAGCGACTGGGCCATTTTGCGGTATGCGTTGGGAGAAAGCCGGTCGCGCTCGATGCGCATGGATGAAGCGGAAAGCTGCTGGGTTACGGTTCCCCGGTTGTTGTCGAGGGCGAGGTATCTCCGCGAGGCGGCAAGAAAGTTCTGGATATGCATGGCCGAAAGGAAATTGTCGAGGTAAGTCATGGTGTTTCCGAGTGTCGCAGTCGGTTTTAGGGAATGGGTTTATCTTCGCTTGAAAGGCGCCCCGGAAACGTAGCTGCGATGAAACGCTTTGTATCGGGATGTATCCGGGATGGCTTTCCCGGGTGGGCTTCGCGAAGCCGGGCGGAGGGCATCGACAGACGAACGAACACCGCTTCCGGCCAGGTGCGCGCGGCCGTCGATCATCCGTCCGTGCCAGATCTTGCGGAGCGGAATGCTTCTTTCCAATGCTCGGAAGGCATCAATGCGGCTGGGCGTCGTCGCGACGGACCGGGATCGCGCTGAAAGGAAAATGTTGTGGAACTTGTGGCTGTAATCGACTTTGAAACGACGGGTTTGTCGCCTGCGCAGGGCGACCGTGCCACCGAGATCGCAGCGGTCATCGTGCAGGACGGCAAAGTGGTCGACCGCTACCAGAGCCTGATGAATGCCGGGGTGCGGATTCCGTCGTTCATCGAAGCGTTGACCGGGATTTCCAACGCGATGGTTCGCGCGGCGCCGATGGCGGCCGAGGTCATGCGGGAGGTGTCCGATTTTGTGGGCGACCATCCGCTGGTGGCGCACAACGCGTCCTTCGACTGCAAGTTCTGGGATGCGGAGCTGGCGCGCATCGGCCGAAAAAGGCGTCAGGAGTTTGCCTGCTCCATGCTTCTGTCGCGACGCCTCATGCCTCAGGCGCCAAGCCACAAGCTGGGCGTTCTGGTGGAATTCGCCCAGCTGCCCGTGGCCGGCCGCTATCACCGGGCGCTCGCCGATGCCGAAATGGCCGCCAGCCTGCTGGTCCGGCTGGAAGAGGAGTTGCGGGGCCGATATCGGGTCGAGGAGGTGTCCCACGAACTCCTGCGCAGGATTCAAAGCGTGCCCAAAGGCCAGTTGGAGCACTGTCTGGCACGTCATCGACAAGCCATCCGGGTGCCTTGAAATCCGTTCGCGGCGCGCTTTTCGGCAGTCCGGCCGGGCCCGCCGTCGGCGAAACGTCGGTGTCACGGCGCTAAGGCGCCTTGGCGGCGACTGACGGATCGACCGCGGGACCGTTTGTCCCGACGTCTTCCCATCCTCCGCCGAGGGCGAGGAACAGGCCGACCCGATCCAGCGCGAGCCGGTTGTCCGAGGCCGCAACGGCGGCGTCGGCGGCGGTGAGGGCGCGGCGCGCGTCCAGATCGTCCAGATAGGGCGAGCGGCCGGCGCGGTAGAGGCTGCGGGCGTGGTGCGCCTCCTCCGCCGCTTCGTGGCGGGCAGCCCGCAATGCCGCATTGCGGTCGAGCTCGCGGGCATAGACGGCGAGGGCGTTTTCGGTGTCCTGCAAAGCGCCCAGCACTGCGCCATCGAAGCGGGCGAGGGCGGCATCGGCACCGGCTTTGGCGATGGCGACGCGGGCGTGTTCGACGCCGCCCGGAATCGTCCAGCGGATCAGCGGGCCGGCGCTCCAGCGCTGGGTCTCGGGCTGGCCGAGATCGGCGAGCACGCCGGTGAGCCCGGCGGTCAGCCCGATGGAGACCGAAGGGTAGAGCGCCGCGGTGGCGACGCCGATGCGGGCGGTGGCGGCGGCGAGGCCGCGTTCGGCCTGTCGCACATCCGGCCGGCGTTTGAGCAGCGCCGCTCCGTCGCCGACCGGGATCGGCGAGGCGAGTTGCGGGAGTTGCGTGCAGGCGGCAACGGCTTTCGGATACTCCGCGGGCGGATGGCCGGTGAGCGTAGCGAGCATGAACAGCGCCTTGCTACGTTGGGCCTCGAAGGCCGGCAGTCTTGCCCGAGCCTGTTCCACCTGACCCTTGGCCCGACTGATGTCGGTTTCGGTGCCGCGTCCCGCGTCGACCAGCTTACGGCTCACGGCGAGGCGCTCGGTCTGCTCCTGGAGCATGCGCTGTGCAAGTGCCAGTTGCTGCCCGGCCGAACATGCTTCGACATAGGCCTGGGCCACGCCCGCGGCGACGTTGATCCGGACCAATTCGACGGCGGCCTGACTGGCTTCGGCGTCGGCTTCGGCGGCTTCGGTGAGCCGGCGCAACTGGCCGAACAGGTCGAGCTGGTAGGACGCCGCGATGCCGCCGTTGCCCAGGCTCAACGGGGCGATGTTCTTGTTGAGCAGAAAGGACTCGCCGGAGATTTTTTCGCGGGCCGCCGAAGCGCCAAGCTGGCCGACCGGTTCGTTTGCCGATTCGGCCTCGTGCAGGATGGCGTGGGCGCGGGCGAGGTTGGCCGCCGCGACGCGCAAGCGGGTATTGGCGGCGAAGGCCTCCGCGACGAGGCCGTCGAGGGTCGGGTCGCGGTAGAGACGCCACCAGTTCGCCGGCAAAGGATCGGCTCGCACGCCTGGGGCGTCGGCGCCGATGAAGGCCGCCTGGGCCGCCGGGCGGTTCTGCATCGCGGTGTCGGGCAGGCGGTAGTCGGGGCCGACGGTGGTGCAGGCGGTCAATCCGAGGGCGAGGCCGACGGCCAGAGCAATGCCGGAGGTGCGCGGCGCCGTCATCGCGTTGGGCTGCCTTCGGCCGGCGCCGAAGACTTTTCGTCCTTCGGTGAAGTCAGGATTTCCACGGTGGCGGTGAGGCCGGCGACGAGGCGGACATCCGCCGGAACCTCGTCGAGGGCGATTCGCACCGGAACCCGCTGGGCGAGGCGGACCCAGTTGAAGACCGGGTTGACGTTGGGCAGCAGGTTGTTGCCGTTGGCGCGGTCGCGGTCCTCGATGCCGGCCGCGATGCTTTCCACGTGGCCGCGCAGGGCTTTCTCCTGCCCCATGATGCGGATCTTCGCGGGCTTGCCGACCGTTACGCCGCGCAGCTTGGTTTCCTCGAAATAACCGTCCACGCGGAAGGAACGTACATCCACCACCGCGAGCACCTGTTTGCCGGCGGTGACATAGCCGCCCGGGCGGAGCGACAGGTCGCTGAGGTAGCCGTCCACCGGTGCGACGATCCGGGTGCGGGCAAGATTGAGTGCGGCCAGATCGCGCTCGGCGAGGGCCTGGGTCAGGCTGGCTTCGCCGAGTTCGACTTTTTCGTGGGTCTGCTCGACGCTTTCCTGCGCGACCAGACCGGCGAGCTGCTTGTTGCGGCGCACCTCGCGGCGGGCCTGTTCGAGCTTGGCGCGGACGGTGACGACCGCGGCTTCGGCTTGCTGCAGGGCCACCCGGTAGCGCTCGGTGTCCACATGGAACAGTTCCTGCCCCTGCTTTACGAACTGGTTGTCGTGGATCATCACCTTGGTGACGAGGCCCGAAACGTCCGGTGTCACCGGCACGATGTCGGCGCGTACCCGACCGTCGCGGGTCCAGGGTTCGACCTGATAGTAGGTCCAGACACGATAGGAGGCGAGCACGGCGACAAAGACCGCGGCCGCGGTCACGGAACCGCGGATGAGCTTGAGATGGATCGGCTTCACGGGGCGAATTATTAGAAGGGTAAGGGCAGGCGAACGACCATCGACCAGACGATCATGAAGACGGCGGCGTCGAACAAGGGCGGGTGCCAGACCAGCCGATAAAACCCCGTCCGCACAAAAATGCTGCGGATCAGGAAGGTGATCGCGAAGGTCAGGGGCGTGGTGATCAACATCGACGAGATCAGCACCCCGAACACATTCATTTCTCGAATCATGGCGTGCGTCCGTCGCTGGTCGGGGGGGCGGCCGGCCGATAGGCCGCGGCCTTGGGGAACAGGTTGCCGCGCAAACCGACCATCGCGGAAAGGCCGGTCAGCTTCGCCGTCGAGGCGGGCAACTGGGCGATGGCGTGCAGCGCGGTGTCGATTTCGGCGAGCAGGGCCGGCGGCGCTTCGATCAGGCGGTCCGCCGTGGAGAGGGCCGAATAATGGTCGCCGACGCCGCCCAGCGCGCGCTGGGTCAGCATATGGGTCGGGGTATCGAAGTTCGGGCTGGCGTTCTGGAGGGCGACCAGATTCATGCCGATGCGCAGATCGTGCAGAACGTCGATGCCGCTCAGTTCGCCTTTTGCGGACACCGCGGCGAGTTTCGGCGTGAGCAGGGCGAGGCGGTCGAGCAGACGCGCCGCCAGCGCGGTGGGTTCGTAGGCGATGCTGGCCTGGGCATGGTGGGCGAGGTCGCGCCAGTTGTGGCGCAGCAGGCGCCGGGCGCTGTTTTCGACACTGACCGAGCGCAGCGCGCGGATGACCCAGACGGTGATGAACACGCCGACGAACTGGGCCAGATTGACGTTCATGAACTCGGCGAAATCCGGGGTCAGGGTTTCCTGCAGGGCCAGCCCGTTGCAAAAACCGATGATCGCCGCGAGGCCCGGTGCCTGGGTGCGAGGGTTGGCCCACAGTACGCCGATCATAAGCAGGATGGGCAGCAGGCTGAGCGCCAGCATCGGGAAGTCGTTGATGTGCGGCAGCACGAAAAACTCATAGACCGCCGCGATCGGCAGCACGACCAGCGTGGTGATGCCGAAGGTCACGATGGTGGGCGACGGATCGTCGAGACTGGCGTAGAAGGAGCTCACCATGGCGGCGACGATGGCGGCCGTACCGCCGTCCTTCCAGCCGCTGACGATCCACAGGCCGCAGGTGAGGAATACCGCCAGGAACGCCGCGCAGGCCGAGCGGGCCGACAGGCCCAGGTCCCGGTGCATCGGGCGCTTTTCAACCCTGGCGAGCAGGTCGGTGAGCGCGGGGGGAAGCGGTTTGCCGCTGCGGGTGTGCTCGAGCAGGGCGTGGCCGTCGCTGAGGGTGGCCACCAGGTCGTCGAGGCGGGTGAGGAGGCTGGACGAGAGAAGGGTGGGCCAATCGGCGTTGCGTGCCGTGGCGGCGGCGAGGGATTTCAATCGGGCGCGCAGCCGATAGGCGGCGCCCAGGCTGGCTCCGCCCTCGATCCATGCGGCCACTTCGACGATGAGCCGGCTCACGTGGGGCGCAAGCGGATGCGCGTCGGTGCGCAGCGCACCCAACCTGTCGTTCAGGCCGTCGATGATCGGGATCAGGAGGAGCGTGCGGCTGTGCAGGGCGCGTACCACGTTGGTGGTTTCGCGCAGGTGGGAAGTGTCGAAGGGCAGGTGGGTGGACAGCAGATGGATCTCGGTTTCGGCGGCGGCGAGCTGCCGCCTTTCCCGTGCGGTTTCGGCGGCGCTGCGGCCCTTGAGCACGTCAAGCGCCCACTGATCGGCCTGGCTCAGCCAGTCGTCGAGGCGCGCCAGCAGCGTAGCGCCGACCGGTCGCGGAAAGATCAGGCTGTGAACGACGGTGGCGCACACGATGCCGATGGAGATTTCCTCGCAGCGCGCGACGGCGATGTCGAAGATGTTGCCGGGCGAATTGACGCTGGGGAAGGCGATGATCGCCGCGGTGTAGCCGGCCAGCATCATCAGATAACTGCGCGGCGTGCGGTCGAGCAGGGAGACGAACAGGCAGGCGCCGATCCACATCGACACTGCCAGACTCAGCAGCACCGGCGAGTCCACCAGCGGCGGTACCAGGAAAATCGCCACCGCGGCGCCGAGCAAGGTGCCGAAGAGCCGATAGATCGCCTTCGAGCGCACGGCGCCGGAGAGCGGATGGCTGACGATCAGCGCGGTGGACATCGCCCAGTAGGGGCGTGGCAGGCCGATGCTGAAGCCGACGAAGAGCGCCAGCATCGCGGCGGCGAAGCAGTTGAACGCGAAGATGGCGACGTTCCGGTCGAAACGCAGCGCCGCGAAGAAGCTAAACATCGGTGGCGGGGTCGGGATGCAGGGCGGCATCGAGGGCGGCCAGCACGCGCAGGGCGGCGTCGATGTCGGTGTCCGGCACCTTGGCGAGGAGCTGGCTGCGCAAGGCGGTGATCAGCCGCTCCATGGTGGCCGCCATGGCGTGCCCGCGCTCGGTGAGAAACAGCAGTCTGGCGCGGCGATCGGCACGGTCGTCGCGCCGTTCGATGAAACCGGCGGCGATCAGTTGTTCGAGCAAGCGGCCGAGGGATGGCCCTTCGATGCCCATGTCGTCGGCCAGCACGCCCTGTCGCACGCCGTCGCCGAGCCGGCTCAGGTGCACGATGGGCAGCATCTTGGCATCCGACAGCCCGTGGGTGTGGGCTGCGTCATTCACCGTTTTGCGGTAGATGCGGCACAGGCGCATCAGGTTGGTGAACAGGTTTGCTTCGCGAAGGGAGCGGTCGAGCGCCGGAGGCGCGTCCGAAGGGGTTTCCGACATCCCGAAATTATATAGCAAGCTTCCTATATTTAACTTCGGTGTGTCGGAGGTATCCGTGATGCCGTCGAGCCCAAGCCGGCGGTTTCGGCGCGTGGGTGCCGCTATTTCGCCCCGATCAGGCTGAGCCCCGGCGGCAGCGCTTCGCCGAAGCTGCGGCGTCGGACTTCCTCGTCCAGCCGGGCGCCGTCGCGCACCATGGCGATCCAGCCCTGCGGCGCACGGATCGCCAACAGGCGCCGGACGACTTCGTCGCGCAGTTCGGGCGCCAGATCGCGGGAGCGGTCGCCGGTGAGCCGGGCGATCTGGGCCGCGGCAAAGGCGGCCGGCTCGACCCGTTTCCAATCCAGCGCCAGCACCGCTTCCAGCCAGCCGGCGGCAATCTCGGCGGGCACCACGGTGTGGGCGCTGCCGTAGAGCGATTCCCGCGCGCCGACCCGGCCGAGCGCCCACCAGGTGTGGGCCTTTTCGGAAGGGCGCTGCAGGCGCTCGAGCAGCCATTTGCCGACTTCGATCCGGTGCAGGGTCGGCACCCGCTCAAGCGACGCCGACAGCCGCACCATGTCGTCGTAGGAATCCAGAACCGGCGTGCGGCTGCGCTTGCCGGCGTCGGCCTGCTCGAGATGGCCGGCGAGCACTTCCAGGATCTCCAGTTGCGCGGCTTCGGGCAGGCCGCCTGCGGCGCGACGCCAGAGGGTCCACCATTCCGACCAGTTGCGGCCTTCGTTCGCATATTGAATGCCTTGCCCGAAGAGGCCGAAGAGGCGGTCGATGCGCCATTCGTCGAGGTCCGCACCGAGCCCCGGTCGCAGGCAATAGCCCGCCAGATTGAGCCAGGTGCGTTCGTGTTCGGCGGAGCGACGGCGCCGGGCGGCCCGTTCCATCAGCGCATCGAAAAGCGCCCTGAGCAGCGGCATGTCCCACGCTTCCCGCGGGCCGAGCAGACGTTCAAGGCGGGCGCGCAGGCCACGCACCTCCTTGGCGTCCACCTGCTGGGACTGGGTGCCGAAAACCCGCTCGATCAGATCCCGCGCGTCGGCGAGGCGAGGCGATTCGACGGCCCGCGTGTCCGGGCCGGCGTTGTCCCCGCGAAGTTCGAAGGCCAGCAGCCAGCGCCGAGCCGGATCGTCGGCACCGACGCAATGCATTTCCAGCGTGCCGACTTCGGTCATGGCGGTGGTGAGCCGGACCGTCACCTCGCGCCGCTTGCCTTCCGGAGCCGGCAGCACGGTGGCGATGGGAGGGAGGCGGATGAAGTCGTCGCCGGCCAGATCGACCAGATCGCCGGCCTGCCACGGCGTGTCGCCCACCGACGAAACCAGGTGAAAACGCACCGCCTGCCCGAGACGCAGCGCAAAGCTGTGGGACGGCAGATGGACTTCGCGGCCGGTCTCGGTGCCGCGGGGCAGCACACAGATGGCGCGCTCCGCCGGGCCGCCGTCGTCGAGGCGCAGAAAATAACTGCGTGCCGAGCCGCCGCCGATCGCCGGCCCGCTGCCCTGCGAGCGCGCCAGTCCGTAGGCCACCGCGCCGCGGGCCACGGCCAGATCCGGCGCGTCGTTGTGGAGCACGCGCAGCCCCGCACCGCGCCAGCGGGCCAGGGTGTCGGCGAGGCGGGCGGCGAGGCGGTCGGCCCGGAACACGCCTCCGTTGAGAAGAAGGGTGTCCGGCACCGGCAGCGCGCCTGCGTCCGGCGCGGCCGCACCGAGGGCCGCCCGTGCCGCGCCGGCATGACGCTGCAGGAAGGCGGCGAGGTGACGGGTGATGGCCGGATCGGCCGGATAGGGCAGCCCGAACTCGACGATGCCGGTTCGCCGGCGCCGGGGCGCCTCGTCGGCCGCGCCTTGCGGAAAAAAGCCGTCCACCACGAGGCCTTCGACTTCCGCCCGGCCCAGCTCCACCGAGCGCGCCGTGCCGATCAGCCGGGCGCCGGCCCCGAGCAAGGTGACCGTCGTCCGGTCGGGCGCATCGGGCGCCAGCAGGTGCTCCTTGGCCGTCCGACAGCGCTGCACGAGTTGCGCGAAACGCCCTGCCGACAGACGTTCGGTGCCGCCGAGGCGCTGCTCGACCAGATGGGCCAGGGCCAGATCCATGTTGTCGCCGCCCAGCATCAGGTGGTCGCCGACGCCGATCCGGGTGAGCTTGGGGGCTTCGCCGCCGGTGCCGGCTTCGACCTGGATCAGGGTCAGGTCGGTGGTGCCGCCGCCCACGTCGCACACCAGCACCAGCCGCGAACCGGCCAGTTCGGCAGCGAGGCCTTCGCGATGACGGAAGATCCAGTCCTGGAAAGCCGCCTGCGGTTCCTCGATCAGCCGCAGGCGGTCCAGACCGGCGAGGCGGGCCGCCTCCACGGTGAGGGCCCGCGCGCCTTCGTCGAAGGAGGCGGGAATGGTGAGGACGATTTCCTGCGCCGCCAGCGGGTTGCCCGGAAAGCGCGCATCCCAGGCCGTGCGGACATGGGCCAGATAGCTCGCGCTGGCGGTCAGCGGCGAGACCTTGGCCACGTCGTCGCCGGCGCCCCAGGGCAGGATGGCGGCGCTGCGATCCACGCCGGGGTGGGACAGCCAGCTTTTGGCGCTGGCCACCAGCCGGCCCGGCACCTGGGCGCCGAGATCGCGGGCATAGCTGCCGATGACCGGCGCAGTGGCGTCGCCGTCTGCGCTCGCCCACGGCAGACGCAGGGAGGCAGGGTCGAGTTCGCCGATGGCGGGGTGATAGCGCACCGACGGCAGCAGCGGCAGCGCCGCCACTTCGCCGGGGCCGACCAGCTGGTCGACGGGCAGCAGCCGGATTTCGTCCTCTCCGGCTGCCGCGTAGGCGACAACGGTGTTGCTGGTGCCGAGGTCGATGCCGACGAGGTAGCGGCTCATGGGCACGGGCGTCGGGAGGCGGGCCTCACGCCGCGCTGTCGCCGCGCACGTCGAACTCCACCTTCCAGCGTTCGGCGCCGCCCACCGGCAGGGCTTCGAGTTGAAGGGTGCCGGTTTCGGTGATCCGCGCGTGCAGTCTTACCGGCACGATCTCGCCGGCGCGGCGGCCTTCGGCCGGCAGGCTGGCTTCGATTTCTTCGAGTTCCTGGAGTTCGTCCGGCGCCCAGAAGTCGAGCAGGGTGCCGACTTGATCGTGGCGCCGTACCGACGAGCCGAAGAAGCGGAAGCGCACCGGCTCTCCGACCACCAGGCCGAATTCCTGCGGCGGCAGTTCGGCCTCGCTGCCTTCTTCCATGCCGAATGGCGCGAGACACAAGGCCTGCACCGGCGGCTCCATGCCGGGGATGGCCGGCATCGCCGATTCCACCGCCACGTAATAGGCCTGGGCCGTGCCGCCGCGGATGCGCACGCCGCGCCCGCGGCGCACGTAGCCGTAATAGGCCGCGCCGCGGGCCACGGCGAGGTCGAGGTCGGTGCCGCCGAGCAGCCGCGCGGCCGGGGCGCCGTCGTCTGCCAGCCAGCGATTGACGAGGTCGAGCAGACGGTCGGCGATCAGCCCGGACTTGAGTACGCCGCCGTTGAAGAGCACCGCGGTCGGATGCAAAAAGCCCGCGTCGTCGGGCTGGGGCGTGGCGAAGCCTTCGAGTTCGGCGGTGGCACCGCGCTGGCGGCTCAGGAAGGCGCCCAGATGGCGGGTGATTGCCGCATCCTGGGCGTAGGGCAGGCCGAGCTGGGTGAGCGCGCCGCGGGCGCGGCTGAGCGGCGCGTCGGACACCGCCACTTCGGGGAAGAAGCCGTCGAGCAGGCTGCGGGTGAGCTCCTCGCGGGTGACTTCGGTGCGGATCGAGCCGCCGATCAGTTTGGAGCCGCGGCTCGGCACGACCACCGGCACCGCGTCGACGCTGGCGTCGCCCAACAGGGTTTCCTTGGCGCCGCGGCAGGCGTGGGCGAGGGCGCGGGTCTGCCACGGATCGAGCTGGGTGCCCTGGCCGGCGAGCTTGCGCGCCACGCCGTAGGCCAGCGCCAGATCCATGTTGTCGCCGCCGAGCAGGATGTGATCGCCGACCGCCACCCGGTGGAGTTCCAGATTGCCGTCCCGTTCGAGCACGGCGATCAGCGACAGGTCGGTGGTGCCGCCGCCCACGTCCACCACCAGGATGATGTCGCCCTTTTTCACGTCCTTGCGCCACTGGCCGGCACTGTGCTGAATCCAGCTATACAGCGCGGCCTGCGGCTCTTCGAGCAGGGTGATGGCGGCATAGCCGGCGGCCCGGGCGGCTTCGGCGGTGAGCTCGCGGGCGGCCGGGTCGAAGGAGGCGGGAATGGTGACGGTGACGTCCTGGGCGTCGAAGGGGGCGTCCGGATGGGCGGCGTTCCAGGCTTCGCGCAGGTGGGAGAGGTAGCGGATCGAGGCGGTGAGCGGCGAGATGCGCGCCACTTCGGCCGGCGCTTCGGCGGGCAGGATCGCCGCGCGACGGTCGACGCCGGGGTGGCACAGCCAGCTCTTGGCGCTGGCCACCAGGCGGATCGGGGTGGCGGCGCCGCGGGCTCGGGCGAACTCGCCAGCGGCAAAGTCCTGCGCGCCGGTCCAGGGCAGCGCGAGGTCGCCCGGCGCCAGTTCGCTTTCGTGGGGCAGGTAGAGAAAGGACGGCAGCAGCGGACGCGCCTCGACGGCGCCGGGGCCGGTCAGTTGCGGAATCGACAGCACCTGCTGGACCGCCTGCTCGCCGTCGCTGGCGGTGACGTCCACATAGGACAGGGCGCAGTGGGTGGTGCCGAGGTCGATCCCGATGGCGTAGCGGGGGGCGCTCATAGCTCGACCTCCGCCTGGGCGACGATGCTGGCGTCGTGACCGGGGGCCAGCTTGGGCAGACGGGTATCGGACACCTTCCAGCCCCGGTGGCTGAGGCTGCCGGTGAAGGGCGCCTTGCCGACCACGTTGCCGGTGACGCGCACCGCGGCGGCGTCGAAACCTTCCGGCAGGGTGATGCGGCTACCTTCGTTTTCAGTGCGCAGGGGCTGGATGCTGAAGTGCTCGCGCAGCACCTTGCGGCAACCTTCGTGGACCACACGGGCGGCGGCGCCGATGTCGGCATCCGAATACGCCTTCACATCTTCCTCGATGAAATCGATGAAGCGGGCGTCGCGCTGCAGCAGGCCGAGCAGTTGCAATGCCGCTTCGTGGGGGGCTTCGCGAAGCTCGGGCACCGCGACCGGCGGTTCGGGCGGCGCGACAGGCTCGACGCGGTCGTTCAGCGCTTCGACACGGGCGGCGAAGCCGGGCTTGGACAGGATGGTGAAAAAGCTTCCGCAGGCGAGCGCGAGGCGGCGCATGAGGGAGGGATCGGGTCGGGTCATGGAAAAGTCCTTGTTTCGTCTCGGGCCTTGGCACTGAAACCGCGGCGGTCGCGACGGGATGGTCCGCAATTTTACTGCGTCGCAATATAACCTGCCGTCCGCCGATTGCCACCTGTTGCGTGGCGTCGGCTCCGGGCCGGCCGGATCGGCGGATGGCAAAATGAAATGGCTTTTGGTACGGTTGGACGCCAGAGGGGCCGCGCAGGTTGTAGCCTTCGGGGATGGGCGGCGGTACGCATCGTTGATGCCGCGCAATGGCGGGAAGGCCTGCAGCGTTTAAGGTTCCCGGTTCCAACTACGATAATCAACCCACAGAGGCGATCATGATCACGCTCCAGCAAGTGCTGGCGACTCCCGGCAAGGAAAACCTAGAAGCCGTGTCGTCGCTTTACCGAAGCGCTTTTTTTTGTGCGCAACGACTGATTTCCCTGAACATCAAGGCAACCCAATCGATCATGGACGGCAATGTGTCCGTGATCCAGGCCTTGATCAACGCACGCAGTCCCAGTGCCTGGAATGCCACGCAAACCGTGATGATGCAGCGCTTCATCGACCGCATCGTCTGCTACGCGGGCGACTTCAACGAAGTCGTCGCCGAGAACCAGCAGGAGCTGTCCCGCTTGCTCGAGGTCCGCGGCGAGAGTTCGGACAACGCGTCCGAATTCATGCTCACGGCGGCGCCCAAGATGATGGTCAAGGTGGTTCAGTCCATGCTCGACGCGGCGGTGGAATCCCGCAAGTCCATGCTGGACGTGGCCCAGCTGGTCGATGCGAACATCGGGGAGAAGCCCGCAGCGGCGCCCGCGGCACCGGAAGCCAGCGCCGACAAGGCGCCTGCAAAGGCGCCCAGGCGGAAGGCCGCACCGCGCAAAACGGACTAGCCGGACAGACCGCCGATCGCGAGGGCCAACATCAGGTTCGCGCGGCTCGAGGTGTGAGAGGCGGGCAGTCCGCTTGTCGTAAGCTCGATTGAGGCGGCGTAGAGCTGCCGCTCCCGCGCCGGCGACCATTCTTCCAGGCCGAGCCCGAGGCACTTTCCGCGCGCTTCGAGTTCCGCCCAGGCCAGCGCAAATCCGCGTTCGCGTTCCGGAGCGGACATTCCGGACAGCCGCACGGCACGGGCGGTGCCGAGGTAAAGATGCGCAACCGCGTCCCAGTCCGGGATCGGGGCGATTTCCGTCACGTCCACGCCGATCCGCGCGCCGGGGCAGAGGCCGACCACGGCCAGTCCGGCGGCGTAGCTGATGCCGATCGATATCGGCAGGCCGTGCCACAGCGCCGCGACCCGAGCCGGCCGGCCAGGGGTGAAATCCAGCCGAAGCTCCGCGGGACGATGTCCCAGGTAATCGGCCAGCAGCGCCCGCAGCAGGCCGCGCGCCGCGTCGCGCAACCGAGGCGCCCCAGCCCGGCAGGCCCACAGGGTGGCGTTCCGGGCGGTCAGTTCCGGGCGGGCGTCCGCGTCGTGCAGGACGGGCTGGATCAGCGCTTCCAAGATTGGGCGGGCGAGCCGATCCAGGCGCTTTCCGGTGGCAGCACTTCGCCCTTCATGACCAGCGTCAGCGGTCCGATCAGGGCGCCGTCGCCGATGTGAGTGTCGTAGAGGATGGTGCTGCGGATGCCGACGGTCACCCTGCTGCCGATGTGCACCTGGCCGATCTTCATGATGCGGTCCTCGAAAAGGTGTGTCTGGGGGCCGGACCAGGCGTTCAGTTCGCTGCCGTCGCCGATATGCACGCAGTCGAACTCGGTGACGTCGGTGGTATCCATGAACACGTTGTGCCCGATCTTCACGCCGAGGAGGCGCAGCATCGTCGGCAGCATGGGGGTGCCGCGCAGATATTCGAGAAAGTTGGGAACGGCAATCGCTTCGTAGATGCTCGTCAGCGCCTCGCTGATCCACACGAAGGACGTCCACATCGGCGCCGCCCGCGGTTTGTAGCGGCCGATCAGCAGCCATTTGAGGATGACCACGAACAGGAAGCTGCACACGCCGTAGTAGATGCCGGACAGACTGAGCCCGAAGGCCATCTTCAACCAGCGCTCGTCGGCGGCGGCCGGCATTGCGGTGAGCACGATCACGTAACCCACGCCGATGACGATGGACATCGGCGTGATGATGCGGGCCGCCTCCACCAGCGACCGGCCGATCCAGCGCCACACCGGCGGCCGGAAGGTCACCGCATCCGAAAAGCCGGTGAGGATTTCCCGCGAGGGAAGACTGACTGCCGGCGAGCCGACCCAGGTCTGCCCGGGGCGCATCATGTCGTTGTCCGGCGCCTTGGATTGCACGCCGATCAGCACGTCCGGCGGCAGGGTGGTGCCGTCCGGGATGTAGGCGCCGTTGCCGACGAAGCTGCGGCGTCCGATCACGGTGTAATCCACCGACATCCAGCCGCCGTCCACCTGCTCGTCGCCCAGCATCACCGCGTCGGCGATGAAGGTTTCGTCGCCCAGCGTGAGCATGTCGGGCACCACGCCCATCGCGGTCGAGATTTCCGCGCCCTTGCCGATCTTGGCGCCGAGCAGGCGATACCACAGCGGCGCATAGACGGTGGCATACACGCCGTGCAGCACATGCATGCTGGCCACCTGGATCTGGTTGGCGAGCCATTTGCGGTAATACATATTGCTGTGCACCGGCCATTGTCCGGGGGTCAGGCGCGGCAGCACGGCCCAGCGGATCGCGGCGCCGATCAGCGCCGTGCCGACAATCAGGATGGCGCTGGCCGGTAGCGCCAGGGTGGCGTAGCGGGCCACCGCGAGCAGGTAGCCGTGGGCTTCGAGGGAGGAATCGGCGACCTGTTCGTCGAGAGCGTCGATCAGCGCAAAGGTCGGGAAGATCGGCAGGAAGAACAACACCGCGGTCAAGGCCGCGCCGAGCGCGAAGAATACGGATTCGCAGCGCAGGCGCCGCGCCGACACCGGTGGGCGGACGGGGCGTTCGGAGGCCTGGAAAAGGCGTTGGAAGCTCGCCGGGGAGCCGTCCCACAATTCCCATTTGCCGATCCGGCCACCCCGCGACAGCGCCGCGAGACCGTCCAGCCGGCCGTATTCCGCAATCGCCGTGTCGCCTTCCATCACCGCATACGAACCGACATGGCACTCGGGCCCGATGTCGATGCGGCCGACCACCAGCTCGCCGCGCTCGACGCGCACGTTTTCCAGGTTCACGTTGGAGCCGATGCTGGTGCCGTCGCCAATGCTGAGAAGATGCGGCTGGCGGATCGTGATGGAGCCGATGACCACCTCGTCGCCGATCCGGGCGCCCATGGCCCGCAGATAGGTGACATACAGCGACGAGCCCGACAGCAGATAGGCGGGCGCCGTTTGATGCAGGCGGTCGGAGAGCCACCAGCGGAAATAGTGGACGCCCCATAGCGGATAACGTCCGGGGCCGATGTTCCACAAAAGCAGGCGACTGCCCAGCACGGCGGTGCCGAAGCTGACCAGGTGCGAGCCGAGGAAGACCATCACCGCGGCGAAGATTGCAAACGGAATGCTGTCGCCGGGGTCGCCGGTAAAGAAGTGGTAGGTGAAGAAGGGCGCCAGCCAGTTCATGATGTGCAGGCAGATCATGAAGGGCAGGGTCAGCGCCTGGGCGGTGCCGCACAACAGGCGGCGCCACACCGGCACGTGGGCGAACGGGGGCAGCGCCGAATCGGCGCCGGTGGCGATGCCGGCCTGCATGGCGTCGCAGATCGCCGAGACGCGGCGGTTGCGGTAGATGTCGCTCACCGTCATGTGGGCGAAGCGCGGATCCTGCCGCAGGGCCGATACCAGCCGCGCAGCCAAGAGCGAATGTCCGCCCAGGTCGTCGAAGAAATCGGCGTTGCGACGGATCGGCAGATGGGGAAAGAAGCGCTTCAGCCCGGCGAAGAGCGCGGTTTCCACATCGGTTTCGGGTTCGTCCGATTCGTCGGGAAGCGTGCTCACCGTCGTCGGCAGGGCGCGCAGCGCCTTGCGGTCGATCTTGCCGGAGATCAGGCGCGGGATGGACGGCACCACTTCGAAGTGACTCGGCACCATATACGGCGGCAGCGCGGCCCGCATTCCGGCGCGCAGCGCGCTCACGTCGATAAGGGTGCCGGCGGCGGGCACGATGTAGGCCACCAACTGCTCCACGTCGCTCACCGGCTTGAGCACCACCGCGGCGGTACCGCCACCCAGCTGCTTCATCAGTGCCGCTTCGATCTCGCCCAGCTCGACGCGAAAACCGCGCACTTTCACCTGATCGTCCGTCCGGCCCAGGCAATGGACCTGGCCCTGGTCGTCGATGCGCGCCATGTCGCCGGTGCGGTAGAGACGGGGTTCGCCGGGATGCGCCATCCACGGGTTGGCGACGAATTTTTCGGCGGTCAGCTCGGGCCGTCCGAGATAGCCGTGGGCGACGCCCGGCCCGATGATGCACAGCTCGCCGGTCTGTCCGGCAGGAAGCAGATTCATCGCCTCGTCGACCACCAGCAGCCCGTAGTTGGGCAGCGGCTGGCCGATGGTGACCGGCTGGCCGGCGTGCAGCTCAGCCAGACTGGCCGAGACCGTGGCTTCGGTCGGCCCGTAGGTGTTGAACACCCGTCGGCCATCGGTCGCCCAGCGGTCGACCACGGATTGCGGGCAGATCTCGCCGCCGAGGTTGATCAGCCGCAGCCCCGGCACGTCGGTGGCAAACAGGGCCAGCAGGGTGGGCACCGAATGCAGCACGGTGACCTCGTTGTCCGCCAGCGCGCGGGGCAGGGCGTCGGGGTCGGAGACGATCTCGCGCGTCCCGATCCACAGGCTGGCGCCGACCAGATAGGCGATCCAGATTTCCTCGAAGGACATGTCGAAAGCGACCGAAAAGCCTTGATAGACCCGGTCGTCGCTGCGCACGCCGAGGATCGCGTTTTCACTGCGCAGGAAGTGGCAGATTGCCCCCTGGGTGATCGGCACGCCCTTGGGTTTGCCGGTCGAGCCGGAGGTGTAGATCACATAGGCGGGGTCGTCCGGGCTCGCGCCCTGGCGGCGCAGCAGAGGGGCGTCGGTAGCCTGGAGCAATCCGGCCTGATCCCAGACCGGGCAGCCGGGATCGTTCAAACCGGCGAGCAGGCAGTGGCCGCTGACGATGCCGACGGCCCGCGCGTCGTCGAGGCACACGGCGATGCGGTCGACCGGGGTGTCGGCGTCGAAGGGCAGCCATGCGGCGCCGGTCTTGGCGATGGCCAACTGACTTACCAGCAGGTCGATGCCGCGGGGCAGCCATAGGCCGACGATGTGGCCCGGCCTCACGCCGCGGCCGATCAGGTGATGGGCCATCAGGCTGGCGCGCTCGTCGAGTTCGCCGTAGCTGATCCGGATGTCGCCGAAAATCAGCGCGGTATGGTCGGGCTGGCGCGCGGCGGTGGCCTCGAATAGGTCGGCGAGCACCTCCTCGCGAAGGATGTCCGGTCGAGAAGAACCTCTGATGATCATAAGCAACGAATTCGATGGGGAATCTTGGTGTCAGGTCGGCGGGGCCCGGCCGGCGAAGGCTTCGAGCGGCCCGTGGCCTTGCGCGTGCCGGTCAAGCGGCCGTTCGGCGCAGATCGAGACGATCTGGAACGGTGCCGGCCTGAAGCGCGGGGTTCCGGAAGTTCTGGAGGGCGTCGGTATCAGCCCATAGATGCGGCGGGACGGGGGCTGCCCGGCTCGCCGCCGCAATCAAAGCCCGCTTTGCGGAAAGCGGGCGGCCAAAGTGTCAGACCTGTTCGATCCCCGCAAGCTTCCAGTAGCCGAGGTTCTCATCGACGAAATGCCACACCTCGTCCAGCGGCTCCGGTGTGGCGTTCGGCCCTTCGACGATCGATCCGGTGTAGCGGATCGACACTAGACGGCGCGAACCCTGATCGGTGACATCCAACGCTTGTGCCCGCATCGACACGACCGTCGTCTGGCCCGGGCCGCCGCGTGCGGCAATGTCGGCTTCGATCTGCTGGAACAGCAGATCGTCGAGGCGGCTGCGCAGGAAGGTCAGATCGCCGCGGTTGTTGGCGTCCTGTAATTCATTGAAGGTTTTCAGGGCGATCTGTTCGACCCCGGCGTCGGCGGCCGGTGCCGACGCGCCGAAGGCCGGACCTTCGCCCATCTTGAACGCGGGGCCGGCGGTGGCGCGGCTGGCGGCGCCCGGCTGTTGGGCCGCCTGATAGCGCCGGAACGCCCAGATGCCTGCGCCGCCGAGCATCAGCAGGCCAAGCAGCGAGCCGAAGCCGAAACCGCCTGAGCTGTTCTGCGGCGACATCGGCGCCCCGGCCGATTCGGCCGAACGCTGCATATCCGGAGATGCGCCTTGCCCAGCGGCATTGCCCTGCGCTGCGGGCGCCTGGGTCTGCTGGGAATTGTGATCGCCCAGCATGTAGCCGGCCGCGGCGCCTACCGCTGCGGCTCCGGCGACGGTGCCCCAGCCGGGGCCGCTACGCGGTGCGGCCGCGGGCGGGGTGGGAGCGGCCGGATAGGCGGGCGCTTGCGCCGCGCCAGGGTAAGCGCCGGCTGGCGCGGGGCCGCCGCTGCGGGCCTTGGCCATCACGTCGGGGCGGGTCATCCCCGCACTGCCGCCGCTGCCCAGCCGGGAAGACGAGCTGGAGGCCATCGGCGCCGACATCGCCTTGCCGGATGACACGGAGCGTCCGCCGCCACCGCCGAGCTTGGCTTCGCTGGCCAGCGGCAGGCCCGCAATTGCGGTTGCGAGCAGCATGGCCATGATCTTCCGGCTGGGTTGGCGAGAGAGTCGTTTCATTACAAAATCCTTTATGGGGGTCAGCAAATTGCCTGAAGCCGAGATTCTACGGATGTTTCGACGTCGTGGCCCGACATCGATCACATCGCGGGCTGTAAGTGTTGCGCCGCCGCATTTCGGGCCGCCATCCGTTCGCCGTCTGCAGCCTGATACGATATCGCCCCGGCATCGACCTTCCCTTTCCGTTCCGTCGCACCCGTCCCTTTTATGTTCGTCAATATCGACGGATCGATGCGGCGCTCGATGCCGCTGCACGCCCCCATTCCCTTGGCCGAAGCCGCTATCCCGGAGCTTTCGAATTGTCCCTCCCTCTGACGCCCGGCCTGATGCTGGTCCACGGCAACCATCCCGAAGCATTGCGCGATCTGCTGGTGGCGTGGATTCGCCGCTATCCGCTGGCCCCGCTCGAAACCGAAAACCTGTTGGTGCACAGCAACGGAATCGCCCAGTGGCTGCGGCTGGCGCTTGCCGACGATCCGGCCGAGGATGGCGAGGGGGGCGGCTGCGGGATTGCCGCGGGGCTCGACATGTCGCTGCCGTCGCGCTTTCTGTGGCAGGTTTACCGGGCCGTGCTCGGGCGCGACGCGGTGCCGGAAACCTCGCCCTTCGACAAGCCGCTGCTGGTGTGGCGCCTGATGCGCCTTTTGCCGGCATTGATGGAGCGGCCGGATTACGCGCCGCTCCGGCGTTTCCTGGCCACCGACGCCGATCTGCGCAAGCGCTTCCAGCTCGCCGAGCGTCTGGCCGACCTGTTCGACCAGTATCAGGTCTATCGTGCCGACTGGCTGGCCGCCTGGGCGGACGGCGAGGACGTGCTGATCCGCGCCAGCGGCGAGCGTCAGGCCCTGCCGGAGGGGCAGCACTGGCAGGCCGCCCTGTGGCGGGCGCTGCTGGCCGATGTGGCGATCGCCGAAGGCGCCGATGGGTGCGGTGCGCTGGCCGGGCAGGGCCGGGCGGCGGTGCATGAGGCTTTTCTGCGCAAGGTCGAGGCGTGGCCGGAGGAAGAACCGCGGCCTGCCGGACTGCCGCGTCGGGTGATGGTTTTCGGCATCTCGGCGCTGCCGCGCCAGTCGCTGGAAGTGCTGGCCGCCCTGGCCCGGTGGACCCAGGTGCTGATGTGCGTGCACAACCCCTGCGAGCATTATTGGGCCGACATCGTCGCCGACAAGGACTTGCTGCGCGCCACCCACAGCCGCCAGCGCCGCCGTGCCGGCCAGCCCGCCGACATCCCGGAAGAAAGCCTTCACCTCCACGCCCATCCGCTTCTCGCCGCGTGGGGTAAGCAAGGCCGCGACTTCATCGGCCTGCTCGACGAGCACGACAGCGACGCCGCCCGCGCCGGCTACCTGCAGCATTTCGTGGATATCCGCCAACGCATCGACCTGTTCTCGCCCCACGGCGGGGATTGCCTGCTCAACCAGCTGCAGGACGACGTCCGCGCGCTGCGTCCCCTCGCCGAAACGCGCCGCGAATGGCCGGCGCTGCGGCCCGACGACGATTCGATCCGTTTTCATATCGCCCACAGCGCCCAGCGCGAAGTCGAGGTGCTCCACGACCGGCTCCTGGCCGCCTTCAACGCCGACCCGAGCCTGCGCCCCCGCGACGTGATCGTGATGGTGCCGGACATCGACGCCTACGCGCCGCACATCCAGGCCGTGTTCGGCCTTATGGACAGCGCCGATCCGCGCTTCATCCCCTTCAGCATCGCCGATCAGGGCCGGCGCCATCACGATCCGCTGGTCAATGCCATCGCCAAACTGATCGGACTGCCCAGCTCGCGGGTTGCGGTCAGCGACGTGCTCGACCTGCTCGAAGTGCCGGCGCTGCGCAGCCGTTTCGGCATCGCCGACGACGATCTGCCCTTGCTCCACCGCTGGATCCACGGCGCCCGGGTGCGTTGGGGGCTGCACGCCGAGCACCGCCAGAGCCTCGGCCTGCCCGAGGCGCCGGACGGCAACACCTGGCTCTTCGGCCTGCGCCGCATGCTGCTCGGTTACGCGGTCGGCGCCACCGGCGGCGCGTGGCAGGAAATCGAGCCCTTCGACGAGATCGGCGGCCTCGACGCCGCCTTGCTCGGCCCGCTGGTTCAGCTTCTCGACCGCATCGAGCAGACCTGGCGCAGCTTTGCTTCGGACGCCACCGCGCCCGACTGGTGCCAGCGGCTGCGCACCCTGATGGCCGACTTCTTCGCCCCCGAAGAGAGCGCCGACGCGTTTACCCTGCAGCAGCTCGATCTCGCCCTCGAACGCTGGCAGGACGCCTGCGCCCAGGCCGGGCTCGACGATCCGCTCCCCCTCACGGTGATCGGCGAACACTGGCTCGCCCAGCTCGACGACAGCGGTCTGTCGCAGCGCTTCTTTGCCGGCACCGTCACCTTCGCAACGTTGATGCCCATGCGCGCGATCCCGTTCCGCCAGGTCTGCCTGCTCGGCCTCAACGATGGCGACTATCCGCGTACCCGGGTGCCGATGGACTTCGACCTGATGGGCCGCGACTACCGCCCCGGCGACCGCTCCCGCCGCGAGGACGACCGCTATCTCTTCCTCGAAGCGCTGCTCTCGGCGCGGGAGCGGCTGCACATCTCGTGGGTCGGGCGCAGCATCAACGACAACACCGTGCGCCCGCCCTCGGTGCTGGTCGGCCAGCTCCGCGACCACCTCGCGGCCGGCTGGACCCTCGAAGGGCACGAGGCGGAGGAGGGCGCTTTGCTGGCCGCGCTGACCGTCGAGCACCGCCTGCAGCCTTTCAACCCGGATTATTTTCCCCTCGACGCCAACCCGCGCCTGTTCACCTATGCCCGCGAATGGCGCATCGCCGACGACCGTCCGGCGCCCGACGACGCACGCCTTGTCCACCAGCCACGCAGCGAGCCCCTGCGGCTGGCCGAGCTGGCCGGTTTTCTGCGCGACCCGGTCAAAACCTTCTTCCGCCAGCGTTTGCACGTGGATTTCGACATGGACGATCCGGCCAGCGACGATCAGGAGCCCTTCGATCTGGATGGCCTGCAAAAGTGGAGCCTGTGGGACGAACTCATCGCTCTCCAGGCCGAAGCCGTGCATGCCGGCAGCCCGCGGCAGGCGGCGCTCGCCGACGGCCTCGAGCGCATCCGCCGCCGCGGCGAGCTGGCCGCCCGCGCCTTTGCCGAGGTGATGGCCGAAGATCTGGCCGGGCCGATGGACGACATGTTCGAGCGCTACGAAGCGGCGCTGGCGTGCTGGCCCGTGCCTGCCTCCGGCGACGAAGAGCTGCGCTACGTCAGCGAAGCCACCGGCCTATGCATCGAAGACTGGCTGCGCGATCTGCGCACCGACGCCGACGGCAATCGCGGGCGGGTGCTGCTCGAGAGCAGCGACGCGGTCAAAAAGGGCAAGTACCAGCGCCACACCCTCATCAAGCACTGGATTGCCCACTTGGCCGCCCATCTCGCCGGCGGCCCGCTGACCACCCTGATCGTCAGCAAGGCGGGCAACGTCACCTTCGAAGCGCTCGATCCGCTGGTCGCCAAAGAGCAGCTCGACGACATTCTCGAAGCCTGGCTCGACGGCCAGACCCGGCCGTTGCCGTTCGCCGCCAAGACCGCCTTCGCGTGGCTCGACGACACGGCCGGCGGCGCCATCGGCAGCGCCCCCCGCATCTACGAAGGAGACGGCTACATGCTCGTCGGCGAAGTCGAATCCAGTCCCTACCTGCAGCGCGCCTGGCCGGATTTCGCGGCCCTCAGCGCCAGCGGCGAATTTGCCCACCTTGCCGAAATCCTGTTGCGCCGGCTCTATCAGGCCACCTTCGCCCGTGCGGGCCGGACCGCCAAAACCGGCGCCGGAGAGCCCGCATGAACCCGAACGCTCTCGATCCGCTACGCTTTCCGCTCCGTGGCAGCCGCCTCATCGAAGCCAGCGCCGGCACCGGAAAAACCTTCACCATCGCCGCGCTCTATCTGCGATTGGTGCTCGGCCACGGCGACGCCGCCGCCTTTTCGCGTGCGCTCACGCCGCCGGAGATCCTCGTCGTCACTTTTACGGACGCCGCCACCAAGGAGCTCCGCGACCGCATCCGCGCCCGACTCGCCCAGGCCGCCGGCTACTTTCTCGCCGACCGGGCCGACGCCGAAGCCACCGACGCCGCGGACCCGCTGCTCCGCGATCTGCGTGCCGACCATCCGCCCGAAAGCTGGACGGCCTGCGCCCGCAAGCTCCAGCTCGCCGCCGAATGGATGGACGAAGCCGCCGTGTCCACCATCCACGGCTGGTGCAACCGCATGCTGCGCGAACACGCCTTCGACAGCGACAGCCTGTTCACCCAGCACCTCGAAACCGATCAGGAAGCGCTGCTCGCCGAAGTGGTGCGCGACTACTGGCGCAGCTTCATGTATCCGCTGGCGCCCGCCGCCGCGCGTCAGGTGCTGGGCTGGTGGGCCTCGCCCGACGCGCTGCAGGGCGTCGTCGAAAACCTGCTCACCCACGTGGACCTGCTCGCCGAATGCCCGTCGCCCGCCGCGGCAATCGACGCCGCCGACACCGAAAAGCAGCGCCGCCTCGCTATTCTCAAAGCTCCATGGGCCGAGTGGGTGGGCGAACTCCAGACGCTTCTCGACGACGCCCGCGACAAAAAGCGCTTCAACGGCACCAAGCTCAAGAAGAACAACTACGACAACTGGCTCGCCGCCATCCAGGCCTGGCGCGACGATCCCGCGCAGCTGCGGCCCAAGCTGAGCGAAGCGGCCTGGACCAGGCTCAGTCCCGAAGGCTTGGCCGAAGTCTGGAAACCCGACAGCCCCGCACCGCAGCATCCGGCCCTGACCGCCATGGAGCGGATGGCGGAAGAATTGGCCGCCTTGCCGGACGCCCGCGACGACCTTCTGCGTCACGCCGCCCGCTGGGTGGCCGGACGCTTCGCCGAGGAGCAGGCCCGCCGCGCCCAGATGGGTTTCAACGATCTGCTCACCCGCCTCGATGCAGCCCTCGCCGGCCCGAACGGCGTGCGTCTTGCGGAACTGATCCGCACCCAGTTTCCGGTGGCCCTGATCGACGAATTCCAGGACACCGACGCCGTCCAGTACCGCATCTTCGACACCGTCTACCGCGTGAAGGACAACCGCGACGACATCGCGCTGATCCTCATCGGCGACCCGAAACAGGCCATCTATGCCTTCCGCGGCGCCGACATCTACACCTATCTCGCCGCCCGCGCCGCCACCGCCGGCCGCTTGTACACCCTGCGTCGCAACTTCCGCTCGACCACCGCGATGGTGGCCGCCGCCAACCGCTGCTTCGAGATGGGCGAAAGCCGCGAAGCCGGGGCGGGCGCCTTTCTGTTCCGCACTCCGGCCGGCAACCCGGTGCCCTTTTTGGGCGCCGAAGCGGCGGGGCGCAAGGATGTGCTGCAGGTGGGCGACGCGCCGATTCCGGCCCTCAACGTCTGGCGCCTGCCTCCGGGCGAGGAGGGCAAGCCTATCGCCAAGGGCGTCTACCTCGAAACGATGGCCGAAATCTGCGCCAGCGAAATGGTCCGCTTGCTCAATCTGGGGCAACAGGGCCAAGCCGGCTTTGCCGGCGAACGCGGGTTTGCGCCGCTGCGCCCGGCCGATCTGGCCGTGCTGGTAAACAACCGCAACGAGGCCGACACCCTCCGCGCCGCCCTGTCGCGTCGCGGCGTGCGCAGCGTCTATCTCTCGGAAAAAGACTCGGTGTTCCGTCGCCCCGAAGCCGTCGACATGCAACGCTGGCTCGGCGCCTGCGCCGATCCGGACGACGGTCGCGCCCTCCGCGCCGCGCTGGCCACGCCGACCCTCGGCCTCGACTGGGCCGCCCTCGACCGTCTCAACCGCGATGAAATCGCCTGGGACGACTACGTGCTGCAGTTTCGCGCCTATCGGGATTGCTGGCGCCGCCAGGGCGTGCTGCCGATGCTGCGCCGGCTGCTCAACGACTTCCGGGTGCCGGCCCGCCTGCTGGCCGGCGGCGGCGCCGGCGAACGCAGCCTTACCGATCTGCTGCATCTGGCCGAACTGCTGCAGCAGGCCAGCAGTCTGCTCGACGGCGAACATGCGCTGATCCGTCATCTGGCCGAGCAGCGCCGGGAGGAGGGCGCCGGCGACACCCGTCAGATCCGCCTCGAAAGCGACGCCAATCTGGTGCAGGTGGTCACCGTGCATAAATCGAAGGGGCTCGAATACCCGCTGGTCTTTCTGCCCTTCGCCTGCGCCTTTCGCGCCACCAAGCCCGGCGACCTGCCGCTCAAATGGCACGAGGCCGACGGCCGTCTGCAGTTGGCGCTGGCCGGCGACGACAGCCTGATCGAACGCGTCGATCGCGAACGTCTCGGCGAAGACCTGCGCAAACTCTACGTCGCCCTGACCCGCGCCCGCTACGCCACCTGGATCGGCGCCGCGCCCATCGACCGCCTGGAGCGCAGCGCCTTTGGCTATCTTCTCGGCGACGGCCTGCAGGCCGGGCTCGATGCGCTTGCCGCCGGTCACCCCGAAATCGCGGTGATCGACGATCCCCAGCCCGGCGCCGACACCTACGCCGCCCACGACCAGGGCGTGGTCGAAGGCGCCGCCCGCACGCCCCGGCGCCCGGTGCGCGACCATTGGTGGATCGCCAGCTACTCGGCACTTCAAACCGCCGAAGCGGGCGCGGCCTCCGGCCCGTCGGACGGGGCCGACACGCCGGCCGAGGATGTTTTCCGCGAAGCCGCGGCATCCGACGCAAACCTCGTCGCGTTGCCGCCCGACGCCGTGCCGGCCGGGCCTTCGCTCGGACCGTTGCATGGCTTTCCCCGCGGCGCGGCGGTGGGCACGTTTCTCCATGAAATCCTCGAATGGGCCGCCGCCCAGGGCTTCGGCAGCGTCGTCGATGCGCCCGAACTGCTGCGCGACGCGATTGCCCGGCGTTGTGCGGTGCGCGGTTGGGAAGCCTGGATCGAGCCTTTGTGTAACTGGTTGCAGCACTTTCTGCGTTTGCCGCTCGGCGAAGCGGGCGGCGCGACCTTCACGCTGGCCCAGCTCACCGCCTGGGTGGCCGAAATGGAATTCTGGATCGCCACCCACGACGTGGATCTGGCCCGCCTCGACGCGCTGGTGTGCGCTCACACCTGTGTCGGCGCTGCGCGTCCGGCGCTGCAGCCCGGCCAGCTCAACGGCATGCTCAAGGGCTTCATCGATCTCGTCGTCGAGCACGATGGACGGTATTACGTGGTCGATTACAAATCCAACTGGCTCGGCCCGGACGATGCCGCCTACACCGCCGCGGCGATGCAAGACGCCGTCCTCGCCAATCGCTACGAACTCCAATACGTGCTCTATCTGCTCGCCTTGCATCGCCTGCTCAAGCTGCGCCTGCCGGATTACGACTACGAGCGCCACGTGGGCGGCGCGCTCTATCTTTTCCTGCGTGGCAGCCACGCGCCCAGTCGCGGCCTGCATGCCGAACGCCCGCCGCGGACGCTGATCGAAGCGCTCGACCGCCTGTTCGCCCGTCGTACCGCTCCGGAGGCCGCATGAACCCCATCCTTGCTCCGCAAACCGCGCCGCTGCTCGAACTCATCGAGCGTTGGGCCCAGTGCGGCTGGCTGCGGGCGCTCGACGCCGCCTTCGCCGCGTTTCTGGCCCGCGAAGTGGCCGACGCGCCGCCGCTGTTGATCCTTGCCGCGGCGCTGGCCAGCCACCAGCTCGGGCGTGGCCACGCCTGCCTCGATCTGGCCGACACCCTGCGCGACCCGGGTTTTGCGCTGTCGCTGCCGCCGGAGGGCGATGCCAGCGTGCCCGGCGAACGTCCGCCGCTACCGGCCGCCGTGCTCGACGGCATTGCGCTGGCCGACTGGCAGGCCGCCCTCGTGCATCCGCAGTTGAGTTCCGGTGGAGCGGGCGAGACGCCGCTGGTCTGCGTCGGCACACGGGTTTATCTGCGCCGCTATTGGCAATATGAACAATCGGTGCGCGCCGGCATCGACGCGCGTCTGGCCGATCCGCCGGCCTTGCCCGTCGAGGCGCTACGCGCAGCGCTCTGCGTGCTGTTTCCGCCGGTGCCCGGTGTCGCCGGCCCCGATTGGCAAAAAATGGCCTGTGCGCTGGCCGCCCGCAATGCGTTTGCGATCGTTACCGGCGGCCCCGGCACCGGCAAGACCACCACCGTGGTGCGTCTGCTCGCCGTGCTGCAGGCGCTGGCGCTGGCCGATGGCGCGGCCGGCAAGTTGCGCATCCGCCTCGCGGCACCTACCGGCAAGGCCGCCGCGCGCCTCAATGAATCCATCGCCGGCGCGGTGGATGCGCTGCCGCTCGTCGGCCTGCCCGACCCCAAAGCCGTGCGCGAGGCGATCCCGACCGAGGTGACGACCCTCCACCGTCTGCTCGGCAGTCGCCCCGACACCCGCCATTTCCGCCATCACGCCGGCAATCCGCTGGCGGTGGATGTGCTGGTGGTGGATGAAGCGTCAATGGTCGATCTGGAAATGATGGCTGCGCTGCTCGCCGCGCTGCCCCCCGCGGCGCGGCTGGTGCTGCTCGGCGATAAAGATCAGTTGGCGTCGGTGGAGGCCGGCGCCGTGCTCGGCGAACTGTGCCGCCGCGCCCAGGGCGGGCACTACGCGCCGGCCACGCTGGGCTGGCTCGCCGAAGTCACCGGCGAACCGCTTGACCCGGCATTGGCCGCACTCGCCGATCCGGCCGGCACGCCCCTCGATCAGGCGGTCGCGATGCTGCGCCACAGCCATCGCTTCAGCGGCGACAGCGGCATCGGCCAGCTTGCGGCGGCGGTCAACGCCGGCAATGTCGACGCCGTTCGCCTTGCCGTCGTCCAGGGCTACGCCGATCTGGCCCGGGTACCGCTCGGCGACGAGGGCGAGCGCGCCCTGCGCCGGTTGGTCATCGACGGCGACGATGGCAGCGGCAGGCTGCGCCGCGATGCGGATGGCGCGCCGCCGCAGGGCTATCGCCACTACCTGCAAACCCTTGAATCCACCCGGCCGGGCGACGGCGCAACCCAAGAGGTCATCGACGCCTGGGCCCGTGGCGTGCTCGCCGCTCACGGCCGTTTTCAGTTGCTGTGCGGACTGCGTCGTGGCCCGTGGGGTGTCGAAGGCCTCAATGGGCGCATCGCCGGCTGGCTGCGCGAAAGCGGTCTGATCCGCGCGGCGGAAGGCTGGTATCCCGGCCGCCCGGTGCTCGTCACCCGCAACGACTACGGCCTTGGGCTGATGAACGGCGACATCGGCATCGTTTTCGAATTGCCCGCGGCCGGAGGAGCCGGGCCACTGCGGGTCGCTTTTCCTGCGGGCGACGGCAGCAAGGGCGTCAAGTGGGTCCAGCCCAGCCGGCTGCAGGCGGTGGAAACCGTCTATGCGCTCACCGTGCACAAATCTCAGGGATCGGAATTCACCCACGCGGCGCTGGTGCTGCCCGACAAGCTCAATCCGATCCTGACGCGGGAATTGGTCTACACCGGGATCACCCGGGCGAAGCGCTGGTTTACGCTGGCCGATGCGCCCGGTTCGCTGGTGCTGGAGCGCGCGGTGGAACGGCGGGTGCTGCGGGTGTCGGGTTTGATGGACGGCGGAGCCACCCAAGCCAACGCATCCGCCCGACAAGCCTGAAATCCCCGCGACGCTGGACACTGTGCCGACGGTCATCGGATGCCGCCGTGGCCAAGTCGCGATTGCCACCGAGTTCGGCATCCGGCAGGAAGGGCGGCCAGCAGTTCAGGGCGGTCGGCCCGAGTAAATCCGGCGCTGGGTCGAAGGTTTGCGGCGCCGTCGACCGCAGCGACTCGTACCGGGTCGATCCCGACGTGCTCAAGAAGTTGGCCGCGATGGTCCAGGACGGCACGGTCAAGCGCTTCGGTACGTCGAAAGCCGGCGTTTACAGCGAATCTCCCCTGTGATGGCGGTGCCCGGAGCAAGAACCGCCGCCGACCCTTGCGGCGCCAGGAATCGGCTTTGCTCCCTTAGGCCCGCCGGGCAAGGGCTTTCCGACCAGCCTGGCGACGGCATTGGCGCCGGTTATACGGAGGGCTGCCCGTGACGGTATAATTGCCGGCTTCCCGTTTTCACCCTACGGAACCCGCCGTGCACAAGAAAATCCTGATCCTCGATTTCGGTTCCCAGGTCACCCAGCTCATCGCCCGCCGTGTGCGCGAGCAGCAGGTGTTCTGCGAAATCCATCCCTACGACGTGTCGGACGAGTTTGTCCGGAACTTTGCGCCCGAGGGGATCATCCTGTCCGGCGGACCGAATTCGGTCTATGCCGCCGAAGAGGTCAAGGCGCCTCAGGCCGTCTTCGAGATCGGCGTGCCGGTGCTGGGCATCTGCTACGGTATGCAGACCATGGCCTCGCAACTCGGCGGCAAGGTCGAGAGCTCCGGCAAGCGCGAGTTCGGTTATGCCGAACTCCGCGCCCGCGGTCATTCCGAACTCTTCCGCGGGATCCAGGATCGCAGCGACGAAGACGGCAAGTGCTTCCTTGATGTGTGGATGAGCCACGGCGACAAGGTCACCGAGCTGCCGCCGGGTTTCAAGGTCATCGCCTCCAACGAATCCACCCCGCTGGCCGCCATGGCCGACGAATCCCGCAAGTTCTACGCCGTGCAGTTCCACCCGGAAGTCACCCACACGATCAAGGGCAAGGAAATGCTGGCCCGCTTCGTGCATGACATCTGCGGCTGCCAGCACGACTGGAACATGCCCGACTACGTGAACGAGGCCATCGAAAAGGTGCGTGCCCAGGTGGGTTCGGACGAAGTGATCCTCGGCCTGTCGGGCGGCGTCGATTCCTCGGTGGTCGCAGCGCTGCTGCACAAGGCCATCGGCGACCAGCTCACCTGCGTGTTTGTCGACAACGGCCTGTTGCGCCTCAACGAAGCCGAACAGGTCATGGAAACCTTCGCCCGCAACCTGGGCGTCAAGGTCATCCACGTGGATGCCACCGACCAGTTCATGGGCCATCTGGCCGGCGTGGCCGATCCGGAAGCCAAGCGCAAGATCATCGGCCGCGAGTTCGTCGAAGTCTTCCAGGCCGAAGCCGCCAAGCTGCCCCAGGCCCGCTGGCTGGCCCAGGGCACCATCTACCCGGACGTGATCGAATCCGCCGGCGCCAAAACCGGCAAGGCTCACGCCATCAAGAGCCACCACAACGTTGGCGGCCTGCCCGACACGCTCAATCTCAAACTGCTCGAGCCCTTGCGCGAACTGTTCAAGGACGAAGTCCGCGAGCTGGGTGTCGCCCTTGGACTGCCCCACGAGATGGTCTATCGCCATCCCTTCCCCGGCCCCGGTCTCGGCGTGCGCATTCTTGGCGAAGTGCGGAAGGATTTCGCCGACCTGCTGCGCCGCGCCGACGCAATCTTCATCGACGAACTGCGCGCCGCCGATTGGTACGACAAGACCAGTCAGGCCTTCGCCGTCTTCCTGCCGGTAAAGAGCGTCGGGGTGATGGGCGACGGCCGCACCTACGAATACGTCGTCGCACTGCGCGCGGTGCAAACCCAGGACTTCATGACCGCCCACTGGGCCGAACTGCCCCACTCCTTGCTCGGCAAGGTGAGCAACCGGATCATCAACGAAGTGAGGGGGATCAACCGCGTTGTCTACGACATCAGCGGCAAGCCGCCAGCAACGATCGAGTGGGAATAAAATATCATCCTTTCAAGTCGTCTCACGCCGTCCGGATTTTCTGCAATTTACCCGCTATAACAACCAGTTAGCGTCTCATGGCGTCTCACGCCGTTCTAGTAAAGCCCGACTAAAGTGTCGGTATTGCTGACGGTATCGAGATCTGGTCCTTGAACGACCCAAGTTGATACCGTCAACTGCGTTGACGGTATCGGTTGACGGTATCAGTTTACGGAGGATCAGATGCTCACTGACATGCAATTAAGGGCGTTGAAGCCCACTGGGAAGATTTACAAGGTTGTTGACCAGCAGGGGCTCTATGCCGCTGTTACGCGGACTGGGGTTGTCAGTTTTCGGTTTGACTACCGGGTGAATGGACGCCGCGAGACCCTGGTGATAGGCAAGTACGACCCGACGGTCGGCGCCAAGAAGCCGCGCGAACTGGACGAGTTGGACTATGGCATGTCCGTGTCTCTGGCAGAGGCGCGCCTATTGATGACACGGGCGCACCGATCCGTCGAGCAGGGCGAGAGCCCCTCACGTTCCAAGGTTGAGAAGCGGACCGAAGCTGCTGACGCGCTCACGTTTGGTAGTTGGGCAGAAAAGTACTTCGCGGAGGCTGATCTGGCCGAGTCCACAAAGGCCATGCGTAAGTCGGTCTATGATCGCAACCTGGCAGATGAGTTTGGCCGTCTGAAACTGGAAGAAATTACCCCGGTACGTCTGATGGCCAGATGCGAGAAGATCAAAGAGCGTGGCGCGGCAGCGCCGGCCGTCCACGCTCGCGAGATCGTGTTGCAGGTATTTCGATTCATTCAGGCTCGCGGATTGAAGATCGATAATCCCGCCGCGTCGATTCGACCCAGTGCCATTGCCACATTCAAAGCTCGCGACAGAGCGCTGACGCCAGCCGAGATTCATACCTTTTTCAACGCGCTTGAGCACACAGCGACGATGTCCACGTTGCGCCTAGCGGTCAAGTTCATGTTGCTGACACTGGTGCGCAAGACCGAGTTCATCGAGGCTAAATGGGACGAGGTGAACTTCGAGACGGCAATCTGGACGATCCCGAAGGACCGTATGAAGGCAGGGCGCCCGCACAACGTGTACCTGAGCCAGCAGGCGCTCGATATTCTGGTGGCCTTCAAAACTTGCTTCAGTGCCAGTTCGTACCTGCATCCGGGACGGTACGAGACCGAGTTGCCTATCAGCTCGGCCACGCTGAACCGGGTGATCGACGCCACCGTGAAAGTGGTCCATGATCGGGGCGAGGACTTTGAGCCCTTCACCGTGCATGATTTGCGCCGCACGGCCAGCACGCTACTGCATGAGGCAGGCTTTAACAGCGACTGGATCGAGAAGTGCCTTGCACATGAACAGCGCGGTGTACGTGCTATCTACAACAAGGCTGAGTACGCCGAGCAGCGCCGAGCAATGCTTCAGGCCTGGGCTGACATGTTGGATGCCTGGATCAAGAATAGCGCGAGCGTGGTGCCCATTAGACGCGGTGCCGCCAGCGTTGCTTAACGATATCAGTTGCCGTTTGATGGTTATCTGATGGGGCGTGCCGAGGATCATATTGGCATAGTGGTCTAAACTTGCCATATGGATATCCTGAGTCAGTAGGAGTCGATCGGAATGCGAAAACTCATCTTCATAGTTTTCATCGCGCTGGGCGCGCTAATCGGCTTGATCGCTGCTGCGAATACCGATTGGGGAACCCGCCTTGTAATGATGGGCGTCGGCGCACTTTTCGGAGCGCCCATTGGCGGGGCGCTGGCTAGCATTGGTTGGAAGGGGCGGCAGCCCCTTGAATGGGACGAGAATCCGCTCCCCGGGATGGGCACCACGCCGAAGGATCTAGCTGCGAACTACTGGCGTGACAAAGGCCATCCTCCATTCATGAAGCCATCTGAAGCTGAACCCGGCAAGCACATGTTCGACCCGGATAGGCTCGGCTGACTACTTTCGCAACAAGTCCTTCACTACATCCTTTGCGTTGTCGAGTGTCGCTCCAGCGTCCTTACCGACCTGCTTACCTGACTGCACCAGCAGCGATTTCTTCGATGCAAGCGTTCCGTCATCAGTCTTGATGATCTCAGCCTTGGCGTCAAAGCTTGTGCGGCTCGATTCTGCATCCGATCGTATTTTATTGCCTTTGGTACGAACCTCCTCTCGGACAGGCGACACCATTGGGGCAGTTTCCTGCGACGGCTTGGCGTTTCCAAACCGTGATGTTTGTTCCCGGTTGGATTGGTGCAGCCTGGCTATATCGGGCGTCAGGGCACCATCGCCTCGCTGATGCGCATGCTGGTCCCGGATATCGCCAAAGGAGGCCGGTAATGCGGCCCCGTCGGAGAACACTCGATTCGGGCGAAGAGATTGTCGCGCCAATTCGGATTCCATCAGGGTATGGGCTGCGGCGCTGTTGCCGCCGTACTGGTCAGCATAGCGCATGAACATCTCCAGGTTGTGCGGGTCCTGAGCGATGTCGATGGAAATGGTTTCTCCCTTCTCGTGGGCGGCAGACATGCGCTCCGCGAAGGCCGTACGCTCAGCGAGACTCGCCTCAGCGCGCTCCGATCGTGCATGCGTGAAAGCAAGGCGAGCAGTCATGTCGCGCGCTTCGCGCGAATCATTGGCTATCGTGCTCATGAAGCTCGCGTCGCGCGACACCCTGTCGCCGAACTGTTTGAACTCTGCCAACTGTTCGTTGCTCATGCTGCCCAGGACCTTTTGTTCCTGTGCCGATAAGCCAGACAGGTAACTTTTGTCCGCGCTGGCGTTCAGCCGACCCCCAACTGCGCCGGCGTTTAATCCCAGGTGGCCGGCTGCTCCAAACGCGATACTGGCAACTTGAGACTGCGACAGTCCTGTGCTATCGGCCACACTCTTTGATATCTGATCCAGCCTGTTCAGTGTTTCGCCCACCTGCTCGAAACTGCTGGACGTGGAGCCACTGCTCCTGCGCGATGAGTGCAAGTTGGTCAGCCCGCGCGATAATGCTTCCGATAGCACGGCCGCGCGCTCAGTGCTGGCTGCGACAGCCTCGTTTCGTGCGGAGTCGGCTTGCCGACTTGCCTGCACCACATCCTGCTCGGACACCCGCATCGACACCACCCTCGACGCAAACCCCTGGTTGCGCAGCAGGCTGACGGCGGTTCGCCCGGTCAGCGCATTCGACGAGAACGTGTTCCCGCTCAGATCGTTTTGCCAACTGCCCATGAAAGCCGAGGTGCGGTTGGGCGCCAGTTGCATCTGATCCATCCCCACATTCCCCATGGAAACGTTGCCGACGGTGGATGCCGAGGTGCCACCCGAGATCATCGCCTGCAGGCCCGATAGCCCACCGACCAGCGCCGTCCCGAAATTCTCCATGCGCTTCAAGGCCGCCCAGGCGATGAAGGGGATGCTGATGGCGAGGTAACCCACGACGGCCTCGCCCGAGATCGCCCGCGAGTAGATCGTTGAGGCGGTCTGTAGGGCCAGCGCCTTGGTGCCGGTGCCCAGGTCCGCCGCGGCCGCCAGATCGTAGGCCGCGTAGATCGAGGCCATGTAGTTGAGGATGGCGTAGAGCGGCGGCCAAAGCTGGATCCAGATGAGCACGGCCGCATAGCCCTTGAAGGCCAGCATCGTCTCGCGTCCGCTGGTGAGCAGGAGCAGCAGTACGAAGAGCGGGAACATCGCGTAGGTCACCGCCTCGACCACATTGCGGAAAACCGGCAGGGCCTGCTCGGCCACCTTGCCGTAGTTGAGCCAGGTCGCGTTCTGCTGGGCCACCGCCTGGGCCCGGCCGACCGCCAGCACCATGGCCGCTGGATCATTGACCTTCTGGCCGACGATCTTGCTGGTGTCCTCGAGTGCGTTGAGCACCGCGTTCTGCCGGATGAGGTCGGCAGCCGTGGCGGCGGCGGTGGCGATGCTGTTCTTGAGATAGGCCTGCTGAATTTGCCCGGCGATGACGGCCGCGGCAGCGGCACCGGGCAGCGTCGGGTTGAGCTGGAAGGCCAGGCGCCCCTGAATGCGGGTGATCTGCGCCGGCAGTCGCCCATTGAGACTCTGGTACACGTTCGGGCAGGTGTCGACGCCGACGCTGCCGCCCGCGGCGGTCAACGTGCTGAACCGTGCCGGATTGGGCGAGGCCATCAGCGGCCAGACATCGTCGGACGCGGAGAAGGTGGCCGGATCGAGGGTGCCGTCGATGAGGTCGTAGGTCGTGCAGTTGTGGATGAAGTTGATGAGGTCGGTGCGGAACGCCGGGTCCTGGAACACCACGTTGCCGGTTTCGCGGATCAGGCGATTGCCGAACATCAGGCCGTTCTGCTGGTAGCTCAGCTCGGCGGGCAGGGCGCCGATGCCCGGAATGACCTGGAACGCCGTCTCGAAAAGCCCGGTCAGCGTGTTGCCGATGGTGCTCGTGAGGCTGCCCAGGACGGCCACGCCGAAGGGCACGTTGTCGACCACCTTGACCGCGGAGCCGCCCGTCTTGTCTATGATGCCCACGGTCACCTTGGGTACGATCAGCACCGAAAAAACCAGCACCACCGTGCCCAACCATTTCCAGCCCTGCAGTTTCTCGGGGGCGAAGGCGTAGGCGATGAGCGCCGCAACGAAGCCGCAGAAGGCGACAGCGGCTACAGCCGACAGGTAGTCCCCCGATGCATGGATTGCGGCGGCGGCGTTGAAGACACCGAACAGGCTGTCGGCATTCTGATAGGCGTAGATTTCCCACATGGCGCTCCCTCTCCTCGCGCAATTCCGTCTGCGCTACTGCGACAGATAGGCGGCCTGCTGGCCGAGCATGTCCATCACGTGCTGCGGCATGCTGGAACGCAGTTGGCGCTCGAGCTGTTCCAGGTGGCTAGCCACCGCCCGGAAGGAACCCACCTTCTGGTAGAGCAGGTTCTTTTCTTGCGACAGTTGCAGGAGCATCGCCTGGGCACGCTGGCGGATCTGGTTGGCCTGGTCACGTTGCGTCTGCTGCAACGTGTAGTTCTTGTCCAGGGCGGCCATGCCCAGACGCAGGTTGCGCTCCAGAAAAACGTAGGCATAGTCGGCGGCGATGACGTCGCGGTACTGGGCGATCAGGCTGTCGGAGAGGCCGGAGCCCGGGATGCTGGTGCCGATGGACAGCATCTTGTAGACCGGCTCGGTGGTCTGGTTCACGAAGCCGACCTCGGTCGAATTGTTGGGGATGGCAGTGCGCGTGGCGATCTTCTCGGCGATGGAACGCATCAAGGCCTCGACCTTGGCAGTGAAGGGCGTGTGGGTGTAACCGGTGTTCAGCGTCACCACATCGCAGTTGGTGTAGTCGTTGCACTTCAGCATGTGCTGGATGACATCCGTGCCGCCCGCCGCGCTCTGGCCGTACAGCAACTGGCTGATCGACGTGAGGGTGGGCGCAATCGGCTCGGGGTCGCGGGCCGATTCTTCCGGGTAATAGATGATCGTGCCGACCAGGCTCATGATCAGCTCGCGCTCCTGATCGTCGAGGTAGGAACCCGTGTACTGCAGCGCCTTCCAGGTCAGGTTGCCGACAAAGGGGGCCTTGTTCTTCACATTCGGATCGCTGGAGGAACGTGCCGATGCCAGGATGCCGGGCCGGTCGGAGCCACAACGCCGGCGCGCCGCATCCCGGTCGCTCTCCAGGCCCATCTCGACGGCGAGGTCGGCGCAGGTTTCCTGCGAGCTGTAGCCGACGGACTCGGCGGCCGTGCTGACGATGGCTTTGGCCGTCTCGCACGAGTTGATGCGCGCGTTGTTGATCCAGGTCTCCAGCCCCTTGGCCCACTTGGTGAGTCCGCCCAAGAGGGGTGAAACCGCTTCGAGCGCCAACTGGAAGGCAATGCCGGGCAGGGCGGCCGTGATGTTTCTCAGCATGTTCTTGAACTCGGTGGCCGAGATGTGGCTGAAGCTGCCGCCGAAGACGTCGATGCCGCCGCAGCCGGCCTTGGCGCTGGGGAACTGGATGGCTGCGAGCTGATAGACCTTGTTGGGCGAGCGCATCATCAGGTTGCCGCCGGTGTAGGTATTGAAGGTCTGGCCGCGGAAGGCCCCCGGGGCCGTGTAGTTGCCGATGGCGCCCAGGTTGTTGAACATGTCATTCACTTCCGTGTTCAGGTCGCCGGCGCGCAGCGGCAGCGGCGAGATCACCAGCAGCAACGCCAGCAGCGCGGCGGAGGGTCGCCACAACGGGTGATGGTCGGGGTGGTTCATGGGGCCTCCTGGGGCAGGGCAAGACGTTGCGTCGTTCCGGGCAGCATGGCCTCGGTCTGCGGGCCGGACACGGCGGCGATGCGTTCCAGCAACTGGGATTCCGAGAGCACGCCGAAACCGATGGGCGTAATCTTTCCGGTGAAGGGCTGGGCCAGGAAGACGGCGGGCACCTGGGCGACCTTCAGGGCGGTGGCGATGCCGTTGTCGGTACGCGCCTGGGGGAAGCCCGGCATCGGGCCGCCATCGACGCTGATGGCCACGACCTGGATGCCGTGGCGCGCCTGGAAGGCCGCCAAGGTAGGCGCAAATGCATGGCAATACGGACAATCCGAGCGGTAGAAGAAGAACAGCACGTGGTCCTTGCCCAGTTCGGCAATCGAACGGGATCGATCCACCAACTCGGTCTGCTCGAATACCTCCAGCGCCTTGGCGTTGACCGGCCGACCTTGCAGCGTCGGATCGAGGGCCGGCGTGGCCCAGGCGACCCGCTGCGCCACGTCGGCGAAATAGGAGGCACGCGCGACCACTTGGGACTCGAGTTCCATGTAGCGGCGTACGTTCGCCTCGGTCGGCCGCATGATGGCGATGTTGCGGGTGTTTTCCAGCGTCTTCTGCATGCGTTCGAACTCGACCAATTCCGGGGCTTTCGAGGGCAGAGCCGGTGGTGCCGCGGGCACCACCTTGTCCGGCAGCGGCTGACGTTCCCGTTCCTCGGGCATGGGATCCTCGTAGAAATGCCAGCCGCGCCAACTCTCGGACCAGTAGCGCGCAGCAGCATCCTGGGCCGACGCGGCGCTGGCGCCCAGCATCGAGGCCAGCGCGAGCGCCAAGCGGACGGGTATGGGGAACGCGAAGCGCTTCATACAGGCTCTACTTCAGGGATTGCGGCGGCCGGCCGTCGAGGCAGTAGTTGATGCCGAAGGCCATCGTCTGCCGGCGCGGGGTCGTCGCGCCGGGCAGGAGAACGCCGTCTTGCCAGAACGTGACCTTTAGCCGGCTGCAACCCGGTTGGGCATAGCGCTTCTCGGTCGTCACGTCGATGAAGATCGGCGAGGTGGCACCGAAGCGCCTCGTGATCGCATCCGCCATCTCGCCGGTGAGAACGCCGTGGGCCTGCCCGTCGGTCGCCTGGAGGGCGGCCAGCATCACCGGGCGCGCATCGGGCACCGGCGTGCGGAGCACGTCGTCGGCGAAGACGGGCAACGCGAATGCGGCGAGCAGCGCAGCGGCATAGACAGGCTTCATTGGCATTTCCCCTGTCCGTAGTAGCAGGTGGTGAGGCGCGAGGCGTTGCTGCCCTGGATCGTTCCGACACTGGGCAGCGTCGGGACGATGGAGGCATAGAACTCAGAGAGGTCCATCGCCGCAAAGTCCAGGCTCTGCAGTTGCGCGATGGTGAAGCCCGAGCAGTCGGGGTTCTTGCCGGAGCCCCAGCCCTTGCCCACCTGGACGCGGCCCTGCTCGTTGACGATGCGCGCGAGCTTGCTGTTGAAGCAGCACTTGCCGGTGGTGTGCTCGATGCAGGCGACACAGGCGCCGAGGATGCGGATGCACGACGAACAATAGGTTCCGATGCTATGGCACAGGCCGGCCCCTTCCTTCATCGCGAGCTTGCCTTCGTCCTCGTTGCAGGACGACATCGACACGACGATGTAGATCACGACCGCGATCGCCAGGGACCAGGGATCGAAGGCGATCACCAAGTTCTCACCGGAGTAGACAACGGCCGAGCCTGCTGGCAGTGCCGTGCCATTGACGGCGACGGTGACGCCATAGGTGGTGAAGCTGCCGCTGAATCCGCCGCTGAACAACAGGGCTTGCATGCCCTGGTAGAGGAACTCGCGGTTGTCGGCGTTCATCAGGACGTCGTACACCAGTCGCGAGCCCGTACCGAACAGACTCTGGTTGGTCATGCCGGCCCCGGCCGAGTCGGAATAGCAGCAGTTCTTGAAAAGCCGGTCCCGGCATTTGTTTGACTCGCCCTTGAACACCTGCATGTTGTCCGTATCGAGGTACACGCCGGCTTCGCGTGCCGCTTCCATCAAGGACATCGAGCGCGCGAAGTCGGCGTCGTTGGTGTAGCTTGTGTTGAAGCAGTTCGAGCCCAGGCAATAGACGTTGGCAGGGCAGTTCGAGGCGGTGGTAGCGGTCTCTGCGCTGACCGGGCAGGTGTAGGTGGCCTGGGTGATTTCGCATAAGCCCGTTGCGGCATTCATCTGCTTGCAGGTGCTGGTGGCTGGCGTGCAACCGCTGCTCGCCATCGGGGCGCACTCGTCCACCGGGGCGCCGGCGGCGCAGGTCAAAGTGCGCTCATAGGACCAGCAGGCGCGCGTGACGGCTCGGCCGTCGATGGTCTTGGTGGCGGGGCCGTCGACGCAGCGGTCGGCAGTGGTCACGGTGCAGCGGCCGCCCGCCGTCAGCACGGCACTTTGGTCGACCCAGACGTCCGTCTCGTGCTGCTCCATGGTCGGCTGGACGAAGGACAAGGGCAGGCTCCAGCCCGAGGCGCCGGTGAGCGTGGCGGCCCCGGCGGGTACGGCGCACTGCATCCCGCTGTCGTCGTAGATCGCCGTGCTCCCGACGGGGCAGCCGGTATTGGCATCGGGGACGGTGAGGGTGAAGCACTGGTCGGCCGCACCAGCGGTGAGGAATATGCCGGCCCAGTAGGTGCTCAGCGTATCGCCGCGCACCGTCCCGGCGGGGCAGGCATAGACCGGCGTGCCAAACTGGAAGGTGTAGTTGCAAGTCCCGCTCGCGCAGCCCGATCCCGGCATCATCACGACCTTGAATGGGTGCCAGCAGTAGCCCTGCCAATGCGGCGACAGGTCGGTGACATAGGCCGCCTGGGTAGCCGGTGCAATCGGCAGATCGAGGGCCTGCCAGCCGATGCAGGCGCCCATGCCGCCGGCGGCGTAGAAGCGGAAACGCTGCAACCCATCGGCGCGGATGCGGCATTGCGCCTCGGCCACCATGTAGTCGGCACCGTTGCGGTTGACCTGGCCGTGGGCGAACCACGTGCCTTCGGCACAACTGGGCAGCAGTTCGACCTGGACCGTCAGATCGCGCCGGGTGGTGTAGTTGCCGACGCCGCTGTAACGGTTGCAGACCTTGGTGGTGGTACCCACGGGCGTGGTGATCTCGGCGGTGGTGCAACCCGAGTAATAGTTGGCGAGACTGCCCAGCACGCTCGACGGATTGCCTGCAATATCGCGGGCGGCGGCGACGGCGGGGTCGTAGGCCGAGACCGGGGTGCGCGGCGTGTTGGCCGAAGTCACGGCACCGCGCTGCGCCTGGCAGACGGGATCATCGATACTGGTGGCGCAGGCGGCCAGGCGGGCATTGGCCGCCCCCGACAGGCTGGGCTGGCCGTAGTACGTGGTTTCCGGTGGCGTCGTGGTGTAGCCCGGCACGGCACTCGATGCACTCGGCGTATTCACCGTCCCCCGGATGACGGGATTGGCCGCCTGCCCGGCGGCGGTGCCTTCCTCGAACGGACTGGCGACGGCGGCAGTCTGCGTCGTGACAAAGCAGACGAGCGTGATCCAGGTGACCCAGCGGCGCATCGTGGCCTCCTATCCCTTAATCCGTTTCAGGAAGGTGTCGGCGGGCGGGCCGAACCCGGGTGCCGAGCGCCGCATGTGTTCCAGCGCGTAGTCCAGGCTCACGTCGCCGGAGGTCCGCAGGAAACTGTCGGCCGGCGCGCAACTGCCGCTGGCGCAGGCAACCGGGCGGGTGCCGTCGCGCACCAGCACGAAGGACGGTACCCGGGTGACGGCATAGCGGTCGAAGGCCTGGGGATCGATCTGAACGGCCACCTGGCGGGAACCGATCAGGCCCTGCACCTGGGCGACGGTGTCGCGCAGCGAGCCGTTGGCGAAGCCCCGGAGGACGATCGATGCCTTGGCCCGCGCGGCCTGGTCGATGAGGCTTTGCAGCGTGGGCCGGGGCATGGACAGGCTGACGAACACCAACAGCCCGGGCCCGGTCGCCAGCCCCTGCGACTGAGTCATCGCCTCCGCTCGCAATGCATAGCCCCGCGCCAGCGCTTCGAGGTCGATCGGGGGGCGGCTGAGGGGCTGGGGCAGCGCCTCGACGTTGGGGGGCGGCACCGGTGCATATCGGAGTTCGGCATCGCTGGGTGTTGCGTACTTCCGCCGCGCCGCGTCGATGTCCTGGTCGGTGACGGTCGGCATTTCCCGGCGGACCCGTTCGATGTCCGCGTCGGTGATGGCCGGCGGGTTTTGCGCCAGGGCCTGCGCGCTCGCCACGAGTGCGGCGGTGAGGCCGAGGGCCCAGGCAGAAGGACGGAGATCAGAAGCCCACACAGCAGTTCCTCTTGCGAAATAACATGAAGGCGAAGTCCTCGCCGCGCACCGGGTATTCCTTGCCGGCGCCCCAGAGCACCGTGGTGCGCCCGAAGGGCTGGCAGCAGCGGCCGGCCTCCTTGTCGGTGTTGGGGATCGGATAGGTGAGTTGGGTCTTGTAGGCGGTCTTGTCCATGACCGGCTCGAAATACGGTCCACACAGGCCGGGCGTGCCGTGCCAGCCCCAGGCGATCAGTTCGCGGTGCATTTTGGCGGTCAGGCGCTGGGCCATCAGCGCGGCCGTGCGCACGCCGCCCAGGTGGTAGGGCACGTGGCCGTCGAGTGGGTAAATGCCACCCTGGCAGCCGGCGCACCAGAAGAGCTCCTTGAGGCCGAAGCCCACCGAAGCGGCGACGCAGTCGGCGGCGCAGGCGGCGATGGCGACCGGATTGGCGAAGAGCACGGCGTCCGGATTGAGGATCAACGTGAGTTCGTCGTCGGTCCACAGGGGATCGACCTCGGTGAGGTAGGCGAGATCGAAGGAGCCCTTTTCCAGGCAGGGGAAGTCGGTCACCACGTCCAGCCAGTACATCACCGGGTTCACGTAGAAGTGCGCCTGGTAGAAGCTGCCGCCGTCGCCATCGCCTTCGGGGCGCGTGAAGCGCGCCGCTTCCGGCGCCGGAATGCCCGGGTCGAGATCGATGCCGCCGAGCGATACCAGGCAGAATGGTTTGCGCACTGCCTCGACATGCCGTGCGGGCTCCCAGAAGCCAATAGAGAGTCCGATGACCGGATTGACGCCACAACTGCAGACGGGGCTCGATGGGTTGTCGGTGTCCTCCTGGTCGCCGAAGTTGGCGATGCGCGCACTGCCGATGCTGATCGGCAGGATGCAGGACCAGCAGATATCGGTGATCGGATTGGGAAACTTGCCAGTGCAGGTGGCCGCACCGGCGGCGAGGCTGGGGCCGGCGGCGCAGGCGAGGACGGCGGCGAACAGGAAACGAACGAGGCCGCGATGGGCATTCATGGGGACACCGCCAGTTCGTCGATACGCAACCGCAGCCCGTCCTGCGACACCAGGGCCGGCACTTGGGTGATGCCCAGGCGGCGGGTGAGCAGTCCCTGCTGGTCGTAGTAGACCGGGACGTGCCAGGACTGCATGAGGTCCAGGTAGGAGCCGCCGACCAGGATCGGCTTCACTCGGCCCTGGTAGAGGGCGATCAACTGCCGGGCGCGGCCGACCTGACGCGGGTCGCGGGCATCGAAGAACAGCAGGTGCCGGGACAGCGACACCACCTCCAGCGGGTTCTTGCGCGTCCCGGCGGCAAACAGCAATTCGCCCTGGGGGCCGAAGATGTTGCGATCCAGGGTGAAGCTCGGGTCGAAGTAGAAGGTCCGCACCGTGTCGGTCGGCCGCAGGCCGGTGACGGGCGGCGGATTCTTCACGGTCGCGATGCCCCGTTTCCGGGCTTCTGCTTCCAGGCGCCCGAGTTCGCCGCTTCGTTCCTTCTCGCGCAGGCGCTGCTCGATCATCTGGAGCAGATGGGGTTCGCTGATCTCGTAGGTCGGACCGATGACGCCCAGATCCATGGCCCGCGCGCCAGCCGCGCCCAGCATCAGGCCGAGCACGAGGGGAGCGGACACGATGCAGCGTTTCATCGCGCCCCCCTGGCCGGGCAACGGATCTGTCCGGCGAGTTGTTCGCGGGCGGCGGTATCGCGCCGGTGGCTGGCGCGGATCAGCCCCATCAGCACCGGATCGCCGTCACCGTCCGACATCGCTTGGCGCAACTCGGTCGTGGTGAGTGCCCGGCCACAACGTTGCTCGAAATCGGCGAGATAGTCCTTGGCCCCCGCCTCGGCGGCGGGGGCGATTTGCCGCAGGAGGCCGAGATAGTCGGCCAGCGGCATGTCATTGATCCCTGGCGTCGTCGGCGCCCCGTGGATCGGCCCGCGGGCCGGACTGGACTGGCCCCGGGCGGCCGGCTGGGTCAAGAGGCCGAGCAGCGCGAGGAGCAGAAGGGCCTTGGTCATGGCGCGCCTTTCAATACAGCGGAACCACGACACCGACCACCTGCTCGGCCCGTACCAGGCCGCTGTCCTGGTAGCGCGAGTCGAAGGAGTCGGGGCTGGTGCCCTGCACGTAGTAGTGCCCGGGCGGGATGACGGTGGGCGTAATCGGTACCAGCGGACTATGGTCGTAGGCCTGCAGCTTGGCCACGCCGACCTCCTCGCCGTTGATCGCCACGTGCCGACCGGCGACGGTCACGGCATCGCCCGGTAAGCCCCGCACGATCTTGAAGAAGGGCTGGCCGCGCAGCCCTGGGTAACGCGCCTGCGCCTCACCGTCGAACGAGTAGACGATGAAGTCGCCGCGCCGCAGGGGGTGGGCTCCGCGCACCAGCCAGGCGATGCGATACGGCAGACTTGGCGTCCAGTTGAAGAGCACGGGCAGCCGTGGCGTCGCGTCGATGAAGAGCCGGCCATAGGCCAAGCCCCAGATCGCGAAGATCGGCAGGTAGAGAACCCAGCGGCGGCGCACATGGCGCAGGAAATCGGCAAAATGCTTGACGACTCGCCGCCCTCTGCCAGGGTTCGACGCGGTACGCGGCAGTGCCTGTTGGACCGGTTCGGGGTTCATGGCGCGGCCACCTTTCTGCGCAGCTGCGCCGTCAGGTCGACGGTATTCGGCGTCGGTCCTGCCACGGCGGTCCTGAGGATCACCAGGCAGTTGCATTCCCGCGGCAACTCATCGAGGGCGAGCGGCAGGCGCTGGGCGAAGGCCCGGGCCATGAACAGCGCCTTCTGGCGGTCTTCTTCCGAACTTGCCTTGGTGAGGATCTGGGTGAACTCGGCTTCCTTGGCGCGGTACACTTCGGCCACATCGACCACGCCGATGACCAGAGCCGGCCGTAGCACCAGGCGGTCGTAGGCCGTGAGCGAGGCGGCCACCACGAACAGGGTGACCAGGCCCTGTGCCAGCCATTGGGCAACGGTGGTCTTCATACCGCGTGCCCCCGGCGGCGCAGCAGTTCGCCGATCGCCTCGTCGATGGACAGGCCCTGGGCACGCAGTTCATCGATGGGCGCGTTGTCTTCCAACTTGTTGGAGAAGAGCAGATGGGTGGCCGGATCGAGGATGTTGCGGGCCACGCCTTCGCCCACGGGGGAGGAGATGTACACCTCGGAGAACACGCCGGCCTCGGTGCGCAGGGAGTTCAACAGCCGCTTCTTCGGCTCGTCCATGGTGAGCCGGCCTTTGCGGTCGAGCATTTCGATGGATTCCGGCTTCTGGCGCAGCAGGAAGACCCAGTCGGAGCAGTTGAAGGCCGCTTCCATCTGCGCCGAGCCGTAGTAGTCGTCGGCGCTCTGGGTCGCGGTGCCGAGTGCGCCGCCATACTTGCGGGCACGCCGGGCGGCTTCCTCGATCACGGCGGCCTTGACCGGATCGTCGGCGCCGATGTCGCCGAGTTGCTGTTTCAGTTCGTCGACGAACAGCACCTTGCGCCGGTTGCGGGTCAGGTACATCTCGCCGGTGATCCGGTGCAGCAGCAGGATGTTGACCACCGCGTGCAGGTCCGGGCGGCGCTTCAACTCCTCATTCTCGATGACGATGAAGTCGTTGGAGAAGTCGACGTTGTTCTTGCCCTCGAAGAAGCGCTCGTACTGCCCGCCCTTGGCATAAGGGTTGAGCATGATGGCGAGGTCCTTGATGCGCTGGTCGCCCACCACGCCCAGTTCCTCGATGGTTCCGCCCTTGAAGGCGTCGCGCAGCCCCGTGATGCACAGGTCGTTGCCGTATTCGCGCCAGAGCTTCAACACCATCGCCGAGATGGCCTTGTACTGGACCTCTTCGAGCGCGTGCTGCATCGAGCACATCTTGGCGATGCCGGGCACCAGCATGTCGATGTCCTCGTTGATGTCGACGATGTGGGTGAAGGGATTGAGGCAGAGGTCAACGTCGGGGCGGAACTCGATATAGGTGCCCTGGGCCTTGCGGCACAGCTTCTCGAAACTGCGGCCGAGGTCGAGCATCCAGACCTTGGCCCCGATCGCTCGATAGGACCAGGCCATCTCGTTCATCAGCACCGACTTGCCTGAGCCCGGCGCGCCGATGATGGCGAAGTTGTAGTTGCCCAGGTCGTTGTCGAAGATGTCCAGCGTCATCAACTGGCCGCGGCGGCCGCCGAAGACCAGGGCCGGGGTGCGCGTGCCGCGCCACTCGGCGATCAGCGGCGCCATGTGGATGGCGTTGGCCATGGTCTTGCGCGTGACCCGCCGCATCTTGACCAGGTCCCGGTGGAACCTCTCGGTCAGCGTCATGGGGAGGCTCGCCAGCAGCGCCTGGCGGTGCATGTAGGCGTCGGCATTGAGCTGGAAGCCGCGGCCGCGCCAGATGGCGTTGGCCGCTTCGTGGGCGGCGACCGCCTTGTTCGGGGCGGTGAACAGCGCCAACTGGTGATACAGGCTCACCAGGCTGCCGCCGGTGTCGATGGCATCCGCTGCCGCCGTCCAGTCCTGGAGCTTCTTATTCACGTCCGGCATCACGTCGGCCATCTTCGACTTGGCGTTCTGGGTGGCCCGCACATGGTTGGCGGTGACCACCGACTTGGTGACGTTGGGGTCCAGCACCTGCACGCCCAGGGTGAGCAGAAAAGGCGCGCTGTATTGCAAGGCCGGCTGCATCAGGTCGCCGATGAGGGAGCCCATCTGCCACAGCGCGAAGCGTTCCGGAAAACTCTTGATCGAGAAGAAGCGTGCCTCCAGTACCTCGGGGCTGGCTTCCTTCCACAGGGTGAGGCCGCTGGGGTGCGGGTCCTGGATGGTGTCGAAGTCCACGATCTGGTCGCGCAACTCGCGGCCATCGTCGTAGTGCAGGTCCGGCGCATCGGTCTGGGAGATGCGGTCGGGGTTGGTGAAGAGGGCGCACCAGTTGATCAGGTCGGCGGCATCGCAGACGCGGTTGGGGAGCGAGGCCGAGCGCAGGGTGGACGAGATCGAATCGCGCAGCGCCATCAACTCGTCGCGCTTGTTGAGATCCTCGGGGTCGCCGGGAAAAGCGACGGAAAGCATCAGCCGGAAATCCCGGATCGTGTAGTGGAAGCCAGCGGTGAGCGACTTCTGCGCGCCCTGCAGCAGGTGGCCGACGCGCTGGCGGGCGAGTTTCCTGAACAGGTTCCCGTTGCGGGCGGGCCGGCCCCACTGCTTGGCCTGCTCCGCCTGATCCTCGTCCTCGACCCGCAGGTTGGCGTAATGCCGCAACTGGGTGCGCACCTGGGGCGAGCCGAACAGGTGGAACTGGATGCCGGTGCCCGGCGGGCAGTTGGCATAGAGCGAGACCAGGACTTCCGCCATGCGCTCGTCGGCGCCCGACTGCGGCATGAGCTCGAGCATGACGCCCATGCTGTCGCGGTTGACGAAGATTTTTTCGGGGGCGAGATAGGCGGAGTAGGGCAGCCAGTTGGCGAACTGCTCGGCCGGCGTATCCACCGGCTGGGCGAAGGGGAAGCGCTGCGCCTGCCGGCGGTCGCGATGGGGGGCGATCGGGGAATTGCTGTGGGGGGCGTTCATGGCGACCTCACTGCGCACGGTTGGCATTGGGCCCGGCGAACGGAGGCCGTTGCGGCAAGATCGGCGCGGCCGGCGCGTTGGTGCCGGCGTTCGGCTCGGTGGTGGCTTCCGTTGCCGACTTCGGAGGCGCCTTGAGTGGCGCATAGGCGTCGCGGATCTGGCGCTGGACGTGGTCGATCAGCCACTGGCCGTTGTCCACCTGGACATAGACGTAGCCCTGGTCGTAGAGATCGCCGTCGGCGTCTTCCCAGGGCTTGATCCACAAGCGCAGCAGGCGGGCCTGGGAACGCAAGGGGCTGGGCGTGACGGCCGTGTCGGCATCGCCGGTGGCGACGGACGATGGGGCGGGCCGGGCCGATTCGGGAGGGTTCGCTTCGGATGCCTCTTTTCGCGGGGCGGCCGACCGTTTGGCCCGTTGGCTGGGCAGGTTGTTGTGGACGGCGTTGGCGTAGGTGCCCGACACCGAGTCGCAGGCGACACCCTCCGGGGCCTTGCAGGCGTACTTCGAGTCGCCGCCCAAACCGGACATGTTCATGCAGGCGCCCAAGGGGAGCAGCAGGCAGAGGGCGCCCATGCGCAGCACGAGCGTCTTCATGGCTGCTGCTCCGCGGTGGCTTGCGGGGTCGTTGGTGAAGCGATCTGCGCGAGGCGTCCTTCCAGCAGCGCACGCCCCACGAAGCCCTCGGTGCGGCTGCCGTCCGCCCAGATCAGGGTGGGCGTGCCCTGGACGCCGAGTTGGTGGGCCAGTGCCAGGTTGCGGGCGATCGGGTGGTCGCAGGCGGCATCAGTCTTGAGCGCACTGTCGTCGCCGTGGAGCATCAGGCGCTGCCAGGCTGCTGCGCGATCCCCAGCGCACCAGATGGCGATCGGCTTGGCCTCGCCCTGGAAGGGGACGAGGAAGGTGTAGAGGGTGACGTTGTCGAGGCCCGCCAGTTCGGGCTCCAGTTGTTTGCAGTAGGGGCAGTTGGGATCACTGAAGACGGCCACCTTGCGCTGGCCATTGCCGCGGACCGTCTTGATCGCATCACTAAGCGGCAGTTGATCGAAGGCGACGGGGGGCGCTGCCGTGCGCTCGGTTTCCGGGGCCGATCCTTGGGCGCCATTCACGCTGTTGGCCTGCGCCAGTTTCGGGCCGGTGATGTCGCGCAGGGTCGCGGTATCGAACAGGTGGCCGAAGAGGAAGTAGCGCGGGTTGCTGGCCGAGACGTAGGCCACGTTGCCGTTCATCCAGACTTCATAGAGGCCGCCGATGGGCGAGCGGGTGACCTCGGTGAAGTGTGTGCCCGGATGGCCTTTCTGCAAGGCCGCCAGCAGGCGCTTCTCGTCCGGCGTGGCGGCGTCGGCGCAGACGCACGCACCAAGCAGTGTCGCGCTCAAGGCCGCGACGACCACGCGCCGGGGACGGCACAGGGGTTCAGTAGTTGCCATCGTCGGAGGTCTCCAGATAGCGGGTTTCGGGGGAGTTGGGGGAGTGGGCGAGGCGTGCGGAAGACGGGTCGCTCGCCGTCATGGGGACGTCGATGCGCACGCCCTTGGTGATCACCACGTCGACTTCGCGGCCGGCATCCACCTCGATGACCGGGAAGGTGTTCTCGGCGAGCTTGATGTAGTACTGGGCCAGCCGGTCCAGCGCCTTGCCGACGCCGCTGCCGAGACCGGCGCGGTAGGCTTCGGCGCCGGTGGCGCTCGCGACCGTGCCCAGCGCCGAGGTGCTGTATTCCGTCGACGAGGTGGCCAGGCCCTGGCCGATGCCGCTGACCACGCCGGCCAGCAGCGCATTGGCGAGCATCTGGCCCTGCTTGGTGACCAGGCGCCCGCGCATGCCGACCTTGCCGTCCTCGCCATAGACGCTGCCCTGGATCTTGACTTCCAGCGTGGCGCCGTCGGTACGTACGCAGGACAGGCTCTCGGTGCGCAGGTAGGCGCGCTCGGAACTGATGTCGCCGTAGCCGGCCGCGATCACGAAGCACTCGCGGTATTCGGCGCGAAAGCGGTTGGGCAGGACCGAGTTGTCCGAAAGGCGGATCAGGACCGGGTGGGGATTGGACTGGGACTGGCCGCCGGTCGGAGCATCCAGCCCGCCCAGCAGCGTGCCGCGGGTAAAACTCACCGGCAGGAAGGTGGAGACGGTCCGGGCGACAGCTTGCGAAGTGCCGCCCGAGGCCGGGTCCGCATTGACACCGGTGTTCGCGACCGGAGCGCCGGTGCCGGTGCGGGATCGGTCTGCGACGGTGATGCGCGTGATCGCGGGCTGCGGCGCTGCCAGCGGCGTCGAGAGCAAGGCGTCGCCTGGGGTGCCGCTTGGCATCACGCCGGGGGGCGACCCTTTGGAAGGCGGCGGGGCGGGGGGCAGGCTCGCCGCCGGCGGCAGAGCGGTCGGCGTGGTCGCGACGGGGGTGGGCGCCGCCGGGGTGGCGGCGGCTTGCTGTGCCGAGGTCAGCCGCTGTTCCAGGTCCGCGAAGCGCTGCATGGTCTTCGCTTCGAAGGCTTGGACGTTCTTGTTGAGCCGTCCTTGCTCTTCACGTTCGTTCTCGTACTGGGCGAGCTTGCGTCCGGCCGTGCCGACCCACTGATCCACTGGATTGACCTGGCCGCCGGGTGGCATCACGCCGATGTTGGTGACCGCACTCGGTTGCCCGGCGGACGCTTGGGCGGCGCCGGTCTTCGGGCTGTTGCCGGTGAAGGCGAAGATCAGCCAGAGCAGCCCGACGCCGCCGGCCAACAAAGCGCTGAGCATGGCGTATTGGCGCTGCCGGGGGGAGAGGTGCTGCAACACGTGCTGCGACAGGCGTTGCGGCAGGCCGCGCAGGGACAGGAAGGGCTGCTGCGGCGTAGTCATGGCGCCTCTCCTCGGCGGATCACGTAGACGCTGGTGCTCTCGCCGGGGCGCAGGTTGTGCTGCTCGATACTGACGCCGGCGACGCCGCCGGCCTCGCGATCGAACTCCGGTTCGGCCAGCACCATGGGGGCATTGCTGACGTTCTGCAGCAGGTACTTCTCGCCGATCAGGCCGCGCCCTTCGTACTGACGCACCAGTGAAAAGCGCGCCTCGATCCACAGGGGGACCGAGCGATGGGTCTCTTCGACGCGGACGTCGGGCGGCACCCGGTCCGAAGCCATCGCAACCAGCAGCGCCTTCATTGCGCGGACCGGGTTGGGTGACGGCCCGGCCACCTGGGCTGCTGTGGCTGGCTTCAACGCCCTGGGCGTCTTGTCGCGGATGACGATGGTGTCGGCTGGGGTATCCGCGCGGCGCAACAGCAGTGTGTAGGTGGTGCTCGCCGATGAGACGAACAGGTTGATCGGTTTCACGGAATCGCCGACCGGGCGAACGTAGATTTCGCCCTTGTCGCGGTCGCACTCGAGCACGACCTCGCCGGCCGGATTGATCGCCGAACTGACACCGCCGCCGGGGGCTGTGCTGCTCATACCCGGCGTGGCGGGCAGGGGCGTCGCCGCGCCGCAATGACTCGAATGGATGTTGCCGAACACGTCGGTGATTGGTGTTCCGTCGATGCGGATGCGGGTCGGCTCCTTGATCGACACGATGGCTTCGACCGACACGCCGTCGCTGGCCTCGACGATCTGCAGCGCGTGGGCGGGCACAGGCGTCAAGGCGAAGACGGCGGCCGTTGCGGCGATTGCGGCACTCATCGCCCATCCGTGCCGAAGCACAAGGATGAACCGATGCGGGGATCGGGCTTGGGTTGGTTCAGTTGCCGGCATTGGGCACCTCCTTGAAACTTTTCAAATGCATGCGCGCACCGGCGTAGCTGAACTCGACCCGGTAGGCCTTGAGGTCGTTGGCAGTCTCGAAGCCGTTGACCAGGGTGCGCAGGCGACCGCGGATGACGATGCTCTGGCCTTCTTCGCTGGGTACGAGTTGCTGGGGCGCGAACACGGTGGAGGCGTTGATGCGCTTCAAGCGTTCGGCCTCCACTTCCTGCCGCGTCTTGAGCGGGCCGTACTGGTCGGGTTCGACGTAGCCGAGCAGGATGTCCTTCTTCCAGTCGATCGAGGCCGGCGTCACGTCGAGCACCAGCCAGGCGATGAAACTGCCCATCTGCTCGAGGTATTCGTTGCTGGCTTGGTCGCGGGTTACCCAGAAGGTTTTGTTGAGCGAGGGCGGCACGACCACGGTGCGCACCGTCCCGAGCAGGTTGAGGATCACCACCAGGGCGAGAATCTGGCCGGCAGCGAGCGCGCCGACCGCCAGGCCCAGCCCGCGATTGCGGCGTCGCATCTCTTTGATGTCGCCATTGAGCCGTTCGAAGTCCATGGGCTTTCTCCGGGCTCAGCCGACCATGCGGCGGATGTGCGACGGCGGCGTGGCGCGCATGGCGGTCATCGGACTGGCGGGTAGATGCCAGTACAGCCAGTGGATGGCGAAGGCCGGGTGCTTGTCTGCCTTGAGGCGCGAAATCCAGCGCGAGACGAAGATGCCCATCGCCATGCAGACGGCGAAGGACAGCCTGCTGCCGGACAGGTAGCCGACGAAGAACATGAACAGGATCGGCGCGGCGACATCGACATCCCAGAAGCCGATCTTCCATTGGTCATCGAGACGTCGCGGGATGTAGGTGTCCGCTTGCATATCGGTCTCCTGGGTGTCGATGCCGCTGGTTCAGACCACCGCGCCCATGATCGCGCCGGCGATCACGAGACCCACGGCGGCGAAGATGGCGAGGCCCACGTAAAAGAGGACGGGGCCGAAGTTGCGCAGCGCGGAGAGCGAAATGAGCGCGACCACGAAACCGACGAATCCGACCAGGGCCTTGATTCCCGGTCCGAGCGCGGCGATCTGGGTCAGTGCCGAGGTGAGTGGTCCAGTGATGCCGGTGAAGGCGACCAGGTCCAAGGCATAGCCGGGAAAAGCGGTGCCAAGGCCGACGACGATCATCGCCAGCAGCATCGCGACGGTCATCGGTTTGCGTGTGGTGACGCGGGGGGAAGAAACAAGATCTGCAGTGTTCATGAAAACCTCCGGGCATGGATGGAGCGTTGAAAGTGGGATAGGGGTGGGAAGGCGGGTGAGCGTAGGGATGCGCCTGCGGGTGGGAGCGCAAGCGCTCGACGGGTGAAGGACTGGGATGTGAGCGGGCGACCGGTGCGGTGTCATGGCAGGTGCTCGTCGGTCATCTGAAAGACCACCTCGGCCCGCCGGTTCTGCGTGCGGCCGGCCACGGTGTCGTTCGAGGCGATGAAGCAGCACGCCCCGCGAGCCTGCAGCGTCAGCGTGGCGGCCAGCGTCGGATGCGTCTTGCGCAGGTGGTCGCGAACCCCGATGGCGCGGGCGAGGGCCAGCGATTCATTGAAGGCCAACGGCCCGGTACTGTCGGTGCGGCCGACGATCTTGATGCGGCGCACGTGGAGCGGGTCGCCCATGGCTCGGTTCAGTTGGGAGCGCGCGGCGGAGCTCAGCTTGGCGCTGCCCAGGCCGAACTGCACGATGACCGTGCGCGAGCTTTCCGCCTCCGTCGCAGGGTCTTGCGCCAAGGGCGCGGGGGCGACGGATTCGGCCGGGGTGACTGCGGCTTCGCGCGCGATCGGCTGGCTGGGCGTTTCCGGCGCGAGCGTCTTGGGTGTGCGGGTGGGGCATGCCGGGGGCACGCACTTCGCGAACCTGGCCTGGCGGCCGAAGTCGAGTTGGGCCACCTGCGCAGGCGTCGCCGCGTGCATCCCCAATGTGACCTCGGCCGGCACCGATGTGCGGAACAGGCTGCACGACGATGCGAGGGCGGTACAACTGGCGACGAGACTGAGCGCAGCGACGCGGCGCAGGAACTGGGCTGTCATGGCGAGACCCTCACCGACATCAGGGCGGGAATCGTCGTCGCCGTCGCTACCAAGTGTTTGCCCAACTGCGCGCTGCGTTGCGTGGGTAACTGGCGGTACACCCGCCAGGCGTATTGAGCGCGGGCCTCGACGCAGTCCTTGCCCTTGAGTTGCGAGCAGGCCGCGTTGTAGGCGCCGACGGCATCCCACGTTGCACCCCGCCGAGAAAAGCTGTCGGCCAGCAGCCATGCGCCGACCCGGATGTTGGTGCACGGATCGAAGAGATCGGCTTCCGTGATGCCGTGCCGGGACAGGGTCCGCAGGTGACCGCTGTTGATTTGCATGAGGCCGATGTCGTAGGACCCGGTGCGCTGGAGGTGCGAGCGGTTGACGGCCTGGGGGTTCAGGTTCGATTCGACCCGGGCAACGGCATAAAGCAGGTCGGCCGAGATGCCGTAGCGCTGGGCTGCCTCCTCCCAGCAGGCCCGAGCCCGGGCGGGCGCGGTCGCCAGGACGGCCAGGGCAGTCAGGCCAGCAAAGTGCAGCGGCAGACGCATGAGTCACCTCTCCAACGAAACCGGAACGACCCGCCAGCCGGCGGGCAGTGAGGTCAGGGCCGTCGGCGGTGCGCGGACGGTCTGGGTCGGGTTCGGGTAAGTCCGGCGTCTAGCCCGGGCAGGGTGACGGTGAGCAAGCGGGTGAGGAGCGGGTGGATGCCAGTAAGGGGCAAGAGTTGAGGCGATGCAGACCTCAGCCGGGTGGCGCTTCCCGCCCGCGATGGGAGCGTTCGGCCATGTTGCGGCGTGCCTGTCGCAGGACGGCGGCACCCAAGCCATCCTCTGTCCGGCACAGGGCAACGCAGGCGGTCGTCAGTTGGTCGAGTTGAAACTTTGGATTGGGGTGCCGATTGGCCGGTGAGCGTTGCAGGTCGAGCAGCAACTGGTATTGGCTTCGCCACATCGATTCGCGGCGGCGCGGTGTCTGGGGCGGGCGCAGTACCAATTCGGTACCCAGGAACTGGAAGATACGAACCGGCGCATCGTAGTGAGCGAAGACCAGGGAGACGCTGGCGCTAATGAGATCGGGGAAGCGGAAAGTTGGCGACACATTGTCGTCACTACGCAGCAGGCCGTATAGCCAGTCGTGTTCTTCGAGCCACAAGCGAGTCTCGATGACGTCCTGCAGTTCCGCATCTCTTGTGCGGACCCTAGCGTTGTCCTGTCGCAGCGTCTGCGTAGTGATGGTCATGGCGCTTACCTCGGTTCATTGGCGGCGTAGTGCGCGTGCGAGCGCATGACTGAAGAGTAGGCAGTCGTGGTCCTGGTGTCTCCCGGGAATGGCGTTCTTAGGCGGGGGATTTCGGCATCAGATCACCCGGAATTCGATGTCGAGAGCTGCGCGATCCCTGGTGCCCTCGTTGTGCTCCGTGCCCACGGAAAATCATTACCTGAAACTGCTAGACTGATGATGATCATCAAAACAATATACGTCAGTCGGAGAATTGATTATGATGGTGCGGACTGCCCTTGAACCCTCATCCATGCCTTCTTCATCGCCAACGATTCATCTTGAGACGCTGAGCCAAGCGCAGCGCGAGCGACTGGCCTTTATTGAAGTGAAGGTCTATTTCTGTGGCGAGGTTCGGCGTGCCGATATCGAAAATCGGTTTGGAATTGCACCCGCAGCTGCAACTCGCGACCTGACGACGTATCGGACTTTTGCGCCGCGCAATTTGAGTTACGACGTGAGCGCCAAGTTGTATGCGCTCGGTGACCACTTTAGCCCGCTATTCGAACTGTCAGCCGAGCGCGCGCTTACCTGGCTCCGCCAAGGAATTGGGGATGGCGTCTATCAACCAGGAAAGGGATTTTTGCCCACAGATGGTGCTGGTTTGTTGGCGCCGCCACCCATCGACAAACTCGCCTCGTTAGCGCGCGCTGTTCATCAAGGGCAAGCGACCCGTGTTTCCTATCTTTCCCTGTCGTCGGGATCTTCTCAGCGCGTGATTGTGCCGCTCGCGTTGGTCGATAACGGTACTCGTTGGCATGTGCGTGCTTATGACCGAAAGAATGCTCGCTTCGGGGACTTCGTGGCCAATCGGATTGGCAAGGTTCAGCCTTTGTCCAATCCTGTTGAGGAACATGAAACGCTTATCTCGGATATCCAATGGAATCGAATAGTCGAACTGGAATTGGTCCCCCACCCTGGCATTGCGCACCCAGAGGCTGTTGTCGCCGACTATGGCATGGTCGACGGCGTACTTCGTGCCAAGGTTCGCGCTGCTGTTGCGGGATATGCGCTTCATCGATGGCAGGTTGACTGCTCGGCGGATCATTCCTTGCCAGCGAACTCTCATCATCTTTGGCTACGCAACACGCCAACGTTGTATGCGGTCGAGAGTGCCATGCTTGCGCCAGGCTACCACGGCGTTGTATGACAGCCATTTCGCCGCACTTCGGAGCTTCCAACGCGTCCACGCCAGAAGTGCTGACCACGGGCAATTCCATGAGGTCTCGGTATGAAGCATCTTGATCTTCTCAACGAGTTCAATACCTCGCTGGCTCAGCTCGCAGTTGAGATCGAAACGTCGTCTGCGATGCAGCTATATGACATAAACAAGGTTTCCGAGAACCTCGTTCTTGGGTTGATGCGCGAACTCTTTGGTTGGAACCAGTTGCGCAATCTGAATATGGACGAGAAGACCAATTTCCCAGGGATTGATCTTGCGGATGACAACGCAAGAGTCGCGATTCAAGTTACGTCCACTTCTGGGTTGGATAAGATCAAGAATTCGATCGAGACATTTCGATCATATCGACTCAATGAGCGGTACGACCGCTTGATTGTTTACGTGCTTACGCGCAAACAGGGGAGCTATTCACAAGCGGCCCTGAACCGCGCGACGGAGGGAGCCATCGATTTCATCGCTGACCGCGATGTGATGGATTATCGAGACCTTGCATCTCGGGCTGCGAACGCAAATCCAAGACAACTCCTCGCCGTTCTGGAAGTTCTTCGCAGCTACCAACGCGGCGGCGTATCGAGTGGGCTTGCCGAGGCTGATTTCGATCCGCCGACCTCTGTGTTCGAAAAGGTGAATCTCAACCTCCTGGAAGTTTATTTTCCTTCGACGATTTATGTAGCCGATCTTCGAGCCGATGACGGGAAGCGGCAAGGAAAACGCCATAGAAACGAACGTAAGGTGGTCCGTGAGATTTTGACCAGCCTGAATCTTCGTGCCCCGTCCGATTACGAAGTCAATGCCAATCGGCTCATTACATTTCACGCCCTCGATGACGAGCATGGGCCATTCGCGAAACTCATCGAATGCGGCACGGTCACGCCGCTCGGTTCGAGGGAGTTCTACGGTATTGATGACGATCACGAGCGCATATTCAAATCGTTGCTAAGGTTCTCTCTGCAGCAGAAGCTCTTCAAGCACGGGGTGCATTGGAAGCATGAGGACGGCCTCTTTGTCTTTATGCCGCTCAAAGACAACGACCTGCTCCGCGAGGAAACTTGGGTAGGGCAGAAGACTTCGACTCGACGCGTATTCGAGAGGAAGCTGAATAAGAATGATCCGAACAAACTCTTCGTCTGCAAGCATTTTGCATTTGGCGCTGACTTTGTGCGTGCCGACGACGGTTGGTATATAGCGCTTACCCCTGACTGGTTTTTTAGTTACGGCGACGACTTCCGTCGCTCCGCTTACGCCGATGAAAGTATCAGTTGGCTAAAGCGTAAGGAAGTCAACCGAACGGTATCGGACCACTTTAGATTTTTGACGTCGTGGCTAGGTGCACTGGACCAGGATGATCTCTTTTCGGTCACGGCCGGTCCTGCATCGACCATGACATTCGGTAACGCTGTGAGCTTTGCCAATCATCCTGCACTGGATGACGATGCTTGGCTTCCTTTGCGCGATCTGGTTGAGGACGAGGACACGTCCCCCATCAAGGGCCTTTTTGATACCCCATGAAGCTTGAACACATTAGCGAACCGCGATTGCAGTTCGCCACCGGTGAACATGTCTGCCCGCGACGTGGTGTGGACGCCTACGGTGTTTTTGACTTATCAATGGGAACACGGCGTACAGACGTGATCGTTGGTGGGGTTGGAACGACTAACTGCAACGAAGCCTTGGGGAAGTGGATCGAACGCTGCGCCAGTCGGATTGCTGCTCCAGAGGATGCGCGGCAGCCCAACTTGCGTGTGCCATTCTGCGGATTCAATCCTGAGAGTGGGTACGGCGCCAGATTCGTGTTCGGACAAGATCTTGTCCGATCAATCAGGAAAGGCGATATCGACGATGTGCTCGCAATTACGGACTGGCGTCAGCGCGTATTGAAGGCTATCGAGATTTACTACGAACACATCAAGTTCTTGGCGCAGAATCGGCCCGTAGATGTGATCGTATGTGTTATTCCGGAAATTCTTTTCAAGAAAATTGCAATTGAGGAACGCGCGCCGTTGGAGGAGAGTCTGGAGGCGAGCGTCGAGGTTCCCTCGGAACTGAATTTCCGGCGTGCGCTAAAGGCGAAAGCCATGCATCTCGGTAAGCCGCTTCAATTGATCCGCGCAGTATCGCTGGAAAGCAATAAGAAGGGTCAGCAGGATGATGCAACGAAAGCATGGAATTTCAGTACGGCTCTGTATTACAAAGCGGGCCCGCGGGTGCCATGGAAACTCAAGGCTGATGATGCACGACCTTCTTCATGCGCTGTCGGAATCGCGTTTTACAGGAGTAGAGACCGCCAAGTCCTGAATACAAGCTTGGCTCAAATATTTGATGAGTTGGGCAACGGGTTGATCCTTAGGGGAACGCCCGTGGATATGACGAGGGATGACCGTGTGCCACATCTTTCTGTCAATCAAGCCTATGATCTTCTCACGGCAGCGCTGAACGAGTACCGAGTGGCACTGCGGACGTATCCGGCGCGGGTGGTGATTCATAAATCGTCCAACTTCTCGCCCGAGGAAATTGATGGACTCACCAGTGCCGCGCGTGATTTGCGGATTGATACGGTTGATTTCGTCACCATTCTTGACTCAACGCTGCGCTTGTTCCGCGAAGGAAACTACCCGCCATTCAGGGGAACGCTCGTTGGGATCGATGACCATCGCCACTTGCTCTATACACGGGGTTCTGTGTGGTACTACCAGACCTACACAGGTCTCTACATTCCTCAGCCGATTGAGTTGCGAATTGTGCGATCCGAAGAGTCTCCCGCGTTTCTCGCACGCGAGATACTGGGTTTGACCAAGATGAACTGGAACAACACCCAGTTTGACGGCAAATATCCTGTGACCCTGGGGTGCGCCCGCAAGGTTGGCGAGATCATGAAGTACCTGGAAGAATCCGATAGCCCGCAGATTCGCTACGGTTTCTATATGTAATGTAATCGAATCCGCTCACAGATCGACTTGGCCGCTATCCCCGACGATGAAAACACCCCAGCGCCCGCCCGGCCAGCACGCCGACCGCTAATGGGACGCACGGCAGCAGCAGCGGATGCAGCATCGCCGGCAGCACGAAGCCGATGACCGTCGCGCAGAGGATCACGATCCCCAGGCTGGCGTACAGCGCGAACATTTCCGGATCGTGCTGAAGGAATTCCTTGGCCTTGATGAGCCGCTCGAATCCGCCGTCGACGACTGCAGCCAACACGAATACCGCCAGCCAGGGCAGCCATTCGAGCAGCGTTGACAGCCGATAACTGGCCAGCAGGAGCAGCGCGTCGACGGCGCGGAAGTAGGCGTTGTTGAAGAGGCGCTGGTTGACCGAGGACATCTCCCGGGACACCACGCCGTTCACGCCGGCTGGCGAAGGCGCATCCTTCGCGGCAGGAATTGGCGTGACTTCGGCCGTCGAATCTTGCATGCGCATCGCCCGATCCAGCATGCGGGTGGCGGGCTCGGCCCCCCAGTAGGCGGCGGCCGCCTCATGCTCGGCGCGTAACTGCGCGAGGAAGCGCTCCGGGGGATGGGCCGACGGCACGTACAGCACCAGGACCAGCAGGACGAGCAACGACAACACGGCGACGGCGCGGATCATGCGGTCGCCTTTCCCGGGGCGCGGCACGTATCCGCATCGGGATCGAGGATCGGAAACCGTCCCTTGATGATCCGGCCGCCCGACACCGAGGCGAAGTACTGTAGGTTGGGCAGCTTGCCCAGCACATCGGCCGGCACCATCTCCTCAAAGCTCTCGGTGAGTTGGGTGGAATAGCTCGACGAGAAGTCGCCCAGGTGGGCATCCGACCCGTGGCTCAAGCCTACCCGCACCGTATGGATCGCCGTCTTGCCGAAGGTCTCGACCACGAAGTCTTGGGTCGGCCGATCCTTGGTACGCAGGGCGATCAGATTGTTGAGGTTACCCAGCGCCATGCGCGCCGCGTCCTCGCTGCCCAGTCGCTTGGCCAAGTCCGCCAGGGTTTGCATCGCGCAGGTGGTGAAGATGCCGCCCTCGGCGCCCTTGTTGAGGATCTCGATCAGCGGCTGGTTGATGACGTTCGAGACCTCGTCGACAAAGAGCGCGATGCGTCGGTAGCCGCCTAGGTTGTAGCGCATGCCGGCGCGCGCCGCCTGGTCGGCGAGCGCCAGGGCGCCAATGGCCGAGGCGACCGAGGGGTCCGGCAGGGAGTCCAAGCACATGTAGAGCACGTGGCCGGCGCGCTCGATTTTCTCGAAGTTCATGATGGGCCGCCTGTCGTCGGCGTCGAAGGGGTCCGGCGAGAGGCTGCGCCCCAGGTCGCCCGACGTCAGCATCGACAGGATGGGTAACAGGTTGGCGGTGATCTTCTGGTAGTGTTCGCGGTTGTGGCGGAAGGTGCGCACCTGGGCATCAATCACCTTGTTGCGCTGGTTCTGGGCGATGAAGTGCTCGTAGTAGGCGACGAAGGCCATCAGGTCGGCGCTGGCCGCCTCCGACGGCCGTTTAATGTTGCCGCGCTGGGCATCGTGCAGCAGCTTCTTCATGTCTGGCAGTTCGCGCCAGCCGACGCCCAGGGTCTGATCGTAGTAGCGGCGCAGCGAGTTCTCCAGCACCGGCTCGATGCCGCCCTCGATGTACTTGGTCAGTTTCATCAGGTTCGGCCGTTCCTCGATTTCGACCAGGCCCTGCACCACGACGTTGACGGCATCCCAGCCGAAGGCCGAGAAGGCGCCGGCTGTGTCCGGCGGCATGATGGACTGGATACGCGAGGCGATCTCGGTGGGCTTCTGCCAGTTGAAGGTGAAATCCAGCCGTACCCCCCGCTCCGGAAAGGCAGGGTGGAATTCCATGAAGGTATCCGGCTCGCGGTAGTCGGCGCAGGCGCGCTCCACGACCCGCTTCAGGCGCCGGCTGTTCTTCGGATCGATGACGATCACCACGTCGCCGCGCCGGATCGCCTGGGTGATCAGGTTGGCGAGTGCCACTCCCTTGCCGGACTGGGTGGTGCCCACCAGCAACGTACCGCCCTCGAAGTTCTGCAGCGGCCGGTGCAACGGGCCTTCCTTCGGCTCGACGCCATGAATATAGGGCAGACCGATCTCGGCGTCCGGCTGGGGTTTGCTGTCGTAGCCCAAAAGTTGCAGCAGGCGCGGCGATACGGCGAACTCCCGATAGTCGATCTTGGCCAGTTCGTAGAGCCGCTGCGAATGCACCGGCTGCCATTCGAAGCCGAAGCCCAGGAACACTAAGGCCGGATCCTGGCACCATCGAGCCAGGTCGTCGGTACCGACGACCTCGATGCCCCGTCCACCGAGGGAAGCGCGCAACACCAACATGCGCAGGGCCTGGGTCACCCGCAGCACGCCCTTCGCGAAGCAGACGAGTGCCAGCGGCAGGGCCAATTGAAGGGGGAGAGCGCCGGCTACGCCTACCCCCAGGAAATAGAGCAGCGCCAGCCACCAATTGATGCCGGCATAGATCTCGTAGGCCCGGCGCCAGGGCATCTCGTAGCGGCGTACCAGCATCTCAGCTTCCCTCCGCCGGTGGTGCTGCAAAGCCCGCCAGATCGAGTCCGCTTACGCACCGCGGATCGAGCACGATGCCGACGGTGGGGTTGCCGTTGAATTCACGCGACAGCGTCGGCGGGCCATTGCGGTTGGGTTTCACCAGCAGGTTCGCCTCGGTGAGGGCACGCATGGCGAGGGATGGCTGGACGCCGCGCCGCCCGAATTCCTCCAGCGGTACGAATACTCCCTGGGCGACGGTGCACACGGTGGGCGGACCCATGCCATCGTTCAGGGTGCGAACGGCCTCGGCCAGGGCGTCGCGAACGACCGGGTTCAGACGCATCGGGGCTTGCAATGCGAATGTCGCCGAAGGCGGTGTTGTCGCCGGTTCCAGCGAGAGTGATTCGGGTGTTTCCTCGACCGACGTCACGCGGACGTCACTCTCGGCGGGCGGCTCGGACGGCGGAATGAGCGACAACTGGGTGCCGCTCTTCACCGGTGCCGCCGGTGGTATGGATGGAGGCGTTTGCGGCGCAACTGGCGCAGACGCCGGCTTGAATTCCAGTGCCTGGGGTAAGGCGACGGGTGGCGGATCGATTCCGGCGAGGAGAATGGCCGGGGCCGAGAGCTTGACGGCTTCCAGCGGGGCCTTGGCGCCGGGCGGCTGGATGGACCAAGTCGCGCGGCCCGCTGCTGCCGCTTCGAACACGCCAGCGGCCAGTAGCAGTTCCAGCATTGTCTCGGGCGCCTTGGGGATGCCGGCCAGTTGGTCGGCTTCGAGTAGTTGGTGGACATCCTCGGCGGCGCCGGGCCAGACCAGGAACAGACCGTCCTGTCCGAACCACAGGCGCGACTTCTCGCGATTGGCGATCCAGGCCGAGTTGCCGCTTGTGAGCCGCCGCAGGGCGTCGACCAGGTAGCGCTCCAGGTGCGAGCCGTATTGTGGCGAACCGTAGCGGTCGGCGCTGGCGACCAGGTTGCGGTCGATGACCAGCGCCAGCGAGCGGCGGACGAGTTCGTCGAGGATATTGTGATCGCGATAGACCGGGATGCCGCCGATGCTGGCCAGCAGGTACGGCACGATGACCGCGTTGCCCTCGGACAGGTCGGCCATCACCGCGGGCGGCACCACATGGGGCAGGGCGAACAGGCCCAGGCCGCGCGCCTCGACGGCTTGGGGCCGCCAGCGCAGGAAATAGCGCTCGCTGCCGCGGGTTGCCAGCCAGTCGGCCAGCGGCCGCAGGAAGGCCGGCCACGCCTCGCCGGCGGCATCGGTGACGATGATATGGCTCATCAGCCGGTGCAATTCGCAACACAGCCCCGCGATGAAGGTTGCATGGCGCCAGCGCGGTTCCAGTTGGCGGCGTGCCGAGATGCTCATCCGCCCCGAAAAAATGTGTGCGTCGGTGCCTTGCAGGCTGAAGAAAGCGGTCTCCAGGCCGAGCCGCAAGAGACCACCCGGCTTGCTGAAGTAGTTGTCGGCGGTCGCCGGCAGCAGATGCACGCAGGCGGCGTAGCGGCGCACCAGCATTAGGACATCGCGCTCGAAGCTGTCCCGGTCGATGCCGTAGCAGAGCTTGATGCGTGCGATCAGGTCCGCTTCGCCGGCGAGCAGATCCTCGACCGGCACGGCGGCGAAACCCGGGTCGGAGGCGGGGTAAGAAGTTGCGGACGTTGGTGTGGCGGCCATGGCGGCACAGCGATACCGGAAAGAATGCGAAGTGGCCATTCTTCGGCCGGCTATCTCGCTTGTCGCGCTGAAACGCGACCTATTCCGAGGGGCTATCGCCTTCGGCCTCGGGGCTAAGTTTGTGAAAAAGCGCGAGCATGCCCAGTTGGCGCTCGGTCATGTCGAGGGCGGGGCGAGCCGGGTATGAGGCTTGGATGCGATGGTCCAGGTGAAATCGTTCCAGCAGCTTGCAGAAGGGGCAAGGTTCACCGCGGTGTGCCACGGTGCCGACCGCAACAATGAACTCGCAGCCGCACCCGGGGCAGGTCAGCACGGACAGCGTCGGTGCGCTGGCCAGCCAGATGCCATCGATATAGGAGACGAGGTTGAAGGCCCGGTCCAGGCTAATGCGGTAAGGCGGGAGCGTGGCGGCCTGGTAGGCGCGGTAGGCGAAGACCAGGGCTTCGCCGGCCGCGAGTCCCTGGTTGCGCAACTGGCGGTATCTGGCGCCAATGAGGCAGGCGTCGCTACGCAGAATGAGGTTGGCGCCGTGGTACCAGTCGGCCGAATCGGGGGCGCGTCCACGGGGGATGGATCGGGCATCGGGGAAGAAGAGAGACTGCACCTGGCGCGGCGGGATGCCGGTGATGAGGTGGATCGTCTTCAGCCGTGCGCCGAGCGCCGCCAACTGCTTCGCCAGTTGTATGGCGCGCAGGTGCCGGTCGCCGCGGGTCGGCATGGATAACGGTTCCTACCGCCGCCCTTCCAAGGGCTTGGGTGGATGAACGAGTGCCATGGGGCCTGCCAGCGGCCGCGGCGCGCTCAAGAGCGTCACCAGGTCGGCGCGCGGCGGGAACAGGGTCGTGTCGCCGACGTGGATCACCAGGGACCACAGATCGTCGAGGCTCAAGCTCCGGAGATAGTTGGCTTGCTCCGTGTTGAGCCCGTATCTGCAGCAGGTCGAAGCCATGTCATACTGAAGACCGGCGCGTATGACGACGAGCACGTTCAGGTTGATCCATTCGGCATCGGTAAGCGTCACGTGGCTCATGGTCCTGGTCTCCGGTTAGCCCTCGTGCGATCGGTGCCTCAGGCGTCGACGTCGGAAAGCCTCGTGGGCGATCCGGCGCGATGGCTTGCAGTGCGGGCGGAATGGATCAGAATAGTTACCCTGAACACTGTATGGCAATAGCACTTACAGGGTAGCGAGGGGTATCGGTCTTCTTGCCACACGCAAGGTCCGATCGAAGCCGTCGCTTGGGGAATCGCGCCGCCGCCGAGCGGATTCTGGCGACCACGCCGGGCGGGATGCAACGGTCGAATTCAGTGTCATGACGACATCGTGGAATGGCTGAAGGCCGGGCCGGGGCAATCGCCCCGACCCGGCTTTCAACGATCTATGGGATCAGGCCGCTTCCGCCAACCCTTTCCACTCATGGGCCGGCAAGTCGATCAGCCGGCCGCCCAATGCTTCGAACTCCGTCGCGCGGTCGTAGTCTTCGACCTCCTGACTGTAATGCGTCACCGCATTGACTAGGCCGTAGCCGGACAACTGGCCTTCGGCGATCAGATGGCGCAGCACGCCGGCACGCTCGTTGTCGTTCAGCGTGTAGCGCTGGGCCAGCACCTCGACCGTCTTCACCGGGTCGCCCACCAGCGGAATGGCGAGCGTCTTCTGCATCTTCTGTGCCGTCTGGCGGAAGGTCGCCTCCGACACTGCCGCCTGCACCACGTCGCGCACCTTGAGGAAGAAGGCCTTGTCGTCGGCGCGCAAGGTGTCGTCCTGGTAGACCTGGATGCGTTCATCCTCGCCACCGAGCGCGCGTCCCACGTGGGTCTTGCGCAGCGAGCGGTCGGCAGCGATCAAGCCATTGCTGCACACCAGCCGGAACAGCAGCGGCTGCACCGACAGCGTCCCCTGGCCGACCTCCGAGTTCGAGATCACGACTCCGGCCTGAACCACATCGCCGGGCGCCATCTCGTACTTCAGGCGTGGCGTGATGCACTTCAGGTACATCTTCGTCTCGGTCAGTTCGACCGACTCGAAGCGTACCTCGGGCAGTTGCTGCAGGATGGGGAGCACGCTCTCGGCCAGGTCGAAGTTGTCCAGGCGGCGGTAGCGATCCGACAACACGGCGCGCACCTGACCGTCCAGGGTACGCAGCATTCGCCGCTCTTCCTCGCTCTGCAGCCAGGTGTTCACATTGCGATCGAGCAGGGCCGGCTGGTCTTCGCGCATGCGCTCGAAATAGGCATACGGGATTTTCAGCTTGTCCGCCAGTTGGCGACGTGCCAGGGGTGTGACGCCGTAGTGCACCGGGCTGCCGCCTTCCTCGATGACGAGTCGGGTGCCCCCCAGATCGTCGGTGGCATGACGCACCAGCGTCGACGGCACGATCAGGTCCTTCTTCGAATGCAGCTGGCGCTCCAGTTCCTGGGCCAGGCTGACGAGAGAACGTCCGTTTTTCATAGCAATCTCCTTGTCGGAAAAGAAAAGCGGAGACGGCATCACCCCTCGGGGGAAGCGCATCCCCGCCAGGGTCGATGACGGACCGGCGGTTGCCGGTCCAAAAAGGGCGCGAGAAATCGCGCCGGAACTCCAGGGCTGTCTTCGCGGTGCCGTGGGGGCGCCGCCTGGTGTGACAACTACCAGTGGGGCAAACAAATGGGCCTTTTCACCGTCACCGCCTGATGCAGTGCCGCTGAAAAGGCGGGTGCAGCCGACTGGCCGCACCCTTCATCAAATGTTCATGCCGCACGCGGCGCCTGGGCTTCCAGGCGTTGGCGCCAGACGTCGGCCCAATCGGTGCCGGCGTGCTTGGGCAGGAACACCCGCACCTGCCGCCGACCGGTCGTTTTCTCTTCCCGCTTCAACCGGCGCGCCAGCGCGAAGGCGAAGGCCTGGCCGGCGAAGTCGCCATCGGCGTCGTTGTCGGCATAGATACAGACCTTACGCACCGTGTCGGGCAGCCACAGCTTCTCCAGGTTGCCGGCGTTGAGGCCAGCCCAGACAGGTTTGCCGGTCGCCAGATGCAGGGCGAGGCCGGTCTCGATACCTTCGCTGATCGCCAGTTCCTCGGTCGCATCGAACAAGCGGACCGCGGCGCCGTTGATCCCGGCCGAGAGCACCTTCTTCGCATCGAGCGCCGCGAGCTTGCCGCCATCCCGCAGATAGGTCCGGTGCAGCGTCACGGCGTGGCCGTCGGCACCCTGAATGCAGGCCAGCATCGCCGGGTACTCGGCCACCTTGCGTGACTTGCCGGCGGCTTCCTTCTGGTAATAGCCGAGGGCAGGGTGGAAGCGCAGCACCTTCGGATACACCGGCAGGGCGAGACCCCGTCCGCTCAGGTAGCGATCGACTTCGTCGCCCACCGTCACCGGCCGGGCTTCAGTCCAGATGCGCTGGGCCAGCTTCTTCATGCGCTCGGCCGAAGGCTCGCAGCTTCGGGGCGGTGCCGTCACCGGCATCATTCCCAGGCAGCGCTCGACGTCACGCAGCGCGGTGTTGAAGTCCACGCCCATGGCGGCTTGCAGCAACTTGAAGCCACCACCCGGGCCGCACTGACGGCAGTGGTAGTTCCCCTCGCCGAACTTGTCGGTGTACTGGAACCGATCCGTGCCACCGCACAACGGGCAAGGCAGGTTGCGCCGCTTGAGGATGCGTTCATCCACGCCCAAGCTCGCCAGGATTTCCGTCCACCGGCCATGGGCACGCTGCTTGACCGCTTCGATGCGGGCCGCGTACTCACGATCCTGCATGGCAAGCTCCATTGTTGGCGGAACCCGCTTCGGCGACCAGGGCCACCGAATGGCCCGGCGCAGCACCCACCCCCACGGTGACCTGGAAGGCCTTGCCGTGCAGCAGGGGATACCTGCCCAGCCGCAATTCCTGCAGCAGCGAGTCCAGCGTCTGCACCGGATCGACCGAACGCAGGCGACGGATGAGGTCCGCCAGCGCGTCGCGGTCCGCGTCCAGGTCCGAAGCGAGGAACTGGTCGTTTTCGTCGATAAAGGACGAGGCCTGCCGCAGCGGTTCACCGGAGGTCTCGCCGGCCGGGATGTACAAGACACCATGGTGGCAGATACCCTTGTCGGTGACTTCGACGACCTTGCTGCCGGTGCGCAGGCGCACGGCCTCGCACAGGATCACGGTGGGCCACACCCAGCGTCCTTCCAACTGGACGCGGACCTGTTCGGACACCGCCTCGACCTGCACCGTCTCCTGATCCAGAAAGCGCACATGGCGCCACGCCCAGTGCTCGGAATTCAGGCCGATCCAGTCGAAAACCAGATAGCCCTTGGCCCGGGCAAACATCCAGCGCGCCGCGTTGTCGTCGTCCAACCAGTCGAGGGAGACCAGAGTCACCGCGCCGCTTTCGACGGCTTGGCGGGTGGGGGCTACGGCAACTTGCCGGACATAGCTTCGGTCGTCATCCTGGATCGGATAGTCGACGATCTCATCGAACAATTCGTCGGGCAGCACGTCGAGATCGTTCAGTAGATCCACATGACCCCAGGCGCGCATCGCCGCGTAATAGATTGCGACGAAGCGTTCGGGCGAAAGCTGGGTCTTGGCGACCTCCAGAGTCTGGCGCCAGCAGGCCTTCAACTCGGTATCGATCCGCTTTCTTTGTACGTCCTCGTCGATCAGCTTGTCGCGATCCGGCAGGCGCGCCATGAACTGGCGCGAATCCAGGTGCACGACATTGACCTCGTCGAACTGGCAGTAGTTGGGCTTCATGACACAGAAGCCCTGGAGGAAGACCATGGTGTTGTAGCTGAACTTGCCGTCTCGCGTACCGGTGAGGTGGACCGTACCCATCGGGCTGGCCATCGTCGCCAGATGCGCGGCGGCAAAGCGCCGCGTGAGCGGCTTGCCGTTGAACAGCACGTCCACCGGAAAACCCAGGCACAAGCTCTCGATGCGATTGCCCAGGTCGGGCAGGTCAACGCCGTGCAACTCGATCCGGGTACCGGCAACGGCTTCGGTGATGGGCTCCACCTCGATGGACGCCTTGGCCAGTGCCGCCGCGGTGTCGATATCGACCCGCTGATGCTTTGAGGCGACGATGCAGCGCGTGGCGGCGTACAGGCACTTAGAGAAGCCCACCCCGAAAGGGCGCTCCTCGGCACTGGTGGCCGCATCCCAACCCGACTCGTGAAAGCTCAAGAGCTTCTGAAAGTCATCGAGGCCTCGGCCATCGTCTTCCACCCGCAGCACCTGCGCCGTGGCGTCGTAATGGATCTCGATGCGCATCGCCCCGGCGCGGCGGGCGTTCTGCAACAGCTCGGAGACGAGCGTGAAGCGATCGGTGAAGGCATAGCGCTGGTTACTGAGCGCACCTTCCTCATTGATTCGAACCTGTATCTGCATGACATGCTCCATGAGTGCAGGCGGAACCCGATCCTGGCGGGACGGGCCCGCCAAGGGGGAAGAACACCTAGTCAGCCGACGGGGCGGACCGGTGGCGTGAACAACTGGCCGGCGGCCAGGGCCTCGATCAGGCTGTGCCCGAGGAACTCACGGGGCAGCAGGTGCTGGGCGCTCAGGACCCGGCCCTCGGCATCGAGCCGTTCGACCTTCAGACCTATCGGATGCCAATGCACCCGGTAGGCCAGCCAGTCGGCGCCGGCGATGACGAAGGTGCGGCCGGCCCGGCCAGTGAGGACTTCGCTTTCCTTGACCAGGAACTCGATGTCTTCCGGCGCCTGGACGGTCAGCAGGGACGGGGCGTCGTTCGTCATGCGCGTTTGGGTATGCATGGCGGCCTCCTCACAAGATGCGCGGCGTACAGGGCTGCTCGTCCTCGGGCGCGCGCCCGTCCGTGCGGCGGGTGGATGGATCGAAGGGCAGATCGTTGATCCGCGCCAGCGCCTCGCGGTCCGTCGGCGTCGCCGTCAGGCAATCGGCGTGCAGCCGTTCCCGCCGGATCTGTTCCATCCGTACCGCGTCTTCATAATCCAGGCGTCCGACGATGCCGTAGGCGACGAAGATCGCCATCAGGCACAGGACATCCTTGATAGTGGTCATGACGACTCCTTGAAAGGGGTGGGGCTTTCGCGTTGGCGACAAACCCAAGAAATGGAAGACGGCGTCAGGCAAACAGGTCGCCCTGCACCGCCATCCGCTTGATTTGCTCGTTGATCCACTGGGGGTTCTTGGCGAGCCGTGCCTCGACCCATTCAGGGTTGTGGACGACGGCCTCGCACACCCAGTCGGGGTAGCGCTCGAGCGTGGCGTTGAACCAGGCCTTCAGGCTGTGGCGGATGCGATCGCGCACTTCCTCCGCGTCGACCAGACCGCAGTAAGCGATCGGCGACAGCGGACTGCAGCCGACGACACGCAAGCAACTCACGAAGGAGAAGGGCATGCCGTCCTTCTCGCGCTCGCTGAACACCCAGCGCAGGGTGTCGAACTTCTCTTCCAGCGGCGTTGCGGGGTCGGCCAGATGGCTGACCTCCTGCAGCAAGCGCCAATGCAGGAAGACGATGTCTTCCTCGCTCCATTCGACGGGGACATCCTCGCCGTCGAGCAAAGCGTCCAGGGCTGCACGATCGGGGATCGCCGCCGGACGGTGACGCGAGGCGGCCGCCATGGGCGGCAAAACAGGGCCCACGGGCGTGGGACGGGGAACTCGGGGGGATACGCTCTGATTCAGCATCGTTGGCTCCAGGAAAAGATTGGAGGCAACGCGCACCACGACTGGGGGCATATGCCCCCGTGGGGTGAGAAACTGCCGGCCCGCTACGGGCGGAACGGCGCCATGGGAAGAAGCTCCAGGGCTGGCTTGAACGGGCGGTGAGAACCGCGGTGATCGGTATGCCAGCTACCGATCGAGGAAGGCTTTCGGGGGAGGGGCGCTTACGGAAGCTCGGAAGCGCCGCGCCCCTGCCTCGAAAACTTGCCTCGATGGCACGGGTGGACGGGCACCCTAATCGGTGCCGGCAAGATCGGCGCACGCGGCAGCGGCAAAGCCGATGGCATACGCGACAGACAGAAAACTCCAGGGCTTGCCTTGTTTGAATGCAGGGCCAGCTACTGCATGACATCAAGGTAGTGCGACCGGATGGCCAGGTCAATCCCGAAAAACAGTCCAAATCGGCCCCGATGCCGAAAGCCCCCTCAGGCCACGGCCATTTCCAGTGGCGAATGCGTATGCCGGCGCGGATGATCGGCCCGAACGCGGTATTTCGAGGAGCACGGCATGTCGGAGATCCAGATCGTCAAGGTGGACCAGGGGGGCGTCAACGCCCGCATCCTCGCCAAGGAGGCCAAGGCCGATTTCCGGCGCGTCGAGGCGGCCAGCCTGAAGATGCCGACGCGTTTCACCAGCGCCGAGGGCAAGCGTTTCTTTGCGCGGCTGTTCAACACGCTGCAGCTCAATACCCACTTCATCTCGGTGATCGCCCGCACGCGGCTCGAACACGAGGACGTCGCCAAGATCGAGGACACCATTCGAGCCCAAATGGACGCCGTGACCGCAAACCTCAACCACGCTATCGACGGCGCCGAAGCGCTATTCAAAGCGCATGGCATCACCAGCACGGCAACCTACGACACCGTGCCCCTGGATGTGGACGTCCATGTGCTGTCATCGATCGGGCGCCGGTTCCTGGAGGTGCTGGGCAAACTCGACCAACTGATGCCCTTGCTGCAGACCCTGGAGATTCACGAAGTGATCACCACCCAGGCGGTGGACGTCCAGCGTGCCACTCTCAAACGGGAGGTGCGCGACGTCGCCAATGGCGCACGGAATTTTGCAATGGGGCTGCGGCGGCGGATGAACGCCATGGACGCGCGCAGTGGCGACAGCCGTAGCGAAGGAAGCCGGCAAGATGCCGTCGCAGTGGGCGTAGTGAGTGGCGCGGACAAGCCCGGGTCGGACGGCGACCCGGCCGTCGTTTCGACGGAGGTGGAGGCCGCTGTACGGCTAGTGGAAGCCCTGGAAAGCACGGTGCCTTCAGTTGGTGATTAGCGTTGATTGCCGCAATCCCATCGGACCCGTTTGTCATGCGCCCCCGGTATCAACAACGATGATGATAACCAAAACCACATAAGAACCCCTGTTTCGATAGTCCAGTGACCGTCATTCTTGTTGAGTGAAAGGACAACACGATGGCGGTCAAGAAAAAAGAATCCGCCCGTCTGGCGAAGCGACTGGGGGGAAACCTATCCGGGCGGCGCAAACAGCTGGGATGGACACAGGAGATAGTCGCGGAGCGGGTCGGCGTCGATGCCGAAACCATCTCACGCATCGAGCGCGGAGCTCATTTGCCGTCCCTGCCGACGCTGGACAGGCTTGCGGTGGCGCTCCAATGCTCTGCGGGCGACCTGTTATCGAAGGAAGTGCCCGAAGAGGCCAGCGAAGCGGCGACCTTTGGCGCATGGATTTCCGAACTGGGGTCTGACGATCGGGCATTCGTCATGACGGTCGTGCGGAACTGTTGTGATTACTTGGGCAGCCGCTCGAAATAGCACGTATTCCCACCCATTGCGGGCGAAATGGACCGCCCGGCCAAAGTTCGTGCGCGAAACCCTCCGGACACTCTTCCCGCGGTCGGATACCCTGGCGCCCCTCGAAACCTTGGCTCACATCATGGCCCTATTCGCCATGGCGGGTTCGAGCCGGATCGGCTTCGTCAGCGATCCGACTTCTGGACCGCGACCTTGATCACGGCGTGCTGGAATGGTTTCGGCACCCGTGCCATCTCCAATCGCTGGCGGACGCGGCCTATTGAGGCAAGCACGTCCCGGAACGTCTTGCGTCGGCCCACGGGCCTCAATATCGTATCGACAGGTTCCACGTCGTCAGGCTGACCTGACCCCATGGGTACCCGCACCGCTCTCGTGGCGGCGTCGCAGTCGATACCTGCCTGTTGCCCGACGATCCGCCGTCGCGCGTGCTGCGCGGTGCCGGTGCGGATCGGCTGATCTTTCCCGACCCGGATGTCCTTGGCCGTCATGCGGTGGGAGTCACTTTCTTGCGCATCCTTCCATGCCGCGCGACCGGGGCGCCGGCGGCATGTCGTCGAGTTCTGCGTTCCCTATCGGCCCGCGCCATCCTGACCTAGCGCGGCCGCAACAGAGCAGGTCATGTCCTTTATCGGCACCCGCCGTGACGAGGCCCGATCATGCCCAACATCCGTACCAGTACCGCCGCGAAGGTGGCGGCTTCCAGCGCTCTTCCAACTACGCCTGTCGCTCCGGTTTTGACCCTGACGTTGCCCGAGACCGGCTTCCTGCGCCAGCCCCAGGTGCTGGCCTTCGTTCCCATCTCCAAATCAACGCTCTGGCGGCGCATCCAGGCGCGCACCTTTCCCGAGCCGGTCAAGCTCTCAGAGCGGGTGACCGTCTGGCGTGCGGAAGACATCCGCCGATGGATCGCGCAGCAAGGCCAGCCCGGGTGAAGGGCATGGGGATGAGCGGGGACCGGCTCGGCTCGCAACGGCGGCGTCGTTCGCGTATCGATCGGGTCGGCGCCGACCCGCCACATGCGTCGCGCGTGCGCTCATCGGTCCGGCCGGCCATTTCTTCGGCGACGGCGGCGCGCTCGGCCTGATGACGAAATCCCGCGCCTTTCCCGGCGTTTTCGCCTGGCTAAGGGTGCGTCGGCGCTCGAACATTCGAGCTCATGACGATCGAGAGATGATGGGAGAAGCAAGTCATGCAGGACAACGAGGAGATCAGCAAGCACTTCGAGAACGCATTGCAATCGGTCGAGATGCTCCGTGCCGTCATTGCCGGTGAGACCTACGAGGCGGTGGCCGTGCGCTTCGGCGTCTCACGCACGGCGGTCGAGCGGCGCATCAAATCCGTCGCGGTCCAACTTACCCAGGTGGTGGGCGTGGATGGTCTCAAGGAGGAAGGCGCGGCTTTCGTGCGGCGGCTGCGCCTGCATCGGGACGCCATCCTGGTCGCGCTGGAGGGCTTCGAGCCCCAGCCGCCGGTCGGCGCCCGTCCGGCGCGGGTATTGTCGGCGCCGGAGGTGGCCCAGGGCGCGGTGCGCATCAAGGGACGCACCAGTCGCACCTGGCATGACCTGGCCCTGTACTACATGCTGTTCGCCACGGGCCTGCGCCCCCTCGAGATCGCACGGATCGAGGTGCGCGACTACCTGCATGCCGATGGCAGCGTGTGCAGGGAATCGGAGCTGCGCGCCGACGCGGCGATCAACGGCAAACTCCGGCCACTGTACTTCAGCAGCAGCCGGCTCGACGATGCGCTGGCCGCCTATTTCCGCGAGCGTCTCGCCGGCGGGCATGGCCTGGGTGGGCCGGATATCTACCGTGGCTTGGACCCGGGTAGCCGATTATTCCTTTCCCCGAGCGGCGAGCCCTACAAGATCACGCCCAACAATGGCGAGCCGGGGCAGAACCGCTACGTCTGCCGGGCGCTGCTGGAGATCTACCGCAAGTTGTTCCGTTACGCCGAACTCAAGGGGTTGAGCACCCAGTCGGCGCGCCTCACCGTGATATCGCGGATGTATGAGCGCGGGGCCGACGAGGATCAGGTGGGCGCGATCCTGGGCATCGGCGAGCGCAGCGCGGTGCGGGAGCTGTTGCCCCGGCCCAAGCCGACGCTGGCGGAACTGCTCGATGAGTTGATTTGAGCTCGCCATGGACTCCCAACGCTTCGCCATCAAGGGCCGCGTGATCGGCGCGGACGATCCACAATTGCAGGAGGCGCTCGCCCATGTCTACGAGACACCCGAGCGGCCGAGATGCCTATGCGTGCCCGGCGGCGTGGAGATGTACGTGGCGCGGCATCGCCAGTTCGTGGTCAAGCGCATGCCGGACAGCGGCAGCGCCCACCATCCGGGCTGCCCCTCCTACGAGCCGGAGGTCCTGCAGTCCGGGCTGGGCGAACTGGTCGGTGAAGCGGTGCTGGAGTCGGAACCGGGCCGGGTCGAATTGCGGGTGGATTTTCCCTGGACACGGGTGCTAGGGCGCGGCTTGCCGCGCGGCGAACCCCAGGAGGTGGCGGAGATCGGCGTGCCGCGGCGGCAGATGACGTTGCGGGCGTTGATGCATTTCCTGTTCGAGCGCGCGGGCTTCAACCGCTGGAGCCCGGCGATGGCGGGCAAACGCAACCAGGGCGTGTTGCGCAAGTACCTGCTGGAGGCCGCCGAGGAGATCGTGGTCAAGGGCGTGCCGCTGGCCGAGCGTCTGTATGTGCCCGAACCCTTCAGCGAAAGCGCCAAGGCCGAGGCGGCACAGCGCCGGCGCGAGAAACTGGCCGTGCTGCGCCCCAAGGACGGGCAGACGCCGCTGGCCATCGTGATCGGCGAGTTCAAGGCAAGCGAGGCGACGAGTCAGGGCTGTCGAGTCTGGATTCGCCACATGCCGGATGCGCCGCTGTTGATCGCCGGCCGGAGTTGGGAGCGGATCGAGCGGGCGTTCGCTCCGCTGTTCGAGGCGCGCGATGCCGATACCGGCCACCCCGTCCGAGTGGTCATGGCCGCCCTGATCCGCGCCCGCCGTGAATACACCTACGAAATCGATGCGGCGAGTCTGATGCTGACCAGCGAGCACTGGATTCCCGTCGAGGGCGTGCATGAACTCCCCCTGGTCGACGCACTGATCGCCCAGCACCGCCGCTTCGTCAAGCCGCTGCGCTATGACGCCCGGAGTGCGGCGGCCTTTCCGAATGCCTTGCTGCTGGATGCCGGGGCGGCGCCGGTTCCGTTGCATGTGGTGAGCGCTTTCACGGACCCGAAAGAGCGGCTTTCCAAAGAAAAGGCAATTGCGGGAATCGGTGCGCAGGGCGCCTGGGTCTGGAGAACAGAGGAGCAAATGCCACCCTTCAGCCAAGCTGTAGAGTGGCGCTGCTGTCTTGGTCCGCGCTATTGAAGCTTCGCCTTGCACAAGCGCAACAACTGCGATCGGATATCAGCCGGCGAGGCCGACAGATCCACAGTAGCAAACCGGATGTCCTGACCCTGGATGACAACCGTCTCGTCGACCGCTTGGCCGATAGCGGGATGCAGCAACAATCCGCTCGCGCAATCTGCAAGCGAATCGCCGCGCCCGACCTGAGAACGCAGATAGGCGTAAATCTGGTACACATAGCCGCTGCGCAGAGTTTCCTCGCGATACCAACCATTCGTCACGATCGATGTGAACTTCGTATCGATCACGATCCGCCGCCCGGCTGCTGGGTGGTCGAGCACCACGTCGGTTCGCATTGTCGGCAGGATCTTGTCGATCCCAGCTGTCCTCTGCTCAATTTGCCACCCCAGCGTCCCACCGCACTGCACACGCCATCCTTGTGGGCTCAATACCACGTCGTAGAACCCGCCCACCGCCTGCTCGAATAGTCGACGCACCCACGTGACCTCGCGATCCGGCAAAGAGAGCACATTCGATCCAGATGCCTCAGTAGGTAGCGCGAGATCAAAAGCCAGCTTCGCGGCCGTCACCATGAACCTGTCGTCTGCGTCGTTTCGGCCAAAACGATCAGCGCTCATTTGGGCTCGCGTGGGCGCATCGCCAGACACGCCCATGGCCTTCATGCCACTCGCAAGTGAGCGGCAGCGATGGGCTATGTCCTTCCTCCGCACGATTCTGGAGATGGTTTCCAGGGCGGCTCGGACAAAGCGATTGCGCGGTGTGTCGATGGTCAGTTCGTCAAACCTACACGCCACCAATCCGCGATCCAGCAACTGATGGCGTTCGGTGGTCAGTACATCGATGCGGCCACGCACTCGATTCAGTACGGCATCCCAAGAACGATAGCCAAGGCTAAGACGCCGACGCTGCCGCACCTCAACCGCGTGGGCAAGGATCTCGGCGACCAGGTCTGGCAGATCGTCCGGGCTGTCTTCCAGACCGACCTTGCCGATACCGCGAGTGCGGAACAGGTCCGAGGCATAGAGCATCAGCAGCCAAAGGTTGCGCACCGGAATGCGTCCGATGAATCCCTCTGCGCTCGCGGATGTCCTCTTTGCCTGTTCTGCGACGGCGTTCATCACCAACCCTGCGTCAGCCGTGCAATCGCCTTCTGTGCCTCGTCGGGCGCGTCGAACCAGTATTCATCCAGCAGCGGGCCGATCTCCGTCTCCACAACCTGCTGGAACCACTTCTTGGTGTCGCCCGCTTCAAGGCGATGCGCTGGTGTCACGTAGCTGTGGCCAATTCGAAACTGCTTGCCAAGACGAGCATCAGCCGCAATCTGGTCGTTCAGCTCGGCGATCCGATGCTCGATATCCGCCACCATAGCTGGATCAACAGCACTCTCTTTGACCACCCAATCCCGCCACGCAGGGCCTAACCTTGGCTCCAGACCAACGAATGCGAAACGGCGACGCAGCGCGAGATCGACCAGCGCCAGAGATCGGTCAGCGATGTTCATGGTGCCGACAACATAGAGATTTTCCGGAATGTGGACGGGACGTCGTTTACCGTCTGCATCGGGATAGCAGAGCTCTAAAGCCTCATTGGGCGTGCGCTTCCCAGCCTCCAGTAGCGTGAGCAGCTCACCAAAGATTTGCGCAGGGTTGCCACGGTTGATCTCCTCGATCACCACGACAACCCTTGAAGAAGGATCTTTGGACGCAGCTTTGATCGCTTCCATGAAGATACCGTCCGCCAGCGACAACTTGCCGTCGCCAGTCGGGCGCCACCCTCGCACGAAGTCCTCGTAGGAAAGGTTGGGATGGAACTGAACCGCGCGGACCTTGCTGTCGTCCTTCTGCCCCATTAACGCGAAGGCCAGCCGCTTGGCCAGCCAAGTCTTGCCGGTACCCGGAGGACCCTGCAGGATCAGGTTCTTCTTGGTACGCAGCCGATCGAGCAGAAGATCGATCTCGGCCCGCTCAAGAAAGCACCCATCCTTGAGAATATCTTCAACAGAGTACGGAACGATCGGGGCTGCAGCTCGTACGGCCTCCTGTGCGACGTCATCGGCATCATCCTCGCCGTCATTCTCTGTGCCCGCGTCGGAAGTTGTTGCCTCGCTGGTGGGGTCCTTGTAGACCCACGCTTCCAGCGACAGCTCAGGGTAGGAGTGAACTGGGTAAGACGCTTCTTGGAAGCGTGGCTCCAGTGCGTCCATCACAGCAAGATAATCGGCCGAGTTGCAGCGTCTTTTCGGGCCGTGAAGGCCAATCGGCACGCCGAGCTTCTTACTGACGTAGACCTGAGAGTTGTGATCAAGGCTCAGGAATGCCCAAGGCCTGATCCAGTAAAGGCCGAACGTCAAGTTCCATGCGACGCCTCGGCGCCCGTTCGCGCTGTCGAAAGCCTTGGCGAACTCCTCGCGGGCAAGGTCATCGTCGGTATCTGCATACGCGATGCCCGCTGCGAAGACGCCCCAAAGCGAGTCGATGTGGTCGGTGGCGCGATTGATCTCGAATGGAAAGTACCAGGACTTCAAGTTGTTCAGCAGCGGGATGCCTTCGAACGTCTCTGGAACAGGCTCGTCGACGCCCAGGAATTTGGCCAACTCGGTCGCGATGATCTTGCGGTTGGAATCCTTGATGCCCCGATTGAACAGACCCATCGTCGTGAACGGGCAAATGTCCTTCACGAAGCCCGTGGTGCCATCCGCATACTTGTCCTCTGCCAGGTGACCGAGTCCGTCGACACGTACGGAGATATCCCGGATACCTTCCACGAGGGCGGCCCTGTTGGCGCGATACGTGAGCAGCTTGTCGGCGATCGCTTCGTAGAACTTTGTCCAGCCGAAGCGATGCGTGTCGGGTGCCGCTGTCCCGAAGCGTTCCCGCCAGTAGGGCGCGTTTCGGAAACGCTCGACGTCCTGTGGCTTGTTGTCGAATGCGAATGCGATCAATGCATCCGTCTTCCACTCACCAGGCAGAACACGCCAAACCGTCCCCCGGTGCGTGTAGAAGTACCACTCACGAACCGGCTCGACCTTTGTCCAGTCAACCTTGACGCGTTGGCCATCATTCAGGTTCTCGGTGATCGTGCCGATCGCCTTGATGGCCATCACCGACACCGCTTGTCCACGGCTTTCAAAGGGCAGCCCATTCTTGCGCGTGTACGACGACTTGACCGCGATCCGATCGCCTGGCCGCATTGATCGCACCACGTCCAGATGCTTGTCCTCGTAGCCGTTCTCCCAAATCCCCTCGGACAAAAAGCGTGGCAACTGGTCGTCGGTGCCCCCGTAGCTTGCGCCAACAAACCAGCTCGCTTGTGCGCTCGAGTTATCTGTTTTTGTGTTCATCGATGTCCTCAGATCGTGGTGCGCAAGGCGGCAAACTGACTGCTCGGCCCCTCTGAACGCAGGTCCAGGTCCGGGCTGTTCGAAATCACATAGGCCAACGGCCGTGTCAGCGTGAACGGGAACAGCACCGGCAGCGATTGCAAGGTAGGCACCGACACGGGCTTGCCGGTGTAGCGCACAGCGGCTTCAATGAGCCAGGCCGTCAGTTCGTCGTTGTCGATGGTCGTGGGTGCCAGGCGGATCACGCGCTTGCCTTTTTCCACCCGTTCCACGGCGCCCCAGCTCGCCTGACTTTGGATGACCATGTTGGTCATACGCCGGGTGCCTTCACGTTCGCCGTAGATTTCACTCATCCGGCGATGCACTTCGGCCGAAGCGCAGTCACCTTGCAGGGCGGACAAACGGCCGACCAGTTCGGCCACTTTTCCGAAGAAGGGGTAGGTCGCAATCGCCACTCCCCAACACAGCGCGGCAATCGGAATGTCCGTTTGCACCTTGTAGAGGGATACGCCGCGATCGGCGAACTCGACGAGACTGGCGCGCGGCTCAAGCCACAGTCGATTCAGTACGGTGCGAGTCTTCTTCTTGGCTTCAACGCTAAGACCGGCTTCGGCGAGCAGTGCATTCAGATCATCCAGTCCGGCTGTGCCTGCACGAATGTTCAGTGCCGCAGCCGCCCAATCAAGCTGAATGAACCGATCAAAGCCGATTTGAGGGGATGATGAATTCATTCGGTACCAATCACATAACTGACGTTCACAAAGGGGACGATCAGCTCCTCAATCGAGACACCTCCGTGGACCACCACCTGGTCACCCTCGGGAACAAAGGCTGTTCGCCCGCCTGCGAATAGGGGCATGAAGTTCGCGGGTAGTCCAGCGATATCCAGCCTCACCGTGCTGGGGTACGCGGCGGCGGAGTCGGCCAACAGCGATTCACTTCGATAGACCCTGACGCGCTCCCCGCGCGTCTCCGCGATGACGCCCTGGTTGGGCCTGCCAACGCCCGTGGACTCCACGTTGCCGTGATCGGCGGTGAGGTAGATGTGATACCCCTTGTCCAGCAGCATCGAGAACAAGCGATCGACGAAGCCGGTCGCCAGCCAGTTCCCGATCCATAGGGCCACGTCCTTCTTGGAGCGTTCCTTGTGGAGCCGGTCGTCGACCTCGTCAATGATCAAACCCAACACCTTCGGCCGACGATCCGTCAGGTCCGATTCCAGCGCGTCGAGCTGATCCACCTGTCGCAGAGCACGGCGGTACAGGACCTCATTCGGGTTCACGCCTTCGTTCTGCCAGAAGGTCTTCCACAGCGTTTCCTCCTTGTCGGTCCGGTCGATGGAGTCATCGAACTCACGTGGCTTGAGACCCGAGAACAGCGCCTGGCGCGAAACCGATGTCACTGTGGGAAGCCACGCGAAGGACGTGCCTTCATCGAAGGCAAAGCGCTTCGTGCTGGCGATCAGCCGTTCCCTGATCTGCACCCATTGATCGAATGCCAGGCCATCGAAGACCAGCAAGGCCACCTTCGTCTCACCCGCTGCCCGTCGATGCCGCAAGAAGCGCGGAATGTGGTGCACCATGACCGGCCCCTTGGTGACCGGCTGAAGCATCAGGTCGGCATAGTGCTTGGCTGCAACCCATGCCTGCAGTCGCCCGTCAGTCTGCGCATGCAGCGCATTGATTGTCGAGCGCACCTTCGAGAGTTGCTCGCTACCCTCAGCGCCCGGCAGCCCATGAGCGCGGGCCAGGATCTCGCCGTAGCGCTTAGCAAACTCGCTCCAGTCCTTGTGCGACGCCGCTTCCGATGGGATCGATGCAATCAGACCATCGACGCCCTTGAGCACCAGGGCCTGCAATGCAGCCGGGTCTTGAACGATTCCCGCCTTGATCCAGCTTGGCATGGCAGCCGGGACGCTGTGGACAGCCATCGGATGCAGGGTGCCGTCGAGGAACATCGAGTCGACCAGCACCTGCACATCGGAGTGGTCAAACGGGATCTCGATCTTGGCGACGTAGTCTGGCGGCGGGGGTTCGCCCGTGCGGGAGCCATCCAGACCCTGACCGGTGAGGTAGCGGTACCACGCATCCTGCACAACACGCAGCAGCACGCTCTTTGAGGAGAGCCACGCCGCGACGGGTTGATCTGCGAACAATCCCTTGCCTTGCAAGATGCCGGCGGCATGCTTGGCAAAAAGTGGCGGCAATGAGCGGTTGGCGAAGTGCATTCGCAGCAACTCGCGCCAGAAATCGACGGGCGTGCGGATGGATCGCGGCGTGAGCTGGTAGACGTGTTCCAGGATGAAGTCCTTGGACTCGTTCTCGCCGCGAGCCGACTGCAATTCGGCTTCGTGGGCATCGAACAGCACTGCCAGGTGCTCCGGCTCCACCTGCTTGACCGTGCTGTAGGCCAGCCGAGGGAACAACTCGGCCAAGCTGAGCCGCGCCACACGGCCGTGGTGCACGATGTCCCAAGGCAATACGTTCTGGTCAGCGCCACGCAAGTGCAGAACCAGCGACGGCGCCGGGCCAGCCTCTCTACGATCCCAGGCACCGCGATACCGCTCTTCAAACTCGGCACGGAAGGAGAACGGATCCTCATAGAGCATCACTTCGAAGCCACGGCTGCGCAGCTCGGCCAGCAGCTTCTCGTCGAGCAGCACTTCGTCCGGGTCACACGCTACCCAAAGCCGGGTCAGGTCTGCGGTGAACTGGCTGAGGATTCGATCCGTCCAGTGGCTCATGACTGCAGCCCTCCGGGCAACACATCTCCGGAGACGCGCACCAACATCACTGCGTTCAGGTCCGGCACACTGGCCTCGGCGTCATCAAGGGATGCCATGCGCGCATCGTGTTCCTGTTGCAGCCGCTTGCGCCGGTGCTCCCGCACTGCCGGCAAGCCGATACGGCCAATCGCCTGACTCCGGGCTTCGAAGGCGTAGCTGGCGCGCTCGCGCTCTTCTTTGAGCCGGGTGCGGTGTTCGTCCAGCAGCTCTTTGAAGATCCGTTCACCTTGCGTCCGCGCAGCGGCTTGCGAAGCATCGAACCATCTCACCGCATCTTCAGCGCCGCTCACCGCATGCACATCGACGGTCTCGGTCAGCAGTAGATCCCAGACCCGCTTGGCTGTGGGAACAAAGGTGCGCCCGTCCTCAGTCACGAACACCGGTAGGAAGCGCTTGCGGCTGAGCCCCTCGGCGACGAGGCTGATCTCCCACAGCGACCAGATGCCGCGCACGGAATCGGGCAAGCCCGTCACGCGAATCACAGGCAGCTGTTGGCCGGCGACGAATCGAGGCAGCTCACTGATGACAGCCCGTGCCCGTGGGTCTTCCAGCGTCACCCAATCCAGTTCGGGGTTTTCGTCCGCCGTCCGGGCGTCGAAGCATGCCTGTGCCGATTCGCTGCCGTCCGCCCACTTCACCTTCCATGCCTTGCCAACCTTGGTCGCCGAGCCCCCGCGTGCTGCCAAGCCACTGGTGATCGCCCGCTCCAACCAAAACTGCGCGGGGTGGTCCCGCCACTTGCGTGCATCGTCTGCGTCCAGATCGTGCGCTTCCGACAGCAAATCGCTGCTCTTCTTTGACTCGGCGAGGGTCGTACGGAGCTGCGACACCACCGCATCGCACTCTTGCTCGATCGCGTCCGGGTTCTGGAGGCTGTGCACAAACAGTTCGTCGAACATCGGGTCGGCTTCCACCGAGTCCATCACGTCCGACGCCTTGTCCACGCCGAATTCCTGGGCGATGACCTCGAGCTTTTCCTCCAGCACCTGGCGCACGCGGTGTTCCACCGTGTCTTCCAGGACGAAGTTGATGGCGCGCACCACATGGTGCTGGCCGATACGGTCCACACGACCGATGCGCTGCTCGATGCGCATCGGGTTCCATGGCATGTCGAAGTTGACGATGACGTGGCAGAACTGCAAGTTCAGGCCTTCGCCGCCAGCATCCGTGGAGATCAGGATGCGCACGTCTTTGGAGAAGACCTGCTGCGCCCGCGAGCGTGCATCCAGATCCATGCCGCCGTTCAGCGTGGCCACCGAGAAGCCCCGGCTCTCCAGGTAGTGCGCCAGCATCGCCTGTGTCGGCACGAACTCGGTGAAGATCAGCACCTTCAACGCCGGGTCGTTTTCTTCTTGCTGCAGCTTGTAGATCAGCTCCAGCAGAGCCTCGGCCTTGGCATCGGTGCCCGAACCCTCGGTCTCGCGCGCCAACGCCAGCAAGGTTTCAACCTCGGACTTCTCCAGCTCCCACCCGCTGGCTTGCACGGCCAGATCAACCTGCGATTGCCCGTCCAGGTCAGCCCACTCATCGGGGCTGGTGCTCTCGAACAGGTTGCCTTGGGGCTGTGGTGCTTCCAGCAAGGCCTGGCGCTTTTCCAGCGTGGTTCGGATGGCCGCCGTGCTGGATGTCACCAGGCGCTGCATCAGGATCATCAAGAAGCCGATGTGGCGCTGCTTGGCGGCCATTGCCTGGTTATAGCCGTGGCGCACATAGTCGGTCACTGCTTCGTACAGGCGCTGCTGGGCGTTGTGACGCGCCTGCCAGGCCACAGCCTGCAGTCGGGTGACCCGGGGCTTGAACAGGGGCTGGCCTTCGGCGTTGATCGACGCACGCTTCTCGGTGCGGATCACGAAGGGACGCACCCGGTCCCGGTTGACGCTGCTTTCGTCCGGAAACGCTTCGCGGTCCAGCAACTGCATCAAACGCATGAACTGGTCGGTCTTGCCCTGGTGTGGCGTGGCCGACAGCAGCAACAAGTATGGGGATGCCTCGGCCAATGCTGCTCCGAGCTTGTAGCGGGCCACCTGCTCGGTGCTGCCGCCCATGCGATGGGCTTCGTCGATGATGACCAGATCCCACGAGGCCGAGATCAGGTCCTCGAAGCGCTCGCGGTTGTAGGTGTTGAGTTGTTCCAGGCTCCAGCCGCGCCGTGCCTCCAGAGGCTTGACCGAGTCCAGCGAGCAGATCACCTGGTCATGCATGCGCCACAGGTTGTCTTCGTCGCCCACGGCGCCGCTGCGCCACTGGCGGAAGGCCGCCAGCTCCGAAGGCTCGATGAACTGGAACTTCTCGCCGAAGTGCAGCCGCATTTCCGCCTGCCACTGGCGAACCAGCCCCTTGGGCGCCACCACCAGAATCCGCTTCACCCGGCCACGCAACTTCAGCTCGCGCAGCACCAGGCCTGCCTCAATCGTTTTGCCCAGGCCCACCTCATCGGCGAGCAGGTAGCGAATGCGGTCGCGGCTGATGGCCCGGTTCAGTGCATAGAGCTGGTGCGGCAGCGGCACCACGCTGGACTGAATCGGCGCCAGCAGCAGGTTGTCTTCCAGCGCATCCAGCAGCTTGGCCGCCGCCGTAGTGTGCAGAATCTGCTCCACGGTCGGCCGGATGCTTGCCAACGGCGCAAGATCCTGCGCCCGGGTACGCACCACGGCGTCTTTGGCCGGCAGCCAGACGCGGTAGGCGCTTTCGCCCCACACATCCTGGCGCTCGATCACCCGGCAGGGCGATGCCTGCCGGGTCAGCCAGCACCAGTCACCCACGCTGAAGCCGATTTCTGCCACGCTCAGGCACCTGACTCGGTACGGGTCAGCGCCAGGTCATACAAGGTGAGCAGCTTCTCGTCCTCTTGCAGCGTCTCCTCGGGCAGCTTGTTGGCGACGCTGATGATCGTTCCGTAGTCCTTGCTGGCCCATGCCGCACGGAAGCCGGTGCGCAGCACCTCAAGCCGCGACTCCTTGATCTTGCGGCCGGCGAATGCCTTGTAGGTCTCGAACTCCTTGAGTAGTGTCTTCTCGCGCTTCTTCTCCAAGTCCTGGGCCTTGTTCGGGTCGGGCACGTACCAGCGGTCCTTGGCCTTGGCCACCAGCGCCGGGTTGCTCTTGTCGAGGCTGCGCAGATCCTTGTGGTTAGTGGAGAGGTAGCTGTGGATCTGGCTCGGCACATCGCCGGTGCCGTCGTACTGGATGAAGTTGTCTTCCAGCAGCTGGTCCAGCTCCGGGATGATCTCGCCCTTGCGCTTGGCCGAGCCGATCTGCGGGATGTACTCCGGGTGGATTTCTGAGCGAGTGGATGGACGCTTTAGCAAGAAGTTGGTCAGCCAGTCGATGGCACTGCGCTCGTCGGAGACAAACAACTCCGCTTGCGCGACTTGCGGGATACGCGCACGCGCCTTTTCGTACTCGACCAATTGCTCGGGCAGGAACACCATGCCATCCGTCTCACGGAACCGAACCGGCAGCTCTGCCAGGAACTCGGGCGTTGAGATCGGCACCATCGTGCCGTGGCGGATGAACCAAGACGCCATGCGGTCGTAGACGCGCCGCGGGTCGCGTTCCACGATGTTCAGCAGCTCCTGCGGATAGCCAGACGTGACTTTGACTGCCGGCAACTGTTTCAAGTGCGTCTGCACGAAGTCCCACGCCGAGTCGACGGTCGGGCCGTGCTGATTGAACCGATCCTCAAGGCCGCCGTTTGGCTTGTAGGCCGAGATCACCAAGTCCTGCTTCACTGCTGTTGTGGAGGTGACTTGGCGATAGCTACCTTGCACCTTGTCGAGCGCAGTGACTTCGGCCACCACAAAGCCCGCTTGCTGCAACGCCACTTGAATCGCGTTCCAGACCGCCGCCTTGCTGTTTGAGAAGACCACTGTCATCCAGCGGCCGGGCTTGAGCACGCGGAAGTACTCCGCGAAGCAGCGCTGCATCAGGTGCTGGTACTCCGGAAGCGCCTTCTTCTTGAACTTGTCGACGATTGCTTCCGGCGTTGCGTCGGTGATCACGCCATGCCATGCCTCAACGAGAAAGTTGAGGTCTGCATAGTAGATGTTCTCGCCGAACGGTGGGTCGGTAAAGACGTAGTCAATGCTGCCGTCACGCAGAGGTAGTGAGGCAGCAGTTCCAGTGTTGACGACTGCTGCGTTTGGGTTAGTTCGGAATTCGCCAAACGCCTTGATGAGTCGTCCCAATTTTCCATCAAGGATGTACCAAGGACTGCACTCTGCCAGTTGAGAGCCAACGTAGTAAACGCCGTTCAGATACTGGTTAACCTGAGAAAAGTGGGTCGGTGCATACCGTGCCAGCACAGACATCCCCCAAATTCCCTGCTCGACAAAGAACAACAGCATTTCACGGATTCGCGCATCTGGTTGTGCCTTGGCCTTTTTCCACAAAGCTGCAAGTGCGTGCCCCGCGCGGGGTAAGAAGAAGTGATGAACACTCGAAAAGCCTTTCGGCTCGATACGTGAGCCGTGGTACATCTGCTCGATTGGAAAGCGGACCGTAGGCATGCCCAGCGGCAGTGCCATTGCATCGATCTTCGCCAGAACAGCTAGATCACTTTGGTCGAGTTGCTTTTCGCGCCGCACACCGCCAGCGACGTAGGACATTACTGAGGGGCGAAACTTGACGCGCTTCCAGGTCTCACCACTTGCAGGATCGACTCGGGACTCAAGGACCCGATCGAGGTTGTCCTTGTTCAGATCTGCACCACAATGTGGGCATGGGAAGGTGTCCCTAACTCTTTTGCTGTCCTCGTCAAGCGCTTCATCAATGAAGTTGACCTCGCCCGCGCAATGCGGGCACGTGAACACCTCACTCCAGACTGTGAATTCAACCCTACCTTTGGTCTTGCCGTCCGTATGGGTCGTTTCATACATCCAGCCAAGTTCCTGCTCGACTTCCTTGAGGAGTTGCTTAGCCGCCTTTGCAAAGCACTCCACGTCGAATGGCAGGTTGTAGTTGGCTGCGATGAACGTAGCAGCAGGCGACAGATCGTTGAGGATGACGCGACGCGAGCCCCACCTGGGCGCGGCCTTGTCTTGTTTCTTCCACTCCATTTCCAACTCATGCCGGTATGCCGCCGGCGCCGATCCGCACCACTGCGCCGCGACGCCTGTCATGCCAGAGCCGCCAAAGCCGTCGAGCACGATGTCGCCTGGTTCGGTGTAGTGCAGGATAGACGGCACGATGGCCAGATGCGGCACCTTGGTGTGATATGCGTGTGCCTTGTAGAGCGCGTCGGTTTTACCCACTGACACGTCGATGGTTTGCGGCTCTCGGCTATACTTCGCGCTGGGGTCGTAGGGCTTGCCGTAGTGGCGCACGAATTCTTCGAGGAACGGATTCGGGCACGCGGTGTAGTACGGCGGGTCGGACATCGCCAGGATGGCTTCATCGGTGCCCTGCGGGAACCCTTCCGTCTTGCGAAATGCCGGGTCTTTCAGCTTCTCGGCCAGCAGCGTCAGGAAGTGATCGCGCCGGGCCTGCTCGCTCGGAAAGCTCTGACCGAGGCAATCCACCGGGCCTTGCTGTTGTGCTCTGGTAAGCAGGTCCATCAGGCACCCATCTTCTTTTTCAATTCATCGATAAAGCGCTTGGCCCATGGCGAAGCAGAAGTCACGCTCACGGGGGATATTTCCGCCAGAAGCTTGAACGAATGCTCGCCTTTCCCGTATTGCGCCTTGGTCTTGCAGTCCTTGGTAGCGTTGGCCAGCGAGTCGTAGACCTGGGTCTTAGCCACCTGCTCAACTGAATTGGTGGCAGCTGGCAACTGGTTCTCTTTGAAACCTTGTCCAAAGAAAGTTCTAAGCGTTGCACGATCGGCGAGGAACCAACTTTCCATGCACTGCACCATCAAGTGGCAATCGGTATCGGGTTCGTCCTCGGGCTTATCCCACCCATCACCCGGACGATTTTTGAGGTGCGGCCATGGTTGCCATTTATCGGCATCCGCACCTTGTTGATGTAGGGCCGCAATTGGTGCTTCGCTGTCTACCAGAAGCACAGCCTCTTCCCCACTGGCTATAGCAATGCAATAAGACTCAAAGGCATCACGGCGGCTACCACAAGCAACGATTCGAGGGCGCTTGGTTATTCCCGCTTTAGTGATGAAGGCTGTGAAGCCTTCACGGCAAGCGGTTTTGAGTGCAGCCGTATCCCCGCCTCCCTCGACATACAGCTTCACCATCTCGTGCCCCCAATCTCACCGCGCGTCCAGAGTTGCCCCAGCCGATATTTCTCCAGCCATGGCTTGAGCTTCTCTTTGCTTAGTCGAGTAAGCGTAGTTCCCTTATCACCTTTATCTGCCACCAAAACGGCATCGGGTTGATCTGTTAACGCGTCAACCAACACGTCGGAATGCGTTGTGACAATTAACTGGGTACGCTCAGACGCATCCTTGAGAAGTTGGGCGAGTCTTGGCAATACGTCGGGGTGTAGCCCCAACTCAGGCTCCTCGATGCACACCAACGGCGGTGGATTGGGATGACAGAGAATGGCGAGCAGGCACAAGTAACGCAGCGTGCCGTCAGATAGCCTCGTGGCTGGCATTGGAACAATCCGGGCATTGATCCGTTCTTGAAAAAACACCTGAACCGTGCCCCCGTCAATTTTGACGTAGTAGTCCTGAATGCCTTCGTACAAGGCTCGCAACTCTTTGATGAGTCGCTGTTTAAGCTCATGGTTTTCTTGAAGGCGGTTCAGAACCAAGCCAAGATTGCTACAGTCAGGCTCAAGAAAGTCGTTTGGCAAGTCGGCTTTCTGTGCCGTTCGCGGGACAGTAAACCGACCAAAGCTCCACTCACGATAGAGCCGAATCTTGGTCAATGTGTTGCCAAGAAATGTAAGCTCTGGATACTGATCAGGGTCTTTCCGCTGGGAAAGAATGGACTGGTTCGGCTCAATGTCTTCTCGCTGTAGCTTACGGTTCTTCCCCTTAACGTTAAGCACGCCGTGCCCATTTTCGAATTTGTAATAGAGATAGGGCGCCTGATGGCCAGTATCCGGCCTGGCATTTTCAACACGCTCATCAAGAATTTCAAAACCTTGGGATACCTCGGTAAAGCTCAAGGAATAGCGCAGGCCGGATGGCCCTTTGGGGTAATCAATTACTACATCCAACGAGGCAGGCATTGGTTTTGCGGCACCTTTCCATAGCCAGTCACGCACGCCACCACCATCTCTAATGGGTGCAATCAAATCCTTTGGCGCGGACTTAATCAGTTCAATTGCCTCAAGCAAATTCGATTTGCCTGCGCCATTTGAACCAATGATCACATTTAGTGGCTCAAGCTGTATGGCTTCAGAATGATCTCCATAACTTAAGAAGTTGGTAAGCTTGATAGATGTTAATAGCATAGGATTTACTCCATTATTCGATCACGAAGCGCAGCTTGGTCGAGTCCTTGCCCTTGCAGCGATCGTTCAGGAACGTGTCGAAGCGGCTGCGCAACTCGTCTGGCTTGGCAGGCGAGCCTCCCTGAAGCAAGGCCTGCTTGAGCTCATCACTCTTGACACTAATCTTCTCCAGCCCCGACAGCGCTTCCTGCGCGGCATTGGCGAACTCGGTGGTCATCGGTTCGGGCAGCTTGCGTGATGTCAGGAAGTCGTCGATCAGCTTCTTGCTGGCCGCCGGCAACAAGCCGAGGCTGTCTTGGGTGAACGGGTCTTCGAGGTTCTCCAGCAGGGTTTGCTGCCAGTTGGCCTGCAACTGGTCCAGGTCTTCGTCCAGCTTGTGCAGGCGGTTGGCGGCCGGGATCAGCTCCATCTGCTCTGCGGATGGGCGGAACTGGCAGTGCGGGCAGACCGCTGCGGTCATCAGCGTGGGCTCGTCCAGCGACGAACAGCTCTTCAAGCCGTTCAGCGACTCTTCAAACGCGGTGAGCTGGCTTGTGGGCATCAACGACACGCCGGCCAGAATGCGCAGGCCCAGCAGGCGGTCGTCCTTGCGCAGCCCATTGCGGGCCTTGTCTTCGGCCACCCCCAACCGCGCTTTGCTGTGGCTGGCGATGTAAGCAGTGATGTAGTCCTTCTTGAGCTGGTTGAGCGTCTGCCGGTACTCGGCGGCATGCTCGGCCGAGCGGTCCAGGCTGAGCTTGGCTTGCAAGGCTTTGCGGGCAGCCTCGGCTTGCTTCACCCAGGCGTGCTCGGGCGGCAGCACCATCTCGGCCTGGGAAAGGTAGGAGGCCGTGCCACCAAGCTCGACCACCAGTTCGAGCAGGCGCTCGACGGCTGCCAGGACTTCCAGATTCTTCTTCTGGCCGTCGATGTCTTCTTGCGTGACGCGCAGGTTCTTGAGCTTGCCGACGGTGTTGTAGGGCGTGAGCGACTCGGTGAACTTCTTCAGCGCGTCCAGCCGGACGTGCCAGTCCTTGGCTTCTTCCTCGCGCAAGAGGTTCTGGCCCCAGAAGCTGAGCTTGCCCTGCTGCAGGTCGGACCCCGCCTTCAGCACGCGCGGCACCAGCGCGCTGACCTTGTCTTGCAGCTTGATTACCGGCTCGGTGTCGCCCTGGCTGGCCTTCTGCGCCAGGCCGGAAGGCAGATCGAACAGTTCGAACAGGGAGCGCAGCACCGCAAGGTTGATCTCCTTCGGTGCCTCGACGTGCTTGAACTGCTTGAGCTCTTCGATTGAACGTTCGGCGAGCTGCACCAACTTGCCGGAGTCGATCTTGTCGCCAGTGATCGACATCACCAGGTCGCCGGAATAGACCAGACCACCCAGCACCGTGATCAGCAGATCCGGCTCCAGGCGGTACTTGACGGGCGCGAAGTACTCGACGTCCGAGGTGCCCGAGAGCAATTCGCTGCGGTTGAGAACCTGGCCGTGGCCCTTGGCCTTGAGGCGGGTCAGCACCTCCAGCGCGTAGCGGGACTTGGCCGGGTCCACCCGGTCGCCATCCAGAAGCTCCAGGGCGTCCAGCACCGCGACGGCGTCCTTGGTACGGGTGCCACCAGCGAGCGCACGCAGTGCATTGCCAACAAGCTGCTTGCGGTTGGCTTCGGTGACCAGCACCGAGAACGTGGGGTATTCGGGCGACAAGTCCACAAAGCGCTGGCCGAGCACCAGGCCCGAGATGACGTTCACGACGTCGCGGAAGTTGATGCGCTCATCCGGGCCCAGCCGCGCACGGTCACGCAGCGACACGCCCTTGGACCACTCCTGCAGGTTCTTTTTCTTGCCCTGGTAGGTGACTTCGAAGGCGGTCATCTGCTTTTCCTGCAGCCACTTGCTCATGGCGCGCAGGAAGTCTTGGGCCTTGGAGAGGTAGATGGCTTTGGCACCGCCGCTGGCGGTTGACGCCAGATCCAGCGCTGCGGCGTATGAGGACAGATGGCGCTTGAGGTCGTCGTCCAGGCCCGTGAGCCGGAAGAAGACTTCGTCCGACAGGCTGTTGTCTGTGAACTTGGGCTTGTCGAAGGGCTGGATGAAGTAGACGTAGAAGTCGCGTTCGGGCTGCGCCGTGGGACGGTCGTTCGGGGCGCCAAAGAACAGGTAGCCCATGCGTTCGACACGACGCTCCTGCCATTCGAGCTGGTACTGCCAGATCTGAAAGCCGGGGTACCGCAGGTCGTCGCTGCATTCCATCAGTGCCTTGACGGCGCTGTAGTAGGCCCGGTCCAGCGCATCGTCCGACAGGGCTTCGGCGCGCTTTTCGATCTGCGCGTCGTAGTCGATGTCCTTCTTGAGGTCGAGGTAGTACTGCTCCGTGTCCGGTGCCTTGGAGATGAACTGCCCGTTGACGGTCTTGAGCACTTCCCGCATGACGGTCTGCACCATCGACAGCAGGTTCTCGGCAGGTTCGCCCGGCATGTCTTCCACACCCGGCTGGAACAGGCACAGGGCGTCGCGCAGCTCGGCGGCGGTGGGGCCGATGGGAATGTGGATGTCGCCACCCGTGGTCAGGCGGTGAACGGCCAGCGCGTTGATGACGCGCAGCGCCATCGGCTTGTAGGCTGGGCGCGTGAAAGCCTGCTGCACGCGCGACTCCAGCACCTCGGAGACGCGCATGACTTCCTTGATGTTCGGGTCGGCGCGTAGGACCGAGTTGGTCTTGATGGTCTGCCAGAAGCTCTCGTAACTGATGAACAGTGGCCGGTCGGTGGGAACGTCCTGGTCTAGGATCGCCAGCATGGCGGCTTCGATGGTCTTGAGTGCGCCGCGCTTTTCGGTGAAGTGGATCTGCTCGAAGGTCTTGAGGTAGTCGGGGTGAACCGGGAACAGCCGAACGTATTCGTCCATGCGCTCGTTCATGGAGCCATAGAACTTGGCGAACGGCGTCAGGTACTCGCGGATCTTGTTCTGCTGGTCGGCCGTCTTCTTGAGCAGGCGTGCGGAGACGACAAAGCTCACGTCCTGCCGGTCGATCAGGATCTGCGTAAAGCGCTCGTTGACGCGGCGCATGCTGTCGGCAACGTGCTGGAAGCGCACGCTATCGAAGATGGCTTCCTGCACGCCGGCCACGAAGCGGAACTTCAGGTGCTTGGTCACTTCGCCTATCTGGCGCAGGATGGCCAGGTCGCGCACCAGCTCGTGGTCGCGGCGCGACTGCAGGTATTCCAGGAACTCGTCGACGACCAGTAGCACGCCTTGGTTCGGGAATTTCTCGCCGAACGCGGCCATCATCTCCTCGAACGATTCCTTGTTGTTCAGCTCCTGGTCCGCTGCCGGGAAGGTGTAGCTGACGCCGAGCTTTTCCAGGAAGCGTTCGAGCTGCTGCGTGATGATCTGGCGCAGCGGCATTTCCAGGCCGCCCACCTCGATGCGCAACACCTTGAAGCGACCAGCGATCGGGGCGACAGCCTCGGCGACCTTGGCGTGGCGGATCATCGGTGCGTAGGCGGCATCCTCGGCCACCAGCGACAGCACCGACATCAAGTGCGACTTACCGGTGCCGTAGTTGCCGACGATCAGCACGCCCTTGTGGTCGACAGAGTCGTCGAAGCTGAGCTGGGGAACCATGAGCTTGGAGATCCGCTCGGCCATGTCGTCGGAGATGACGTAGGTCGAGACGAGCTTCTTGGCTTCGTCCGGGCGCCCCGCATCGAGCAGCTGAATGACTGACTCGATCTGCTCGAACTGGATCAGATCTCCGTATTTCATGTTTAGGGCCATATGGTTCTCTCTTCCCCTGTACGTCAAATTTCTAGAACGACCACGCCGTCACGGCTGTAGTCGCGATGTTCTGGGTGGCTGATGTCGGCATAGATCAGCCGATCACCCCGCAGCTCGCCCGGCCACACCGCCACGACGCACTTGGAGTGGGCCAGCCGCTTGACGAGATCAAGCGGGTTGATTTGCAAGCCCCTCTCGAACAACAGTTCGAGGTTGTCCAGCAGCAGCGGATCGTCGGTGCGTTCCTTGTCAGCGATCTCACGCAGCAACTCACCGGCTGAGAAGCCCCGCTTGTTGATCGGCGTCGCAGCCAACCGGCGGCCCAGCTCCAGGCCCACATTCAGGGGCTCGATGTTGAGCTTGGTGCCCAGCTCGCGCAGCAGCTTGGTCTTGCCGCTGCGGCTTGCACCGACCAGCAGAACCAGCTTGCTGTTGAGGTCGCCGATTTCGCCGATGAGTCGTTCGAGTTTTGCCAGCACGCAGTGCCCCTCAGTCCGACGCGGCTTCGAGCCGCTGTTGGTCAGGAGACCGGTAGCCGGGTGCCAGCACGGCGTTCTTGACGCCATAGATCGCCAGCGGATCTTTCAGCCACAGCCGGTACTCGTGGCCACGTAGACTGTGGTCGGGCGAGCAGTCCACGCTCCACTTGCGCAAGATGTACCCAGCGGTGGCTGCACGCAGCTTCAACCGCAAAGAGCCATCCTCCATCCGGTAGTCCATCTCGGTTATCTCAGGGCGCGGCTGATCGGGGTGGGGTACCAATTCCAGCTCCACGATGCGGGTCCACTGTATGTCCTGGTCGCTGAGTTCGTGCGGCGCTGGTTTCTCGCCCTTCAACACCTGCGGCTGCTTGATGCGCGTGATCACGAAGTCACGGAATTCCTTCGACTTGCGGTCGAAGGCGCGAACGTGCCACCGAAGACCGTTGTCGATCAGCGCGAACGGCACGATCTGGCGCTCGGCCTTGCCATTCGAGATGGAGTGGTACTCGATGGCAAGCGGGCATTCCTGGTGGATCGCCCGCGTCACGCTCGCCAGCACATCCAGATCGGGGTGCGTCAACCTTGAAGGACTCTCGCTGGCGACCCATGCCTTGAGCCGCACGGGCTCGCCGTCGCCGAAACCTTGGGTCAGCCAAGACAGCACACGCTCTGGCGGGAAGTCGAAGACCGGGCGGAAGTCCGGGCCCAGGATGTACGACTTGCCCTTGGAGTCGTAGTCGATATTGCCGGGGGCAAGGTCTTTGTAGAGCGCCAGATCCCGGCTGGCCGCCGCCGACTGGATGCCAAAACGCGAAACCAGGTCCTGGCGGCGGATCTCCCCGATGAAGCGCACGCGCAACTCCACGAACGCGAGGCGGTCGCGCTGTGGCTGGGTGAGTTCTGCTAGCTGTTCGTTCGACATCCTGGGGTGCTCGTTCAGGTTAGCGAAGGCATGTACGGGTCATTGCGGGAAGTATATAAGCTGCTCTAGAATGTGTCTATCGTATTAAATTAGACGTTTATCCGTCGCATAGTGATTATGAAGTGATGTACTGAAGACACTGGAGGCCAAGCATGAACGGTAATCGTTGGGATCAGCCGGGCGTGCCCCACAAGGGGTGGCACTGTGTGGACGTCGTCGACCTTCGGGCCGACGGCGAGCCTGCTGACGACACCGACTACGCGACATGCCAGATGTGCGGAAACGAGAAGATCCGCTATGTCCACATCATGGAGCACCCCGATGTGGAAGAAGCGTTGGACGTTGGCTGCGTGTGCGCGGAGAAGATGAGCGATGACTACGACGGTCCCAAGCGCCGCGAGGCGCGACTCAGGAATCGCGCATCGCGTCGCACTCGCTGGCTCCACCGCAAGTGGCGAGTCTCGGCTAAAGGCAACAGCTTCCTGAACGTCGATGGTCGCAACCTGGTGGTGTACCCGACCAAGACGGGGCGATGGGGATACAAGATTGGCGACTGGTTTGGCGCGAAGGCGTACCCGACGGTGCGTGAAGCCAAGCTGGCGCTGTTTGACGACTTCTGGGCCGCGACGCAGGACAACGACCAGCTTTGGGCGACGGACTGAACAAGAACAATGCAAGAACAATGCAAGAATAATGCGCTTGAAATAGAACGGCCCAGTCAGGGGAAAGGCTCGGAACAAAAATGGATCAGCAGACCCAACCCCGCAGAAGCGGCTCGTACACCGCGAACCTGCTTGGAAACATACGGAGCCACCTTGCCGGGCTGCAGGGCTACGACGTCATGGCTCTTGAGCTCATCCAAAACGCGGATGACGCCAAAGCAGAATCGGTTGTCTTCGACATCACTGACCGGGGCCTGCTTGTCGTCAATAGTGGCAAGTTCACCTACTGTGGTGATCTGCACACGCGGCCTTGCAGCTTCATTGCCAGCGACAACTACAGCTGCGACTACCACCGAATCGCGGATGTCGGCAGCGGGGGGAAGCTTTCTCGTGGCGAAAACATCGGTCGCTTCGGCATCGGCTTCGTCTCGACTTATCAGGTCACGGACCACCCGGAGATCCTGTCCTCTGGGATCAAGCTGACACTTCACCCGGAAGAAGGACAGTGGTTCATCGAGCCATTCGAGCAACCCGAAGGCACCACGTTCTTCTTGCCTTGGGCAGACGACCCCAATACCGAAGCTCGACTTGCGCTTGGGGTGTCGCACGTCAGCACCGCTCACATCGATCAGCTCGTCGAAGATTTTCAGAAGGTCCTTCGCAAGAGCTTGTTGTTCCTCCGGCATGTCCGGACAGCGGAAGTTCGGCGAAACGGCGAACTGCTGTTGGCATGCGACCTGGACCGAGGTGATGGGTCTGATTTGATCGTCAGTTTCCGCCCGAGTGGCGAGGTGGAGCAATGGCACATCTTGCGGGCCGATGTTGCAGAGTCTGCTGCGCTGCTGTATGCCTCGCATCCCCGCCTTGAGTCTCTCGGTCGCGGCACCAAGATCAGCATCGGGTTGCGAATCGATCCCGAGCCCCTGGCCGAGGGGGTGCTTTACGCGTTCTTGCCCACCGAGCAGTCGACCGGATTGCCGATGCACATCAATGCGGACTTCTTTCCAGAGTCCGATCGAAAGGCAGTCATCTTCGCTGGGCACCAACACGAGCAGGCGTGGAACGAGATGCTCATCGATGCCGCCGCTACCGAACTTGCCAGAGACCCTGATGGCCTGCTGAAGATGCTGGGAGACGTTCAGCTCTGGCAGATCCTGGCGCGGGCGTTTGAGCTATCGAAACCATCGAACCACCCGACTTGCTTCAAGCGATTTTGGGAACGATTGAAGGTCACTGGAACCCAGGCAAACATTGCGCTGGCCCAAGACGGTAGTGTTCAGCGCCCCAGCGGGGTCTTCCTGCCGCGCGGCCCACTGACAAGCCATCAGGCGAAGACGCTACTGGAGGTCGGTGGAAGGTTGGTCGCCGAAGATCTGCGGCCGTTCCAGACCGCGATAAACCAGCTGGGCGCGCCAATCCTCACTTTCGACCGGTTGGTGACCCTGCTTGAGCAAGCGATGGCGCAGCAGGTTCCTGGTCAGGTGCAAGTCGAAGCGGCAAGGCTGGAGAGCTTCTACCGTCCGCTTTGGAGCATCGTCAACGATCTGTTGCCGGAGACTGCGAATCAGACCCCCCCCACGAACCCGGCCATTCAGCGATTGCTGGCTATCCCCTTTGTCGTCACAGAAGATCTGTACGCCGTCACGATCAGCCAATCCTTTGTGGTGCCTGCCGCGCTGGAGGCTGGGCGCTTCGCTTCCCTTCTGCCCAGGCTGGCGATTGCAGCGCATCACATTCTCGGATTCCCAAAGATTGCGCGACTGATGCGACAGCTTGAGCTCGGTGCGGTCGTCGATCATATCGGCTCGATGTGCGCCACCGAGCCCGTCGAAGATGTCATCGGCGTTGAACAGCAAGAGTTGCGCGACCTGTATGCGATGTTCGCGGATCTGGACCGTCCGGATAATGTCGAGAAGGCGGTGTACCAGGCGCTTCGCAACCTGCCGATCTGGCTATCAAGTCGAGGTCTGATCAAGGCAACCCAAGCGCTCCTGCCTGGCAACTTCACCGATCCCACTGGGCAGGCCGACCTACTTGAAACGTCCGTCCTGACTGATTCCGCCAGAGAGTTCGTGTCGAGCAAGCTTGGCGTTCAGACGCAGACGATCGAGGCATTCGTACAGAACGTGCTGCCGAGGTTCTTCAATGATGACGGGCCGCTGGATGCGCAGAAGTACACCCGCCTGATCAGTGAACTGGCCAGCCATCCGGCGCTCGTGAATGACGAGAACATCCGCCGGCTGTTGGGTGCACTGCCGATCGTGCCGACGCAGGACGGGCGTTGGTCGCGCCCTACCAACACCTACAGGCGCACCGATGACTTGGTGAAGGTGCTTGGCGATGCGACGCACCTTTGGCTCGATGCCAGTCGGGTGCCCAACGCCCGGTCGGTCCACACTTTCATCGACAGCCTCGGAATACGCCGGTCACCACTTGCGCAGCACCTGGTGGAGCGGATGCTCTTCATCGCAGAGAAGTACCTGCCGACGGAAGATGCAAAGCGCGCCAGCGGCGATGCCTTCTACGTCCTGTGTGAGCACTACGAGGAATGGAGTGAGAAGCCGTTCTTCCAGGGTGCGATCGACAGCCTCCGTGGGGTGGCGTGCTTCCCAGCTGAAAGCGATACGGAGAACTGGCACTCTGGTGGCGATCTGTACGCGCCATACCGCGCCGAGGCATTCAGGTCGCAGGCCAACATTCTCGATTTCAGAAACACGGCACGCCTGAAAACGGAGCTACTGGAAGATCTGGACGTCACCATCAATCCGGAAACGAGGCTGGTCATCGACCATTTGCAGTACTGCGTGAAGACCGGCGCTCAGCCTCACGTTTCGACCTACCAGGTGCTGAACGAGCGGGCACAGCGTTCCGATCCGCTGATCTCGACATTGGCTGGCTCTCGGTGCATCTATGTCGAGAGTCAGAAGAGCTTTGTCCGCCCGAATCAGCTTTACTGGTCGCCCCAGCAGCTCGGGCGCTGCGCCTTCACCATTCCTGGCAATCTTGAGGCGTTCAAGCCGCTGTTCACCGCAATCGGAGTGAAGAACGCACCCGAGGGCCGAGACTACGTCGACATCCTGCTGGACATCGTCGGCGAGTACTTCGAGCAGTCGAAGCCCGTCGCAGGGGCGGATCGATCGGTGTACGACACCTGCTTGATGGGCGTGGCGGCAGCAGACGAGCGTGAGGAGATTGGTGCCCCGGACATTCGAAGGTTGCAAGAGGCACCAACGATATTGAACCTCATGGGGCAGCCCACGCATCCTGACGAAGTGCTTCTTCAGGACAGCGAGTGGCACGCAGGTTTCTTCAATGCGGAGCTTGACCGGGCGCTGTGCAAACCTGCCCCCGAGCTGTGGCCGTTCATTGAGAAGGTCGGGGTCAGGCGGCTCAGTGAGAGCGCTGAGGTTGCGCTTGAGTTCGTTGATGGACAGAAGACTGAGGAACCGCAGCTTGCCGACAAGCTGATGGAGCGGATCGACATCCTTGCGCGATTGCTCCACGACAAACCGACGCCAGTCAAACAAAAGGTGCGGAACTCGCTTTCAGAGCTGACCGCCATTAGCTACGAGCTCGTGCGCATCCAAGCGTCCGTGCACGTTGGCGGGGATTGGGCTTCGGCTCCACCCTCGGCAGCGCATACCTTCTATGACATCGACAAACGCCAGCTGATCTTGGCGCGACCGGTGGGGAATCGCAGCTGGCCCCACGTCCTGAATGCCATCTTCCACCAGTTGATGCCGGAAGAGTCTGGAAGCGAGATATCGAAACTGACCCTCAGCGTTCGACCGCTGATGAGCATACCTGTTGAGGAGGCTCACCGAGAACTGACCGATGCAGGTATCCCGTACTTGGATGCTGAAAGCGCAAGCGGACAGGCAGATGACTTGACCTCGTCGGCTTTGGACGACATGGGGAGCACGACCGACCCCGGCTACCAGCCAGAGAGCAAGCCGGATACCGCGCCAGCCGACGCGCCCAAAGGCGGAGAACGCACAGCGGATCGGCCTGGTACGAGTCGGCCGACAGGTGAGCCGAAAGCTCCTCCCAAGGATGTGCCGCCGCCCGATCAAGGGCAACCTGGAACCGGGTCTAAGGGCGCACGAGAAAAGGATGCGCCAGATGGTGACCAGGCTACTGGGCACGGCCACAGCACAGGTTCGTCGACTGGCGACAAGCGCGCCAAGAAGCCACGTCCAAAGCACAAGGAGCAGTGGGATCGACGACTACTTTCCTATGTTCGGAAGAAGCAAGAGGAATCTGCCGATGCCGACGAGCAGGAAGGCCCATCCGAGCACAACCTGGCTGTTGAGGTGGTGGCCCGCGCCACCGTATGCGCCTATGAAAAGGCTCGGGGGCGCGTCGCGGAACAGATGGCCCAAACCCATCCTGGTTACGACATCATCAGCCGAAACCCGCTGACAGGCGAAGACCGGTTCATCGAGGTGAAGGGTGTCAACGGCGAGTGGAACCAGACGGGCGTGGGGCTGTCCAGGCTGCAGTTCAGCAATGCCCAAGACTACGGCGATCGCTACTGGCTATACGTGGTCGAGTTTGTTTCTGATCCTGAACACATACGTGTTCATCCTATTCGCAGTCCTGCCACGCAGGTGACGTCTTTCATGTTCGACGGCAACTGGCGCGATGCTGTTGCCGATGAACGTGCCGACCCTGCACTTGCCTTCATCGCGGGCGCCAGGGTAAAGCACCAGCATTTCGGTTTCGGAAGGATCGAATCAATGGAGCTGCGAGGCTCGACGCGCGTTATGTCCATCGCGTTTGTGACCAGCGGTCGTCGCACGGTCACGTTGAATCTGCAGACGATGACCGTGGTTGAGGAAGACGATGACAACGATCATTCCTGAACTGACCGATGCCCAGCTGGCGGACTTGCCATCCCAGGCGGAGGCAAAGGTCTACAGGGCGTTGAGGGATGGGCTTCCCCGCGACTTTGTCGTCTTCTTCCAGGTCGGATGGATATTGCGTCGGGAGGAAGAACAAGCCAAGGATGGCGAAACTGATTTCGTCGTCTGTCATCCGAATCTCGGGTACTGATTGACACGATCCAGCGCTTCAAGGGCCTCGAATCGCCGATCGTGATCTTGTGGGGCCTGGATACCATTGATCTTGCTCGGAATCTGGAGCTGCGTTATGTCGGCATGAGCCGAGCGAAGTCTTTGCTTGTAGTCGTCGGAAAGGCTGATACCTGTGCGGCCTTCAGATTGGACGCTGTTCGGAAGGAATGAAAGGAGAGATTGCAGGGAGGTGTGCGTTGCCCCAAGGCGTAGCCAACTTGGGATGCGGGTTCGGCTGCTAAACCGCCGTCCGGCGCCGGGGTTGAAGTGCGGCGAAGTCGCGAGAGCATGAATCGTCGGAATCTCCCGACGTTCATGGAGGAGCGCCGTCATGGCCCATCCCAACGTACACCCCGTCATCGCCGTGCAGGGCGGCGGCGCTACTGCTGCACCGACCCTGCTGGGGCAAGGCCCCGCCCGCATTCCTACCGGTGGAAAGATCCGCGCCGGCATCAAAGTGCTCACCAAGAAGGCCGCCGGAGAGCCCAAGGCGAAGGCAATCTACGACCAGGGCGTGGCCGCGGGCCAGTCGTTCGAGCAGATCGAGCGCGCCATCGCCGAAGCCCTGCCCAATCTCAAGACGCCGCTAGTGCCGCGCAACGTGCCGTGGTTCACCGTGCGGGCGCAGGACTTTCCCAATCCCGAAATCGCCCGGGAAATTCTGGATGCCTATGGCGAGGATCGGGGCGAAGGCCGGCGCTTGTACCGCTTCCCGGTGGTGTTTCCCTCCGACTACTGGCAGACCGTGATGCCGCACGAACTGGCGGCTTGGGGCACGCATGAGAAGCACTACTGGTCGCAATACTCGGCAGATGGCCGGGTGCGCCACTGCATGTGTCATGCCCCTGTGCCGGTCGACGGTACGGGGCGGCGCACGATCCGCCTCTTCGGCGGGCGCAAGACCGTGATCCGCGAGGACAACGGCGGCCTGTGCGACCCCGAGACCTGCCGCGAGTATCAGCAGCGCCAGTGCAACCTGACCGGACGCTTCCTGTTCTTCATTCCCGGCATCCGTTCGATCAGTGCCTTCGAACTGCCTACCAACAGCTTCTATGCGATGAACGCGGCGATCCAGAAGTTCGAGACCGTGGGCTTCCTGCGCGGCGGGCGCATCTCGGGTTTCCTCGACCGTCAACGCACACCGTTCTACCTCACCAAGCAACTGATGGAGGTGGCCCACATCGACGAGCAGGGGAGGGCGGTGCGCGTCCCGCAGTGGATCATCGACCTCGAGGCGCCGGTGGATGTGACGGCCTTGCTGCGCGAGAACGAAGACACCGAGACGGCCTTGGTCCAGGCCCAACTGGCGACGCAGGTGCTTCAGGGCAATCCGGCCGCGGCGAACGCCGAGCCGCTGCAGCCGGGGGCGGCCGACATCCAGGCAGTGACGATGGCCGACGCGGCATCCGTCGAGGCGCCGCCGCTGCGGGAGGGTGGACCGAGCTTCGAGCAACTCATGGCGCGCGTGCAGGCATATGGGATCGTGCCGGAACGCTACCAGGCGTATGCCGATCGGCGCTGGGGAAGGGGCTGGAAGATCAACCCGAACGGCCGTGCCCGGGCCTGGGACGAACTGGAGCGCTACGGCAACGACCCGCAGGGCTATCTCGACAAGATCGAGAGCGAACTGCACCTCGCCTCAGGCGGGAGAGCATCATGATCCGAGTCGCTCATTTCTCCGATCTCCACTACGGCACGAAGAACCTGATCGAAGCTGATCGCTGCTTCGGCGCCGCCGTCGACGGGGCCATCGCGTTGGGTGTAGAGGCGGCGGTCCTGTCGGGCGATGCCACCGACCATGGCCTGGACTTGCACGCACCGGCCGCCGAACGGCTACTCGCGCAGGTGCGGCGCCTGGCCGACCATTGCCCGGTGCTGATGCTGCAAGGCACGTTCTCGCATGAGCCACCGGGCACCCTGGCGATCTTCCGGCTGCTGGGCGGACGGCATCCGGTGCATGTGGCCGACCGGATCGAGCAGGTCACCCTCACGGCCCAGGGCGAATGGCTGGCTTCGACGGGCTGGTGCTTCGATCGGCTACCGGGCAATGCCCACGCGCTGTTTTCCTGCATTCCCACGGTAAACAAGGCTGCGGTCGCCGCGGCGGTCGGTGCAACGGATGCCGCCCAGGCGGTCGGCGAGCAGCTGGCCCTGTTGCTGCGCGGCTACGCACCCGCCCACCGCGCCGCCCGCCGGCAGGGCGTGCCCACCATCGGCGTCTCCCATGGCACGGTGTTCGGCTGCGTGAGCGAGCACGGCGTGCCGATGGCTGGCTTCGATCACGAGTTCACCACCGGCGCGCTCTTCGGCGCCGAGGCCCAGGCCTTCATGCTCGGGCACATCCATCGGCATCAGGCATGGGAACAGGAAAGCAGGGTAGGGCGGCAGTGCATCGCCTATCCCGGCTCGATCGGTCGTTTTCACTACGGCGAGGAAGGGGAAAAGGGGTTCTTGTTGTGGGAGGTCGACACCGACCAGGTGCGCTTCACCCTGAAGCCCACGCCAGCACGTCGAACCGTCGATATCGTGTTCGACGGCAAGCCCGACCTCGACGCCCTGCGGGCCGCCGTCGCGCGGCAGGACGTCGCCGGCGCGTTTGTGCGCGTGCGCTGGACCGTCGCCGACGAAGATCGCCACGAGGTCGACCGTGCGGCGATCGAGCGGGTGCTCGCAGAGGCGGCGGAGACCAAGTTGGAGGGGCGGATCGTACCGGTGGTGCGCACGCGGGCGTCGGGAATCTCGCAACTAGCGAATCTGGCGGACAAGGTGCGGGTATGGGCGCAGGTGACCGAGGCGCGGGCCGAGCCGTTGCTCGAGTGCCTTGAGGCGCTCGCAACGCAGACCCCGGAGCAGATTGCGGACGGTTTGCTTCGCAGGGCCGGGGATACGATGCCACGGCTTGGATGCGGTTGGGATGTAAATGCGCGAGGTCTTGGGCCTCTGGAACGGAGTGGGCAAGAATAAGCACGAGCCGGTGACCTTGCAGTTGTTCTGAGCCACCGGCAGGGTGCTGCGCCTAATTAGGCTTACGTCGTCGACGTCGCGTATCCCAGAAACTCCTTGACGGGCGATCGGGCTTCATCCCAGCGACGCACGGCTGCCCGTGGTCTTTCCCGGTTTTCAGCAACGGTCAGATACAGCCGTCGCTTTGCGCGAGAGATTCCCACGAAGAACGCTGACCGCTCATCGGCGCGCTTGCCAAAGAACGCTTGTTCCTCGATGCCGAGCAAGATGACGCTATCGAATTCCAGGCCTTTGCTCTTGTGGATTGTCATGATCCGAACGGCGCTGTCCTCGGAGAACCGTGACAAGGCACCCACCGCATCAGAATCGAGGGCAAAGAGTTCGGTAATGCGATCCAGAGTTTGCGCGATGATTTCGTCCAGCCGGCCGCCGCGTTCGTAGTCAGCTGACAGCGCTGCGATAGCTTCCCGGCCCAGCAGGCTGAGGAACTCAGTGGCGAGCTTGCTCAGGGCGACGGGGTCGTACGTGGCGAAGCCCCCTCGGCGCACCTGATCGCGGGTGCAATCGATATGGCGGTTCCACTGGGCTCGCTGCTCGTAGGCAGCATCCTCGTCCAGCCCCGTCGCCAAAAGCACCTCCATCAGCCGACCATAGGCATCCGGCTCCCGTTCGCTCACTACCACGGCAAGAAAATCGACGATAAGACGTGCCGCCGGTTCGACAGACAGATCCTGCAGGTTCTGCTCGTCACGGAACGGGACATTGCGGCGGCTCAGCTCCGCCATCAAGCGATCAGCATAGAGGTTCGGTTGCTTGGATACCAACACGGCGATCTCCGAGGGCGGCAGGCCCTCGTTGTCGATCCATCCCTGAATCATCTCGGCCAGAGCTTCCGCTTCATCCTGGCTGTCCTGGAATTCGAGGATGTCGACGGAGCCGCCTGGCCCTGCCAGTTCAGCGTCGGGTACTGCGGCATTGAGGTCCATGACTTTGACCATGGCGTTCTGCATGCGCCGCAGGCGTGGCCGCGAACGAAAGTTCTGGTAAAGGTTCAGGGGAAGGGCGTTGAAATCTTCGGCAAAGGTCTGGAATACCCCCTCCAGCGCGCCGGCCCAGCCCATGATTCGTTGCTTGGTGTCGCCGACCGCGGTCAGCGGAATGCCGGTGCCGAAGAAGACAGTCCGGATGAGCTGGTATTGCGTATCGGTGCAGTCCTGGAATTCGTCGAGGAAACCGTGGCTGTAGGTCTGTCGTACAGCGTGGCGTGCCACGGAACTGGTCTGCAGGATCTGGACGGCCAGGGGCACCATGTCTTCGAACTCGATCTGGCGTCGCTGGACCCTCGGCGAACCGACCGTGTAGTCCGCATCGAGTGCGTCCCTACCGGTCAGCACCGGACGGAAGCGGTCGATCAGACGCTTGGCGAAGGCGTGAAAAGTGTGGCTGTCCAACCGGGCCGCGAGTGCCGAGCCACAACGCCGGCGCACCCGATCCTTGAGGTTGCGGGCAGCGTCGACTTTGAAGGAGATCGCGAGGATGCGCTGCGGGTAGCGGCAAGTTCCGGTACGCAGCAGGAAATCAGCATGCTGTGCGAGCATCTCGGTTTTGCCGGCGCCGGGCCCGGCGGTCAGCGCCAAGCTCCGCGCAGTCTCACTGGCGGCGGCGAGCGCGTTGGGTTCCAGGGTCAGGCCGTCGGACGGATGCCAGCGGTCGGGCTTGATCATTCCGGCAGTTCCGCCAGTTTGGCCGTGACCATGTCCAACAGGCGATCGATCGATTCCGGCATGTCGACGTTCAATACCGCATCGTCCAGTGCTGCCAGCGCTTCGAGATGAGCGGCCGGTTTGCTGCTCAGTTTGAAGCGGTGATGGTAGGCGTCGAAGTAACGCTGCTCTTCTTCGCTGTACTGGTCGGCGTCCCCGTGGCTCTTGCCGAGCACCGCAACAATGGTTTCGTCATCCGGATCTTCCAAGTCTTGCTCTTCGACTTCGTATGCGGCTGAGAATTGCCGCAGCATTGCGAAGTCGAGGTCAAGCGGCGAGGAGAAGAAGACGCCGCGGCCTTCGAGCCACTCCAACCATTCTTTTCCGAATTTTGATGTCATTACGTGATCCTCGCCATTCCATTTGGGCAAGGCCTTAATCGTTGCGTCCGTGAGCCCCTTTATTGGCTTACCGAGGGCAAGGATCTGCTTAGCGGCATACCGCACACGTCCCCATCCACCCTGGTAGCGTCCCAAGTCGAGATCCAGCAGAGTCACATAGGGAATTCCCAGGCCATCAAGGAGTCGCCAGAAATGATTGACGTGGCGTCCCCCCAGCGGGGCGACGGAAATTGAGGCGTCGTCTTCGGCGAGTCCGTTGGCTTGCAGCAAACGCGGCAAGACGATCTCTTCACTGTCCCCTTCCCCGAGGATGACCAACCGGGAAAAGTACAGCTCGGGGAAAGCCTGGACCGCTTCGCGCACGAACTTGTGAGCCTCATCGGTGGCCTCCGGCAGGATGATCGACTTGACCACGGTCTGCCGGTCCGCATTGAGGCGCAGGTAGCGGATGTTCTCCGGCGGCATGCGTTTGAGCAGCGACGGCGCGTGGGTGGCGACGAGGGCCTGCGCGTCGTGGTGGCCCGCGAAGGCGGTCAATGCCTTGATCACGCGGCCGAGGTAATGGGGCGACAGGCTGTTCTCGGGCTCTTCCATCGCCACCAGGGTGAAGACGGCGGGCCTGAGCTTATCGACGTCGAATGCATCGAGCTTGCCGGCCAGTACTTGGCGGCCGATTTCCTGGATGGACAGCACCAGCGAGACATAGAGCAAGGATTGCTGACCGTCGCTCAGGCGCGAAAAGTCGACCATCGGCTCGCCATGTCCCGGGGTAAATCCGACCGTCAGATGGCGCAGTAGGTTGTCGATCTCGTTGCGCTCGAACGAAACGCACGGGCTCGCGTAATAGCTTCCTTTGTGCAGGACTTGCCATTGGGCGGACAACTGTTTTCCGAGGCCGCCGACCGCCGCATTTCCAGCCAATGCCTCGCTGATGTCCTGGGTGAGACCGGCGATTTCGTCGCGTTCGGCCTGCCAGTGGGCGGCGCGTAAAGCGCGGCCCAATAGCGAATTGGCCGCGTAGGAGATATGGTCGGTTGGATCCCGTCGGGCGGGGAGGTAATGCACCTGGATTGCGTTGCGGTCATGCTTTTGCACCGCCACCGTTTTGGTCGGAACGCCGTCGTCGTCGACCTGAAGCACATAGTGCATGGTCTCTTCGATATCTCCATCCTCGTCCATCTCGGCGGCCAGCCGGAATCTTATCCGCGGAACCCCATCGGCGGACTCCAATTGCATGTGCGCGAAATGGGCGGGTATGGTGGCATGTTTGCCCTTTGGCTCGATGAGTTCTGGAAACTCGAATTGCGCTTCGATCCACAGCGTCAGCAATCCAAGGGCGCCATCAGCAAGGTCGGCCGAGGTGACGTGGAAATCGCTTCGCCGTATCCGCCGCAAGGCTGGATCTAAACCGAAGAGACGGGCGAGTGCCTGCAGTACAGCCGTCTTGCCACTCCCATTGGGACCGAGCAGAAAGTTCATGGCCGCCAAATCGATAACGGTTGACGTCGGGCCGAAGGATTGGAAATTGCAGATCCGCAGTTGTGTGAGCTTCACGTTGTCCCCGTGCTGATCAAATATTTTGATTGCATTGTAATCAGCGATGTCACCAGGACCAAAATGCTCCTTTCCGGGTAGGGGCTGCCGGACGGGGTTGAAGCGGGGCAGGGCGCGAGGAGACTAGGTTGTCGTCATCTCTCAGTGGAATAACACCATGCAACCTCTTTCCCTCACTCTCAAAGGCTTTCGCGGCATCCGCGATGGCCTGGGACGCGATGTCCTGACCCTGGATTTCGAGCGACTGGCTGACGGCGCCGAACTGGTCGCCATCGTCGGCGCGAACGGGCGCGGCAAGACCACCGTGATGGACAACATGCACCCGTACCTCACGATGCCCTCACGTGCCGGCGTGGCCGGTCCGGGCGGGTTCTCCTATTACGACCACGTCTGCCTGCCCGACAACGAGAAAGACCTGATCTGGGCCCACGACGGCCGCAGTTACCGATCACAGGTTGTGATCCGCCTCAACGGCCGGCGCAAGACCGAAACCTTCCTGTTCGTCCTCACCGACGATGGCGCCTGGAAACCCGTGGCACTGGACAACGGCATCGTGTCCGACGGCAAGGTGGATACCTATACCCGCTGCGTCGAGGCCATCTGCGGCAGCGCCGATACCTTCTTTACCTCGGTGTTCTCGGCGCAGGGCAAGCGGCAGCTGAGCGCCTACCGCAATGCCGAGATCAAGACCCTGCTCGCCGATCTGCTCGGGCAGGAGAAAATCCGGGCGCTCGGCCAGAAGGCGGCCGAGACGGCACGGCTGTTCAAGGCGGGCCTCGCGGCGATCCGGCAGGAACAGGCTGGGCTGGACGAGGAAGCGCAGCGGATCGAGGGCGAGCGGCGGCGTCTTGATGGCGCCCAGCCTCGCGTCGCGCAGAGCCTGTCCAGCCGACAGGCGGCCCAAGCCGCGCAGGAGTCGGCGCGAAACCGGCATGCCCAGTTGTTGGCCGAGCGCGAGCAGGCGCAAGGCGTAGAAGCGCGCCGGCGGCAACTTCAGGGAGAATGCCAAGCGGTAGTCCAGGCCGGCAAAGACGCCATCGATGCCTTGCAGGCCCAGGATCGGGGCGAGCAACAGCGGCTACAACGGCTGGAGCAGCGCATCGCCCAGCGTCTCAGCCAGGAGCGCAACCGCCGGCAAGCCTTGCAGAACCAGCGCCGGCAGTGCCTCACCTTGCTGGCAGGGGCGCCAGCCGTGCGGCGTGGAGAGCACCGTCTGCCGCTGGCCGAGCGAGTCTCGTCGCTACGATCGGCGCAGATCGGAACATGGCGGGAGCACGTTCAACGCCTGAGCCAGTGCGAGGCCGCGGCGCGGATGGCCCACCAGAAATTGTCTGGGATCGAGCGCGAGGCCGGACAGGCGGTGCTCAAGGCCGAGGAGCTGGCCCGGCGCTTTGGGCTGACCGGCGAGGTGCCGTGTGCGGGTACCGACCTGCAGGGGCAATGCAAGCTCTTGGGCGATGCGCGGGAAGCCCAGGTCCTGATGCCCAGTGCCGAGGGGGCGATCCAGCGCCTGGGGCGCGAGAAGGCAACGGTGCAGAAGGAACTGGACGGCTTGCGCGAACAGCATGAGGCCCTAGCCGCTGCACCGCAGGCATTGGCCCGGGCCGAGCTCTTGGCCGAGCGTGCCCGGGCGCATGCCTCGCGGTTTGCGCTGCTGGCCGCCCAGGGCGGGGAAATGGCACGGGCGCGAGCCACGCTGGCGGAGATCGAGGAGGAGTTGACTGTACTGCGGACGGCGCAGGGCCCAGATGCCGCGGCTGATCAGTCGCCGGCGGAGATGCCCGAGGAGGCCGCCGAGCGCCAGCAGATCGATGCGGCGCGGCAGGCGATCGCCCACCAGCGCGAACAGCAGGCGAAGCACTACCGTGCCGCCCTCGACCGGCTCCAGCAGGCGCTGGCGGCCTTACCTGCGCCTTATGACGAGCGGTGCCTGATCGATGCGCAGACGAGGATGGAACAGGCGGCACAGTCGGTGACTGCCGCCGAGCAGGCCCATCTTAACGCAGTGGGGGATGCCGAAACCTTGGGTGTCCTGGTGCAGCAGGCTGCGTCCCTAGCCGGCCGCCAGGCACTGGTGGCGAACCGCATCGCTCACGTCGAAACCGAGTTGGGTAACTGGAACCTGTTTGCCAAATGCATGAGCAACGATGGTCTGATCGCGCTGGCCATCGATGACGCCGGCCCGGCCTTGTCGGCGCTCGCCAATGACCTCCTGCTCGCCTGCTACGGTCCCCGCTTTACGGTGTCCATCCAGACGCTGGTGGAAACGGGCAAGGGCGAGCAGAAGGAGGGCTTCGACATCCTAGTGCACGACGCCGAGTCGGGGGAGAGCAAAAGTGTCGGCCTGATGAGCGGCGGCGAACGAGTCTGGATCAACGAGTGCCTGATCCGGGCGGTGGCGCTGTACCTCGCCCAGCACACGGGGCGACGCTACGGCGCACTGTTCTCGGACGAGGCCGATGGGCCGCTGGACCCCGAGCGCAAGCGCATGTTCATGGCGATGAAGCGGGAGGTGCTGCGGCTGGGGGGATATCAGCAGGAGTTCTTCGTGTCCCAGACGCCGGAACTGGCCGCCATGGCGGATGCGGTGATTGATATGGATCTCCACAAGGAGTCGCACGAAGCCCCGGCCGGAGCGTAGTTGGATCGTGTGGATTGAATGTGACATAGATGCGTTGCCTGTCGCTGCGGCCTAGGGTCGCTGGGGGCGCTGTGCTGATAGATGTCGAGCATGAACGAGTGGCCGGTTGGAACGAGGCCTAGGGCGCGCTTCCCCTACTGGGCGCCGCCTCTGTTCCTGCCGCTTGCCACCATACAAGCGGCCCTGAAGGCAGCCGGGCGGCTATGATTAGGGTGGCGGCCTTCCTTTGAGTGAAACTCGGCATGACGGAGCTATCGTAGGTCGTCAAACTTTTCGGCCATCCACCCAAACACAAGACTCAGGATCTGTTCCGCTGTTTGGCCGCCGTCGATTGCCATGGCTTGTTGGGCGCCCCGCCGCTAAAATGCCTGCATGTCGAAAATCCCCGAACCCACGCCTGCGTTGAACAGGCTGCGCGCAGCTGCCGGCTTAATCCCCCTTATTGAGGATGGCCTCCGCCATTCGAAAATCACCACCGAGAAGGCTTCTTTGATGGCGGAGTTTTGCAGTTGGGCGGCTCAGCAAGCAATGGAAGGCGGCCCGGAGGCCTTACGCCTTGGCGACGACATCAAAGCGGGCTTGGAACGGCTTAAAACGCTGCTGGCATAGCGGTGGCCAGACATGTCCGGCCACCGCCACTAACGTGTGGCCCCGTTGTGAGAGCTGGATTGCCGACTCACGCCTCGGGCTCCTGCAAATCAAAGACCGGCAGACCGTCAATCACGGCCGCTTCGCTATCGAACTTCAGCCAGGCAATACCGGCTTGCTCCGCGACTTCGAAGATCGTGGCCAGATCGGTTTCCGTCGGCACCCGGTAACGGGGTACGCCGACATAGATGATGCCGCCGCAGTCGGTCGGGTAGGCGTTGACCGACAACTCGTCATCGGCCAATTTCAGGCGGGTGCTTGAACTCAGATGCGAGATCGATAACGAGGCCAAGGGTTCAGCCTGCGCTTGCAAGCTTGCCACGGCGGGCGTTTCCATGCGGTTCTCCTTCCTCGTGATGAGATGTCGACTTGGTCTTGGGGCGCGTGCCAGCCTGACGACTGAAGTTCATGCCGCAGTCGCGACAACGGAACCAGCGCAGGCGGCCCAACGTACCCAGCGGCACGCCGTCGCCCGCGCAAACAGGACAATGGGGTGGGATTCTCGTCGACATGATGATGTCCTCATGCGACCGAAAAGGCAGCCCGACCGGATGAGGTGGGCATGGCTTTGAGCATCGGACGCGACGCGGTTGATCGGCGGCGCATGGCGCTACATCAGCCCGCGTTCGGCAAACGACACTACCGTGTCGCCGGCGACGACGAAATGGTCGATCACCCGCACGTCCACCAGGCTCAGCGCGTGCTTCAGGTTCTGGGTCAGCAGCTCATCGGCCCGCGAGGGCTCGGCTTCCCCCGAGGGATGGTTGTGGGCCACAGCCAGCGCGGCGGCATTACGGGCGAGTGCTCCCTTGACCAGTTCCCGAGGATAGACGGAGGTCTGGGTCAGGGTTCCCCGAAACAACTCCTCGGCTTCGATCAGGCGATGTTGGGCGTCCAGGTAGAGCGCCAGGAACACCTCATGCTCCAGGCCAGCGCAATACAGCCGTAGCCAGTCGCGCAGGACCTGCGGCGAAGTCATCAGCGGGCCGCTGCGCATCTGCTCACGCAGGTCGCGCAGCAGCAGTTCGCGGGCAATGCCCAAACGATGGGCGAGAACGGTATCGGTGGTGCCGAGCATGCCCATTTGCGCTACGGCATCGCTGACGTGTAGAGGGTTGGTACTCGACGCGCAAACCAGGGGCGAGAGTAATTCGCGGACCAGATCGGCGCGGGACAAGGCAGATAGATTCATGGCGTTCTCCTCGAGTAAACAAGAAAAGCGGGAACGCCGATCCCAAAGGGGACGAGGTCCCCGCTTGGGATGAAGGTGCGGACGAATGTACGTAACATCGGTCGGCACGATGAATGAGGCAGGTATCGACTGCGACGCCGGCCAGGGGCCGGACTACATTCCACGATGGAATGCATGTAAGCCCAGTCAGTTTCCGGCATCAGTGGGGTGGATTCAAGGGGATGCAAAGGACGCAACGTTCAAGCGGCCGGAATCCGACGGGCTTGCGAATGGCGTTGGTGATGAGGGCGTGCCGATGGCTTCTGCGGCGCAACGGTGCCGCCAGCTTGGTCAAAGGGCCTACTTGCACTCCAGTGTGACTGGGATGTCAGCCTATTGGCACTGCATAAATTTTTTGCATGACCGCCGCAAAACCCGCGACAAGCCTGGAAAATTTGATCAAGATGAAGGCTCAACCCTTCACGTAGAACGACGATGATCCGCCTCGGCTCGCAAATTCGACTCACTCGCCGGGAGGTCGAGCGCTTCCGGAAGATCACCGACATCGAGCCGGTGGACATCCGCACACTCGACGACCTGGACGCCTACATCGCCCGATGCAAGGCGCACTACTGGGGCGTCTCCAAGGACACCCAGTTCCTGCACTGGCTCATCGACCGCGAATACACCCAGTGCCGCCTGGCGGCGTAGCACGGTTGGTTTTCTGCGGGCGACCCCCTCCCCAGCGTTTCTGCCGGGGAGACGTCGCTCCAACGGGTACGGCCCTCGAAGTCACTGGAAGACACGCGGCTCGATCGTCGCGCCGCGCATGAAGGCGAGGTAGGCGCCGGCCTTGCCGATGTCCCGGAAACTGGCGACGACTTCTTCGCGCCGCAGAACGTTCCAGGACGGGTCGGGGTCGCCCGAAGGCTTGATGCTCAAGTCGGCTTCGCGGTAGGCGGCATGGCGATACAGGAAGTCGCCCGATTCCCAATCCACGATGGCAAGGAGGCAAGCGCACAGAATGGCGCAGCCGCCATGCTCGCCGGGCTCGATCAGCAAGGGGACCTTCAAACTCCCCGTCGAGCGGCCAATACGGCCGATGACATCGTGTTCCTCCAGCCAGGGTTCCCCGGTGCTGGTATCACCGAGGATCAGGCGGACCTTCCGTTCGCGGGTGCGGGAGGTTTCCAGGACCCTGGCGGCCTTGGCATCCGTGCCGGGATCGAAGTAAGTCGTGCGCGTCAGCGGAGACTGGCTCCAGGCCTGGACGGCTCGGCCGTATTTTTCGTAGCCGGCGAGGGTCGCGTAGTCCTCCTCTGTAAACGCCAGGTCGGGTCGGCCCAGCCTGCAGGCGATCTGGTTGGCGTGATCCCGGGCGTTGGCGAAGCCCAGACAGGTATAGCCCTCGCCGCAATCGATCACGTAGCGCAGTTGCGCCGCATTGATACTCACCTTGTTCATCTCGGGTTCCTTTCGAATCATCGTGGAACTCCACCCCGCAGGGCGTGAGCCCCACGGGGTTGTTGGGTGTCTGGCGAGCCGACGGGCGGCTAACCGGTGGTGTCGCTGCGGCTCAGGCCGCCTGAGCCACTGCCTGGAATCCTTGCGCCAACGCGCCGGCCTCGGTGACGACGACCTGGTCGGACAGCAGGCGGTCCAGCTTCAGCAGCAGGGCGTCGGCGTGCTCCTGGTCATCCGGGTAGAGGGACGGGCGCAGTTTCTCGACCTCCTTCTTGATGAGGCGAAGCTCTGGGACGATGGCGCTCTCAGCGTGCGCTTCGATGGCGTTCAGGATGGCGGTGATAGTGATCATCAAAGGCTTCCTTTCATTGCTAGAAAAATGGGGCCGGCATGCCGGGGGCAGATCGGCGGGCGGGGTTTGGCCCGACGCGCGCAGACGGCATAGCGGGCGGGTGTGGGCGCCCCGTGAAGTCGCTTTGCCTGCGTTCACGGGCACTCGATGGGGTGGTGGGGGATCGGGGCGAGCACCGCACGCACCGCTGGGGGAACAGCGGGCGTGGGCGATCGGCGATCCGGATGCGACGGCCGGTGCCGCCGCATCACAGGCCGGGCCGGTGAAGGCCCGGCGCTTCTCGGGTCAGGCGGCCGCGCGCGGTGTTTTTGCGCTGGGCGAGGCCTGGGCTTCAGTGGATGCGGGTAACGGGTCGGCCGCAGACTGGGCCGCCTGTTGCTCGAAGGCCGTGTGTGCCGTCGTGAACTCGGTTTCCCTAGCCAGGCGGCGCACCTGGGCCACAGCCGGCTCCTTGACCACTTCGGGCAAGCATTCGACGGCGATGTCGCTGCCGTGACGCAGACCCTTCTGCAGACTGCGCAGCGGCCGGACGAACAGGCCGTGGCACAGCCAGCGGACGAACTGACCGATCCGCTTGTTGCGCGCCTGGCGGGCCTTGTGCTGACGCAGCGATTCCTTGCAGCACAGGTATAACGCCAGATGGGTACGCTTCATTTCGGGATCGGACTCGAGCTGGGCCATGACTTCCGTCGCGATGGCCGAATCACGGCCGACGCGTTGGTAGAAGCCGACCCAGGCACGCTCTTCCTCGGACTCGATGCCGGAGCGCCGGGGACGAGGACGGGATTTCTCAAGGGACATGGTGTTTTCTCCAATGACGAACAGAGGGAACACCTGTCCCTGAGCGGGGAGGCGGTGGACTCCCCGGGGTTGCACGGACATGCGGCGCTGCTAAGCTGAACGCTCACAGGTCAAGAGGTGCCCACACATGCTGCGTGCAGGCGATGCACTACGGTTCACGCCCGACGAAATCGAGGCCTTCCGAAAACTCGGTCTCGACTTCGACGGGGCGCGAACACAGAACGACATCGACCAGGCATTGGCCCGATGGGCCGATACGCTGAACGATGAACGTCCCGATCTGCTGGAAAAGATCGCTGCGGCAATGGCGAAGGCCAGGGGCATCCCGCTACCCGCGCGCTTGACGCGGATACGTTGATGCGGCGTGCCTGCCGTTGTCCTCGGCAATCCTCATCCAGCGGTCGGCGATCCGGTCCAGGTAGACCAGATCGTCGGCTTCGATCTCACCCGACTCTCGCAAGCGGGCGATCACCTCCCTGACCAGAGACGGATCGTCCTTGGCCAGTTGGATCACAGTGGCGGCAATGCGCCGGCGGTAGAGGCTGATCGGCATGATCAGCCTCCTGACGCGCGGTACTCGGAAGCGCAGCCGGAGCGCCCGGGGGCGTTGGGCTGCAGCTTCAGCAGCGCCGGCACGGCGGGCGTGCGAACAGCGGGCGTCCGGGCATGTCCGGAGCCTCCCAGCAGCACGGCGACCGGGCGCGACTCTCTCGTTACAGGGATTGCGAACATGGTGTTCTCCTTCAGGAATGGAAGGGAACACCCATCCCTGGCGGGGAACTTGGGGTTCCCCGTTCGGGATGCTCCGCCGTGGACGGCAGAGCGGCTCGGCGACGTGCCAGGCGGCACGTGCAGGATGAAGGCCCACGGTTCTTGCGAACGGGGCCTTCGCTCGATGCCGATCGACCCGAAGGTCGCGCGGCAGGACACAGCATTCAGCCGGGTGGCTGAACAAGACACACGGCCATGGACATGGCCGGACCCGATCGACGCCGGGTATCCTTGAGGCAGGTAACGACTGCGACGCCAGCAGGGCTGGACTTCAAGGCGACCGGGGTCGCCGATGAAGGCTGTGCAGACACGATGTCCACAGAAAGCCCTTGCAGTATTGCGCAGGGCTTATCCAGGCTCAAGCCAGCGATCTGAATTGCCACCCGCAAGCGCCAGGGAAGTCAGGGGGTGTACTTGATGAATGCGCCGCGGACTTGAGACGTCCGCAGACCACACGCCGCCTCGAGTCAGACCCCGTTGTACCGAATCGGTCGTTCGAGAAGATGCCTGAGGGCGAGATGCCATGTGAGATGAAGCGTACGTCGGACACTTTCGAGCGCAGGCTGCCGCTCCACATCGTTCCGCAGTCGAAGGAGCCGGGCGCGGCCAGTATCTGGTGCGGCGGCGCGGCTACTGGTAGTCGTCGCCGTCGATCCGCTCGACCGAGGCGTTGTGGATGAGGCTGACGATCCCCTCAGAGATTTCCTCGATCTGCTCCTCCGGCACGTTCAGCGCCTCGCAAAGGCGGTTCATGGCCCCGAAGTGGCGCGCCAGCGCCCGCTCCATCTGATCGAGGTCGATGGACGCAACGCCCGGGATCACCTCGATGGTGTCGCACAGGCAGCTCTCCAGCAGCTTGATCGAGTCGTCGGCCTGGGACAGGAAGAAGAACCAGTAGGGCCACTGCGCGTCGAGGCCTTTGAGGAAGGCCCGGACCTCCGAGATCTCGAAGATTTCGCGCGGGTCGTCGTTGTATCCGTCGACCATCAGGCTGATTCGACCGCAGTAGTCGAGGGCTGCCCGCGGGTCGGCCGTCAAGCCCCGCAAGAATTCAAGGGGCTCACCGATGTCGCCGGTTTCTATCTGCTGGCGGGAGAACATCAGAAACACGGGCTCGGCGATGCCCGGACGAAGCCGCTGGGTCATGTCGGCTCGACCAGCATTGGGGCATCGGTACGGGATGAATTGACTGCCCGGCTCACCGGGTAAGCGATCATGTCATCGGCCTCGGCAGCGCAAAGCAATACGCGCAACATCTCCGCATTCACGTTGGCGGGGTCCAACCAGGCGTCGTAATCGCCGGGGGCCAAGATGACCGGCATTCTGTCGTGGATCGGCATCATCAACGCGTTGGCGTCGGTCGTGACGATGCAGCACGAGTGAATTTCCTCGCCGTCGGGCGATACCCACCGCTCGCTGAGCCCCGCGAACCCGAACAGTTCGTTTTCATCCCGGGGGCGGATGAAATAGGGCTGCTTTACCGTGCGGCCGTCTTCCTGAACGGCCTTCCATTCGAAAAAACCGCTGGCTGGCACAATGCATCGCCAGCGACGAAACGCGGTGCGGAATGCGGGCTTCTCGGACACCGTCTCCGCGCGGGCATTGCTGAGCTTCGCGCCCATGGTGCCGTCCTTCGCCCACCCGGGAATCAGCCCCCAGCGGTAGAGGCTGCCCACCCTCCGGCCGCTCGAGCCGGGGCGAACGACCAACACGTTCGTCGTTGGCGCAATGTTGTAGCGGGGACCGAAGTCGAAGCCATCGTCGAGGTCGAATCGGTCCCGAATCCGGGATCGCGGGCCGTAGAGCGCATAACGACCGCACATCTCAATGCACCTTCGGGGTCGCTTCCCGCAAGCGCCGCCACAGGGCTTCGATGATCACGACAGAGGCATCGTCAGGGTTTTGCGCGCGGGCCGATTGCAGCAGGGCACTGTTCTCCGACCACAGCCCCAAGTTGTTCCGAATCCACATGCCCATGCCCAAGTGCAATGCGACCAAGTCGTCCTGCGACATGGCGGCGATCTTGGCCTTTTCACCATCTGGCAGCAGGCCCAGCAACACGCCGACCGCTTGATCGACGGTTTCCGGCCATTGCAGCTTGTGACTCATCGCGCCGCCTTTCGCCAATCCCACGGCGGCATAGGCTGTCCGTCCGACCACAGGCCGGCACGATGGGAACGTGCCTCCTGCTCAGCGAGCTCGTAGCGCTGCGCATCCTCGGCGGATTGTTCCTTGGCGTACTTTCGGTACCACCACGCAAGCCCGGCGGTCACTTGCGTGTCACTGACCGCCACAATAGAGCCACCGCTGACCGGCATATAGGAGCCAGTTTGAATCGTCTCTGAGGGACGTCTTCGGGGGT